>Ga0209751_10001459_pt1 | contig 24287 bp, 30 predicted proteins | sample RifCSP13_1_FD_184019 | JGI IMG/M metagenome (GOLD analysis project Ga0209751, IMG submission 184019) | Soil microbial communities from Rifle, Colorado - Rifle CSP2_sed 13_1 (SPAdes) (version 2) | ecosystem: Environmental > Terrestrial > Deep subsurface > Rock core/Sediment | place: Rifle...
ATCCGCGCGAGACCTTCCATGTCGTGGACCCAACAGGAGATTCGCGAGCTGAAGGTGAATCGGTACGTGCTCGTGGACGAGGAGCCGTGCCGGATCCTCTCGATCCAGACCTCGAAACCAGGCAAACATGGAGAAGCCAAGGCGCGCCTCGAGGTCATGGGCCTCTTCGACGGCCAGAAGCGGTCGATTGTGCATCCCGTGACCCACAAGGTCCGTGTCCCCCTGATCGATAAGGGAAAGGCGCAGGTCTTGTCCGTTCACGGGGACGTCGCGCAGCTCATGGACATGCAGTCGTACCAGACCTTCGAGCTCCCCGTGCCGGAGGACATGCGGGCGGACGTCCAAGCGGGGACCGAGGTCCTGTACATGGAGGCGATGGGGCGGCGCCAGCTCACGAGGCCCTGACGCAATGCCCCCGTCCCTCGTCTTTGCGGACGCGAACGCGACCCTCGACGAATCCAATATCGTCCTTTACGGTGTGCCGTACGACCGCACCGCCTCGTTCCGCTCCGGCTCGCGCCTCGGCCCGAACGCGATTCGCGAGGCGTCGTACAACTTCGAGTCGTACCTGATGGAGCGGGAGTTCGACCTCGCGGGTGTCAAGGTCTGCGACCTCGGGAACACGGAGGAGTTCGGGCCGACGAAGGACATGGTCGATGGCGTCCAGCGGCTCTCGCGGGACCTCGTCCGCCAAGGCAAGGTCCCAATCGTGATTGGCGGCGAGCACAGCATCGCGCCCGCGTCCGTAATGGGTTTCGGAAAGGAGATCGCCGTCCTCGGGATCGATGCGCACCTGGACTTCCGGGACGAGTACCTGAACGACCGGTTCTCCCATGCATGCTCGGCGCGCCGAATCGCGGACCACGTCGGCGTCGACGACGTCGTGTACATGGGCGTCCGCTCCTTCTCCGCGGAGGAGCGGGAGGACCTCGAGCGGCTGGGGCTCTCGTACGTGAGCGCGTTCGAGATCCATGAGAAAGGCGTGGAGCGCGCCGTAGACCGTGCGCTGAAGTTGGTGGACGCGGAGAAGGTGTACCTCACGATCGACATGGACGGCGTCGACCCCGCGTTCGCGCCCGCGGTCGGGAACCCGGAGCCCTTCGGGATCACGCCGTTGCAGCTGAAGACCGTGATCGACAAGCTCGCGCCGCAGCTCGTGGGGATGGACGTGAACGAGGTCGCGCCGGGGTGGGACCACGGGCAGACGGCACTTTTGGCGGCAAGGATCGTGCGGGAAGCGATTGCCGCCATCGCGCAGAATCGGTGACTCACCGGTATCCGGGCAGGGGCCGCTCCCGGTCCTTCGGCCTCGGGCGGTAGATCGCCGTGAGGTCGTACTTCTTGAGCTCGGTGTCGAACCGACGGTCGAGGCTCTCCTTCGACTTCCGGAGCGCGGGGATGTCCGCGTCCTCCTTCCCCACCGACGCGCGGAGCTTCTCGATCTCCGGGAGGAGGGTGTCGTCGACCTCGACGCCGTTCAGCGCGAGGATCGAGAGGGTGTTCTTCATGATGTCGAGCTCCACGCGGATCCGCTCCCGCGTTCCGACCTGGTAGACGCGCTGGTTCATCTTCACGATCAGCTCGCGGTGATTCTTCAGCGTGCTCAGGATGTGATCGAACCGCTCCGTCGTCCGCAACAGGTGGTCCTGGATCTTCAAGACGGCCTCACGCAACTGTTCGACGTCCCGGGCGATGTGCTCCGGGTCTGCCCGGACGCGCCGAGTCGTCCGCGCCGACGTGCGTCGCTTCCGCGCCGCCATCCGGGGAATCATCCCTCCCGCACGCCTTGAACCTACCGCCAAGATTCCCGCCGGGGCGAACGGTGGCCACCCGTGCTCAACGACTTTAAATAGACGGCTCTGGGTGGGCACCGGGTCGGGCAATGGATTCGATCATCCGCGTCGAGAAGGTCTCGAAGACGTTCACGACGAAGGAGCGGCGGAAGGGGAAGAAAGGGAAGCGGACCGTTCAGGCGTTGAAGGACGTGGACCTCGACGTGTACGTCGGGGAGAACTTCGGCCTCCTCGGCCCGAACGGCGCGGGGAAGACGACCCTGATCAAGTGCCTGACCACGCTCCTCCTCCCATCCTCGGGGACCGCGTGGGTGAACGGGTACAACATCCACAAGCAGGAGGACGAGGTCCGCGCGAGCCTCGGTTGCATGCTCATGGGCGACCGCGGGCTGTACTGGAAGCTCACGGGGCGCGAGAACCTCGACTACTTCGGCGCCTTGTACCACGTGCCCCGCGACGTCCGGCGGAAGCGGATCGACGAACTCATCACCCTGCTGAAGCTCGACGACTTCGCGGACCGGACCGTGGAGACGTACTCCTCCGGGCAGAAGATGCTCCTCGCGTTCGCGAAGGCGCTCGTGAACGACGCGCCGATCCTGTTCTTCGACGAGCCGACGGTCACGATGGACGTCCCGACCGCGCGGGAGCTGCGGCGGATCGTGCGGTCCCTCAACAAGGAGGAGGGGAAGACGATCGTGTACACGACGCACCTGATGAACGAGGCGGAGGAGCTGTGCGACCGGGTCGCGATCATCGACCACGGGGAGATCATCGCGCTCGGGACGCCGAACGACCTGAAGGCCTCCCTCGTACACGAGGACGCGGTCCACCTTGAGGGCGTCTTCCCCGCGCCGACGGTGGACAAACTGCGGGCGATTCGCGGCGTGCGGAACGTCGTCGTCCAGGGAGAGTCGAACGGGCGTTCGACGGTCGCGGTTCTCTGCGACAACAGCCGTCTGCTGCTCCCTCGGATCATCGAAGCAGTCTCCGGGAACGGTGCGTCCCTCGAGTACATCAAGCCGAAGGAGGTCACCCTCGAGGACGTGTTCATCGCGAAGACGGGCCGGTCCCTGGCGGTGGACACGCGCGAGGTCGTCAAGGAGGCGGGGAAGGGTGGCGGCGGTCGCGGCTAGCCGCGGGTTCGGGCTCGGCCGGCCCGGATGGCGCGCGAGGGCGGACGTCGTCCGCACGGTCTTCCTCGCACGGATCAAGATCATCACCCGCTACAAGGGCGCGATCTTCATGGAGGCGCTCCTCCCGATTGTCTTCGCGGCGATGCCCGTCCTCCTCGGTACGACCGTCGCGTCGCAGCAGGGCGTCGATCCCGGGAAGGTGTTCTGCGACAACACGCGCGTCGGGGGCCTCTGCACGGAGAATTTCAAGCTGTACATGCTGATTGGCGCGTCCACGTTCACGGTCGTCAGCCTGATGATGTGGCTGATCGGCTACTGGGTCCGCCGGGAACAGGAGACCGGGACACTGGAGTCCCTCGCCCTCGCCCCCGCCCGACGGATCTGGGTCCTCGCCGGGGTCACGACATATGCCTTCGTGCGGGCGATGGTCGCGTTCGTGATTGCGATCGTCCTCGGGAGCCTCGTGTTCCAGGTGAACCCGTTCGAGCGCGGTGTCCCGGCCGCCCTCGGGTTCCTTGCGCTCGGCCTCCTCCCCCTCTGGGGCCTCTCGTTCATGTTCGGCGCGTTCATCATGAAGATCAAGGAGGCGGACTCCGTGATCCAGGTCCTGCAGTGGGTCCTCGCGTTCCTCATGGGCGTGTTCTACCCGATCACCCTGTTGCCGCCGATCATGCAGGGATTCGCGGGGCTGTTCCCCCCCACGGTGATGACGGACGCGGTCCGCGCGTCGATCCTGGACATCTCGTACTTCTACGGGTCCGCGTACGGAAGCCTCGCGGTCCTGTTCGCGATGGCGCTCGTGACCCCGCTCCTCGGGTACGAGCTGTTCGAGGTCACGGAGCGCCGCCTCCGGCGGAAGGAGGGGGTGGGCCACTATTAGCGAGACCGTCTACCGAGGCGTCGGCCTCTCCCGGTTCGACGTCCGGACCCGGGTGATCAGCTTCTGGGACATGTCGAAGAAGAAGATCGTGGAGTTCTCCCGCTACCCGGTCGCGTTCATCGCCCTGTTCGTGCAGATCTTCCTGATCATCGCGATGTTCCTGTTCGCGTCCCTCGCGTTCACCCCGGCGAACGCGCCGCCAGGGACGGGTCGCGACCTCGGCGCGACCGTCGTGTACGGCTTCATCGTCGGGCTGTTCCTGTCCTTTACCTTGTGGGAGATCGGGTTCTCGATCCGCGAGGAGCAGACCCGCGGCACCCTGGAGTCCCTTTACCTGTCCCCCGCGAGCAAGGTGAGCTCCCTCGTCGCCCGCGTGTTCGCGATCCTCCTGTGGTCCGGCGGGATGGCGGTAATGGCGATCGTGTTCGTCGGCGCGGTCGTCGGCGGCCTCCCCGCGGCGAACGTGGGACTTGCCCTTGTCGTCCTCCTGTTCTCGATCTCGGGATTTCTTGGGATCGGGTTCATCTTCGCGGGGATTACGATCAAGCTGAAGGAGACCGCGCAGCTCCTCGTGAACGGCCTTCAGTTCTTCTTCATGATCTTCTCCGCGCAGTTCTTCCCGTTCGCCGCGCTCCGGCAGGTGTCCCCTCTGATCGTGGACGGCGTGAGCAAGTGGCTGCCCGTGAGCTACTGTGTGGACGCCTTCCGTTCCCTGCTCATCGGGGCGGAGCCCGAACTGGGCCTCGGGATGGCGGCCGAGATCCTGATCGTCGTCGCCTTCGGAGTCCTGTCCCCGATCATCGGCTACTGGATTTACAAGCGCTTCGAGGCGGGCGCCCGGCGGGAAGGCACGCTCGGAGAATACTAAAGGGGCCGAGCGCTGCCGCGAGCCGCGCTCGGCGGATTCGACGGAACCGGCCTACATCGGGGGCGGCGGTGCCGCCATCGGCATCGACTGCGCCTGCATCTTGCCCGCAGCGGACATCGCCATCCCGCTGCCGACGATGAGGAGGATGCAGCCGACTATGGTGATCCACGCGCCCACTCCCATCGTTGCCTGGTATCCCGCGAGCTGGGCCAACGTGACCAGGGCGGACAGGCCCAAGTACTGCAGTAGGGCGAACACGAGCGCCAGAATCCCCATCACCAAAGCGATGATCGCGGTGACTTTCTTCGGAATCAGGACCAGGATGAGCCCGATGATCGCGAAGATGAGGGTCAGGAACCCAAACCCTGCCCAGCCGGGCCACTCCACCGGAATCGACGTCCCGGTAATCGGGAACGTCGCCCACGACAGGAACGTCCCGACCAACGCGATGACTCCGCCAATCGCACCCAGTATCGCACCCATGCTCATTTTCAAGTGTCCCATCCTCCGTGGCCCTTCTCGGGCGGCCCGGGCATATGTCAGGGGAATAATAATCTTGCGCTCCTTCAAGAAGCCCCGCGACGGGCCCGCAGTTCTCCCGGAGTCGGCTTTTTTCGCTGGATTTAAATAATAACAGTCGGATGCACCGCACCATGAGCACGCCCGGAGCGCCTCCCGCCCCACCGATGCCCCCGCCCATGTACACGATGCCGATGCAGATGCCCCGCCCGCAGTCCGCGCTGCCGATTGCGGGCGGCGCCCTGCTCCTGGTCGCGGGGATCCTCGGAATGATCATGTGGGCTTGGTTCATGGCGATTGGCACTGCCTTCATCGGGATCCCGCTCGTCGGGACCACCGCCAGCTCGATCTTCCTGATCTGCGGCGCGATTGGGATCATCTTCTCCCTCCTGCCTTTGCTCGGGGGGATCATGGCGATCCGCCGCAAAATGTGGGGCTTGGGAATCGCCGGGGGCATCCTCGGGCTGTTCTCGATCGGCTTCTTCATCGGGAGCATCCTCTCCCTCGTCGGCCTCATCCTGATCGCGGTCTCGCGCCACGAGTTCAGTTGAGCGAAAGCTGTAAGCCCGCGCGGGGCGTCGGGGAGGCGTGGCCCTCCTTGCGTTCGACGACACGGATTCGCGGCGCGGCGGCTGCACGACGTACGTGGCCACGGAGATCGTGGAAGAGTTCGGGGAGTGGGACCTCCTCGGCCCTCCGCGGCTGGTCCGGTTGAACCCGAACATTCCATGGAAGACGCGGGGGAATGGGGCCCTCTGTCTCCGGCTCGGGCGGGGTCGAGGGACGCCTCGGGCCGTCGGCGCAATCCACGGGCGACCCCTCCTCTCCTATGCGCGCGGGGAGCCCGCTCCGGTCGATGACGCCATGGAGGGGCGGGTCCGCCGCATCCTCGAGCGATGTTCCGCGTTCGACGACCCGACGACGCATCCCGGATACGCGATCCTCCACCGCCGCCCGGATCCCGGGCTATACTGGCGGGCGGTGCGGACCATTGTGACCGTCGCCGAGGCGTTGGACGCCGCGCGTGGCTGCGGTCGGGTCGGAGGGTGGAAGGAGGGTCGCGGGCGGATTGGCGCGTTGGCGGCGGCGAGTTGGAGGCCGCGGGATCGGACGTACGAGGTCCTCGCGTACCGGGAGCCCTCGCGGTGGGGAACGCCTCGGGAAGTCGACGAAGCCTCTGTCGTGGAGATGGACCGAGCGTTCCCGTCGACGTTCAACAACTACGATGCGGAGAACCGCCACGTCGTGATCGCTCCGAGCTCGCCGTGCCCGGTGCTCTTCGGGATCCGCGGGGACGTTCCCGACGACCTGCCGCGCGCGATGCGCTCGCTCCGAACGGAACCGATTGACCGCTGGCTCCTTTTCGAGACGAACCAGGGCACGGACGACCATCTTCGGTCAGCAGGACCGGAAGCCCCCGTCCCGCGGACATCCTTGATCCTCGACGGGTTCGTGGCGGCGGAGCCCCAGGTGCTCCCCGGAGGCCACGTCGTGTTCCCCGTCACACACGGCCCCGAAGTCGCGGTCGATTGTGCCGTCTACGAACCCGCCAAGCAGTTGCGCCGGATCGCGCGGTCCCTCCGCGCCGGAGATCGCGTCCGGGTGTGCGGGTCCGTGAGGGAGACCCCGCGGACGCTCAACGTGGAAAAGTTCGCGGTGATGGCGCTGGCGCCGGGTCGCCGGACCCTGGCGGTGGGATGGTACGAGCCGCCCGTTTCCGCCCGCCGCCACCTCGCGAAGCCCCTGAAGCGGATGCGCGGGGCCGCCCGGACCGCATCGTGCCCCGCTCCGCCATGAGAAGGATTTTATAGCGTCCGTCCGGATACGGAACCGGAATGGAGGGAAGCTTGGACCTAGTCGTTCGAGCGCGCGGGCGAGGGACGTCCCTCGAGGCGGGGTCCTGATGCAGGCGCCCCCGCCGTCGGTTCCTCCGGGTTGGGTGTACGGACCCCCACCCTACGCGGGCTACGCGCCCCCGGGCGGATACATGCTCGTCGCGCCCCCTCCGATCCCGCGCCCGCGGGGCGTCCCGAGCCGGACACCGTTCGTCGTCGGCGCCGTCGGCCACTTCTTCTCTGCGGCAATGGTCATCGTCTACGGCGTCGGAAGTCTGTGGCTTGTCGGACTCTCCTACCTCTATCAGGGGTTCCCGTTGATGGTCGTCATCCTCGCTGGGATCCTGTTCGCCGCGCTCGTCATCCACCTCGTGGGGTTCTTCGGCCTCTGGAAGAATTACGGGTCTGGGGTCGGCGCCGGGGCCTTCGCGTACGGGCTCATCGCCGCCACGATGTTCCTGGTCACGAACGTGCTGTCGCTATTCGCGGTCGAGCGAACCTGCTACAACTACTATCCGCCATACTGCTACGAGCGGGTCGCGTCCTGGTGGGTCGCCTTTGCCATCGCGAGCGTGGTCATGCTCGGCGTGATGTTCATCCTCGACGGCGTGGCGTTTCTCGTCGCGCGCCGGTTCACGCCAATCCCCGGGGCGGGGATCGCCGCCGGCGTCCTGTTCATCGTCGGCGGGTCGCTCGTGACGTCGATCGTCATGGCGTCGTTCGGCGGGTTCTTCGTCCTCGTGCCCGCGTTCATCATCGGCGGCGTGATCCTGCTCCGGGCGCCGCTGCAAGCGAGGGGCTATCGACCGACGGCGCCGCCGTAGGAGTCAGTTCCGGCACCCTCTTAGCCTCGCTCCGAGTTCGGAGTCTGGGGTCGGGGGGAGTGTCCCGGAAGGTCGTGGAGGTCGGGGGCGCCGGGTGCTTGGTGTTGGTTCGCCGCGACCCGGAGGGCAGATGATGCAGCCCCCGCCAATGCCGCCGCCACCGTACTACGGCCCCGCGTCGTATGCATTGGTGCCTGCGGTGCCGAAGCCCCGCGGGGTACCCAGCCGGTCCCCGTTCCTCGTGGGGGCCACGGGCCACTTCTTCGCGGCGGCGATGTGCATCGTGTACGGGATCGCGGTCCTCCTCCTCAGCTTCTTCTTCTACTTCGGCCTGTCCCTGATCGGCCTGATCCTCGAAGTGATCCTGTTCGTCGCCTTGGTCCTCCATCTCGTCGGGTTCTACGGGCTCTGGCGCAACTATGGGTCGGGGATGGCCGGCGCGACGTTCGCCTACGGTCTCGTCGCCTCGATTTTCTTCATGATCGCCAGCGTCCTCTCCCTCTTTGCATTCGGAGGGTACTCGTACTATGTGTGGGCCATAATCTTGGTCATCGTGAGCTACGTCATGCTCGGCGTGATGTTCATCCTCGAGGGCGTCGCGTTCCTCGTCGTCCGGCGGTTCACTTCCCTGCCCGGTGCCGCGATCGCCGCCGGGGTGCTATTCATCATCGGTGGATCGTTCGTGACGTCCATCCTCCTCGCGTTCTACGGGGGATTCTTCGTCCTCGCGCCAGCATTGATCATCGGGGGCGTGGTCCTCGTGAAGTCGCCGGTGCCCGGCCTCGGGGCGTACCCGCCGGTCGTGCCGCAATACGGAATGACGCCGCCGGGCGCGATGTAGCCCCTACGTCTCCAAGTCGCCCTTCACGTACAGCCGCTTCGAGATCCCCTCGCGGCGGACCTCGACCCTGTCGAGCTCCAAGAGCCTCTCAAGGTGGTACGACACCGTGCTCGACGTGAGCCCCAGGAGCCCAGCCGCGTCCCGCGGCGTGAGCCCGGGGTTCGCGCGGACGAGGTCCAGGATGTGCTTCTGGATCCGCGTCGGCTCCCCGCTCTCCGGGACGCGCATGTCGTACGGGTAGAACCGCCGGAACTTCCCGTCCTTCACGGAACGCACGAGCGACTCCTTCTCGAGGACCTGGATGTGGTACGCCAGCGTTCCGTTCGGGAGCTCGAGCGCCTCCTTGATCGAGTTGTAGTGGTCCCCGGGGTTCGCGACGATGTACCCGCGGATCATACCGCGCGTCTCGTGGTCGAGGACCTTCTCGTGGCGGAGCCGCGTGTACAGGGGGACGAAGAGGAACAGGGCGGCGGTCTTGCCGCGCTCCGTCGCGAGGAAGCCCGCGAAGGCGATCAGCGCGCCCACGACGCCGAAGCCCGCGTACGTCTCCGCGATCGGCGGCGGGCGGGGCTGGGCGACGGCGACGAGGGACGCCTCAACGATCCCGAGGGGTTCACCGTTCGGCGTGGAGTAGAGGAGCGTGAACGCGAGCTCGACCGCGCCGGGTTCCCGGGCCTCGAGCTCGATGTGGAGGGCGTAGGGGCTGGGCACGACGTCCCGCCGGACCCACGACGCCTGGGTTCCCGAGGCCGCGGAGGGCGCGTCACCGCCAACGAGAGCGAACTGAGGGGGGAGCGTCAACCGGACTTGCACGTCCCTCGCGGTCGCGGACCCCACGTTCGCGAAGTCCACGGTGACGGAGAAGCGGTTCCCGACCGTCACTTCCTGAGGCTCCGCCGCGGCCCGGAGGGTGAACGAAGGCCGTGCGAGCGGAATGGAGTACGACGCGGGCACGCGGACGGAATCCCCGAACCGGGACGCGTATGCGACGTCGAGGGTTCGGTAGATCTGCGCCCCATCGGGGGCGTCCGGCCGGATCCGCTCCGTGACCGTGAAGGTGTGGAATCCATTCGCGATGGCGGTGAACCGCCACGCTCGCGGACCGATGGAGACGCCGCCCAAGCTCCCGGCGGTGTCCGCGACGGGGACGGGGTCCATCCACGGCGATCGGTCGGGGTCCAGGGTGACGTCCAGGGAGGGAATCGCGCGGAAGCCCGAGTGGATCAGCGTAATGCTCGAGGTCACGGTCTCCCCGGCGTATCCCGGGCCCGAGGCGGAAAACGCGACCTCGATCTCCGGGGCGACGACGCTCCCGGAGACGGAGTCCGTGACGGACCCATAGTTCCAGCCCTTCGCGTTTGTGTAGTCCAAGGTCGCGGTCGCGTCAAGGGCGGAACCGTCCGCGGCGTCGGCTACGACGCGCGTGTCCACGTGGAAGCTCCGCGCTCCGGGGGCGACGTCCGCGAAGACGTACGACGTCGGGCCGGTGCGGTTCCCTCCGACCTCCGAGACGTTGTCCGCGACGTACGAGACCGCGGGCGGCAGCGCGAGGTCGACCCAGACGAGCGTCGCGTTCGCGTTCCCCACGTTCGCGAAGCTCACGGTGTACACGACGGGTTCGTCGCGCAGGGCGGTCCCCCGATCGACGGCGAGCGTGAGCGTGAACGAGGGCGTCCGGACCGTGAACGGCGCCTCCGCGAGGGGCCCCCACGTCCCGTACGCGTTCCGCCCGTGGACTTTGACGACGTGGGCGCCGCCGGGGAGTGTGAGGTTCCCGGACCAGGCGACGTCCGCGGTCCCGCCGCCAAACGGACCCGGGAAGGCGGTCCCGTTCCCGTCGCCCGTGAACGTGTCCACGAAGAGCTCGACGGCCGCAACGGAACTGTCCCACGGGGGCTGCGCGAAGGGATCGACGAGGCTCGCGCGGACCGTGAGCGGCTCCCCGCGAGCGACGTCCACCGGAATCGTGGCCACGGCCGTGACGTCCGGTCCCCGCAGGTCGGGCGTGTCCGCCCGGAACGTGAACGCCTCGAAGGGCCCCCAGACGACGCGGTCCACGGAGGCGTGGACGTAGAGGGTATGCCACCCCGGGCCGAAGTCCCCGTAGAGCCCGGACCAGGTCACGCGCTCGTCCGTCACGTCGAACGAGCCGTCCACGGCGAACATGTAGTGGAGCGTCCCGTTGAAGGGCGAGTCGACGAGGAACCGGACGTACCGCGCGAGTTGCGACGCGCTCTCGCTCAGGACCGTCGCGCTCACGGTGATGGGTCCGGGGAGGGCGGGGTTCGGGAGGACCTGGATGTCCGAGACCCGGGCCTGCAGGGGGCTCGGCCCGGTCTCCGCGGCGGCGAGGGGCAGCGCGGCGAGGGCGAAGAGCGTGAGCGCGAGCGCGGCACCCCGCCCGAGGCTTCGTGCTCCCACCCCGGACGGGGGCGCGACGCGAATCCCCCGGTCCATCCGTCCGCTACTCACTCCCAGCCCCCTTAGCTTTCGTGGTCCAATCTTCGAAGTGCCCGCTCGCATAGAGGGCGGGACCCGGATAAGCGTATCCCCGGACGGCCTACTTCGCGGCCTTCCGGATCGAGGCCTCCAGGAGGTCGAGGCCCGTGTCGAGCAGCTCGTCCGGGATGTTCAGCGCGGGGATGTACCGGATGCCCGACGTGCCGCAGGTGAGGAGGACGAGGCCGCGCTTCAGGGCATCCGCGACGATCTTGTCCCGGACCTCGGGCGCGGGCTTCCGGCTCTCGCGATCCGTCACGAACTCCGTCGCCTGCATGAGGCCGAGGCCGCGGTTGTCCCCCATGATCCCGTACCGCTCCTTCATCTCATCGAGCCGGCGGCGCATGTGCTGGCCGAGCCGCTCCGCATTCTCGACCAGGCGTTCGTCCTCGATCACGTCGAGTGTCGCCATCGCCGCCGCGCACGCGACGGGGTTGCCGCCAAACGTGTTCGAGTGGACGCCGAGGTGGTCGAAGTCGAGGCGCGCGTCGAAGATCGCCGCGCCGATCGGGAGGCCGGAGCCGAGGGCCTTCGCGCTCGTGAGGATGTCCGGGACCGCCTTCGTGTGCTCCACGGCCCACATCCGGCCCGTGCGCCCCATCCCGCTCTGGACCTCGTCCGCGACGAACAGCGCGCCCGCGCTGCGAGCAATCTCCTGGATTCGCTCCATCCATCCTTTCGGCGGTACGACGTAGCCGCCCTCGCCCTGGACCGGTTCCACGAACACCGCCGCCAAATCCTGCGCGGGCGCGATCGTCCTCTCGTACAGGTCCTCGATGATGTTCGCGCAGTACAGGTCGCACGAGGGGTATGTGAGATTGTAGGGGCATCGGTAGCAGTACGCGTACGGCACGTGGACCGCGCCCGGCATCATCGGCGCGAAGCCCGCGCGCTGAACGGATTTGCTCGCGGTAAGCGCGAGGGAGCCCATCGTCCGCCCGTGGAAAGCCTTGAGGAACGCGAGGAACAATTGGCGCTTCGTGTTGTACCGGGAGATCTTGATTGCGGCCTCGACGGCCTCCGTGCCGCTGTTCGCGAAGAACACCTTCTTCGGCGCGCGCCCGGGGGCGAGCTTCGCGAGCCGCTCCGCGAGGCGCGTCTGGATGTCGTAATAGTAGTCCGTCCCCGCGTAGTGCGCGAAGTCGTCGACCTGCTTCTTGATCGCGAGGTTCACCTTGGGGTGCGCGTGGCCGACGTTCGTCACGGAGACGCCGCACGTGAAATCCACGTACGTGTTCCCGTCGACGTCCTCGATCACGGAGCCGGACGCCCGCTTCACGACGAGCGGGGCCGCCTTCGTCGTCGTCGCCATCCACCGCGCGTCGCGCGCGAGGACCTTCCGCGCGTTCGGCCCGGGAGGATTCACTTTGATGTCGGGGACCTTCATCGCCATCCCGGGCATCCGACGACCCCCGGTCTATAAAAGGGGTGAGTACGGGAGAGTATGGAAAAGGGGGAGAAGGAGTCGGCGGGGCCTAGCCGCCGATCCGGAACATGCCCGTGCCACAGACGGGGCACTTGCCCTTCATCGCGGGCTTTCCGTTCTTGAGCGTCACTTTCTTCGCGTCCTTGATCTCGCGCTGGGTCTTGCACTTCACGCAGTAACCTTTCACGGCCGGCATGCGGGGCACCTTGGCGGGGCGCACCGGGCGGGGCCTTCTTAATCCTATTGTCGCGGGGCCGCGTCCCCGCGGCTGGAAACCTTTATATCGGGTGCCCCGTACGGACGAAGCCTTGTCCATGACGCGTTTTGAACGGGCCCGGATCCTCGGTGCCCGCGCGCTCCAGATTTCCATGGGCGCGCCGCCGCTCTTGTCCCTCGTGGGCGACCCGATCGAGATCGCGACGAAGGAGCTCGCGGACGGGCTCCTCCCGATGACGAGCGCCAGGCTCCTGCATGCCCGCGATTGAGTCCCTCCGGATCCGGAAGATCCTGGACAGCCGCGGGAATCCGACGGTCGAGGTCGACGTCCGCGCGGGCGGCGTCGTCGGCCGCTGCGCGGCACCGTCCGGCGCGAGCACGGGGACGCACGAGGTCGCGGCGTGGCCGAAGGGCGGGCCCGAAGAGGGCATGAGGATTTTCCGAGAGGACATCGCCGCCAAACTCAAGGGCATGGAGGCGACGGACCAGGTCGCGATCGACGCGGCGCTCCATGAAATCGACGGCACGCAGAAATTCTCGCGCGTTGGCGGTGGTGTATCCGTCGCAACGTCCCTGGCGGTGGCGAAGGCCGCCGCGTCCGCGGCGCGGAAGCCCCTGTTCGCGTACCTCGGCGAAAGCCGGACGCTCCCGTTCCCGCTGGGCAACGTGATCGGAGGCGGCCGGCATGCGATTGGCGGCACGGACATCCAGGAGTTCCACTCCCTCGCGATGAGCTCGAGCCCCTCGAAGTCGATCTTCGCGAACGCCGCCGTGCACCGGGCCGTGGCGGCGATTCTCACGAAGAAGCTCCCGGGCGAGGCGATCGGCCGCGGCGACGAGGGCGCGTGGGTCGCGAAGCTCGGGAACGAGGAGGCGTTGGCGGTCCTCGCGGACGCCTGCCGCCAGGTCACGAAGGACGTCGGCTTCCCGTGCCGCCCCGCGCTCGATTTGGCGGCCTCGGAGTTCTACCGCCAGGGGAAGTACGTGTACAAGGACCGCACGCTCACGCCGGACCGCCAGGTCGAGTACGTCGCGGGCCTCGTGGAGTCGTACGGCCTCGCGCTCGTCGAGGACCCCCTGGAGGAGGAGGACTTCGACGGCCTCGCGCGGCTCACGGAGCTCGTCGGCGCGGAGTGCGTGGTCGTCGGCGACGACATCTTCGTGACGGACCCGGAGCGCCTCCAGCGGGGGATCGAGGCGAGCGCCGCCAACGCAATCCTTATCAAGCCGAACCAAATCGGCACGCTCACCGACACCCGTCGGACCGTCGACGTCGCGCGCCGGGCGGGATACAAGACCGTGATGTCCCACCGGAGCGGGGAGACGACGGACGAGACGATCGCGCACCTCGCGGTCGCGTTCGGCTCGTACGCGATCAAGACGGGCGCGGTCGGCGGCGAGCGGATCGCGAAGCTGAACGAGCTGATCCGGATCGAGGAACACTTGGGAGGCTAGGCGTGGAGACGGAAGAGCAACGCGCGGAAGGGCTGCTCGTGCCCGAGGATACGTACCTCACGAGCGGCGTCCACATCGGGACGCAGCAGAAGAGCGCGAGCATGAAACCGTTCATCTACAAGGTCCGCACGGACGGGCTGTACGTGCTCGACATCAAGCAGACGGACACGCGCCTCCGCGTGGCGGCGAAGTTCCTCGCGCAGTTCCCGAAGGACAAGGTCCTGATCGTGGCGGCGCGGCAGTACGGGCAGAAGCCCGCGAAGCTGTTCGCGGCCGCGATCGGCGCCTCCGTGTATGCCGGCCGGTTCGTGCCGGGCACGATGACGAACCCCGGGCTGCGGGACTACACGGAGCCGCAGGTCCTGCTCGTGACGGACCCCGCGGCGGACCAGCAGGCGCTCCGGGAGGCGATGAACGTCGGCATCCCGGTCGTCGGCCTGTGCGACGCGAACAACGAGACCCGGTTCGTGGACCTCGTGATCCCGACGAACAACAAGGGCCGGCGCGCGCTCGCGACGATATACTGGCTCCTCACGCGCGAGCTCCTGAAGGCGCGCGGGGAGATTGCGGGCGACGAGGACTTCAAGCCGACGATTGACGACTACGAGGCGCAGCTGTAGGCTGCAGCGTCTGTGGCGTCGAGACGCGCATCTTTATGGCCTACCGGGACCCTCTGCGACCGAGGGAATCGCATCGCCCGCTACCCCGCGGTGGCCGGTGCCTTCTACGCCGGGGGCAAGGAGGCCCTCCTCCGCCAGATCGAGACCTCGTACCGCCACGCGTTCGGTCCGGGAGTCGTGCCATCGCTCGCGAAGGGGCCGCGGCGGCTGAAAGGTCTCGTCGTGCCCCACGCCGGATACGTGTACTCGGGTCCGATCGCGGCGCATTCGTACACGGCCTTGGCGGCGGACGGCTGGCCGGAGCACTTCGTCATCCTCGGCCCGAATCACCACGGCCTCGGCGCCCCTGTGGCGCTATGCCCTGACGACCACGTCACGCCGCTCGGGACGGTGAGCTACGACCGCGGTATGGGGGAGCGGATCATTGGCGGGGTGATCGAGGCGGACCCGGACGCACATCGCGAGGAGCACAGCATCGAGGTCCAGCTCCCGTTCCTCCAGCACCTGAACGCGAAGGTCTCCTTCGTCCCGATCGCCCTCACGTTCCAGGAGTGGGAGGTCGCGAAGGAAGTGGGGGAGGCGATTGCGAAGGCCGCGCAGGGGACGGACGCGCTCGTCATCGCGTCCTCGGACTTCACGCACGTCGGGCCGAACTACGGGCAGATGCCGCCGCGGGGGACGTCCGTCGCGCAGTTCGCGCGGAAGCAGGACGCGCTCGCGCTCGAGAAGATTGCCGCCCTCGACCCGAAGGGGCTGCAGGACGTCGTCCACGAGCACGAGATCACGATGTGCGGATACGGTGCGGTGACCGCGATGCTCGTCGCCGCCAAGAAGCTCGGGGCCCGGGAGGCGGAGGTCCTGAAGTACGCGAACTCCGCGGAGATCACGAACGACCACGCGTTGGCGGTCGGGTACGGCTCCGTCGTCGTGCGATGAGGCCGCGTCCTTCGATTCGAAGCTCCTTCGCTCCAACTCCGTACCACATTCGCTTCACCTTCGCTTCGAAGGGCGGGTCTCTGCGTCGATCCATTTCCCGTACGCCGCCAATGCGGGCCCCATCTCGTACGACACGATGCACGGGACCTCGTACGGGTGGACCTTCTTCGCCGCCAGAATCGCCCTGCGCACGACCGCCTTCCGCGTCTTGCAGATCGCAACGGCCTCCGTCTCGTCCACGACGTTCCCCCTCCATCGGTACAGGGAGCGGACCGGGAAGATGTTCGCGCAGGCGATCAAGCGGCGGTCCAACAGGTGCCGCGCGATCCTGGCGGCGTCCGTCATGTCCTTGGCGGTGACGTAGAGCATCGCGTGCATGTCCGCGGGAACGCGTAACGGGGTAATGATTCTCACCCCGGATTCTGATGACCGTGCGTTCATAAGCCACCCGTTCCCGAAGGATATGGACGTGCCCATCGTTACGCAGACGGAAGTGCGTGCGGCGCTGAAATCGACGGTGGGTAAGACGATGTCCGACGGGGAGATCGACGCCCTCGCGGAGTACGTCCTCAGCTTCTTCGGCTACGAGTCCGAGGTCATCGACAACCGCCTGGACCCGGACGACCGGGACGTCTTCTACATGCTTGAGGAGGCCGGCCTCCTCGCGACCCGCCAGGAGGAGGTCTTCATCAAGAAGGGGAAGCTGTGGCGGATCCACTACTGGGTCCTCCGCACGCACCGGATCAAGGCGATCGCCGCGAACGGGAAGCCCGTCGCCGCGCAGCAGGCGTTCGTGTACGACGAGGTCCCGGACGAGGTCTGGAACCGCCAGGTCCCCGCAAAGTGACGCGCGTCTTCTCCGACGCGAACATGAGACCGTTGGGTTGAAATAGGTCCACCCGATAGGACGGATGTCCGATGGCGTTTCTCGAGGACCTGTTCCTCTTTCTCCTCATCTCCTTCGCGTGGTTCGGCTTCCTGTACCTGCTGCACCGGTTTCGGAAGCTCGAGCGGCCGGACGAGGCGGGGACGAGGAAGTGGGGCCTCGCCCTCATGGGCCCCTTCCTGATGTGGAAGACGGGGAAGGGGCGCGCCCTGATCGACCGCCTCGCACGTCGCGCGCGGTTCTGGCGGTGGTTCGGGGACGCGTCGATCGTCCTCGTGGCGGTCGCGATGGTCTCGATGACCGCGCTCCTCGCGTGGCTCGCGGTCCTCGTCGTGAACATTCCGCCCGGGCGGGAGCCGAGCCCGGAGATGATCCTCGGGATCCCGGGCGTGAACCGCCTGATCCCCGTGACGTACGGAATCCTCGGGTTGGCGGTGGCGATCGTCGTCCACGAGTTCTGCCACGGGATCCTCGCGCGGGCCTCGAAGGTCAAGGTGAACTCCCTCGGCCTTCTGTTCTACGTCGTCCCGATCGGCGCGTTCGTGGAGCCGGACGAGACGGAGATGAAGGCGATGCCGCGGCGGGAGCGCGCGCGCCTGTTCGCCGCCGGGCCCGCGGTGAACCTGATGGCGGCGCTCGTGTTCGCGTTCGTGTTCTCCACGGTGTTCATGGGCTCCGTCACGCCCGTTGCGCCGGGCGTCGGCGTCGCATCCGTGACTCCCGGGGCCCCGGCGGACGTTCAGCTGAACCTGGCGCCCGGGGTGATTCTGCTCTCCGTCAATGACACGGAGACGAGGACGTTCACGGCGTTCTCCGATGCGATCGGCAACACTGCGGCGAACCAGACCGTGAACATCACGTACACCGCCAAGGGGTACGCGAGTCCCGTGTCGACGACCGTGATGCTCGCGGACGCCGCGCAGTTCACGGGGAACGAGACGCGCCGCGGGATGGGCTTCCTCGGCGTCGGCATCTTCCCGGTCCGGCTCTCGACGGCGTACTTCCACCCGATCGGGGGCTCCGGGGAGCTCGGCGGCCTCCCGCAGTCCCTCCTGACGTACGTCTCGCTCCCGTTCACGGGCCTCCAGCCGATGGAGGGCCTCGCAACGCAGTTCTACGAGGTCCACGGTCCACTCGCGGGACTAGGCGACTCCTTCTGGGTGTTCGCGAACATCTTCTACTGGCTGTTCTGGCTGAACCTGATGCTCGGGATGACGAACGCCCTTCCGGCCGTGCCGCTCGACGGCGGCTACCTGTTCCGGGACGGGCTCCATGCGATCCTCGCGCGCGTGAAGGGCGGTGTGCCCGTGGAGCGGCGGGAGAAGACCGTGCGGAACGTCTCCTACGTGTTCGCCCTGATGATCCTCTCGCTGATCGTGTGGCAGTTCATCGGGCCGCGGGTCCTCTGACCTCGGCGGCGGGAACGCCGGTGCGAGAGTCGGTCCCGTGCGAGCGGGACCCGGGGGCAGAGGTCATTGGTCGAGGGCCGACCGGCGGGTCCCAGGCCGCCTCGGAATAGACCTCGGGAACGTGTTCCCGAGGTCGTTCTGCGTGTTCCCGACCCTCCGCCACATGTTCCCACGGTCCGGGAACATGTTCCCGACTCCCGTCCACATGTTCCCGGCATATATCCGCGTGTTCCCCGCATATATTCACATGTTCCCGACCCCTTTCCGCATGTTCCCGGGGCCCGGGAACACGCTCCGGGCATGGTTCTGCATGTTCCCGAAGCCCTGGAACACGTTCCGGACCCCCATCCGGGTGTTCCCGAGGCCCGTCCGGGGCTCTCTAAGGATAGGAGGGATGTTCCCGTGGCACGTCTGATCGGCGGCGATGTCTGTTCGATTGCAGCGCCCGGTGCCGCCGACGCGGAGGAGGACAAGACCCCGTTGAAGGGCTCCGCAGAATACGAGTTCTCGCAGACTTTCTCGTTGACAATCGGCAGTCCCACCGTCCACAAAGCGCTCCCTCGACAATCCTATCTCCCGATGGAAGTTACTCGCCTTTCACAGAATTCCCACGCAAGAGTCAAATATGCGGAATCCTGTGTCCCGCCAACCCTTGGGGGTGCAGGCAATGGAGGGTCTTTCGCCGCGTGTCAGCCTTCGGGCTGTTTCCGCGCTGTGTGCGTGCGCGATGGTGCTGCTGGCGTTCCAGGCCGTCGCGGGAACGAGCGAAGCAGGCGGAGTCCTGCCGTCCCCCTTGGACCCGCCAGTCCCGCCCGGTCCCGGACCGGGCCCGATCACAGGACCGGAGGGCGAGGGGTTCGGAAACAAGAGCGATCCGGACCGGGATCTCAACGCGACGTTCGCCCAACCGCTGAACCTCACGGGCGGCTACGCGAACAATACGATCGACCCCTACGTGGAGTCGTCGAACACCTCGTACACGTACGTGACCACGTTCGGGAACTACACGTTCCCCGTGACCGCCCCCCACGCGGTACCGCTGACGCTGTGAGGTACGAGTTGGCGACTGGCGGCAAGGTTTTTGGCCGTTCTCACATTGTCAAAGCTCAGGAGTATTCACGTGCCCTCGCCAACTGGCTCTGTGCCAATCCGGGGGCCTCATACCATGATCGCTTGGTGGCGCAAAGCTTGCTCGACGATCTGACAAGCGCTTTGGGAGGGCACTAGCAGTGGACCCCAGCGAACGCGCCTTCATCGACAGATTGTGCACGGCGTTTCCTGCCATCGAGCGGATGAGAGGTGACCACCTGAGAGAGTATTCTGAGCTCCTCCCCCATCCGCTCTTGGGAGACGTTGCGCGCCATGCGAAATCGCTGTTTGCGAGCACCAGTGACTCGGCAGGCCAAGAGTTGCGAGTGCTCTCCGATTTCATGGAGAGGGAGTATGCGTCGGGGACGTCAGCGGTCCGTGACCTCATCGCCCTGGGATTCTTGGAGAACTTGGCGGGACCACCGGAGCCACACTGGCGCATACGCACGGTCCTTGGACCGCAACTCCGCCAAGTTATCGAAGAGATGTGGCCGACCACCTATGCCCCGTGACGGGCTTTTCCAGCAATCTCAGAGGTGACCCTGGAGTGATGACCAAGTCGTTTGCACGGCGGCCAGCGACTTCTACTGGGTGGTCCACCGGCCCGGACGCATCAATCGGCACGTTGAACTGATGGCCCGCGTCACTTCGTTTCCAACAGGCCTACCGAGTGTCCACGCCAACCGACTACTGTTGAGCTTGGATCGTTGTCCGGCAACAGCACTCAGTGCACGACGAGCTCGAAGCCGCCCTCGTCGAAGATCAGCGGGAAGTAGCCGCGCGCGTGCGCGGTCTTTCGCATCTTCACGACGCTCATGTACAGGTTCACCGCGCGGTCCTCCCGCCGCAGGTCCAGGTGGATGATCCCGTCCGAGAGGAAGTCCTCCCCGTACCGGCAGAACTTGTCGCTGTCCTGCTCCATCTCCGTGATCAGGAGGCTCGTGATCCCGAGGTCGCGGAGCCACTCGAACAGCCGGAACAGCTCGTCGCGCGGGTCCTCGAACTTCCCCATGACCTCGAGCACGGGGAGCGAGTCGATGACCAGGATCCCGATGTCGACGGTCTTGTCGAGGTTGTCGATGTACATCTTGAAGACCTCGATCCAGGACTTGTTCGACAGCTGCTTGAGCTTCTTCCGAATCAGGGAGAGGTCCAGCACGCTCAGCCGCTTCTCGAGCCCCGTCGCGTCCATCCCGAGGCCGGCCATGTTCGCGAGCAGGGACTCCCGGCTCTGCTCGAGCGTCACGTACACGGCGCCGCGGCCGTCCTCCTTCGCGTTGTGGTACAGCATGTTGAACGAGAACGAGGACTTCATCGTTCCCGGCTTCCCCGCGACGAGGACGACGTGGCCCGCGGGGACGCCGCCCTGGAGCTGGTCGTCGAGCCCGCGCACGTACGTCCGGATCCGTTCTTCCGCCATGGTCCCGCCGCCGATGGGGTCTCTCCTGACTTAACCGTTTCTTACCGCCGATACCGGTACTCGTCGAACGTCCCCGCCGCCACGAGGCCGAGGATGCCGCTGAACACGAGGAGGAGTCCGGACGTGAGGGAGGCAAGGATGAGGACGACGATCCCCATCACGACGTTGATGATTCCTCCCGCGCGATACTGGCGACCCCAGATCAGGACGGAGCCGACGAGCGCGATGAGGCCCAGGACCGCGTCGACCGCGATCCGCCGGAGGAACTCCACGTCGAGCGCCTCGTTGCGCCGCGGCAGGAGGCCGAGGAACAGGAGGAACGCCGCGAGCAGGCCGATGAGGAGGGCGAGGAGCGCGAGGAGGCGTCGCTCGGACACTGAGGCGGCGTATCCCTCGGGCTATTTCATCGTTTTGGGGCGATTATCCGGCCTAGCCCTTCTCCAGGCCCGCCAAGCCGAAGATGGCCCTCGGGTCGCCGCCATGCCCCGAGGACCCCCTGTACATCCGCATCGTCCGAAACGTCTCGCGGAAGGCGGCGCGTTTGGCGGCTGCGATGCCCGCCTCGTTCGGTGCCGGGAGGGAGAACGCGCACGGCGAGTCCGCGGCGGCGAACATCGCGTGGAGCAGGTTTTCCGCGTCGATCGCGCGGTCCGGTCGGCACACGAACGGCCCGATCTCGCATGAGGCGGCACCCGTGTTCGCGAAGGCGAACGCCATGATGTCGCCGCCGTCGTCCACGACGAGAGACGTGTTCGGGAATTCCTGAAACAGCCGGGTGAGCAAGCGGCTTCGGTCCGCGCCGAAGGACGGGGCGTCGAGCTCCGCGACTGCCGCCAAATCGTCAGACCGCATCGGCCGCACGCCCGGCGCGACGCGCCCCTCGTGTCGCCCCGCGTACCGGTGGTTCTCGAACTCCGCGCGGAACCCGAGCTTTCCGTAGAACGGGACCACGTTCACGTACGCGTTCAGCCGCGCGCTCTCTACCTCGCGGGCGTCGCAGAAGTCGAGGGACGCTTTCATGAGCGCCTCCCCGACGCCCTGCCCCCGCCAGCGCGAGTCGACGATCACCGTCCCGATGTACGCGAGCCTCCCGTACGTGATCACGGCGGTCATCCCGACGCGCTCGCCGCCGGACTCCGCGACGAACAGACCCTCCGGCTCGAGGTACGCAAGGCGCTCGAAGTCCTCCGCCGTGTAGCCCCAGCCCTCCGTGTCCGTGAGGGCGATCGCCCACGGGATGTCCGTCTGAGCGAGGCGACGAACCCGATGGGTGCCTGCCATGTGGTCCTCCATGGGAACCGCAACCTCCCCGTAAGGCTACCGCCGGACGAGAGCCGAGGGAGGAGCATCGCGCCCCCGGGGTGGAAAGGTATATCCGGTAGAATCTTCTACAGACCAACCATGACGGTGACCAGCGTCAAGCTCTCGGATCGGGGGAAGGGGACGCTCGACCGGCTCCAGGCCCGGCTGACGCTGCTCGGACACCCGCTGACGAAGGAGCGCGTCCTCGAGTTGAGCTTGGAGGCCGCCTCGGAGTCGCCGGGGGAACTTGTCGGCCGCCTCAAAGGGGCACGCTACCCCGTGCCGGGGTGGGAGAAGCTCCTCCGGGACGTCGTCGCCTCGGCGGAGGACTGGGGGACGACCTCGTGGCGGGACATCGACCACCTGGTTTACGGGGGCCGGCCGAAGCGATGACGGTCGTCGTGGACACATCGTTCTTCGTCGCGCTGAAGAGCCTCCGGGATGCGGACCACGCCCGCGCGGTCGAGCTGTTTACCGAGCTCCTGCGGGGAGACATGGGCGCGGCGCACACGACCGACTTCGTGTTCTCGGAGGCTGTCACCGCGGTGTTCGCTCGAACGCACCGCCACGCCGCGGCGGTCGGCGTCGGCGACCTCATCCATCTGTCGCGGGAGAGGGCGCCGGTGTTTCCGATGTACCACGTCACCGAAGACGAGCTGGGGGACGCGTGGAAGGAGTTCCGACGTTACCGGGACCGGGAGCTCAGCATGACGGACTGGACCACGGTCATCGTCGCGCGCGTACTGGAGGCCGACGCGATCCTGTCCTTCGATCGTGGCTTCGATGGGGTCTTTGCGAGACGGTCGTGATGACGGATTGGTCACGCCGAAGTCGACGCCTCCGACTCAGGGCGAGTTGTTCATGCGGTCTTGGGCCGCGCGCACGCGGAGCGCGAGCTCCTCCTCCTCGTCGCACGCGTGGTACCCATACGTGATGTACTTCTTCTCCTTCCGTAGGTGCTTGTACGAGCACGGCCCGTACTCGTCGTCCTCCTGCCCGTACCACTTGTCGCAGTCCTTGCACAGGTGCGGGTGCGGGAGGGCCTTCTGGAGCGCGGCTACATCCCCCAAAACGGCGCCTCCTTCCGTCGGATCTTCAGGATCGCGTCGAGGGCGTCCTGCTCGTCCGCGGTGAGGCCCGTGCGGTTGTGGTTCAGGGTCCGCGCGTCCCCCTCCGGCATCACGTTGAACAGGACGTCGCCCGGGTCGATCTGGCGGCCGACCGTGGGCCCGTCGATCGCGACCGCGACCTCCTGCCCCGTCCGCGCCTCCTCCACGGTCTTCCCCTCCGTCTGGATGGACTTGATCCGCCCGACCTCGCGGCCGTCGTCCCGCATGAGCGCCTGCCCCGGGCGGATCCGGCCGGCGAGGACGCGGACGCCGACGACCGCCGGCTTGCTCACGCGGAACACGTGGTCCGCCATCAGGAGGATTTTCCCCGGGTACACGATTTGCTGGCGCTTCTCCGCCTCGAGCTCTCGCGTCCGCTCCTCGACCCATGCGCCGTACTCCTCGAGGAGGCGGTAGATCACATCGTTCCAGAGGACCTTCACGTCCGGGTGCTTGAGGCGCTCTTCCTCCGCGTCCTCCAGGATCGCGACGTTGAACGCGAGCACGGAGCGGTGGAGCGGGTCGGGGATCGTGGCGGCGTCGACGACATCCCGCCTCGTCACGGGGCCGACGCGCGCGCTGCGGATCGAGATCTTCAGGGTCCGGCACTCGAACGCGAGGGCCTCGAGCGAGCCGATCGCGTCCGCCTTCACGACCAGGCCGATCTCGGACGTCTCCACCTGGACCGTCGTCTCCGCGGCGACCTCCGCGACGATCTTGGCGGTGTCGCCCGCGACGACGCGGATCGGTCCGCCCGGGAGCGCGCCCTCCACGTCCGGCGCGGCGATCTTCACGCCCGAGGCCGCACTCACGGACTTCGCGGACTCGAACCGGTCCTGGGGGTCGCGAATCTCGTCGAGGGGCTTCGGCTTCAGGAGCGCGCGGACCTTCGTCACGATCGGCGCGCCCGTGCTCCCGACGACGACCGTGTCCCCGCGCTTCAGCGTGCCCTTGTACACGATCGCGTCGATCGTCGCGCCGTGGCCCTTTTCCTCCTTGACCTCGAGGACGGTCCCTTCGCCCGGTCCCTCCTCCGTGCGAAGCTCCTCCTCGAGAAAGCGCTGCGCGAGCCCGATCAGGACGAGGAGCAGGTCCGGGAGGCCCTCCCCGTGCTTCGCGCTCGTCGGCACGATCGCGAGGTTCGCGGTGAAGTCCGAGACGCGGTCGTACCGGTCCGCGGAGAACCCCTGCTCGTACAGCTTGGCGGCGACTTCGTAGATTCGCTCG
>Ga0209751_10001462_pt1 | contig 24268 bp, 25 predicted proteins | sample RifCSP13_1_FD_184019 | JGI IMG/M metagenome (GOLD analysis project Ga0209751, IMG submission 184019) | Soil microbial communities from Rifle, Colorado - Rifle CSP2_sed 13_1 (SPAdes) (version 2) | ecosystem: Environmental > Terrestrial > Deep subsurface > Rock core/Sediment | place: Rifle...
AGTGGCGACAGGCGAAGTCCAGACCGATCTCAGAAAGGGAAGTTGTGCCATCTTCTGAAAACTGCCCGATCTGGTTGGGGTTGATCTTCATCAGGTGCGTGCGGATGTCGCCTGTAAACATCTCGGCGTTGCCCACCGCAGTCTTGACGATGCGCGGCATGTGGCAGTCGATGCATTGCGTGACGTTCGGGTGGATCTGAGAGTCCTGGAAGTTGGCCTCATCCACGTGGCAATTTTCACACCGGGTGCGCGTGGTCGCCTCCCCTGCCTGACGCAGCTGCACGACGCCTTTATGGGGATCGTGGCAAATAACGCAGTCGAGCACCACATGCTTCCCCTGGAAAAGCTCCTCGTATTGTTCGTGGTGTTCGATAAAGCCGTCTTTGGCGTTAACCGCCTCGACCTCACCCCGGCGGTGGCATTTACCGCATAGCTCGGGATCGCGATCTATCAACATCTGCACGCCTGGTGGGTTCTGCACGTGCAGGCCGCCGGGTCCATGGCAGGCCTCACAGCGGATACCCGGTTCGGCCCAGGTGCCGACGATGCCGGGCAGGCCATCCTGGTTTCCGGTCGGGCTGTAGCCGGTGGTGTGGCAGCTGCCGCAGTCGTAAGGCAGGTTTTCCTCGCCGGAATGGTATTTCACCCAGCCGGCTTCAGTGCCTACGATCGGATTGGCGTAATTATACTGGTTGAGGTATTCGGCATTGCCGGTCGACCCAGGCGCATCGGTGATGATGTAGCCATCCTTGTTCATGAAGCGGGCTTTCCAGTTGTAGCCCCCGATCACGTAAGAGATGTCGTTCCAGGTGTAGCCTTCAGGCAGCTCGATGAGTTCGGTGAAAGGATAGTCCGGCGGTTGCCCGTCCACCACCGGGTTCAACTTCCAGGGATGGCCGGACTTCATAAATGTATCGTAGATGTCTTTATGGCAGCCTCCGCAAGTAGCGCTGCCCACGTATTGAGCGCCTACTCCTTCGGCGCCAGCTTCCCCTGCTGGCCCAGCCGGACCAGCCGGACCCTCCGGTCCAGAGGGACCCTGTGGGCCTTCTGCGCCTGGCGGGCCTGGCGGGCCGGCGAGTCCGGCGGGACCCTGCGGCCCGGCGCAAGCTGCCATCAAAGCCATTAGAACAAGCAGCACGCTGACTAATAATATTCTTTTCGACTTCATCGCCCTTTCTCCTCATTGTTTGACGACAGGCTTTATTGTTGGATAACAAGGATCCGGATCCGGGATAGGGGTCGCATACCCTTTTCTGTTGCTGAATAAAGGGAAAATACTGGGAAAATACCTCAATATTTTACCTCAAAATTAACACCGGATTAGGGAGATGATCCTATATAAACCATGACAAATGTCATGCAAAACATCAGGAAGGTTATTCGCAATTGCTGTAAAATTGCTATGTGAGGAGGCGTGGTTACCGTGCAATTTGCCGGTTTGCATATCGACATCGTCTTTGTCTTTTTTATCTACGGGCTCGCTTTTTTCAGCATGGGTATCGCTCTGGCCTTAGAAACCAGTCGCGCCCCAATGCTGGCCGAGCGGCGCGCCTTAGTTCCCCTGGCAGTGTTTGGTTTACTGCATGGTATCCACGAATGGATAGAAATTATCCTCTTGCAGGGCGTCTGGTTAGGCGTGCCATTTCCCCCGGAATTATCCTGGCTGCGCGTGGCCTGGCTGGCGATCTCCTTCGTTCCATTGTTGGCCTTTGGCATCCTAATGGTGTACCCGGAACAACGGCATGGGGTGGTATACTTTTCGATCGGGATCGGTTTGTTCCTGCTGTATATCTTTCTGTTAATTTATTACGCCCGCCTTGATCCGCAACCTTTCATCGGTCGCGCCGATGCGCTGGCGCGCTACCTCCTGGCAGTTCCGGGTGGCATCCTGGCCGGCCTGGGGTTGCGCGCCCGCGCCAGGCAGGTACAGGCTGAGAACAGGCCGCAACTGGCGCGGTACTTTCAATGGGCCGCCCTGGGTTTTGGGTTGTATGGGCTCACCCAAATATTTGTCCCCCCTGCAGATATCTTCATCGCCCCGATTCTGAACTCGGAAACCTTCTTACAGTTCGCCGGATTCCCGGTCCAAGTGGTGCGGGCGGCGATGGCTATCCTCGTAACGATCAATTTGCTGCGCGCGATCCAGTTTGTCGAGCGCGAGCGGGAAGGACAATTATTGGCTGCGCAGCAGGCTCGCCTTGAGGCTCTAGAACAGATTCAGCGTGATCTTATAGATAGGGAGGCGCTGCGCCGGGAACTCTTGCGCCATACCGTCATCGCCCAGGAAGAAGAACGCGGGCGCATCGCCCGTGAATTGCATGACGAGACAGCCCAATTCCTGACCGCTCTCAGCCTCAACCTGGCGACCCTGCGCAACTCCGTCCCCCGAAGTCGGGAGGTTAACGAATTGCTTGATCGCCTGCAATCTTTGAGCCGCCAGATAGCGCAGGGCGTCTACCGCCTTGTGCATGACCTTCGCCCGGCACAACTGGATGATTTGGGCCTGGTGCCAGCCCTGCAATATCTGGCTGATGAAGAAGGCAAACGCTCAGGCTTGCAGGTTTCCTTACAGGTTGATGGATCCAGGCAACGTCTGGATCCCCTTGTGGAAACCGTGTTTTTCCGGGTTGCACAGGAGGCGCTTACCAACGTGGCTCGTCATGCCCAATGCGACCACGCTACGGTTGAGCTGCATTTTGCCTCTGACCAGGTGATCTTGCGTGTTCGGGACGAGGGACTCGGTCTCCGCCTGGGTGAAAAGGCTCCTCTCCCAAAAGGCTGGGGCCTGGCTGGAATGCACGAACGGGCCGAATCAGTTGGCGGCAAATTAGAGTTGAGTTCTCCGCCACAAGGCGGTACGGTTGTAGAGGTCACCGTCCCCATGTTCGAATTTGAGCCTGCTGCGATGGAGGAATCTACCCATGGATATCATCCGTTTAATGTTGGTTGACGATCACGATATCGTTCGCACCGGTCTGAAGTCATTTCTGGAAACCCAGGTCGGGTTACAGGTCGTGGCAGAAGCAGGCAGCGGGGAGGAAGCTATTGAACGGGCGCTGGAAGCCCAGCCGGACGTGGTGGTCATGGACATCACCATGCCGCATATGGATGGCTTGGAGGCCACGCGGCGGTTGAAGGCTCTGAATTCAGAGTGTCATGTTTTAGCGCTTACAGTGCATGAGGACAAACAATATCTCTTCGAGATGTTGATGGCTGGCGCGTCGGGATATATTACCAAGCAATCGGCCGCGGATGAACTGGTTACCGCAATTCGCTGTGTCGCCCTGGGAAACGTTTACCTGCAGCCTGCCCTGGCACGCTGGTTGTTGGAAGACTACCGCCGGTTGCTGACCCAATCGCTGCCGGAGCCGCCAACGGCTGGCGGAAATCATCCCAAAGACAGAGGTTTGGATGTGCTTAGCCTGCGTGAACAGCAGGTTCTTGAAGCGGTTGCTCAGGGATCCACCAACCAACAAATTGGCGAACAACTTGGGATCAGTCCTAAGACAGTCGCCCGGCACCGTGAGCGCATCATGAACAAGCTCAACTTGCATTCATCCACCCAGCTGGTCAAATTTGCCATTCGCACGGGGCTGATCGATGTGGGCTAAACCATCACTGCGAACTCCTGGATAGCGGCGATCCGGGGGATCGCCGCCGTCGTCATTCTCATCCTTTATTGGGGGAGTTTTCAGGTTACATTAATCATCGTGTGCCAAAATTAATAGTTGCATAGGTAACTTATAGATCCGGAGGTCCAGGGCATGGAAAATACTGTCGAAACCCAGGCTGGCTTAGCTGGCCGCGCTAAGTTCATCGTCGGCGGGCTTTTGATTATCGCTGCTATTGTGTACCTGATCGCATCTTCAACCCGCGCTAGCGCGCAATATTTCCTGACAATAGAGGAGCTGGCTGCCAAGAACGAGAAGGTGCTCGGGCGTGATGTGCGCGTTTCTGGAGCGGTGATCGGTGACTCCATCCAGTACGACCCCCAAACGCTTACATTGAGTTTCACCGTCGCTCATGTGCCCGGCGACAACAAAGAGATCGAAGCGCAAGGCGGACTGGGAGCTGTTTTGCATGCTGCTGCGATCGACCCGAACCGACCTCGCATGCAAGTTGTTTATGTTGGCCCCAAACCCGACCTGCTCAAGAATGAGGCTCAGGCCATCATGACCGGCAAACTGGGGGAGGATGGCGTCTTCTACGCCGAGGAATTATTGCTGAAGTGTCCGACCAAGTATGAAGAAGCTGTCCCCGGTCAGGTAGAAGGATAAGGTTATGGTTGCCAATCTCGGTTATGGTGCCCTGGTCATCGCGCTTTTTGTTTCTCTGTTCGGGATTGGCGCGGCCGCCTATGGCGTGCGCAAGAATCAATCTGCCTGGGTTGACAGCGCTCGCAACGCGATGTTGCTCACCTGGCCCTTAGTGACTCTGGCTGCTCTCTCCATCATTTACCTGCTGGTTAACAACCATTATGAAGTCGAGTATGTAGCCAACGTCACCAGTAACAGCATGCCGCTTTACCTCAAGGTTACCGCCTTATGGGGTGGGCAGGCGGGTTCGCTGATCTTCTGGTCCTGGTTGATGTCCGCCTTCGCCTCAGCGGTCACGTTGCGCAAGTGGGATCGGGACCGTGAATTCTTACCTTGGGTAACCATCGTCTCGTTGGTCACCCTGGCGTTTTTCTTGAGTTTGAGCATTTTCATCGAGAATCCCTTCGTCCGTTTATGGCAAACGTCTGCGGGGCAGATCACCAGTGCCATGTTCCCGCCAGCCCGGGCTGTCCCCTACCTGCCGCCTGACGGCAATGGATTGAATCCCCTCCTGCGCCATCCTGGCATGATCATCCATCCTCCCTTGCTCTACCTGGGATTCGTCTCCTTTGTCATCCCTTACGCCTTTGCCATGGCAGCCCTGATCACTGGCCGTACGGATGATCGCTGGATTCGCCTCACCCGCCGCTGGTCGCTGGTGGCCTGGTTGTTCCTATCGTTGGGATTGATCATCGGTGGACGTTGGGCGTATGACGTCCTGGGATGGGGCGGCTATTGGGGTTGGGATCCGGTCGAAATCGCAGCCTTCATGCCCTGGCTGACTGGCACTGCCTTCCTGCATTCGGTGATGATCCAGGAAAAGCGCGGCATGCTTAAGCATTGGAACATGATTCTGGTCATCTTGACTTATGACCTGGTCATCTTCGGCACCTTCCTTACCCGATCTGGGGTGCTCTCCTCGGTGCACGCTTTTGCCCAGAGCGCGATCGGGCCGGTCTTCTTCGGATTTATCGGACTCACGTTTATCACTTCTCTGTCTTTGGTTCTCAAGCGATGGAACGAGCTCAAGTCTGAGGCGCAAATGACTTCGCTTTTGTCGCGCGAGGCTCTGTTTCTACTCAACAACCTGCTCTTTATGGGTATATTGGTAGTGTGTTTCTGGGGCGTGATTTTCCCCCTGATCTCAGAGTTGTTCACCGGCCAGAAAGTAACCGTCGGGCCACCTTTTTATGAGCGGGCTAATGGCCCGCTGTTCGCCGGTTTGCTGCTCTTAATGGGCATCGCGCCATTAGCTGCCTGGCGCCATTCGACGGCAAAGACCCTGGGACGCGCGATTTGGAAACCTTTCCTCGCCTCGCTGGTGGTTGTAGCGGCCGTGCTGTTACGTGGCGTCCGCCAACCGGCAGCCGTTTTAGGCTTCTGGTTGAGCGCCTTCGTCGCTTTTGTGACCCTGTATGAGTTCTGGCGAGGTTCTCTGGCGCGGTATCGCAAATCGGGCGAGAGCTTTCCGGTAGCCCTCTGGCGCCTGGCCGGACGCAACCGGCGCCGCTACGGAGGTTACATTATTCATCTGGGCGTGGTGCTGATGGCGATCGGCATTATTGGGATCGAGGTTTTCCAAACCGAAACCCAGGGGACGATCCCTCAGGGAGGCCAGCTCGCCCTGGGTGATTACAGCATCTCGTTTGACTCGTTGGCCACATTCGACACCGCCGATGGGCGCAATGTGGCGCGCGCCGTGGTTGGCGTGTATCACAACGGCTCCTATGTCGGTGAGCTGCACCCTCGCCGGGATTACTACTATGAGTCCCAACAGCCGATGACTATTCCGGGCGTGCGCAGCACATGGGAAGACGATTTCTATGTCTTGCTGGTTGATTGGCAACCAATTTCCTCTCAAGGTGCTACTTTCAAGGTTTACCGTAACCCGCTCGTCAACTGGCTCTGGTTGGGCGGCATCGTATTCATCTTGGGTACTTTGGTTGCGGCCTGGCCGGATCGCGACCCAGAAGCGATGCGCCTCCCTGTGAAGCGCACCGTTCCATATGCGGCAACCGATGCGTGAGGCATGAAGCGTAATGCATGAAAGTAGACTCTTCTGGTTTGCAATTCCCATTGCTCTAATCTTTGGTTTTTTCTTCGTTGGTGGGACTTATGCACAGGAATCCACCCCTTACATACCTACAGACGACGAAGTCAACGCCGTCGCCAAAGGGCTATACTGCCCGGTTTGCGAGAATATCCCACTGGATGTGTGTCCTACGCAAGCCTGCACTCAATGGCGGGCTTTGATCCGTGAGAAGCTGGGGCTGGGATGGTCGGAGGAACAGATCAAAGATTATTTCGTCGCGCAGTACGGCGATCGCGTCCTGGCGGCTCCTCCTGCCAGAGGGTTGAACTGGTTGGTGTATCTAATCCCGCCCGTGGCGATCGTCATTGGAATATACATCCTTTTCCGGGCGATGCGCACCTGGAGGCAGCCAATTTCCGCCAGGGCTGCAATAGAACACTTACCAGAAGCTGACAGTGACGAGTATGTAGCGCGCCTGGAAGAGGAGTTACGCCAGCGCTGATCCGCGGTTTTTGCGAATTTAAGACTGTTGAATGTAGGTAGGAATACTTTTATGTCTGAATTTCAATCCACTTCTTCCCCTTCGGAGACACCTACGCCCCCCGCCTCAACTGGGGGGCGAATCGTGATCTTTGGTACGAACCTGTCAGTGGGAGCCTTGATAGCCTGGATCGCTGTGTTGGCCTTGTTGGCGCTGGTGGCGTTTGGGTTGCTGCGCCGGCAGCAAGGTCCGGTTGCTGCTGGACAAGCTGCACCTGATTTTGCTTTGACCACCTTCGAGGGCGAACAGTTTCAGCTCAGCGATCTTAAGGGCAAGGTCGTCCTGATCAACTTCTGGGCTTCGTGGTGTAAACCCTGCGAGGAAGAAGCTGCCGATCTCGAAGCTGCCTGGCGAGATTACCAGCCACGCGGCGATGTAGTTTTCCTCGGGGTTGATTATGTCGACACAGAGCCAGAAGCCAAAGCATACCTGAAGAAGTTTGACATCACCTATCCCAACGGCCCTGACCTGCGAACGCGTGCCTCGCAAGCCTTCCGCATCCGAGGCGTGCCCGAAACCTATATTGTCGCTCCGGATGGTAAACTGACGGGTGTGCAGATTGGCCCATTTACATCCTTGGCTCAGATCAAAGCCACAATCGACCCCCTGCTCAAACCTTGAGCATCGGGGGATTGCATCTTTCATCTTCATTGAATACTGACTACTGATCACTGAGTACTTTCATTACTATGGACATCGGTTCAATCTTCCTTATCCTTGCCCTCCTTATCCTGGTAGGGCTCTTTATTGCCCGCCCAATATTTGAGCGTAAGGCTGTGATCGTCGTTTCACAGACTAGTCAGGATGATCACGAGTTCTCCACGCTCCTGGCAGAAAGAGATCGCATCCTCAATGCTTTGCAAGAGTTAGATTTTGACCAAGCCCTGGGTAAGATTCCGGAAGAGGATTACCCTGCCCAACGGACGCTCTTGCTCCAGCAGGGGGCCAGCATCTTGCGCCGGTTGGACCAGTACAATCATCGAGTTCCCGCCGGCAATGCCGAAGAGCGCATCGAAGCTGCCATTGCTGCTCGCCGTCCAGATGCTTCCCGCCAGGGTGGCCTGCCCAGCCTTGCAGAAGATGAGTCGCTTCTGGATCAGGGCCCGACTTCACTGGCTACCTCCGACGACGAAGTAGAGGCGCGCATTGCTGCCCGCCGCCGCGAGCGCCAGGGGAAATCCGCCGGTTTCTGCCCACGATGTGGCACGCCTGTCCAGAAATCAGACCTGTTTTGCCCAAAGTGTGGAAAGCAATTAACGTAATCCGTGAATAGTAAAACGTGAATCCAGTATTACGCATGATGAGTTAGATATTCCATAGTCCGAGAATCTCCCATGTCTCGTTTCTACCTCCTTCTTCGTACCCACGCTCCCTTGCTGCTCTTTCTCCTGCTCTCTGCCTGTTCTTTTTCCTTAGCGGAGGATATCACACCGCCACCAGGTGCCGAAATACCGGCTGAAATACCCACCCAACCGCCTCCCAGCGGACCACTCTACCCACTTGTATCCCCGAACCCGGCGGAGGGAGCGCTGATTTACACCGATAAATGCGCCCCTTGCCATGGTTCAACCGGGCAAGGTGATGGACCGCAAGCCAGCCAGCTGCCTAACCCACCAGCCGCACTGGCTGCGCTCGAAGTTGCCCGCCAGTCTACCCCAGCGGAATGGTATTCCCTGATCACCCAAGGCAATCTAGATCGTTTCATGCCGCCCTTCAATAGCCTCTCTGATCGCCAGCGATGGGATGTGGTTGCTTATCTTTATACCCTGAGTGTCCCACCAGAAATCCTTTCCCTGGGAGAGCAGATATTTATAACTAACTGCGCCTCCTGCCATGGCTTACAGGGGGGCGGGGATGGCCCAGAAGCCGCCTCTCTTCAGGTAACACCCTCCAATTTCACCGATCAGGAACGGATGGCAAGCAAGTCCGCTACCCAGCTTTTTGGAGCGATCAGCGCAGGCGTCGCCCCAGCCATGCCCGCTTTTAATGACAATTTGACCGAAGATGAGCGCTGGGCATTGGTTGCTTATTTGCGCTCATTGACTTTCGCCTTACCCGCAGAGATTGCGCGATCCCAGGAGACCCAACTACCTGAGACGACAGGCGAGGCCGGGTCCACGGGCACACCGCTGGCCTCGGTTACTGAGGTGGAGAACGGCACGATAACGGGTCAGGTGGTAAATGCATCCGGAGGAGAAGTGCCTACTGATCTGACGATTGACTTGTCCGGTTTTGATGAAATGAAGCAGACCTACACCGCCACCACCACCATCGATCCGGATGGCTCTTACACCTTCCTGGATGTCGAGATGCCTGTCGGACGCGCCTTCATCACAAGCACAGAATATAACAAAGTCGCCTACAGTTCGGATATCGCCGTGGTTGAAGCTGGCAAGACAAACCTGGAACTGTCACTCCCGATCCGTGAGACGACCACAGATAGCTCTGTTCTCTCAGTTGACCGGATGCACATTCTGTTCGAATATAGAGAACCAGACACCTTGCGGGTGATCGAGCTCTGGATCCTTTCGAACCTGAGCGATCGAACCCTAGTAGCTATGGAAGAAGGCGCGCCGGTTGTCACCTATCCGCTCCCGGAAGGTGCGACCAACCTGCAGTTCGAAGATGGCATCCTGGGGGAGCGCTATGTGGAGACCACTGGTGGCTTTGGCGACACCGATGTGGTGCGGCCTGGTCCTGGCCTACGCCAGCTTGTTTTTTCCTTCGAGATGCCTTATCGACGCCGGCTGGAGTTCGTCCAACCGATCGATCTACCTGTGAACGCAGTTGTGATCTTAGGGCCGGAGGAAGGCCTTAATGTAACAAGCGATCAACTCCAAGACGCTGGTACGCGCCAGATGCAGAATATTTCCTATCACATGTATACCAGTGACCGGTTGGAAGTGGGGACAGAATTGGCAATGACCATCTCCGGTCGGCCCAAGGGCACCAGTTCGGTAGCCGGTTCGCGCACCAACCTGGTAATTGGCCTGTTAGCTTTTGGGGTAGCACTGATAGTGGCTGGCGTCTGGCTTTTCCGGCGTAACCGGGCGGAGAGAACCGGAATCGAGGCAGCCGAGGAATTGGATGAAGATTTTTTGCCCGGTGAGGCCGCCGAAGACCCCGAAACCCTATTGGACGCTATTCTTGCCCTGGATGACCAATATCAGGCTGGAGAATTGCCAGAAGAAGCTTACCGCCAGCGGCGTGCGGAGCTCAAAGCTCGCCTGACTGGATTTTACCAAAACCGGGAGGCGACTAGCTAGAGGGCAGCAGAATAAAGAGTAGCCAAGGCTTTTTTATTGCTCCCAAGCTCCCCTGCTCCTGAGCTCCCGTCCTATGATAGAAGTTCACAGACTGATCAAACGTTTTAGCCTGAAAACCGTGCTGCGTGGCCTGGATTTCCACGTCGAGCGCGGGGAATTCGTCGCCCTGCTCGGCCCAAATGGCGCCGGGAAGACTACTTTCTTACGCATCCTGGCTTCACTTTCCCGGCCTAGCTTGGGCGAAGTGCGCATCGCAGGTTTTCGCCTGCCAGGCCAGGCGGCTGCCGTGCGCAGGCGTCTGGGTGTGGTTTCTCACTTGCCCCTCTTGTACGGCGATCTGACTGCCGAGGAGAACTTGCGTTTCTATGGCCGCATGTATTCTGTGCCTGACCTGGACGGGCGTGTGACCGAAGTTTTAGAAATGGTAGGATTGGCCTCCCGGCGCCGCGATCTGGTGCGTACCTTCTCTCGCGGCATGCAGCAACGGCTTGCGATCGGCCGCGCAGTTTTGCACGATCCTGATGTAATGCTCTTCGACGAGCCGCATACCGGCCTCGACCAGGATGCCAGCGCTATGTTGGATACTGTGCTAAGCGAAGTTGCCGCCCGTGGTCGCACGGTTGTGATGACTTCGCATGATCTGGCGCGCGCCGCAGACCTGGCCTCTCGCTTCGATATTCTTTCGCGGGGTGTCATCGCTGCCTCAGTTCAGCGCGCCGACATTGCCGCCAATGACCTGCTGGCCTTCTATCGCCAAGCCACTCAAGAAGCGTAGAACTTAAAGCGTTAACCGTGAAACGTGAATCTGCACTCATGACCTGTGATACGCAGGATACAGTCCGCAATCCGCTGCTCTCTTTTTTGCGCGCCTTGAGTGCTGTCGTCTGGAAGGACTTATCGGCTGAAATGCGCAGCCGTGAGCTGCTTTCCGCCATGCTGGTCTTCGCCCTATTGGTTATCTTGATCTTCAATTTCGCCCTCGATCTGGACCCTAAAACCCGCCAGGAAAGCACTATCACAGCTGGCGTGTTGTGGGTCATCTTTACCTTTGCTGGCACCCTGGGGCTTAATCGTTCGATGGCGGTGGAAAAGGATCGCGGCTGTATTGACGGCCTGCTGCTGGCGCCGGTGGACCGCAGCGCAATTTATTTCGGAAAGACTATCGCCAACCTGGTTTTTATGTTGATCGTCGAGATCATCGTGTTGCCGATCTACAGCCTGCTCTACAATGTGAACCTTTTTCAGCCGGGATTGCTGTTGGTGACCTTATTGGGCTCGGTCGGTTACGTTGCCGTGGGGACACTGCTGGCGACCATGGCAGTGCAGGCCCGCACCCGGGATGTCCTGTTGCCTATTTTGCTCTTCCCGGTCGTGTTGCCGATCGTGTTAGGCGCGGTCAAGGCCAGTGGCGGGTTTTTGGATGGGATCGAGATGGCCGAAATCCGACCCTGGCTCAACCTGCTGGTGGTATACGATATAATCTTTATCGCCATTGCTTTCATGGTTTTTGATTTTGTTGTGGAGGAATAGATGCAAACCAAACCTCGCCTGCTTACTGTCTTAGATTTTGTCACTGCAGCCCTTTTCGTGCTTGCCACTGGGATGGTATTCTTCTATGCCCCTCTGGAAGCTGTGATGGGCCAGGTGCAGCGGGTGTTTTACTTCCATGTAGCGGCTGGCTGGGTCGGCATGCTTAGTTTCCTGGTCGCCGCCATTGCCGGGGTGGTTTACCTGACCTCCACCAATCGCAAGTGGGATATTGTCAGCCTTTCTGCGATCGAGATCGGCATCGTCTTTGCGTTTATTAATATCGTCAGCGGTTCGATCTGGGCCCGCCCGATCTGGAATACCTGGTGGACGTGGGACCCGCGCCTGACCACCGCCACAGTCATGGAGCTGATCTATGCTGCCTATCTGATGCTCCGCCAAGGGATCGAAGACCCAGATCGCCGGGCGCGCTTCGGCGCCGTTTACGCCATCGTCGGCTTCGTCAGCGTCCCCCTGACATTTTTCTCAGCTCGCCTCTTTCGTACCATCCATCCGATCGTGATCGGCACGAACGAAGCCGGCGCCGAAGGCGATTTCGATATGACTCCGATGATGCTCCAAACCTTCATGTTTAGCCTGCTCACCTTTACCTTCATCTTCGCTGATTTGCTCTGGCATCGCATTCGCGTCGGCCGGCTGGCGGATAAGGTTGAGCAGCTACGGCTAAAGACGATCGAATAGACGAGGAGAAGCGATGTTTTTCTTACAAGACGCCCCGGCAAACACCGTGAATTACATGATCGCTGGATACGCAGTCATCTTTGGTGTGATGTTGATCTACCTGATCAGCCTGAATCTCCGCCAGCGAAATTTGAACCAGGATTTAGAGGTGCTTAAGGATGTTGAGGAGAAAGATTGATGGCTGGTCGTAGATCGATACCACTCCCCCATCCCGGAAGTGAAGTTAACACCGCTTGCGGCGGCAAGACCCACATCTCACCTTACACCCCACGCGTTGTCTACAACGGGAAGTGGGTGTTCTTCTGTCTTCCTACCTGCAAACAGGAATTCGACAGAGATCCGGCTTTTTCCTGTCTGGCGGAACAGATCGCGCTCGATACCAGAGAGTAAATTTTCAACTACGCTTTGGCCAGCAGCTCCTCCAGCACCGCTTTCGACTTCTGTTCGATCTCAGCGTGCAGGCTGCCGCCGTGGGAGTCCATGGTCACCACAGCCGGGAAATCCTTGACTGCGATCACCCACAACGCCTCTGGAACGCCGAAATCCAGCTTATAGACCCCCAGTACGCGTTCCACGGTTTGCGCGATCCAGGAGGCCGCCCCACCGACAGCGTGGAAATAAACGCCGGGGACTTCCTGGCAAGCAGCCAGAGTCTTTGTACCCATGCCGCCCTTGCCAATCACCCCCCTGACATTGAAATGGCGCATCACATCGCCTTGGTAAGGCTCCTCGCGAGTACTGGTGGTTGGCCCGGCTGCCACGAAGCGGTAATCCTTGGTATCCAGACCTGAGACAACTGGCCCGCAGTGGTAGATCACCCCACCAACCAGCAGGGTTTTAATCGCAGCATACACCTCCCGGTCGTCGCCCTGAGGCTGGCGAGTTTCCTTGATAAAGGTGTCGACCATCCACTTGTGCACCGCGTCCCGGCCGGTAATCATTATTCCGGAAAGGAGCACTGGATCCCCTACTTTCAAACTAAGGATTGTTTTATCATCGAGCGGAATAGTTAACTGTCGCATTCCATCCATCCTCCGTCATCATTCGTCCTTCGTACTTCGTCCTCCGCCGTCTTCCGGCCTTCGTCGTTCGTCTTTCGTCTTTCCTCTCTTACGCAAAACTAACAACCTCCCCCACCACCGTCATGCTCCGCCGGCGGTAAGCCCAACACATGTATGAAACGGAGACGAAATAGCTTGCTGGCAGGCGGTGGAGATTAGTGATTTTCGTACCCAAAACCGTGGTTTCCCCGCCGAAACCCATCGGGCCGATCCCCAACTGGTTGGCCTCCGTAGTCAGTCGGTCCTCGAGCGCAGCCAGTTCCAGATCGGGAGTCCGCTCGTCAAGTTCATGGAACAGCACTTCCTTAGAAGCAGAGTAAGACGAGCCGCGGTCGCCTCCGATGGCGACGCCGATCACCCCCGGCGCACAGCCCTTGCCCTGCGCCTTGTGAACTGCGTCCAGAACTACCTTGCGTACCCCTGCCAGGTCACGCCCGGCTCCCAGGGCGCTATTGGGCAGGGAATACTGTGCGCCGACATTCTCACACCCGCCACCTTTGAGCATCAGGTCGATGCGCAGTGCATCCTCCGCTACTTCCTCAAAATGGATGGTCGGGAAGTGGTCATCGCCCAGGTTATTCCCGCTGTTTCTGCCGCTCAGGGCGTCCACCGCGTTCGGCCGTAAGTAGGAACGTGCTGTGGCCTCAGCGATGGCTGATCGGATTTGATCCCGTAAGCGGCGCGTACTCCACCCTTCCGGATAGTAGACATAGAAGATCGGCGTGCCTGTATCCTGGCAAATAGGGGTAGAGTTTTGGCGTGCCAGCTCTACATTTTTCAAGATCGTTTCCAGCGCCCCGCGCCCCGCCGAGCCAGGAGCTTCCCGCTCAACCGCCTGGCGCAGGCTCGCTTCGACATCTGGCGGCAGGTCAGTGGACGCCAGACGAATCAATTCCAGGATATTTTCAGTCAAATCTCGCATGGTACCCTCCATGACTTGATTGATAGGTACAACAAAGTTCTTACTGCTCACGTTTCACACTTCACGTTTTTCGTATCTCGCCTCACGCTTCTCCCTAATCATAGCCAAAATCTGGACAAAAGCGAGTGACAAACCACCTCTTCTCGCCTGCCAGGCGTCACTATTGGCGCGCCAGTTGGGATCGCGGCACAAATAATACCAGGAAAACCGGACCGAAGAGAAGCAGCCACATCGCCGCGGGTAAGCCAGCCTGGCTGGCGACCCACCCGACGAACCAAGCCATCCCGCCGCCTAATAGCCCGATCACCGAGCCGATTGCCATCACCGTGCCCGATCTTCCTGGGGCTGAAGCGTATGCTTCTCCCTGGAGCACCTGGTACCAGCCTAGGGTTGAGAAACGCAGCAGGATCATCAAGGCGATCTTAGCGAACGGCCAGGGTACGAGCAGCCAGGTAACATAGATCACTGCTGTGATCGCTGCCGAGGCGCGCACCACAGTGCGACCTGGGAAACGCTCCAGGATCGGGAGCAGCGCCACGTCTGCCACCAGGCTGGTCAGCATCAAAACGCTCAGCAGCAGGCTGGCCTGTACCGGGGTCACGCCGACTACGTCCGTCAGGAATAACGGCGCGTAACCGATAAAAACGTCCAAAAGCAAGTCGGAAAATTGCAGCAGCACGATCCAGCGTAACAATTCCGCATTCCCCAGCGCTTCTCTCAGGTTGGCGAAGACGGTAAGCATGACCGTAGGGCGCTGGCGCGCGCCAATGCTGTCCTCCCCAGGAAGGAAAGTTGGGGACGGTCGAGCCGGGAAATGTGGGAAGAGAACGAAAAGCGTCAGCAGAAGAGCCAAGACAGCCAGGACGGCAAAAACCCACCGCCAGCCGAGGACCAGGGCAAATCCAGCCGCCACAAACAACGGGCCGAATAGATTGCCCAAGGAGCCGGCCACGGTCCAGCGCGCCATCATTTGCGGCTCGCGCCCCTGGTTGAGGTCCATCAAGGTCGCCTGGGATAGGGTAACGAAAGCCCCGCTGGCCGGAAAACCGATCACCGTCGCCAATAGTATCGCTGGAAAACCAGCTGCCGTGGCGATCAAGAACATAGCTATGGCGACCCCCAGGCCGCCAGCGATGATCAGGCGTTTACGCAGGTTGGTATCCCCCAGCAGCATGATGGCCGGCTCGATCAGCGTGCTGACCACATGCGGCAAGCCTATGAGCAGACCTACCTGGGCGTAAGAAAGTGCCAATTCGACGCGCATCACCGGTAGGACTGCACCTTCGATGGCGTAGTTCAGTTCATCGAAGAATTCGATCAGTAAAAATAAAAGGGTCAGGGATAGCCCGCTCGCGGTCGTTTTTATCAGGCCATTCAAAGGCCTTGTCAGAGTACGTTTAAACATTTCATCCTCTTTCTCTCGATAAGATAGTGATAAACCTGAAAGGGAGAGAAAGAGGTGGAGCGCGGGCGCAAGGGAGAGCTAATTTGACTTAACGGGGCGGGTGAAAGATATCATCCATGGGCGCTATTATATCTGGGGCTGGGAAATCAGCAAAGGGGAAAACACTCCGAGTTAATATATAATATCCATAACGTGGAAATGAACAATATGGATCAAAGCTTGTCTTACTTCGAGGGCCACGCAAAGGCTGCTCGCACTTCGTTGGTCACACAAAATGACTGGCAAAAGAAAAATCAGTGAAATCCGAGTAATCCGTGTCCCAATCAAATAAGGAGTGTAAAAGGTAAAATCATTGAAATCTGTGTAATCCGTGTCCCATCGAAAAAGGAGATTTAACATCATGAAATCCAAATTTATTCTTCTTGTGTGTATCGGTCTGGTTGCCATCTTTACTCTGGCCCTGGCGACGCCTGCCCGGGCTTTTGAAAGCCGCGGTGGCGACACGGTCACCATCCCCGCCGGGGAAGTGATCGAGGATGACCTCTACGTTGGAGCCAACATCTTCACCCTGGATGGTGTGGTTAAGGGTGACTTAATCGTCGCCGGAAGTGCCATCACCATTAACGGCACAGTCGAAGGCGACTTGCTGGCTGCTGGTCAGAGCGTGGTCGTCAATGGTCGTGTGATGGACGACATCCGCATGGCCGGAGCCTCACTTGTTCTGGGCGAAAGCGCCCAGATAGCCGACGACGTCGTTTCGGCCGGATACAGCCTGGAGACCAAGGATGGAAGCTCGGTCGGCGGTGACACCCTCTTTGGCGGTTACCAGGCGGTGCTTGCCGGGGATACCGCGCGCAATGCTAATATCGCAGTCAACAGACTGGAATTAAGTGGCAGTGTGGGAGGAGACGTCTCCGTCGAAGTGGGATCTGCCGAGGAGACGCCCATGGTCTCGCCGTTCACGTTTATGCCCAATATGCCGGCTGTGCCCTCGGTCGCCGGAGGGCTCACAATCAAATCCGGTGCTTCGATCGGCGGAGACCTGACGTACACCGCTATCCCAGAAACAATGATTCCTCCAGGGACGGTCTCTGGTGACGTCCTCCACAAGCTCCCAGCGGTAGTAACCGGGAAGGAAAAAACGGTTACCGAAAAGACATCCAGCTGGTTCTTCACGAATCTACGCAATTTAGTGACTCTGTTGATCGTCGGCCTGCTGATGGTCTGGTTGGTGCCCAAGCTCGTCCAGAATGGCGCCAATGCGGTCAACGCCAAACCCTTGCCCAGCTTTGGATGGGGTATCGTCACCATCTTTGGCTTCTTCTTCGCTCTCCTGGCTCTTACCACCTTGGTCGTGATCGTGGCGATCTTCTTGGGGATTGTTACCCTGGGCGATTTGTTGGGTACCATCATCTGGGCGGGGATCATTGCCGTGGCGGCACTGATCTTTGCCTTCAGCGTCTCCGTCGGGTATATCTCCAAGATCATCGTCAGCTATTTGGGCGGCCGGCTGATCCTGGCACGGCTCAAACCCGAATGGGCGGAGAGACCCTATTGGCCTGTGGCGCTGGGCGTGGTGATTTTCGCTATCCTGGTCGCTATTCCCTTCCTGGGAGGGTTCATTAACGTGATCGTAGTAGTACTTGGTTTAGGTGCGCTGTGGTTGCTCGGCTGGGAGCTGATCCGTTCACGGCCAACCGGTGCGAAAGCTCCAGCTGAGTCCACGGATTAGCCTGATGATTAGCACGAAAGGCGTTTAATTTTTTCTCGCCGCATATGGACGAAAAAACTCTTCACACCCTTGAATTCCCGAAGATCCTGGAGCGTCTGGCTGCCTATACTGCCTTTCAGGCCTCGGCTGAGATGGCGCGCGCCTTGCGTCCCAGCGCGGATATTCAGGAAGCTCGCCACCGCCTGGCAGAGACCAGCGAAGCCGTCCAGCTGCTGTCGACCCACCCTGGTCTGACCATCGGTGGCGCCCGTGATGTGCGCCCTCAAGTCGATCTGGCGGCCCACGGGGGTGTTCTGACGCCCGTCGAGCTGCTCGATGTCAAATCGACTCTGCTCGCCGCCCGGACCCTGGTGCGTACCTTCGAACGCCTGGAGGGGCAATACCCAAACCTGGCGGATATCGCTGCTCAGATCCCCCCTGTCTTCGGCCTGGTGGACGCCATCACGCGCGCCATCTCTGACCGCGGCGAGGTGCTCGACTCAGCCTCTGCCAAGCTGGGAACCATCCGTCATGACTTGCGTATATCCCATGACCGCCTGCTCACCAAGATGCAGCGCATGCTCAACGACCCCAATATCGTCCCCTACCTGCAAGAGGCCCTGGTCACCCAGCGGGATGGTCGTTATGTAGTACCGCTGCGCGCCGAGTTCAAAGGTCGCCTGCGCGCTATCGTCCACGACCAGTCCGCCTCCGGGGCTACCCTGTTCGTGGAGCCTTTGGCCGTGGTCGAGCTCAACAACCAATATCGAGAACTGCAACTCGCCGAGCGCGACGAAGAACGCCGGATCCTGGCCGAGCTCTCCCAACAGATCGGCAGTCAGGCTTACGAGGTGCTCCATACCGTTGAAGTGATCGCCGAGTTGGACCTGGCTTTTGCGCGCGGCAAATACGCCGATGATTTGAGCGCTACCGAACCCATTTTGCACACATTCCCGCCCACGAAGAAGGCAGCGGTTAAAGGGAGCCCACATCCAGGCAGTGTAATCCGCCTATACCAGGCTCGCCATCCCCTGCTCGATCCGCAAACAGTCGTACCGATCGACGTGGAGCTTGACCCGCAAACCTATGCCCTGGTAGTCACTGGCCCTAACACGGGAGGGAAGACCGTCACATTGAAGACGGTCGGCCTGCTGGCCTTGATGGCTCAATCCGGCCTGCATGTCCCTGCTCATTCTGGTTCGGAGATCAGTGTCTTTCATGATATTTACGCTGACATCGGCGACGAACAATCCATCGAACAGTCTCTGTCCACCTTCTCCGGGCATATGACCAACATCATCCATATCATAGACCAGGCAGACAGCCAATCGCTGGTCATCCTGGACGAATTGGGCGCCGGCACCGACCCGCAGGAGGGGGCGGCCCTGGCGCGTGCCCTGCTGACACACTTGTTGGAGCGCGGCATAACTACCCTGGTCACTACCCACCACCCCGAACTCAAGACTTTTTCCCATGCCACTCCCGGAGTGATCAATGCCAGTGTGGAGTTCGACCTGGAAAGTTTACGCCCAACATATCACTTGACGATCGGGTTGCCAGGGCGCTCGAACGCCCTGGCGATCGCCCAGCGCCTGGGGATGCCTGACCCGATCATCTCTTCCGCTCGATCAGAGCTCAGTCCAGCTGATCTGCGTGCCGAGGATCTGTTGGACGAAATCCACCGCCAGCGCGACCTATCGCGCCAAGCGCGCGCCTCCGCGGAGAAAGCCCACCAGGAAGTCGAACAGCTACGCAAAGCGCTCTCCGAGCGCCTGGAACGCATCGAAGATGAGCGCCGCGCTGTACTGGAGGAAGTGCGGTCCGAGGCTGAAACCCAGGTGCAAGCTCTAGGCGAGGAGCTAAGCGTGGCGCGCCGCGCCCTCCTGCGCGCCCGCCAACCACTTGACGCCTTGACCGTGATCGAAGAGCAAGTCGAAGCCCTGCAGGAAAGCATCGCTGAACCTCTCGAACGGCGTGTTCAACCGTTGGGTGAAGCTGGATCTGCAAGTGTTGCTTCTGCAGCCGGACTGCTGAAGCCAAGACGTCCGCTCCGCTTGGGAGACAGAGTCCATCTGCGAACGCTCAATGCGCAAGGCCTGGTCACCGCGCTCGGGGAAGCGGAAGCCGAAGTGCAGGTTGGCATGCTGCGCGTGCGGGCGCGCCTGGCTGACCTGCAACCATTCAGTGAAGCCTCGCAATCAGATCATCCAGCGCCTGCCAACCGCCGAAAGAAACGCGTCTCGGATGACTCCGCCAGCAGTCCCCCGTCATCCGTAAGTCTGCACGTTTCGCCTGGTATGGAATTGGACTTGCGTGGCCAGCGCGCCGACGAAGCCCTGGAAGCCCTCGACCGCTACCTGGACGCCGCCTATCTCGCCGGCCTGCCCTTCGTGCGCATTATCCACGGCAAAGGCACCGGCAAGCTGCGCCAGACCGTGCGCGAGGCCCTGGGAGAAAATCCCCAGGTCAAATCCTTCGAGTCGGGTGGAGATAAGGAAGGGGGAGAGGGGGTCACCGTGGCGAAGCTAAAAACCAATTAGAACCGTTGGGATGGCAAATGAACTGCCATCCCAGCGGTCTGAATAATCTTTGCAAGACTATGCTGATTCAGTTATTGGCAAAGGTGTGCCAGTAGAGTCACTGTACAGCACGTCTGGGCAGAAGTCAACGTCATTCGGCCAGACCAAAGTCCCAACCTCAGCGTCAACTTGTACCTTGCGGAAATAATCCACATCTTCTAGTGGTACAAACACGCCCCCGCGGCCCACGATTCGATCTCTAAAATCCAATTGAGCCTGGACACCATTTGAGAAAGTGATATCCAGCCAGTAATCTTTTAGATGTCGCACACGGGTAACACGTGGAAACATAAAGTTCTCCATTATCATTTAACGCAATGGTTCTATTTTCTCCGGGAGTTAGTTATTCCGCAACCTAAACCAATTCTCCATCAATTCAATCTGGTGAAGGGCAGCCTATTCGATTACCATTGAAACCGCACGGACAGGCAGATCTCCTCGTAAAACAAGAACTGGATCGAAACTTACTTGGGCTTCATTATCTCCATAGATGGCATGAAAATTAGGAGGATCATGATCGTCAAAGTACATCCGAATAACAACGCCGAAAAAACGACTGATTTCTGGCATGGCCGATCCTGATAGAAATTACAACATTTCTGTTGTCTAAAGTTGGTCAGCCAAGATCAGCTTACTACCTTAATATTCTCTACAAATTCCGTAAAGCGGATAATTTGCCTCAGGATATACCAGGCATATGGGTCAGCGGCTTCCCGGCGCTGCTTGATCAGCGCCATCGCCTCCTCCGGCTGGTAGCCCTGGGCGATCAGGATCGCCGCGCCCATCGCCACCCCGCGGTGCACGCCCCCCGCGCAATGGGTGTACACTTTTCCCCCCTTCGCAAAGGTCTCTAGAGCCGCAATTGTGCCCTTCTTCAGGGCGCGCAGCGGGATCGGGATCAGCGGTGTGTCCGCCGTAGGTAGCCAGAGCAATCGGAGGGGCGGATTCGAACGGTCGCGGAAGGGTGGGCGCTCGATGCGCATGTTGATCACCAGCTGCACTCCCAGGCCGCGTAAAAAGGGATAGGCTTCCGGCGGAGGTGTCGTGCCGATGAAAAGGGTCTCAGTGATTTGCGAGAAGTCCACCCCGAAATATTACCATTAATGATGAATTTCCGCCTTGGCTCCCTGGCTGGCCTGGCACAAGTAGACCTGCGCCTGGCGTCCGGTGCGGCGTGCGTAAGTCGCCTGCAGACCCCGGATAAACTCCACAGCTTGGGATTTAACCACCAGGTTGATGGTACAGCCGCCAAAGCCAGCCCCGGTCAAGCGCGCCCCATAGCAGCCTGGCAGTCCGCGGGCAATGTCCACCAGCGCGTCCAGCTCCGTCGTGCTGGCCTCGTACAAGTCGCGCAGGCTGGCGTGTCCAGCGTACATCAGTGCTCCGAAGGCTTGCTGCTCACCCCGCCGCAACGCCGTCACTGCGGTATGCACCCGGTTAATCTCCTTAACCACGTGCTCGGCACGCCGACGGACGACGGACGGCAATCTTTCGCTGAAGGCGGCGAACTCCGTTGGTGAGACATCGCGCAGGGTTTGAATGCGGGGGAGATAACGGCGTAAGAGTTCAACCGCCTGTTCGCACTCCGCCCGGCGCTGGTTATAGGCCGAACTCGCCAGGCTGCGACGCACACCTGAGTCGGCGATAACCAGCACTGTGTCGCCCGGCAGAGGCAGCACTTCCCACTCCAGGCTGCGCGTATCAAAGTACAGGGCGTGCCCCTCTACGCCGTGGGCGCTGGCGAACTGGTCCATCAATCCGCAAGCTACGCCGACATATTCGTTCTCAGCTCGCTGGCACAACTGGGCAAGGGTCATTCGTTCAGCCTGCCAGCCTCCCAGCGCCTGCCAGGTCACAGCAAAGGCCATCTCGACTGCCGCCGAAGAACTCAACCCAGACCCGATAGGGATATTGGAGGCGTAAACAGCCTGCAATCCCGAAACCTCCAGGCCAGCCTGCTGCAAAGCCCAAGCCACACCCGCCGGGTATAACGCCCATCTGGGTAAGGGACGCCTGCCCAGATCGGTTTTGCTTTCTAATTCGTCCAAACGGATGGAGACCTGCATCTTCAAATCCCGGGCCAAAAGTTGCACGGTGCCCGTCGAGGTAGCTGATGCTGCCAAGTAGACGGCGCGGTCAATAGCCGCCGGTAGCACCGGGCCGGCGTTGTAGTCCACATGCTCGCCCAACAGGTTCACACGACCAGGGGCGCGCGCCAGGATCGCCGGTGCACAGCCGAAGCGCTCTTTGAAAGTTGAACTGAGGTCCATGATATGGCGTTCTTATGAATCGCTGATCGCCTCTAATTTACCCAAGAAGAGGTTACGATTCTCAGCTCTCTACTCTCGATTCTCTATTCTCGATACTCTTCGTTGCCGCGTGAACCAGTAGATCAAGCCCGCCCCCAGGGCCATCATGGGCAGGATGATCAGCCCCGCCTCAGGACCGAACTCGCCGCCGGTGATCAGTTCCGGACCGGAGATGCTCTGCCGGATCAGGCGGTAGAAGAATGAGCCACTGACCGGGAAGCCGAAGACGGTGCCCTCGAAAAAGTTCCAGCCGATATGCAAGCCGATCGGCAGCCACAGCTGTTGCGTGCGCAAATATCCATAAGCCAGGAACAGCCCGGCAGCGAACAAGCCCAGCAGCGCCCCCCAGGACACATTGGGGTTGGCGATATGAGCCAGGGCGAAGAGTGCTGACGAGAGTGAAACTCCCCAGGGGAGATTCAATCCTTCCCCCAGGTTCTGCAGCCAGTAACCCCGGCTGAGCAGTTCTTCATGCCAGCCAACGAGCATGAACACGAAGGCGATCAGCGCACACTCAACCAGGACGCGTGGCCAGCTCTCGAATTGCCAGGCGAAGCCCTCGAAGCTTAGCCAGCCTGCAGCCCACTCCACCAGGAAGACTAATCCCATCATTAACCCGGCGACCATCACCCCGTAGAGCAAGTCAGCGGCTGCCTGGCGGTTCCAGCCCAGTCCCAGGCTGCCGAAAGAGCGCCGGTCCAGAAAACGGCGTGCCAGATAGACCGAGGCGGTGATCGCCAGGAAAGAGATCAGTGTACTCGCCAGCAGGATGGCCTCCCCTGGCAGGCTAGGGAAAACCAGCATCAACAACCCCAACGGGATGCCCAGGATCAGGAAGAAGACCACCATCAGCAGGAACTGCCCAGCCAGCCGCCACCCGGCACGCAAGCGCCGCTCCTCGCGGGAGAGGAAGAGGCGGGTAAGGATTGGGCGTTTAGGAAGATGGATGGCCATGGCTCATTTAACCCCCTCCCCCTTTCAAATATATTCCGTCCGGATCAAGGTCTTCCCGCAGGATACGCAACTCTTCCGGTGAGAGTGGCTCGGTCACTCTAAGGTCAGCAGCGACTTTGAGCTCCCAACCCGTATTGGCGCGCGCCTGCTCGACATCGATGCCTGGGTGCAGAGCGGTCAGGGCCAGCTCCCCGCTCTCATCTGGTTCCAGGATGCCCAGGTCGGTGACCACCGCCTGTGGGCCAGCCCCGCGCAGCCGGGCTGCCTCGCGCTCCGTCCGCCCATCGAGGAAGCCTGCTGAGGTACGGAAGTCTACCTTCTCCGGGAAACGACGCTTCTGGTGAGGGGTCATGATATAGCAGCGGTTGGCCCAGGCGGCGATCTCCATCGAGCCGCCCGATCCAGGCAGGCGCACCTTGGGATGAGCATAATCGCCGATCACGGTGGCATTGATGTTGCCGAAGCGGTCGATCTGCGCCCCGCCCAGGAAACCCACGTCGATGTTGCCGCGCTGGAGGTAGAGGGCAAAGATGTCATACATGCTGCACACCGCTAGCGACCCGCTGACCAGCGTCGGATCACCGATCGACAACGGCAGGCGCGCTGGCTGTGCCCCGATCACACCGGCTTCGTAGATCATCACCAGGTTGGGGGCGTGCGTGCGCCGCGCCAGGTTGCATGCCAGGTTGGGCAGCCCTACGCCCACGAACACCACATCTCCGTCGCGCAGCAACCGCGCCGAATTGATAGTCATCAATTCGGCAGATGAGTATGTTGGTTGTTGAGTCATATTTTTTATCCGCTAATGACGCTAATTCCCGCTAATATTTGATTATGCTATATTCATCTCAGGGGTAACTTTTTTCGAAAGAACCATTCTTTTCCATCCCAATTTTTCTGCCCCAAAATTGATCAGGAGGCCTACTTCGTTATCTGTTGC
>Ga0209751_10001467_pt1 | contig 24214 bp, 27 predicted proteins | sample RifCSP13_1_FD_184019 | JGI IMG/M metagenome (GOLD analysis project Ga0209751, IMG submission 184019) | Soil microbial communities from Rifle, Colorado - Rifle CSP2_sed 13_1 (SPAdes) (version 2) | ecosystem: Environmental > Terrestrial > Deep subsurface > Rock core/Sediment | place: Rifle...
TTGCCGGTTTCGCCCGATTTCTTCACCAACCCCTTTGTGCGGCGCTTCTTCATGAGGATCTCACTGCTGTGGGCCGTGGTCATGTTGGCCAATGCCGCGGTCACTACCTGGATGCTTTTCCAGCTGCCGGTTTCGGTGTTCGTTATCTCGAAGACCGGGGCCTCTGTGGTGATGACCGGTTTGGCGATTGCCTATTCGGTGCTCTGGTTCGGCCGGTTATTGTCCGGTACGCCGGCCCGGGCCGTGTCCTAACGCCGGAACACCGTGGTGGCGGTCGATTGATCTCTTGCGAGCACCTTGATCTCGTCGATGTTGACGTGGGGTGGCCTGCTCACCGCCCATGCGACACAATCGGCGATATCGAAGGCAGTCAGCGGTATCAGGCCTCGATAGACACGGGCGGCTGCCTCATGGTCTCCGTCAAGTCTCACCAGACTGAATTCAGTCTCAACCATACCGGGATCGATCTGCGTGACTCGCAGCGGTTTGCCGAGCATCTCCTTGCGAAGTACCTCACGAAAAGCCCGCACCGCGTACTTGGCAGCGTTGTAGCCGCCCCCGCCGACGTACGTGTCGGTCGAGGCAACCGAACCGATCACGACCACATGCCCATTTCCACCGCCGAGCAGCTTGGGCAGCAACGCCCGGGTCATGCGCAGCGTCCCCATGACGTTGACGTCGTACATGCGCTGCCAGCGGTCGTCGCTCGCCTCGGCAATCGAGTCGAGCCCGAAGGCTCCCCCGGCGCTGTTGACCAGCACGTCGCAGCACTCGACCGCATCACAGAACTCGAAGACCGATTCCGGATCGGTCACGTCGAGTGGCAGGGACCGGGCTCCTGTCTGGGCGGTGATCGCCTCCAAACGGTCGAGTCGTCGTGCCCCCATCACAACCTCGAATCCGTCTGCAACGAGGCGGCGAACGGTGGCTTCTCCAATTCCAGAACTTGCCCCCGTCACCACCGCCGTCCGACCTTGCTGGTTCATGTCGTCGCTCCAGGATCGTGGCGCGGTCAGCTTACGACGCTGGGCCGGCCCGCCGCCTCAGATCTGCCCAAACGGGTTGACGGTCGATCCGGTCGATGAGCACCTGGAGTTTGGCAGTCGGCGATGCCGCCAACGTGGCTGCGGAGGAAGCCGTCCCGGCGGCCCGGGCTGCTCCACTCTGCCCGAGGACATATCCGGCAATGAAGTTGAGGGCCCATGCGGCGATTCTACGGAAAACGCCCGCCACCGATGCAAATATGTCCGATCGACATGCTTCAGGTCGATCGTCTGCAGGCCGATAGAACTCCAGAGACCTCGTTCAACCAAGGAAAACTGCCGTGACGATGTTGAATGGAAGCCTTGACACCGTCGCTTTGCCCGATGTGCTCCGCCTCATCGCCTCGTCGGGCAAATCCGGTCTAATCCGGGTAGACAACGCTTCCCCGTCCGGACGCATCTTCATTGTTGACGGTCGTATTGCCTTTGCCACCACTCGCAACGAGGACGACCCGATCGACGACCTCCTGCACATGGAGTATCGGGCCGACTATGTCGGTTCGCCGGAAGATCGCCGCGTTGTCGACTTGAACGACCTACTGGAAAGCAATCCTGAGGCGTTCAACCGATTCCTGGAACAGATGGTGGTCGAGGTCATGAGCAGGATGCTACGGCTCAACGAGGGCCAGTTCCGGTTCGACGTTGACATACGCAGCAGGCGTGAGATATCTCATTCCTTCGCCGTTGAAGACATGATCAGCCAGGCGTCTACGCGGTCCGATGCTTGGGCGCGCATCTTTGACGTAGTTCCCTCCGCCTCGGCCCTATTCCGGATGGCGCCACGCCTCAACGAGGCGGAAGAGGTCGTCCTGGGTACACGCGACTGGGCGTTGCTGGCCACAACGGGTGCCGCCACCTCTATCAACGAGATCGCTCAGAAGCTGAAGATCTTCGAGTTCGCGGCCGCTAAGAAAGTGGCCGAACTGGCCGAGCGCAATCTGATCGAATTCTTCGACACCGAGGTTTCGCAAGCCTCCATCGCGGCTACCGAGTTACTCTCCGATGTCGTCATCAACCGGGCCGAGGTCCTCGAGGCCCGGAGCGCCGAGAGCAATGATCCGGAAGAGGCCCCCGGCGAAGCCGATCTCGCCGTGGTAACGGACTCGGAAGAGCTAATTGTCGAGAGTCACCAAGAGCCCGACCTGACGCCTGAAGACGAGGAATCGTCCGGGGCGGATGGGCCAACCTGGCTGCCGGTCGCCACCGACCCCGACGATAACGACCCGGTGCCGTTGCTCGAGGAGTTGCACCGTCTGCACGAGGCGGAAACCGCCGCCGGCCGACAACCCGACCAACGGCCAGACGCCGAGGGTGAAGCCCAAGAGAACGACGACGACGAAGAGGACTTCGACGTTGACGATATCGACGGCGGCGACCTGGCTACTCGCTGGAAGAATCTGCGCAAGGCCAAGCGAGGGGTACACGCCGCCAACGAGTGATCACGGTTGGCACACCCAATGCCCCCACGGCCCTCCCGGATGGCCGGTTCGAATCGAGTATCCAACCAACCAGGCGGCCGCGGCCACGTTGGCTTCAGCATCGAATCGGCTGGCCCCGGAGAATCCGGCGTTGACGCTCGCGAACGCCCAGGTGCCGGCCAGGAACTGGAAGAGACCCGTGGCGTCCGACTCCGGATGTACCACATCAGGATTGCCTCCGCTCTCGCACCGCATGACACGTAGCGCCTGCTCGACCAGATCCTCCGGAAAACGCTGCTGCACCAGCGACCGCCACGGCTCGACTCCGGCCCGAGCCGCCCGGCGGCGTTGGGCGGCCTCGCGCTCGCTCACCGCCCGCTGGTAGCCGGCGTCGGCTTCCTCCAGCCCTTCGTAGGACGAGGCATACTCGGCGTCCACTACCGCAAAGAGTTGTTGGAGGGCATGACCTTGACTCTCGATGTCCTCGCGTAGGATTCGCAGTCGTGCCTGGTTCCGCCGGTACCCGTCCTGCAGTTCCGCCAGGTGATCTCTCTCCGTGACAAGGTGGGCCACTTCGAGCAAGTTGGCCCGTTGGGCGGATGCCGCCGTCTCCTCTAACAAGGCACTCTGCTCGAAGTTGGAAGCCGACCAGATGGGGAACAGACTCGAGGCGGCGCTATTCATGTAGGCCTCGACGGCCCGGGTTTCCGTGATCTCCCGCAGGTGGCCAACACGGGCTTCCGCATCGAAGACCTCTTCCCGGAGATCGAAGAGCTCGAATGTGGTTCGCTCCAGCTGGGTGTTGGCCTGTTCCAGCGAAAACAAGGCAGCCATCACCTGATCCTGCACCGTGCCGCGGCGGTCGGCCCACTCATCGACCATCCGCTGGGCCTCCGCCCGTTCTGCTTTGGCGCGAGCGACCTCGTCCGTCGCCCGATCAACCTCGGTCTGGGCGCGGACCCCGGGGACGGCTCTAGAAAACACCGCCGGCAGCAGCAATCCCGCTAGAACCAGCGGCAGGATTTGTCGGGTCCGCATGTCGGCCGGAGCGTACCGGCCAGGTGTTGAGATGTAGCGGATATCAGTCGAACAGCGTCCCTTGGGGATCGGGTCGGCGACGCCGGCGGACTCCGGGCCAGATCAGACCGTCCATGAAGGCCCACGAACGGCGGTGCAGGGTTGTTGGTCCCCACGCCTGCAGTGCTGCCTTGTGGACGGGACACGGATAGCCCTTGTTCCCTTCGAAATTGAACGCCGGATAGTGCTCCGCTTCTGCGCGCATGATCCGGTCCCGGGTGACTTTGGCGAGCACCGAGGCGGCAGAAATCGAGACGGTGGTTGCGTCGCCCCCGACGATCTTGGTGGTATTTCCCCCGCCGACGAAATCCCAGTTACCGTCGATCAGCACTCGATCGGGACGTATACCCAGGCCCTCGAGGGCTCGTCGGGCGGCCAGCCGTTGCGCCGCCGACATCCCCAACTCGTCGCATTCTTCGTGGCTGGCATGCCCGACCGACCAGGCAACACACCAGTCGGCCACCCGGTCGAAGAGAGCCTCCCGTTCCTTCTCGGTGAGCATTTTGGAGTCCCGGATCTTGTAGACCCGCGAGTCTTTGGGCACTACGGCAGCTCCTACGCTGATCGGTCCTGCCCAGGCACCACGTCCTACCTCGTCGACTCCGACGACAGTCTGGTGCCCGATGTTCCACATCCGACGTTCCACCGCCAGGTTGGGGACACGGGTCTTGAGCGACTGGCGAAGGCGAGGAACGGTGCTGGACACGTGGAGAGGATACCCGGGTCTATTGAGCGACACGGTAACTGTGGAATCAGTTCAGGCTCGGATCGAACGGGAAGTTGGCGTAGACCGCCAGCCGTCCTCCCTGTCTGGTAAGGATCTCGCTCCACAGGCCTTCGGGTTCCGCAACGAACCCATCTTCTGGTTGTGAGGGGACGACGAACCACCCACCTTCGGCGATCTCGGCCTCGAGTTGTCCGGCCTCCCATCCCGCATAACCACTGAAGACCCTGACGGCCTCGAGGCCGGCGGCCTCGGCAGGATCGGACTCCAGATCCAGCAACCCCACGCCATTGACGATGGTGGTGAACCCGACCACCCGCCGGTCCGCCGAGCTTCTGGCCAGCCCGACGGCTACCTCACGCTGGACGGGTCCACCTTCGAAAACGACGGCCGGTTCGGCGATGAGATGCAGCCAACCGGGCAGGTAAGCAAACACCTCGGCTTCGGTCGGCCGGTTGACGATCAGGCCGAGGGCTCCCTGCTGGTTGTGATCACAGATCAGCACAACCGTCCGGAAGAAGTTCGGGTCGAGCATGTGTGGAACGGCTACCAGCAACCTGCCGGTGAGGTGCTCGCTCATGTGTCCATCTTGCCACGAGGGGTGCGCTCTCAGAAAGCCCACTTGGCGTACCCGATGATCTCGGCTCCCGGCCCGGCATCCGGCGTGCCCTTGTCCGGCTAATCGCGGTAGTTCACGTATTGCAGTGGCAGCTTGAAGTCGAGATCCTTGAAGGCGGCGATCACCTGCTGCAAGTCGTCGCGATTCTTGCCGGTCACCCGCACCCGGTCACCGTGCACCTGAGCCTGCACCTTCAGTTTGAGATCCCGCACCAGTTTGGCCAACTCCCGGGCAGCATCCTGATCAATCCCCTGGTTGAGGAAGAAGACGGCTCGGAAGCGGGCCCCACCGACCTCTTTGGGCGCCCCGCCGGATAACGACTTGAGCGACACCCGGCGCCGCACGAGTTTCTCGTTCAGGACGACCACGGCAGCTTCGAGGCGAGCTTCCGATGCCGACTCGAGCACGATCCCCTCATCGGTGAGACGCACCTCGGTCTCGGTTCCCTTGAAGTCGTACCGGGTCCGTGTTTCGCGGGCCGTCTGGTCGACGGCGTTGCGTACTTCCTGCATGTCGACTTCTGAGACAACATCGAAACTGGGCATGGTGACGACGTTAGTGCATCGATGCGGGATTGGGCCAGGTTCAGCCTTGAGACGCCCCGGCCGGACGGGAGTAGGTTGTGATGGGTGATCATCCGTAGGGCCGAGCCTGCCGACCTCGTTGAGGTGGCTCTTATCGCCGAGGGGTCCTGGCGAGCCGCGTACGCCGGGTTGCTCAAGGGGCGTACCGTTTCGGCGTGGATCGAGGCCGCATACTCGCCGGCGGCACTGCGCCAGCGTTGGGAGGACCATCCCATCTACCTGGTTCTCGAAGAGGGCCAGATCATCGCCTTCGCCGACGCCTTCATCGAGGACGATCAGATCGTGATCAGCGCCCTCTGCACCCACCGCGCCTATCGGAGGCGGGGAGCGGCCGGAATGCTATTCGAATGGATACGCTCGTTGGCGCCTCCGTTGCCGATCATTGCCGATGTAGTGCTGGGCAGCGACGCCGCGGAGAGTTTCTTCGAGGCCAAGGGGTTCGTGCCGGGAGAAACGATCCAGGTAACCCTGTTCGGGGAACGCATCGTCGAACGCCGCTGGTGGCTGGGCGCCGGTCTTCATCCGGTCACGGGTGAGCGTCGCCCCGCCGCCGGGTTTCTGGGATAACCTGGCTCGATGTACACGGTGTTCCCGGAAGTCCTTCTCCACGAACATCTCGACGGCAGCCTACGGGTCGACACCATTCTCGAACTCGCCTCCGAATACGGCTATCGTGACCTGCCCACCACCGACGCCGACGGTTTGACCGAATGGTTCGATCAGGGAGAATCAGAATCCCGGAGAGCTATCTCGAATCCTTCCGCCATTCCACACGCACCAAGCGACCACCCGGTAGGAGCATTACATCGTGCCGGGTTCGCGATCACGCTCAACACGGACAACCGAGTGATGAGTAGGACGTCGATGTCTAACGAGTTTGCGCTGGTTGCCGAGCACCACGGGCTCACCATCCGGGACCTGGAACAGGTCACCGAGCGAGCCATGATGGCTGCTTTCTGCTCGCTGCCGACTAAAGAACGTCTGCTCACCGAGCGGATCCGCCCCGGGTATGAGATGGCGGTTCGCTAGTCCGAAACTCGCCGTCTCAGCCACTCGATGATGGCAGCGACCACTTCCGGTCCTTCGGGTTCGTTGTGGGTCTCATGTCGTAGCGATGGGTAAAGGCGGCGCTCGGCGTTCGCCAAATCTCCGATCGGCGCGCTGGCGCGGGGCGGGGCGATGGTGTCGGCACCACCGTGCACCTGGAACACCGGAACGGTGAGTTTGCTCAAGTCGGCCCGTACCCGGGCCTGCTCGCGCAAACTGGCCGCGCCCCACGCCGCGGTGGTTTTGGTTTCGACCAGCGGATCGGCGAAATAGGCCTCGCCCACTGCGGGGTCGCGGGCCAGTTGCTCGCCTTTGAGGCCACCGTCGAGGCGCAGGCGTGGGGCGATCTTGGCCAGAAACGGCACCACCGCTTTGAGCAAGGCGGGTGCCGCTGTCTCCAACCAGGGCGATGTCGCGACCAGCAGGTCGGGGAGGTCGCTTCTGAACAGGCAGTACCCGAGGGAAATGAGCCCACCCATCGAGTGCCCATACAACACAAGCGGAATGTTCGGCGCGCGGGTGGAGGCGATTCGCTCGGCCAGATCGTCGTAGTAGGTCTCGTATGCATCGACGTGCCAGCGAATCCCTCCCGACCCACCGTGGCCGACCCAGTCGAAGCTGTGCACGTCGAGGCCCGCCTCGGCCATCTGGACGGCGACGTGATCGTACCGGGCGCTGTGCTCGCCGGCGCCGTGCACGATCAGCACGGTTGCCCAGGGTGCTGCGTCGCCGGACCAGTGTCTCCGGAGTTGCCGTTGGCCGGAAGCCGAGGTTGCGATCTCATTGATGGCTTTGACCATGGTCACTCCTCTCTGCGGCCGGCCCAGGTCACCTGAAGGTTGCGAGCCGCCCGGGCGTCATCCGGTCGGTGGACCGGGGTCCGCAGCGGAGCCTCTTTCACGGCTTCGGCGTCCCGGTATGCCAGCTCGGCAATCTCGACCAGGGCCGCCGCTAAGGCTTCGATGGTCTCTCGCGATTGTGTCTCGGTCGGTTCGATCATCAGCGCTTCGTCGACGATGAGGGGAAAGTAGACCGTCGGGGCATGGTACCCGCGGTCCAGGAGAGCCTTGGCGATATCCATCGCCCGAACCCCCGTGTCATGTTTGATCGACTTGGCCGACGTGACGAACTCGTGCATACAGATGCTCGGATACGGTAGGTCGTAACGGTCGCCGAGTAGATGTTCCAGGTAGCGGGCGTTGAGCACTGCCCGTTCTGCGACCCGACGCAACCCCTCGCCACCGAGCGCCCGCATGTACACCAGGGCACGCAGGACCACGAGGAAATTGCCATGTTGCCCATGCACCCTTCCGATGCTGGCCGATGGCATCTCCCATCCGATATTCCCTCCTTCCTCCCGGACCGGGAGAGGGCCGGGCAGGTAGCGCACCAGGTTGCCACTCACCGCCACCGGTCCGGCCCCCGGGCCCCCACCACCGTGCGGAGTAGCGAAGGTCTTGTGCAGGTTCGAATGCACGATGTCGAACCCCATGTCCCCCGGCCGGGCGATACCCATGATGGCGTTGAGATTGGCTCCGTCGTAGTAGAGCAGGCCACCGACCTCATGAACCGCTTCGGCAATCTCGATGATTTCTTCTTCGAACAAGCCCAGCGTGTTCGGGTTGGTGAGCATCAGGCCCGCCACCTGATCATCGAGCGCCCGCTGCAGCGCGGCCAGATCGACCATGCCTCGGTGGTTCGAGGGCACCTCAACCGCCTCATAGCCGGACAGAGTGACCGAGGCGGGGTTGGTGCCGTGTGCCGAGTCGGGGATCAGGATCTTGGTGCGAGCGTCGCCGTTGGCCGTATGGTTGGCCCGCATGATCATCAATCCGGTCAATTCGCCGGCGGCCCCCGCCGGCGGTTGGAAGGTAGCCCGCGTCATGCCGGTGAGGTCACACAGGATTCTTTCGGTCTCCAGGAGAACCTCCAGCGCCCCTTGGACCAGATGGGCCGGCGTGGTCGGATGGAGCCGGGCGAAGCCAGGATGTGCCCCCGCCCAGTCGCACACTTTCGGGTTGTACTTCATCGTGCACGACCCGAGCGGGTAGGCGCCGAGATCAACCGCAAAGTTGCGGTGGGCCAGACGCGTGTAGTGCATGACCAGGTCGTGTTCCGCAACCTCCGGAAGACGGGGCACTCGGCTCACAGCTTCGGGGAGCTCGAGCGGACGGTAGGGAACATCGAGCGACGGAAAGGACGATGCCCGTCGACCAGGGCTCGAGAACTCAGAAAGTGCGGGTTCGGCGTCGCCACCGACCAGCGGCGCCGATGAGGCGCACCCGCCGGGTTCAGCCATGAGCAAGCACCTCCTTCAAAGCCGTCACGTAGCCGTCCAGTTCGGCCCTCGATCGTTTCTCCGTCACGGCTATCACCATGTTTCGAGGCAGGTCGGGATAGTCGCCGGTCAGCGAGATCCCGGCTAAGAAACCGCGCTCCGCCATGGCGTTGATGACCCCCTCCGAATCGACCGGAAGGGTTATTGCGAACTCGCGAACAAAAGCCGCTCCATTGGCCAGTTCGACCCCGGGTAGTTCCACCAGCCGATCGGCGAGGTAGTGGGCTTTCTGGGCCGAATGCTCGCCTACCTCTCGCAGCCCTTGAGGACCAAGCCAGGCAAGATGGATGGCCGCGGCCAGGGCGTTGAGGGACTGGTTGGTGCAAATGTTCGATGAAGCCTTGGCCCGCCTGATGTCCTGTTCCCGGGCGCGCAGAGTGAGGACATACGCGGTGTTGCCATCCCGGTCGACCGTCTTGCCGACCAGGCGCCCCGGTATGCGCCGGACGTGGGCGGCGGTGGTGGCAAACAGGCCGACTACCGGGCCACCGAATGACAGCGGATTTCCCAGTGGCTGGCCCTCCGCAACCGCCAGGTCGTATCCTGCCTCACCGGGGTTGCGGAGCACCCCGAGGGTCATGGGATCGACCGACGCCACCGCCAGAGCACCTGCGGCATGGGCAACCGCCTCAGCGCGGCCATAGTCCTCGATAACCCCGAAGTAGTTCGGTTGGGCCACGATGACGGCCGCCGGGGCAGGTTCGGCCGAATCGTCCCATGCCGTCTTCCCGTCGACCAGGTTGTGCTCGACCACCTCGATACCGCGGGCGGATGCAAACGTGGCGATGGTCTCCCGGGTCCGTGGATGGACGCCTCGCGACACCCATACGGCCGACCGGCCGGTGGCGGCAACCGCCAGATTGACGGCCTCGACCGCGCCAGTTGCTCCGTCGTAGAGCGAGGCATTGGCTACGTCCATCCCGGTGATCTCGCACACCATCGATTGGAACTCGAACAATGCCTGCAGGACTCCTTGCGACACCTCAGGTTGGTAGGGCGTGTAGGCGGTGACGAACTCCGGCCGCATCGTGAGCGCGCTCACCACCGGCGGAAGGTAGTGGTCGTAATAGCCTCCGCCGGCGAAACAGATGAGGTCCGAGCGGTTCCGCTTCGCCAGAGCGTCCACCATGTTCATGACTTCGAGTTCGGACATTGATTCGGGTAGACCGGGGTCGTGGTCGAGCCGGGCCCCGGAAGGTAGGTGCGCAAACAGTCCGGCCGGTTCACTCAAGCTGAGCGCCTCCAGCATGAAGGCCACATCTTTGTCTGTATGGGGTGTGAAGTCCACGTTCACGTCCTCTCGATGAACGGCGGGGCGTGTCGCTCGACGGGCAGCCATGCACCTCGAACCTCAACCTCTACTTGACCCTCAGACGGTGGTGGCGGTTGGAGATAGCCCAAGCCGATACCTCGCTTGAGGGTGGGGCTGAAATTGCCGCTGGTGACCGTTCCGGTCGCCTCCCCCGCCCGGAGCGGGTATCCGTGGCGGGCAATCTGGCGCCCTTTCATCGCGAATCCGACCAGCTGCTTCGAGACAGCTCCGTCCCTTTGACGTTCCAGGGCGGGTTTTCCGACGAACTCGTGATCCCAGTTGACGACCCAACCGAGACCGGCCTCGAGCGGAGTGGTTGCAGGATCCAGATCCTGCCCCCAGAGCGGGTACCCCATCTCCAACCGCAACGTGTCCCGACAGCCAAGACCGGCCGGGGTCACACCCGCCTCCCGAAACGCGCCGAACAGGCCCGCCACCACTTCGGCGGGTGCGGCAATCTCTCCACCACGCTCGCCGGTGTAGCCGGTGCCTGCAACCCACACCGGGTAACCGGCATACTCGCACTCAAAGAGCCGAAATCGGCCCGGCCGCCGTCCCAGCACCGCTTCGATGGCAACCGGGGCATCGGGTCCCTGGACGGCGATCAGACCCGTCGTTTCCCGCAGGTTTTCGATCGTGACTCCCGCGGTTGCCGCCGCGACAAACGAAGCCCGCACCTTGTCGTCATTGGCCCCGTTGGGCACCACCCAGTAACGCTCGTCTTCCCATCTCCAGACGATGATGTCATCCTCGACCCCACCGGATTCGTTGAGGGCCATTGTGTACTGGGCCCGGCCCGGTTCTACAACGGTTACATCGTTGCAGAGCAATGTGCGCAAGAGCTCCGTACTCCCCGGTCCCTCCAAGCGGAACCGGCCCAGGTGGGACACATCGAAGACCCCGGCCGCAGCCCTCACTGCCTCGTGCTCGACCAGGACGCCCTCATACTGAACCGGCATCTCCCAGCCGGCGAAGTCCACAAACCTCGCCCCAAGACGAACGTGTTCGTCATAGAGGGGGGATTGGGCCATAAGGGTCACTCCTCTCCGCAGGGAGACTCATCTCCTTCGCAGACTAGACGCACAGGGCGCCCACACCCTCAGGGAGAATGGCAGGGTGGCTAGGGCCGTTGAGACCCTTATCCGGCCGCCTGGCCACCCATCGGCTCGTTGGGGATCCTCGTCACCTGGGGTGGCCCGGGGATCCTGGTCGGGGCCGGTACCTCGTCCATGTGGTCGGGTTCTTCGAGCCCGTACTTGACCAGCAGTTGGAGGTAGTCACGCTGATAGAAGACTTTGCAGTTGACGCCGGGATAGAGCTCCTTCAGCCGGCGAACCTTCCGGTTCTTCTTGGTGACCAGCTTCTGATTCATCGTGGTGATTTCGATGAAGAGGTCGTCGCCCGGGAGGTAGAAATCCGGTGTGAAGAACCGGGACGGCTTCCCTTCTTCGTCCCAGGCGATCGGGAAGGCGCGCGGCTCATAGGTCCACTCGATTCCATAGAAGTCGAGAAGTCGAGCGAATTGACGTTCACTGTTATGGGCAAACTCAGTGACGTCTGCCGGGCCGGCCTCGAATACGTCGTAGGTGGTCAGATCGCCCCAACCTCCCCGGCCGCCGCGACTGCTGCCTGCGCACCGGTCGCTTCCAGTTCGGGGAACAACTGGTGAAGTTGACCTTCGAGTTCCGCTTGCACCGGACCGACTGCGATCCCGAATACGCCCTGGCCGCGCCGGAACACGTCTACGACCTCATCGGCGCTATGCGCTGCGTAGATGGTCTGCCCGTCCGAAAGGAGCGTGACGTCGACCAACGGCTGATCGCTCTGTAGTTGGCGAACCAGGATGTCCATCGCTTGACGGATCTTCTTGAGGCTCATCCCGGCGTCGAGCAGTCGCTTGATGACTTTCAGCTGCACAACATCCGTGAAGGAGTACCGGCGTTGTGATCCCGAACCCTTGGCACTCTGGATCGAAGGCCGCAGCAATCCCGTGCGCGCCCAATAGTCGAGCTGGCGGTACGTGATGCCAACTAAATTGCACACTTGTGGGGCTCGATATCCACTGTCGGTCACTCGGTGCTCCTCTGTTAGCCGTCCCAGCTTACACGCTCGTAATTACGGAACCACAACCTACCCAGATCGGCGCGGGGTTGTCAACAGTATCTGTGGATAACCTAGGCGCTGTGTTTGTTCAGCTCGCCTCGCCAACGAGGTTGGTGAGCTTCTCGACCTGACGCCCTTTATCAGCTCGGAGACTCGCCGACCTCGAAGTCTCCCGGAGTGATGTCGTCGAGGAACTCCCGGAACTTCTCTATCTCGGCTTCTTCATCCTCGTCACGTATCTCGATTCCGGCGTCCTCCAGGACCTGCGGCGAGGCAAACAGCGGTGCCCCCATCCGGGCGGCCAGGGCTATGGCGTCAGAGGGGCGAGATGACACGGTGACTTCGTCGTCCCCCCTGGCCAGCACCAGATCCGCGTAATACACGCTGTCACGTAGCTCGGTCACGACCACGCGGACGACGCTCGCCCCCAGAGACTCGGAGACCGTCTTGAGAAGGTCGTGGGTCAGAGGTCGTTGTGGTACGACACCTTCGAGCGCATAGGCGATGGCGGTCGCTTCGACGGCGCCAATCCAGATCGGCAGATAGCGGGAACCATCCGTTTCCCGAAGCAACACAATGGGCTGGTTGGTCGGCAACTCGATCCGAACCCCGATCAGCTCCATCGGGATACCTTGGGTCTTCGGGCGCCCTGGGTCGCTCATGCGACCAGATTATCACCGCCAGCAGAGAACACCCTCTCGCCCAAGGAAGCGGGATAGGACTGGAAGGCTGCCAGATCAAGAACCACCCAGATCGACCGAAGGTTCCGGTACTTGCCTTCCCAGTCCAACCCGTAGCCGAGCAAGAACTCGTCCCCGACCTCGAAACCCCGGTATTCGAGTGGCACGTCAACGATCCGCCGCGGCGCTTTGTCCAGCAACGTCACCGTCGCCAGACTGGCCACATCCCTGGTTTCCAGCAACCGGCGAAGATAGGACAGCGTGAGGCCGGTATCGACAATGTCCTCAACGACCACCACATCGCGCCCTTCCAGCGAGATCTCGGTGTCCATGGCGATACGGACCTTGCCACCTTCCCCAAACCGGCTGAGTGCGAGGAAGTCCACGTCCAGACTGACCTTGACCTGCCGGACGAGATCGCTGAGAAACGGCAGGGACCCCTGCAATACACCGACGAAGACCGGTTCCCGGTTCCGGTACTCTTCGGTGAGCTGGGTTCCCAGTTCCCGTGCTCGAGAGGCCAGCGCCTCGGCAGGGATGACCTCAACGAAGGGCGGGTTGTTGCCGGTCACTTCCCAGCCACTCCCTGGTCGCTTTCCCTGCCCGTCTGGTCATTCATTGCCGAACAGCCAGTCCCAATAGTTGCTGGCCCATGCAAAGGCATCGGCCAGTTCCGGCAGGCTCAGGGAGGACGATGCCTCGAGGGGTACCCGCGCCAACTCTTCGTCGCCCATCGTGGCTACCACTACCGCCCCATCGTCGTTGAAGGCCGGCGTCAATCTGATCTGCTCGGCATCCTCGCGGTTGGCGAAGATCGAGAATGCTTCGATGGCCACTGCCTCCTCGGGGGTGTCGTCGGGCAATCTTTGCCTTGCGTAGTCGACCCCGGCGACGATGACCTCGACCACGCCGAACTCGGAGAATCCATAGTCGAGCAGCGCAGCCGCATCGGCAAACCGCTCTTCGAGGGTCGACGATCCCATCACTACCGCGTACAGGAGACGCCCGTCTCGTTCGGCCGACGCTACGAGGGTCCACCCGGCGTCGTCGGTGTAGCCCGTCTTCACTCCGTTCGCTCCCGGATAGTCGTATAGCAAGCGATTGGTGGTGTGGGCAATGCGCTCTTCGCCCTTCGGAGTGGGAGGCAGCGGGGCTTCCCGGGTTCCCGCGATCGTGGCCAGCTCGTCCACCGCCATCATCGCCTGTGCCAACGTCAACAGATCCCGAGCCGAGCTGAAATGGTTGGCGGCATCGAGTCCGTGCGGGTTGTCAAAGCTCGTGTCGTCCATGCCCAACTTGGCCGCTTCGTCGTTCATGAGTTTGACGAACCCGGCGACGGTGCCGCCCACGTGCTCGGCCACAGCAAGGGCGGCGTCGTTGGCAGACTCGAGGAGCATGGCGTACAGGAGCTCTTCGACGGTCCACACCTCGCCTGCCTCGAGGTCGATCTCGGCTTCCCCTGCCTCCGGAGCCTCATCGCTGATGGTGACCCGCGCGTACCTTGATCCATGCCGGACGGCCAGCAAGGCTGTCATCATCTTGGTTGTCGATGCGATTGCCCGCCGCTGGTCTGCGTCCTTCTCGGCCAGCACTCGATCGAAGGTGGCGTCGTAGAGGATCCAGGTTTGGGCGGTGACCTCGGGTGGCGACCCGGTGAACAGGCCTTCGACTGGCACCGGCGGCAGCTGGATGGCGGCCGTGGTTGCGACGCCCGCCCCCACCGGGAAGACAACACCGGTGATGAGGGCCACCGCCAGCGCCAGGAGTGCCACACGGCGTACCATCACGACTCCAACAGCCGGCGAAGCTCCTCGGTGAGGATGGCAACACGTGTCTTCCCGATCGCATCGGCGCACCCGGCCAGGATCTCCCCGGCCCGGTGGCGGGCGTCCGGGCTCCGGTTCCGCAACAGCGGCGCCGTCAATTGCTCCAGCAACGCCGCGTCGCGTTCGGTTGACAACCGCAATGAGCGCAGATGGCGTGGTTCAAGACCATATGCCAGGAGACGTTGCGCCTCACGAGCCACAGCCAGCTCCTCCTGGCTGAAAGTCTCCGCTCCGTTCTCGGTTCCAGGACGGAGCAGCCCGTGATCGATCAACTCACCGACCTGACGCCGGGTGAGATCGCTGGCGCGGGCCACCTCGTCCAGGCCGAGCGGCGTAGTTGACGGCGCAAACAGTTTCTCCGGCGGCGGTCCCGACGGGGCCGGCATCACATTCTCCTCGCCGCGCTCCCACATGGTCAGCTTGGACTTGATCACCTTGAGCGGCAGGAAGTGGTCGCGCTGCTGCTGGAGAATGAACCGGAGACGCTTGATGTCGTCCGGGAAGAACTGGCGATATCCGGAGGCACTTCGGTGCGGATCGATCAACCCCTGACTCTCCAGGAACCTCACCTTGGACACACTGATATCAGGGAACTCGTCCTTGAGAAGGTTGATGACCTCACCGATGGATACGCCGTCAATCATCACCAAGCGCCACGATCATGTGGAACTTGCCAACGAGGACTTCGTCACCGGGCTGCAATGCACCCCGGTCCACCCGCTCGCCGTTGACGTACGTGCCGTTGGTCGAACCCGAATCTTCGACTTCGAACATCCGACCATCGTTGATGAACCGGCAATGATGACGGGACACCGTGATGTCATCGAGAAAAATATCGCTGTCGGGGTGACGCCCCACTGTGGTCGTGCCTTCTTTGACCAGCCAGGCCATTCCGGCCCTGGGCCCACGCTCGACCACCAGCGCATAGCCGGCTACACCGGGCACGTGAGCTGCTTCGGCCGGGCTCAACGCCGGATGGGAAGTCGGGGACAAGGGTACGAAGGTCACCGTCGCTTCGTGCTCTACGGCGGCACCACACATCGGACACACCACGACGTCGTCGTCGATCTCGGTATGGCAGTGTGGGCAATCCATAGATGACATCGTAGTGGGCCTCGGCTAGGTCGGACGAGTCACACGATCAGGTTGCGGTAGGCGGTGGAATCGAGCAGTGTCTCCAAACCGGCAGGATCGCTGATGTCGATCTCGGCGAACCAACCGGCTCCGTACGGATCGCTGTTGACAAGCTCGGGTTCAGAGGTCAGGGCCTCGTTGATCGCCACCACCGTGCCCGCCACCGGGGCGTACACATCGGCTACCGACTTGGTGGATTCGACCTCGGCGATGGCGTCACCTCTGGCCACGGCCTTTCCCACCGCCGGGAGTTCCACGTAGACGACGTCGCCAAGCGCATCCTGGGCATAGTCCGTGATGCCCATTCGTACCTTCCCGTCGTCGTCGACCAGCACCCACTCATGCTCCTCGGTGTATCGCCTGTCGTCGGGAACGTTCATCCGGACACATCCTCTCTCGTCTGAGCACCAAGATTACCGCCGCAGCACCTCACCCGCGACGCAACATTTCCCGGATGTCGTTCACATACAGGATCGCCACCCAGTAATAGAGAACCAGGCCGATCACCCCGAGAACCCATCCCAGGTACAGGAACACGTCACCTGCAATCCCGCCGGCTGCCAGATAGAACGACGGGATCGCGCCGTACAGGATGAAGGTGGCCAGCTTGCCCATGTAGCGCACATCGAGTTTCTGTTTGAGTCGCACCCCCACCACGAGCGCCCCCAGCGCGATCCCGGCTTCGCGGAGGATCAGCGCCACACCAAACCAGAGCGGGATCACGTTGGCGAACATGCCACCGATCACAGCAGCCGCAATCGCCACCCGGTCGGCCAGGGGATCCAGAAACTTACCTATCTCCGAGACCTGGTTCAGCTTGCGAGCCAGCACGCCGTCCAGCCAATCGGTCCAGCCGATCACCAGGATGAGGAGGCCGGCTGCCACCGGGTCATCACGCCCGAACAGGAACCACCAGAACACGCCAATGCCGGCCAGCCGCAGCAACGAGATCAGATTGGGGATGGTGAAGGGACCGGCGTCGGTGGTCAGGCCGACTCCTTCACCACGTAACAGGCCACCAGATGGCCGTTGCCCTGGTCCTCCAGCGCCGGATGGTCGCTCGTCCGGCACACGTCCTGCACCCAGGGACAGCGGTCGATGAAGCGGCATTCGGGCTCGGGGTTGATGGCTTTGGTGATGCCGCCCTTGATCTCGACAGGGGGGCGCACATAGCTGGGGTCGGGCACCGGAACCGCCGACAACAGCGCCCGGGTGTAGGGATGCTGGGGGTTGTGGAGCAACTCTTCCGTCGAGCCTATTTCGACGATCTTGCCGAGATACATCACGGCGATACGATCGCACATGTAGCGGGCCACGGCCAGGTCGTGGGTGATGTAGAGATATGAGACGTCGAATTCCTTGGCGAGCCTCAGCATGAGTTCCATGATCGAGATGCGGATGCTCACATCGAGCATCGACGTTGGCTCGTCGGCAACGACGAAGGTGGGGTCGATGACCAGTGCCCGGGCGATGGCTACCCTCTGGCGCTGCCCGCCGGACAACTCATGTGGGAAGCGGAACATGAACGTTGCGGGAGGCGTGAGCCCGACGAGTTCCAGCAGTTCGGCGACCCGTTCCTCCCGTTCGGCGACCGTCCCGATCCCCTGCACCTGGAGCGGCTCGGAGATGGTGTCGAAGATGGTTCGACGAGGGTTCATCGACTCGTACGGGTCCTGGAAGATCATCTGTACGCGCCGCCGAAACCGCTTCATGTCGTCACGCTCGATGTGGGCAACATCGATCATCGATCCGTTGTCCTGCAGCAGAATCTGGCCTTCGCTTGCACTGGTGAGCCGCACCAACATGCGGCCGGTGGTGGTCTTCCCACACCCCGACTCTCCCACCAGGCCCAGACTCTCCCCCGGGGCGATTTCGAAGCTGATGCCGTCGACGGCGTGAATGAATTCGGTGACCTTGCGGAACAGGCCTTTTTGCACGGGATAGAGCTTCTTGAGCCCATCGACCTTGACGAGCGCCTGCGTCATGCTTTCAGCCTTCCCAGTTCGGGAACTTCCTCCCAGTGCCAGCAAGCCACCCGGTGGCCCGGCGAGGGTTCGTGAGCGGGAGGATCTTGGTTGGTGCAGATCTCCGTGGCAAATGGACAGCGCGGGTGGAACCGGCATCCGGTCGGCGGAGATAGCAGGTTGGGAGGTTCGCCTTCGAGAGATGCCAGCTTGCGTCGGGGTCCCTTGACGCTGGGCGTAGACGAGAGCAGCAGGTAGGTGTACGGGTGGCGGGGGCGCGGAAAGACCTCGTCGGTTGGGCCAAGCTCGACGAGCTTGCCTGCGTACATGACACCGATCCGATCGCTGACTTCGGCAATCACGGCAACATCATGGGAGATGTAGATGATGGACATGCCGAGGTCGGTCTGGACCTTCTTCAGTTCCTTGAGGATCTGGTCCTGAACGATGACATCGAGGGCTGTGGTCGGCTCGTCGGCGATGATCACCTTCGGATTGCACGACAGGGCCATGGCGATGATGGCCCGTTGCCGCATGCCGCCCGAGAACTCGTGTGGGTACCGGTCCATCATGGCCGGGGTCAAGCCGACCAGCTCGAAGAGCTCGGCGATCCGAGCCCTGCCTTCCGGTTCGGTCATATCGGGGAAATGCTGTTCGAGCGCCTCCATGATCTGGTCGCCTACCTTGTAGACCGGGTTCCAGGCGTTCATGGCGCCCTGGAACACCATGGAGATGTCGGCCCACCGATGCTTGCGCATTTCCTCTTCGGTGAGTTTGAGAACATCAACCCCGTCGAGCAGCACACGACCTTCCTTGATGATCCCGTTGTCGGTGAGCAATCGGATCAGAGTCATAGCGATAGAAGTTTTCCCGCACCCCGATTCGCCCACCAGACCCAGGGCTTCCCCTTGACCGAGCGAGAACGTGACGCCGTCCACCGCCGAGACGTCGCCGGCCTTGGTCCGGTAGTGCATGACGAGGCCGTCGACCTCGATAACCGGCCGGCCGGTGACCGCGCCGCTGCCATGTTCAAAGGTCGTTGCCGTCATGAGTTCCTACCGTCTCCGCAATCGAGGGTTGATGATCTCGTCCATTGCCCTTCCGACCAGGAAGAACGAACCGGCCAGCATGGTGACGGCCAAACCCGCCGGAACGATCAACCACCATCGTTGCGGATCCAGGAGATACCCCTGCACCCGGGCTTGGTAGATCATGATGCCCCAGCTCATGTCGATGTTGAGCAACCCGAGGAAAGACAAGGTGGCCTCGGCTGAGATAGCGTCGGTCACCGCGAACATCATGAACAAGAAGCTCAACGGGAGCACGTTGGGGACGATGTGCCGGAAAATGAGATGCATGCGGCCTCCCCCGGCGATCCGGGCCGCGTCGATGAAAGGCTTCACTGAAACGGAGAGCGCCTGCGACTTGAGGATGATGGCCGTACCCCCGAAGCCGCCCAGCACTCCGATCAGCACAGCCAGATGGAACAACCCGAAGTCGATCAAAGCGGTCAGCACGATGAGGATCGGGAGGAACGGCACCAGGATGATCAAGTCGGCGAGCCGCATGAACAGCGTGTCGACCAGTCCGCCGAAGAAGGCGGAGACGGCCCCGACGGTAGTGGCGATGAAAACCGCAACCATGGCGGCCACAATGCCGAGCATGAATGCGGCCCGGGTGCTGAACATCAACTGGGAGAGCACGTCTCTTCCGAGCGAGTCCGTACCGAGCAGGTGTCTGGACGAGGGGGATGCCGGTTGCTCGGTCACACCGAGCGTGTCGCCGACTTGCAGCAACGGGTCGATGAGCCGGGCCGAGAACAGGTCGACCTGAGTATCGGGATCGGTGATCTCATTGTCGGGGACGATCGTCTTTTCGACCACCACCGCCTCGTAGCCGACCACCGGGTCAAAGACCCTCGGTTCCCACACCGTCCCGAGCAGAATGGGCTGGATGAGAGCCATGGCGCCGAACAAGACAATGACGGTCAGGCCGACCAAGCCCACCTTGTTCTCTGCAAAACTCGACCATCCTGTGCGGAACCCTCGCCAGAACAGCCGGACCCGGACCCGCCACAAGGGTTGGGCGACGATGTCGGCGATATCCGGGACGGACGCCGGGTCGGGATCGAGCAGTCGGTCGGTCACTGAGCTCTCCTATCCCTGCACCCGGATGCGCGGATCCAGGTACATATACATGATGTCGATGACCAGGTGGGCGATCAGCGCCAGTACGGCGATGAAAGCAAACGCTCCGATCGTGAGCGGGATGTCCTCCACAATGGCGGCTTCGAGGAGCGTCGCCCCCATCCCCGGCCAGGAAAAGACCGTTTCGGTGACGACGCCACCCCCGATCAAGAACGCCAGACTGAGCACCAGCGAGGTAGTGACGGGCAGCAAAGCATTGCGAGCCGCATGCTTGTCACGGACGATCTTGTCGGGCACACCTTTGGCGCGAGCGGTGAGAATGAAGTCTTCCCGCAGGGTCTCGAGCATCGACGCTCGGGTCAGCAGCATGGTGGCTCCAAACCCGATCAGGGACAGCGTGATCGTGGGGAGCAACAGGTGCCATCCGATATCGAGAGCGAAGGGAACCTGTTCGCTCCAGACGGTCGTCCACCAGATCGCCAGAGCGCCCACCAGCAGGATCCTTCCCGCCCAGGTGATCTGCCTGCCACGTTTGCGGTCGTGGGATCGTCGGCCGATGATCTCCACGGCTAACAGCACCAACCCGACCATGAGTGTGGTGACCAACATCCGGTTGAATACGCCGTTGGCCTCGACCCCCTGCGGGGCATTGAGCCACCGCTCGACGGTCAGGAATTTGCCGATTGGGAACCAGCCCAGCCCGAAGGCAAATGCCCAGATCATCATGAGCGCGAACCACGGATAGAAGACCGTCTGGAAGAACACTCCGATGGTGGTGACAACCGTTTCCCCCTTGCCGCCCCGCCGCCAGGCGAGGAACTTGCCCGATTTGAAGCCCAGCCAGAAAGAGAGGACCGTGGCAAAGAGGAAGAGCGCCAGGGTTCTCGGCAGCCGCTCAGCGATGATCGAGGTGACTTCGCGTGGGTACTCGGAGAAAGAGATGCCGAGATTGCCGGTGAAGAAGTTCTTCATATAGGTGACGTACTGCGTCCACACGGAGCCGGTCAGGCCAAGTTGTTCTCGGAATTGCTCACGGACCTCGGGAGTGATCTTCGGGTTGGCCAGGAACTGCTGACTGATGTCACCTGGTTGAGCCTGGAGAAGGAAGAACGTCGCCGTTAGGAATACAACGAACACCAGCACGTTTTGCAGTGTTCGCCGGCCGATGTACTTCAGCATGCAAAGCCCTCCGGATGCCGGGAAGCCGGTCGGGGCAGGTTAGCAAACGAGCCCCCGGGTCGCGGGGATGGGGAGGGCCGGAGCCCTCCCCATCCGCTTCTCATACTCAGTGGTTATCTAGTCGACAGCCTGGACGTCTCCCGGCAGGCCGTACAGATTCTGGAGTCCGTCCAGCGCATCGGTGAACGGGAATGCCAGCGTGGTCCGGTACGCCTCGAGGATCGGGGTCTGGAAGAGCACCACGTAGGGGGCTTCCTCGACGATGATCCGGTCCATCTCCTGGACCGCAGCCTTGGCCGTGTCAACGTCGGTAGCGGCGAGCAGCGTTGCGGCCAGCTCGTCGACCTGATCGTTGGCATAACCGGGGGTGTTGAAGCCACCCTCGGCCGAGTCCTGGTAAGAGGCGAAGAACGACTCGTGGAAGGTCGGCAACGATGGGTCGCCGAGGCCCCAACCGAGGATGTACATATCCCAGTTGAGCGCTTCTTCACCCAGCGCATACGCCTTGTCGACGATTACGCTGAAACCGGTCGGGTTGGCCTTGACCGGGATACCCAGGTTCGAGGCCCACTCGGCGATCCACACGGAGTAGGTCGACCGGAGCGGGTCGTAGCCGGGTCCGGGGGCCAGCAGCTCGAGCTCGGGAACGGTTGTGCCGCTCGGGTCTTTCAGGCCCGTACCGGTGCCGTCCTTCAGCTCCTGATTGTCCGGATCCCATTCCGGCTCGACGGCCCAGGTGAAGCCACCGTCTGTGAGGAGCTGCACGGCCTGGGTGAACCGCTCTTCACCGCTCAAGCCCTTGCATAGCTGCTCAACGTCCGGGTTGGCCCAGAACGTGTTGCCGGGCGGCACCAGGCTGTAGGCCGGGATAGCCGCACCCTGCAACAGGGTCTGCATGAATTCCTTGTCGGTCATGCAGCCGAGCGCTCGCCGGAACGACATCTCCGACATGGGCGACTTGCGCATGTTGAACGCCAGATACCGGAATCCGTTCGAGGCGTTGGCGATCAGGTTCAGGTCCGGAGCCGAGGTGACCTGGTCTTTCAGGCCCGCCTGCAGACCCAGGGAGCTGAGAATGAAATCGATCTCACCGTTGCGCAGAGCGAGGATCGCCGCGTTCTGGTCGGAGTAGATCGAGTAGAGGACGTCGCTGGCATAAGGGCCACTGGTCCACTGGGTGGTCACTTCGCCCTCGCCGGAACCGTTGTACACCTCATCGAAGCCCTGGGCGTCGTTCTTCTGACGGAACGAACCGTCGGCGTAGAAGGTGTACTCGGTGCCGGCGTAATAGTCGCCGGTGTTCATCGTGTTCTGGGCGAAGGCACCCGGCTCACGACCCGAGTAGATCATTTGTCCGGCGGAAGGCTCACCCTCACCGCTGAAGGCGTACAGCGTCGCCGATGGATCGTCACTGGCGCGAGCTTCCTCGACCATGTCGGCCCAGAAGTGCTCGGGCATGAACGGCGCCAAACCAACCCCGTTGTTCCAGATGGCCAGACCGGGCTGCTCCGAGAACTCGACGCGGACGGTGTAATCGTCCACAGCCGTCACACTCGTGACGCCCTCGCGGGCCGGTGCCGTCTCGTCCACGTCTTCGGTGGCCGGATCATCCTCTACGGCTTCGGCCTGCAAGGAGAAATATCCGGGCCAGTTACCACCCAGACCGAACTCCGACATCACGTCGTAGGTGAAAGCCAGGTCGTTGGCGGTGACTTCTTCACCGTCCGACCACATGACGCCCTGACGGATCGTCTGCTCAACCGCCCACACGCCGCCGTCCTGAACTACTTCGTTGGGGTCACCCTCGGCCAAAGCCGGCACCACCAGGATATTCGGGTAGGCCAGCGTGAACAGCCCCGGATGGCTGCTGCCCAGGACGTAGCCGTTGTAGACATCAGCCTCCGGACCCAGGTAGGCCCAGAAGTTGTCGGTCGTCAGATCGCTGAACATTCCGATCTTGTAGGTAAATCCCTCGGGAGTCGGCGCGGCAGTCGTGGTGGTATCACCCTCGCTCGGAGCCGCCGTGGTGGTCGTTGATTCGGCAGTCGTATCGGTGGTTCCCTCCGCGCACGCGGCTGCTATCAGTGCCAGGACGGCAACAACAGCTAACCGGCGCCACTTCGAGAGCTTCCATGATGTTCTCACAGTGCAACCCTCCATGTTTCTTTCAACTTCCCGTTCCCGTGGCGGTATCCGTTGGATAGGACGGCGACCCTCATACAGAACGAGAGACAGGATAGCCCCGGGCACGCCAGGCGCCAACATCCATGTGCCAGGTGTTTCCAGGTCCTGGCCGGCAAGCGCTTCAGGCTGGCGAGCAGGCCTACCACCCCGGGGAGGCTCGTCGCGGGCGGATTCCAGAAGGGGCATCAGAAGTTATCGGCGCCGGGCAGGTCATTCCTCGAGGACAATGAGCCGCTCACGGCCCCTGATCCCCCTTGCTTCTCTGCCACAAAACGGCGTACATGAAGCCGAGCCAAGCAACCCCGCCCATGGTGGTGAACAGGTCGTCGCCAAAGGACCACAACAGCACGGCCGGCAGCCAACCCACGATCATCCACCAGATCATGTTGGAGTTGCTCACACCTCAACGGTAACCCGACGGGCGCGCTCCGAGCGGTGAAACAGCGCGATGGGCTCAGCGAAGGCGCCCTGACTCGTTGATATATCGAGGCTGCGACCTACCGCCATCGCATAGTCCAACGCGGCCCGGAACTCGATGGTCGGCCCGCGGAGCGGATGACGGCGTCGACCGGGTCGAGTGCAGGAGCAAAAGCACGTCGCCCCGGGTCGTGGTAAGAGCGACCCGGGGCGAACTGTGTTGGGGAGGAACCGCGTTGCGGCTATCCGTCGGCTCGTTCCCGCACCCGAACCTCGATCTGACCATCCTCCAGTTCGGCGTTGAACTGAACCCGTCCGTTTCCGTCACGGAAGTCCGCTTCGACCTCACCACCCGAGCCAACCTCGATCTCCTCCGACCACCCTGCTGCCGGGTCCACCGAGACAATGGCCAGGGTCG
>Ga0209751_10001468_pt1 | contig 24212 bp, 32 predicted proteins | sample RifCSP13_1_FD_184019 | JGI IMG/M metagenome (GOLD analysis project Ga0209751, IMG submission 184019) | Soil microbial communities from Rifle, Colorado - Rifle CSP2_sed 13_1 (SPAdes) (version 2) | ecosystem: Environmental > Terrestrial > Deep subsurface > Rock core/Sediment | place: Rifle...
CCGGGACGGAGCCCGGGATGTGCATGCCGCTCCGCGACACCAGGACGGCGTTGTGGACGCCCGGGATCCCCTCGATCTCCTTCAGAATCGAATCGAGCGCGGTGATGTCGGCCATCAGCGGCCTCGGATCTCGGGGGTCACGGATTTCGGGCGGACACCCGCCTTGCCCCTAATGAATCTTTTCGTGCGCGTCGTGGGGCGCCCGTTCCCTTGGGCGGCGGCCGCAGCAGTTCCGCCATCCGGACGGCGGCCACGACCGCGAGGGCCGAATTCTCCACCCGCGACTCGGCTTGCTCCCACGTCATTTCCGGCCCCGTGATGCCCAGGCCGACGGGCTTTCCGGACTCGAGCTGCAGGCGCATGAGCGCGGGCGCGACGCTGTCCGCGAGGACCTCGTCATGGATCGTTTCCCCCGTGATGAGCACGCCGATCGCGACGACGGCGTCCACGTCCTTTCGGGCGAGCAGGGCCTTCACCGCGAGCGGGATTTCCCATGTGCCGGGCACGCGTACGACGTCGACGACCTCCGCCCCGATCTTCTCGGCGCGCGCCTTCGCGGCCTCGAGCATCTGGTCCGGGATCGGCGCGTTGAACTTACTCGCGACGAGGGCGATCCTCACGGACGTCGACCCCGAGAGGTCCTTCGTCCTCAAAACCTTGTCTCTGCCCGGTCCCGGCCATCGCCGCCAGCTCCCCGGGCTTGAACACCATGCGCCAGGCGTTCACCGCATGCTCCCGGGACCGCCGGTCGCACAGATATGCGAGCTCGCGCGCGTCCTTCGCCTCCGTCTCGTACACGAAGACGCCGAGCACGTGCGTGTTCGTCATCAGCTGCACCTGCTGAAGCGCGTGGTCCGCAACGTTCGCGCACTCCCGGTCGATCGGCGCGCCCCCGACGTAGCCGCACGCCACGACGATGTCGCACCCGTCCTCCTCGATGAGCCTCTTGCACGCGACGGGTAGGTCCTTGACCCCCGGGACGGTGACGCGCACGACCTCGAACGCGCCCGGCCGGCCCTTGAGCTCGTCGGCCACCGCGCCTCCCATGTCGAACCGGGCGAACGTCGTGTCCGCGATGCCGATCCGCTTACGAGCCTTTCCGGCGGCTTTCCTCGTCACGCTCGTACTCCTGCAGTTTCTCCCTCAGCTTCCAGTATTCGGCGACCTTCTGGATGATTTTCCGCGTCCCATCGAGGTCCCCGACGAAGTGCGGGAGTCGCACGACCTTCGTGTCTCCGAGCCCGCGGGCGCGGCACTCCTCGAGGATGCGCCCCTCGTCGTGCGCCTGGTCGAAACCGAGGGCGATCACGTCCGGGCGGATCTGCGTGAGGATCGCGTAGATGTCCCCCTCGTTCCCCAACGTCGCGCGGTCCACGGGCTTCAGCGCCGCGACCATCTCGACCCGCTGAGCCTCCGACATAATCGGACGATGCTTGAGACGCTCCGCCGTGCTGTCGCGCGCGACGACGACCACAAGCTCGTCGCCGAGCTTCTTCGCCTCGGAGAGGTACTCGATGTGCCCGGGGTGGAGCAGGTCGAACACGCCCGTCGCCATCACACGGACCATGCGCGCCACGCCTCGAGGATCTCCCGCCCCTCGAGGTACACGAGAGTTCGAGCTTCCGCATATCGTTTTGCGTCGTCCGGGCCCAAGGCGCGGCCATCGTCCCCGAGCATCTCGCAGATCGTCGCCGAGGGCGTCATCCCCGCCATCAGGAGGAGCGCCGTCACGAGCTCCGTGTGCCCCTTCCGCTCCTCGAGCAACCCCGCCGCGGGATTCAGGAGGACGACGTGGCCCGGGGCGCGGAACTCCTGGGCGAACGCGTGCATCGCCCACCCGTTCTCTCGCTGACCAGCTTCCCGCGCAAGGTCCGCGAACCGGGAGATCGTGCGCGCGCGGTCCGCGTCCGTCACGCCTGTGAAGGTGTCGCGATGGCTGACCGTGATCCCGAACGCGCTGCGCCGGTCGTAGGGGAGGGACGAGGGCACGAGGTCCCGGAGGATCGGATACTCCCCGGCGGAGGCCATGAGCACGTCCGCGAGGAGGGGGAGGCCGAGCTTCTCGCGCGCGTCGGGCGGGACGGTCGTGCAGATCCAGCCACCCGCGTCCTTCCGCATCGTGCGGATCGTGTGCGGCGTCACGAATTCGCTCGCGATGGCCAAGTCCGTCTCACCCTCGCGGCCGTCGGCGTCGTACACGAGGACGAACCTCCCGGCGCGAAGCGCATCGAGCGCGAGGGAAACCGCGTCCATCGACCGTTGAACACCTTGCGGGCTCATATGAACTTTGTTGTATCTACCATAAATTCGGTCAATACTCGTCGGGGGAAACCCTTTACGAACCGCTCCGATACCCTCGCGTGCTGGGTGAAGCCGAGGTCCGGAAGGTCGACCGGAGCGGCATCGTGCGGGACCTGGCGGCGCTTCCGGACCAGTTGATCCGGGGGCTGGGGATCGGCGGCGATCTTGGACCTCTGGCGGTGGGTCGGCGCGTGACGGTCGTCGGCATGGGCGGCTCCGCGATCGCGGGCGAGGTCCTCGCCGCATGGTTGGGGGCGGAGCGTGGCCTCCCCCTAGAGGTGGTCAAGGACTCCGTCCTCCCGGCCTGGGTCGGCGACGGCGACCTCGTGGTGGCGGTCTCCTACTCGGGGAACACCCTGGAAACGCTGGCGGCGACGCGCGAGGCGGTCGTCCGAGGCTGCGACCTTGTGGGCCTCTCGTCCGGTGGGACTCTCGGCGACTTGTGCCGGGGACGCGGCTACCCGTTCGGGGCGCTGCCTGCGGGGCTCCAGCCCCGCGCGGCGTTCGGCACGTTGCTCGGCGCGTTGGCGGGTTTGCACGATGCGAACGTGCACGGCGAGGTCCGCCAGGCCGCGGAGATCGTCCGGGATCTCGGGAAGCCGCTGGGACCGTCCGTGGCCGCCGCGAGGAACCCCGCGAAGAAGCTCGCGCAGAAGCTCCGCGGGAGGACGCCGATCGTCTACGCGACCCCGACGTACGCGCCGGTCGCGCGCCGCTGGCAGACAGAGTTGAACGAGATGGCGAAGGTCCTCGCCTGGGCGTCCGTCCTCCCGGAAGCGGACCACAACGAGCTCGTCGGATGGGACGGGGACGCCGCCGCGAAGCGCTTCGCACCCGTGTTCCTGCGCGACCCCGCCGAGGCCGAAGACCACGCGCGCATGATGGACGTCACGCGAGACCTGATCAAGAGGCGAACGAAGGTGGAGGAGGTTCGCGCGAAGGGGCCCTCGCTCCTGTCGCGCATGCTGTCGACCGTGCAGCTCGGGGACTTCACGAGCGTCTACCTCGCGGTCCTCCGAAAGGTCGACCCGACGCCCGTGGCGGTGATCGCGAAGCTGAAGGACCGTCTCGCGAAGACCTGACGAAGCGGACGTCCGTCCGATCCCGTCAGAACATCGTGTTGTCGTTCGAGGCCTTCTCCGGGACGTCCTGCATCACGTCCCAGTGCTCGACGATCTTTCCGTGCTCGAGCCGGAAGATGTCCATGACCGCGGTGCCGCGCGCTCCGGGCGACGGGACGAATTGGCTGTGGACCGCCACGAGGTCGCCCTCCGCGAACACGCGTTTGAAGTCGACCCGAAGGCCTGGGATTGCGGACAGGAACCATTCGATGCCCTTGATGAATCCGTCGCGACCATCGCCCACGGACGGGTTGTGCTGGCGGTACTTCGGTCCCAGGTACTTCGTGGCGGCTTCGTCCGGCTTGCGCTGGTTGAACGCGAGGTCGTAGAAGTCTCGGACGATCCGTTTGTTCGTCTCGAGTCTGGTATTCGGGCGCCCCAGGTCCCGCCCCGCCATCGTTCCTCCTCCCCGCGCGCGCGATAGGTCTCCACCTCATGAAGGTTGTGAGGGAGGACGCCGAGGGGGAGATTCGAACTCCCGATGGCCTTGCGGCCAACTAGCTTTCCAGACTAGCGCCCTACCGAGCTAGGCGACCTCGGCACATTTCCCGGCTTTCAGGAACAGGGAGCTATATTATGTCCTTTTTCAATCAGGTTCCCGTGGGGACCCTGGGGAGGCGAATGCCAAAGAGACGATTGGCCGTTCTCGCTACGGTCGTGTCCTTCCTTTCAATCTTCGCAGGATCGATGGTTCTGGAAGAATCTCGCTGGGAATTTAGGTACGTCGAGGGCGGGGACGAGCACTCGTACTGGGATCCCGAAACATCGAACCTCTTCATCAGCGGGTATTCGTACGTCAGCCTCTTGCGAGAGGCCGGTTCGCAGTTTGTCCGCGAAGGAACGGTCTCCTTCCGCTCCCCACAAGGCGAACGACTGCACGGGGGCCCCATCGCATTCGATGGTCGATGGGTCTTCGTCGGAACTTCCGAGGGAGCTTTGGTTGCGATAGATTACCTTGACTTTCCAAGGGGGGGTTCATTCTCGAACCTTTCCTACGTGGGCCACGGAGGACCGGTCTACTTGGGTGGGATTACTACGCCAGGCGGACTCTCGATTCGGGCGATGGCCCTTTTCGAGGGCGCATTATTCGTGAGCGGGACGGTGGACTACCCTGACCCCGGGGGCGTGGTCGGCGTGGTCCTGGCACTCGACGTGGAGGATCCAGCGACGATTTCGATGGATCGATCGTCTGTCAAAGTACTTTACAGTCTGACGTTCCAGGGGGAAATCACCGACCTTGACCTTCAAGATGGGCTGCTGTACGTTCTTGAGTGGACAGGGGAGGGGGCCGTCGACGAAGGTCGAATGCACGTGGTCGACGTCTCGGTATCGCCGCCTGTCGAAACGAAAGTGTGGAGTACACGCCCGTCCTACGCCATGGATATCGAAGGAGCAATTGTGGCGATCGTTAGCGCGTGGACGAATTCCATCTCCTTGTATGATGTGGCCGGCAATTTCGGACGGTCGCGCACCCTCCCCGGAATCCCGGTCGACATTCGGTTGGATTCGGGCCGGGCCTACGTCAGTTGGTTCCTGAACCCGTTCGACGAGCCGGGTCTCAGCATCCTCTCAACGCCGGACTTGGATTCGTCTGTGAACATGGGATTTGACCGGTTTCGCATCGACATCGGCCATGTTCAGGTCCTGACTGAGGGCATCCTCCTTGTGAGCGATCGCGGGATGGCCGTGGTCACGCTAGCATCCCGGCCCGCGGTGTTGGTCAACGGTTTTGTCCAGACGCTCGTCCTTGCCTCAGGGATCGTCACTGCATTTGCTGCCGTCTACTGGACTCCCCCGGTCGACAGGGGAACCTTTCGCGATGGTCGAGAGTCGTGAGTCGGCTGGTGGGAGGCATAGCTCACTTGGAGTCAGCGCCCTCAACCCGTCGTCGGCCCGACGGATGATCATGAAAAAGGAATTCCGCCAGGGGATGGGGGTCCGCGACCCCCAGGTTCTGGTCGTGAATCTTCACCATCGTGCTGCGGAACGCCTCCCTGTTCCTGGTCATGCGGACGGCGAAGTCGTCCGCCTTCGCCTCGCGCCGGCGGCTTAGCAGGTTGACGATCGGCCCTAACAGGGTGGACATCGCCGCCACGGCGAGACCGACGATCGGAAGGCCCGCGATGTCGTGAATTCCCACAAGTCCGAGAGGAACGACTGCGGCGCGCAGCATTCGGTCCACCGCCAAGAGCCCGACGAGGGAGACCGCTGCACCCGCAGCGGCGAGGCGGGCCATGTCGCGGTTCACGTGGTGCGCCAGCTCGTGCGCGATCACGGACTCGACCTCGTCGGGCGTGTACCGGTTCAGGAGCGTGTCGCTCAGGATGATTCGGCGTGTCCTCCCGATGCCCGCCAGCCCCCCGATCGCCCTCGTGGTCTTTGCGGACGCGACCATGCGAAAGGCCCCGACGACCTTAGCCCCTGCGCGTTCTGCGAGCGCGTTGAGCCGCGCCGCCAACACGTCGTCTGACAGCGGCTCGAACTTGTAGAACAGTGGGGCGAGCACGACGGGCCCGATCCATGTGAGGAGGAGGCCGACGAGAAGGCCGAGGATCCAGGCGTACAGCCACCACAAATCCGGCGTCGCCGCCAAAAGGAAGTACAGCACCTCGACCATGAGGACGGAGAACCCCAAGCCGATCCCAAGGCTCTTGGCGGCGTCGCCCAACCATGAACGGAAGCCCTGCACGGACATCCCGTACCTCCGCTCGAGGACGAGGCCTCCGTAAATCCCGAGCGGCATCACCGGCAGCCAGTACAGGAAATAGACGATCACCGTGTACAGCGCCACCTGCGAAACCCCGCCGCCAAAAATCGAGGCCCAGGCCTTCAACTGGAACGTGAATCCTTGGAGGAGCCACGCGCTGATTGCGATGTATGCGACGATTCGGGCCGCAGTGAGCGGAAGGCGCTTCCGGTTGTACTCACGCGCGAGCCTCTGGCGGTCGAGGTCGAACCCGAGCGTGGCGAGGCGCGAGTCCCGCGTCTCGTTCACGGCGACTTCCATCCCTTCGGGTACGTGCCGGGGTCCATGAGCACGCGTTTCGTGTCCGCGGCGACCCCCTGCCGCATGGAATCGACCTGCGAGGCCGTAAGCATCGCCGTGCCGAGCGCAACGCCCTCCCCCTTGGCGGTGAGGAAGGCTACGAGTTCGCCCTTCTTGATCCGCGAATCCATGGACGAGATGCCGGGGACGTGGAGGTTCGCTCCGTGGCAGATCGCGTCCGCGGCCGTGTCCTTCACGACGATCCTTGGGAGGTGTTCGAGCAACCGCTCCATCGGATGGACGAGCCGACGGATCGCTATCTCATCCCCGTTCTCCCGCAGGAATACGAGGGCGTCACGGAGGTCCGTGAGGGGACGCGCGCTGGCCTCGGTGAACGTCCCGGTCCGCGTCCGCCGCAGGTCCGCGAGGTGCCCGCCGACCCCGAGGGCTTCCCCGACGTCGTTCGCGAGCGTCCGGATGTACGTGCCGGACTCGCACCGCGTGCGGAAGAGGACGAGGCGCCCGTTCCGTTCGAGCAGGTCGAGCTCGTGGATCGTCCGCACACGCATCTCCCGTTTCACCGCGGAGCGCACGGGGGGCGTTTGGTAGATCGGGCCCACGAAGCGGCGGAGCATCGCGCGCAACTTCTCATCGGGCACGTCCTGATGCAGCTCGAGCACGCCGACGTACTCCTTGTCCCCGACGAGCATCGCGTCGAGCGCGCGCGTCGCCTCGTTGAACGCGATCGGCAGCACGCCCGTGACCCGGGGGTCCAGCGTGCCTGCGTGGCCCGCCTTTTCCGCCCCCACGAGGTCGCGCACCCACGCGCTCACCTGATGGGATGTAGGCCCCTGGGGTTTGTCCGCGATGAAGAGCCCGCGTCGCAAGAGCTCGGTGACCGTCCGCGTGGGGAGGACTACCTCGCCCACGCCTTCGCCCCCTCGTGGATCTTCCTGACGATCGTCTCGGGGCGGACCTCGGACGAGTCAATCTCCAGATCGTACACGCTAACGTCGTCCAAGTCGATCCCGTAGATGGCGGCGTACCTCGTGCGCTCGGAGCGCTCTCGGGTGAGGATCTCCTGAAGCGCGTGCTTCTCCGACTTGCGCTCCCGGTCCGCGATGCGTTTGGCCCTCACGTCCATCGGCGCGGTGAGCAGGACGCGGAATGCGGGCACGCTCGCGCGCGTGAGGAGGTGCGCCTGGATGCGACCGTCGACAACGGCGTCCCGAGCCTCGAGGACGGCCTTCCGCACGGCCGCAAGGACGATCTCGTCGAGCTCGCGGTCGACGTCGTGATGCTTCTCCGCGTGGGCGCTGAACGCGACGAGGTCCATCGCCCGCTCCGCCGCCATCTCGCGGAACAGGGCGCCGCCCGAGACCAGCGAGAACCCGTACGTCTGCGCGAACAGGGTGGCGGCGGTCGTCTTCCCGCCCCCGGGGGGCCCACCGATCGTGACGATCATTCCGCGGCCCCGCTCCCCATCGCCGCCAAGCGCTTCCGGAACGAGACGAACTTCAGGACGCGCGTCACGATTTGTCCGATGGGGATCGCGAGGAGGGAGTACAGGAGAATCCACGCGGGGAACAGGTAGGCGGCGCGGAGGTCCGTCTGCGCCTGCCAGGGCACCGCAAAGAAGACGGTCCCCGCAGACCCGACATTGCCGTAGACGAACTGCCCGAGCCACGAGAAGACGAGGATGAACAGAAGGAAGGTGACGGCCATGGACTTCATCGGCGCGAAGCGCACCTCGAGCGTCTCCGCCTGCTTGGACATCTGCACCTCGCGCAACTTCGCCGCCTTCGAACGATTCCCCTGGCGGACGGCCTCCAGGGTGGCCTTCCGGATCGCCGCGTCCTGCTTGTTGACCCGCGTCGTCTTGACCCAGTCCGTGAAGAAGTGGCGGACGACGGAGCTGATGATCGTCGTCAAGGAGCCCGCGAGGAGGATCGTCAGGACGGGATACGCGGCCCCGAACCCGATCGTCGGCCAGAACACGGCGGCGGCGGCACGGCCGAACCCATCCCGAAGGCCAGGGTCCAGCACCACGAAGAGGGTGAGGAAGAACATCATGAACAGGAACGTACGCCCCATGCTCGGCTTCTGGGGGGGCCGTCGTGCCACGGTGGTCTCGTCCTCGCCCATACGATCGCCGTACGCGGGCGGCCGTTAAAAAGGGTTCGCGCAGGGCCACGCGAGTCGCGGATAGACTTAAGAACCCTGAGACTACTCCCGTCTTGGACAGGGGAGCGGGGTTGCCCAACCTGCCCAATGCGGCCTTCGAGGGGAGCGCCGCCGGGGGCGCTGTGACACAAGTGCCCGGCATTCTCTTTAACGATCGGGCCTAGGTCTCGTCGGCTCCCGCGCCGCTGTCGAGCGCCGCCGACAGCTTCTGCTGAAGCTGCTCGTAGCGATCGCCGAGAGACTTCTCCTGCTTCTTGATGGAGTTCACACGGATCTCGAGCGTCTCCTTCTGTTCCTCGAGCTCCTTCGTCAGCGCCTCGCGGTCCGTGATGCGGAGCAGGAGGGAGCCCGTGCTGCGGTACACGGGGCTGCCGGCGGGGACTTTCGCGAGCTCCTCGAGGGTGCTCGTCACCTCGCGGAGCTTCCCGTCAAGCTGGATCCGCTGGGTCCCGAGGACCTGGAGCTGTTGCTGGAGCTGCTGGTACTGGGCGAGCTGGTTCTGCACCTGAGGCGGTAGCTCCTTCATGCGCTCACCGCCCGGCTCACATCGAGGGCGACCTGCGCCCACCGCAGGTACGAGTTCAGGGCGGCGCGGAGCGCGGGCGTGTCGTCCGTCTCCACGTCGATGACGACGCGGTCTCCCTCGCCATGGACGGACACCTGGGCCCTCGGGATCTCGCGGCCCGCCTCCGGCCGCAGGGCGTCGCGGATCACGCCCGCCCCCGCTCCTTCATACGTGATCACCGCGCGCATGCTACCGCGCCTTCACGACTTTCTTGACGTTCGGCCGCTCCTTGAAGAAGATCTTGGACCCGCACCGCTCGCACTGGATGCCGACGGTGTTGATGTTCGTGCGAATCGGCTCCTTGCACATCCCGCACTTGTACATCAGGACGCCTCCTCGGGCGCCTTCTCCTCCGCCTCGGCCGTCGCGGGCACCTCCGTGCGGACCGTGGTCGTGACCACGGGCCGGTACGCGCCGCCGGCGAACACCAGGCCGCACCTCCGGCACGCCCACACGCCCGTGCCCTTCCGCCGCACGCTGTACGCGGAGCAACGCGGGCACTGGTGACGCTTCCGCTGCTCCACCTCGACATCGAGGATGCGGCGCCGGATGCGGACGCCATACCGGGGACCGAACCGGCCCACGGACCCGACCTTTTTCGTGCGGCGGCTCATTGACGGACGATCTCCCGGATGCCATTGCCCAGCCTTCGGGCCGTGCCGATGACCTGGCGGACCTCGTCGAACGAAAAGCTCCCCCTTAAGCCTTTCTGCATGGCCCGGATGTCCCCGTTCTCATCCGTGGCGACCGTGAGCCGCGCGTCCGCAATCCGCTCCTCGTCGAGGCCGGGGTCGAATACGATCGTGTCCCGCAGTTTGGCGGCGGTCACGGAGATCGGCCAGTGGTCGACGGGCAACGGCCGGTCCTCGGCGCCGATCTTGCTCCCGGGCAGCTTCGCGGAACTCAGCGCGGCGAGCGTCCCGTACGAGGCGGCATCGAAGAGGTTCCCGTCGTAGTCCAGGATGTGGATGTCGATGAAGAGGACCCACACCTTCTCCTTGGGGACGATGCAGAGCTTCTCCATGTCGACCGTCTTCGTCTCGCGGATGCCGCGGTCGACGACGCGCGCGAGCTCGATCGCCGTCGGGCTCGGCGGCCCGGACTCGAACGTCGGCGACGCCATCGGGATGAGCTCCGCGGACGTCGTGAGGACGCCGCTGTTCGGCGTGTCGGGGTAGGGCACGCCGATGTTGATCTTCACGCCTACGAGAACGTCCGTGTCCCCCAGCTTCACCCGAGCGGACCCCTCGGCCGTGTTCACGTAGTTCTTCTCGACGCTCAGGTGACGGACCTCGTCCCGCGCCCGCCCGTCCGCGCGCCTCCCGCTCGCGGCGAGCTTGACGATTGCCTCCCGCATGAGTTCGGACACGACCTCGCTGCTCATGCCGCATCACCTCCGAGGGCTTCGTCCATCGCGGTCACGGCATACCGCCTTCGCAGCGCGTCCCGCTGCATTTCATTGATCCTGCGTATAGCGTCCATCGAGAGCTTCATCGCGCGGTCGAACTCGTCCTCCGTGAGGTGTCCGTCCATCTGGAGCAGGACGATCTCCCCCGTCCGCGCCACGATGGCCGTTGGGCAGTCCGCGTCGCCGAAGTTGTCCTCCTCCTTGTTCAGGTCGAGCGCCACCTGCCCGGCGATCTTCCCGGACGCACAGCTCGCGATGAGGTCCCGCATCGGGATGCCCGCGTCCGCGAGCGCCACGCTGGCGGCGGTGATCCCGGCGCACCGCGTCCCCGCCTCTGCCTGGAGGACCTCGATGTAGACGTCAACGCTTGTCCGCGGGAACTGCTCCGTGAAGACGACGGCGGAGAACGCCTCGGAGACGACCTTGCTGATCTCGACGGACCGGCGGTCCGGGCCGGGCCGCTTGCGGTCGCTCACGGAGAACGGCGCCATGTTGTACCGACACTGCACGAGCGCGCGAGCGGGGTCCTGGAGGTGCCGGGGATGCGCCTCGCGCGGCCCGTACACCGCCGCTAGGACGCGGTTCCCGCCCCACTCGATGTACGCGGAGCCGTCGGGGCGCTTTAGTACGCCCGCCTCGATCCGGATCGGCCGCAGTTCGTCGAGGCGCCGCCCGTCCAACCGGCGGCCGTTGTCGTCCACGAGCTTGATCTGCTTCGGAATGTGTTCGATGTCGTCCATGTCTTCACGCCCCCTGCCCGTATGCGTCCTTGAGGAACGCGTTCACGGCCTCCGTCAATCCGGACGCCTGCGCGTGCTCCTCGACCAGGTGGATCGCTCGGGTCGCGATCATCACGTCCTCCGGGTTCCCGTCGATCCAGATCCGTCCGTTCTGGCCGACGAACCCTTGCACTTTCGTGTAACTCTTGATGAGCTGGATCATGGAGCCGCCCCTGCCGAGGACGCGTGGAACCTTCGAGGGGCTCACCTCGACGATCTGGCCGCCGTCGATCTTGTGAAGCTCGGGGTCCTGCATCGTGACCTGGACCCGCTTCGTCTCGTCGACCTGGAGGACGCGGCAGATTGCGCTGTCCCCGATGTCCATGAAGCGCGCGGTGTCCCCAAAATCGACACGCCACGGGGACTCCGTCGCGTGCAACGGCGCGGGATAGGGCGAGTTGATGTCCAACAGCCAGTGACTGGGACCGAGATCGACAACGTGGCCGATCACCTCGTCGTCCGCCCTCGGGATGTATCGGCCGCCGAGCGGTATCACGGAGACGAGTCCGTCGCGTCGTGCGACGATCCCAAGTTGCGCCGCGTAGACGCGCCCCGAGTCGGCATACGTCCCTTCCCCCGGTTTCAAGCCGTTGGAATCGATCAATTCTCCGGGGATGACCACTTCGCGCGTTGCGGCAAAATCCGACATTGAATCATCTCTCTCACGCCAGTTCGGGCGACGAAGGAGACCACCCTACTTGAGGGTTTGGGTGCGGTGCCGCGTGCTCCCCACCGTCTCAGATGCGCTGGTCAGCCTTGAGGATCTTCGCGTCGACATTGCCCTTCGTCTTCGCATTGAGGCGCTCGAGGAAGTCCGTCTGCATGCCGGCGGGCATCTCGACGACGCCGATCCAGGAACCGCTGGGCATCCATTCCTCCTTCAGGACCTGGCCGAAGGAGCGTATGTCGCCGAAGCACTTGGCGGCGTCCTCCGCAGACAGCTTCACGGCGATGCGCGCCTTCTCGAAGCGAATCGGGATTAGCGGTCGGAGGGCGTCGAGGACCTCTTTCACCTGCTCCTCGATTCCCTTGAACGGGTCGACGTGGACTTTCGCCTCCTCCATCGCGATCTCGATGCGCTGCGGCGGGTGGGGCGCACCCGTCTGGGGATTGATCGCGTTGGCGGCGATGTACTGGACGATCTGCCGGCGCTTCTGCTCCTGCATCTGCCGGCGCTGTTCCGTCGTAAGCTGGATCTCGCCCTTCTTGATGAGGACCTTCGCGACCTCCAACGGGTCCTCCGTCTCGAAGAACTCCTTCATCTTCTCTGTCGAGGCCTTCGATCCCTTGTGTGCGTCGCGAAAGATCGTGTCAATCGCGAGGTTCGCGAGGACGTCGATCTCCTTCCCGTCTCGGATCTGCTGGACCGCCTCCGGCTTAACGAGCACCTCGAACCGCTCGCCCGCCCTCTCAATCCGCGCCACGACGTACTGCTTGAACAGGTCGTCCGTTCGATCCGAGCGGAGCTCCTTTGCCATGGCCCTCTCGCCTAGGAGGCGCCCGGGAGCCTCCGCGTGTACGTGATGACCTCGTCCTCGGAAAGGCGACGGAACCTCTGGCCCTCCGTGACAATGCCGACCTCGACCGCCTTCGAGTCGAGCTTCTCCTCGCTCGACTTCTGCAGCGCCTCGAGCCCGAGCAGGACCGCGTCGTCCTGCGCCATGCCGTCGCGGTACTTCTCCTCGAACAGCTCCATGACCGTGTTGCGGCCTGCGCCGATGCTGCCCGCCTTGTAGGAAACGAGCGCCCCGCTCGGGTCCGTCTCGTACAGGTGGACCCCCGCTTCGTCCACGCCGCCAACGAGGAGCGCCGTGCCGAACGGCCGGACGCCGCCGTACTGCGTGTAGTTCTGCTTGAAGTCGCAGATCCGCTTGACGAGGAGGTCGACGCTCATCCTCTCGCTGTACGTGACCTTGTTGATCTGTGCGACGAGACGTGCATAGTCCACGAGGACCCGCGCGTCCGCGACGAGGCCGGAGGTGGCGCACCCGATGTGCTCGTCGATCTGGAAGATCTTCTCGATCGACGACGTCTCCACGAGCCGGCTCTGGATCTTCTTGTCCGCCATCAGGACGATTCCGTTCTTGAACTTCAGACCCGCCGTCGTGTTGCCACGGGTCACTGCCACCCGCGCGTACTCGACCTGGAACAGCCTCCCGTCCGGGGAGAACACAGTGATGGCACGGTCGTACGCCATCTGACCCGGTTGCATGAAAGAACCTCTTTGCGCGCTAAGTCAAGGGTCGGTTATAAAGCTATTCGCCCGCGTTCGCGAGATACTTCGCTCGAGCCTTCCGGATGGTTCCGCTCGTCCCCGTCGTGCGGACGACGGACGTCCCGACGCGGAGCGCGTTGAGGAACGCGATCGTCGCATCCTTCGCGGTGTGCGGGCAGCGCACGAGGCCGCGCGCTCCGTCGTACACCACGAGCCACGGACGCTCGCCGGGCGAAGACTTCAACGCCACGAGGAGGCGAGCCTTGGGCACGGGGGGCGTGACGACGAACGCGATATACCGATTGCGGCCCACTTTGTCCCGAACCGTCACGCCAGCCAGAAAGGGGGCGCTGCGCTAAAGCGTTGCGACTTCGGGGGCCCGCTCACCCCTCATCGGACTTCGTCGACGTCCTCGCTCGCCGCGGGGGCGCGGCCGAACTCCTTGCCCAGGATCGTCTTCGACTTGACGCCGGTGATGCACAGGAGGATGCGCACCGTGCTCTCGAGCTCGGGCTCGACGCTGCATCCCCAGATGATCCGCGCGGAGGGATTGATCTTCGTCCCGATGATCTCGGCGGCCTTCTGTGCCTCGCTGATCGTGAGGTCTGGACCGCCAACGACGCGCACGAGACAACCCCGCGCGTGCGTGAGGTCGACCTCGCCGAGGAGCGGGGACTCGAGCGCCTCGTTCACCGCGTACTCCACGCGGTCCCGGTCCGCGTCGGACTCGCCGAGCCCGACCATCGCGACGCCGCCGCCCTTCATGATCGTCATCAGGTCCGCGTAGTCGAGGTTGACGAGGCCGGGCTTCGTGATGATCTCCGTCATCCCTTTGATCGACTGCATGAGGATTTCGTCGGCGACCTTGAACGCCGCGTCGATCGGGAGTCGCGGCACGAGCTCGAGGAGCCGGTCGTTGTAGATCACGATCGTCGTGTCGCAGAACCGACGGAGCCGGTCTAGCCCCGCCTCCGCGTTCTCCATTCGGATCTTGCCCTCCGCCTTGAAGGGCATCGTGACGATGCCCATGACGAGGGACTGGGCCTCCTTCGCGAGCTTCGCGACGTACTGCGCGGAGCCCGTCCCCGTTCCGCCGCCCAGGCCCGCAGTGACGAAGACGATGTGCGAGCCTTGGATGAACCCGCGGATTTCGTCCTCGCTCTCCTTTGCGGCTTGCTCGCCGACCTCCGGGAGGGCACCGGCCCCGAGTCCCTTCGTGAGCCTCTTACCGATCAGGATCTTCTTCGGTGCGTGCACCGCCAATAGGTGCTTCGCGTCCGTGTTCACAGCGCACAGCTGTGCGCCCGAGACGCCCGCCTCGCTGCACCGGTTGATCGTGTTCGACCCGCCGCCGCCGCACCCGATGATCTTGATGCTGACGTTCAACGAGTCGACGATCTTCTGGATCTCGTCGTCCTCATCCGAGCTCACGTGCGGCTTTTGAGGAGCCGCCTCCTCCTTCACCCGGGCCTCCTCGTGGCGCGCCAAGGCTTCGCTTACAATGGATTTCATTCGGTAATCCCATCCCGAAAGGTCTGACGGGGCGCTGCATGGGGTCGGGCGTATTTAAAAGTAGTCATACATCCGTCGGACAAACGTCCGAAATAGGTCCGACGCGCTCAGAGGAGGAGCGACGTCGCGGCCGCCTGCGGGATTCCGTATCCGTAATGCACGTCGTGTTGCGAGTCCTGGCCTGCGCCGGGCAGCGCAGCGGTCATAAGCGCCCTCTTGAACGCGTCAATCCCCGAGGGATTGTGTTTGTACTGCGGGTGCAGCTGCAGGAGGAGTGCGACGATGCCTGCGACGAGCGCGGCCGCGGGGCTCGTGCCTGTAACGTGCGCGTAGGATCCCCCGTTCAGCGTCGTCGCGATCTGCACCCCGGGGGCGACGACCTCGGGTTTCTTGTCCGGATTCTGCCGAGGCACGGGCGGGTTCCCCGTGAGGTTCGCCCCTCTCGAGGAGAACGACGCGATGAGGCGCTGGCTGTCGATAGCCCCGACCGCGACGACCCGCTCGACGGAGGCGGGGCTCTCCACGTCCCCGTCGTCCGACTGCCCGTCGTTCCCCGCGGCGGCGATGACGAGGATACCGAGGTCGATCGCACGGTTCACCGCGTCCTCCGTCAGCGTGCCGATGACCGGACGGGACTCCCCGCCAAGGGACAGGGAGATGACGTGCGCGCCGTCCGCGAGGTTGCGATCCCCGTCCGGGTCCGTGCAGAAGTCCACTGCATTCGCGATGCCTTGGTCGCCGCCGCTCCCCGAGGCGCCGATCGCCTTCACCGCGATGAGGCCCGCAAGGGGCGCGGCGCCCCGCAGTCGACCTCGCGCGAAGATGATGCCCGCCATCGCCGTGCCGTGGCCTTCGTCGTCGTAAGGCTGCGACCCCCCGTTCACGAAATCCCGCCAGGCGACAACGTTCACGTGACGCAGGTCCGGGTGCGTCAGGTCGATCCCTGTGTCTACGATGCACACGCGCACGCCGGTGCCATCAAGCCCCTCGTCTTGGAGCGTCGTCGCCTCCGTCAAGTTGAAGGCCCAAGTGGACGGGGCGATGTCGGCCTGCGTGACGAGCCAGTAGCCGACAGCGGCGAAGACGACGACCGTCGCGACGAAGAACGCCGCGGCGACGTACCGCCAAGGCCGCCCGCGCGAGCGCCGCGGCGCCTCGGAGAGCTCCGGCGGTGGCGGCGGGACCTCGTCCATCCCTTTGGAGGAGGGTCCGCGCGGGAGAAAAACGTTCGCCCGTCCGGTCAGGGGTCTATTCCTTGCTTCCCCAGCGGCTGATCACGATGATCATGATGATCATGACCACCGTGAGGACGAGCGCCGTCACTAAGAAAACCAGCCAGCCGCCCCAGTTCGCTTGCGTCGGCTGCAACTGGATCCCCGCGTTGCCTAATCCTCCCAGGACGACGTTGCTCCACACGAGGGCGATGACGAAGCCGAACGACGTCGCGAGAGTGGTCGATATCGTCCTGCGCACTTCCCCAATCGAAAGCTTCCGTTCCTCCGCCACGGGTCACCTGCCCGTCGTAGGAGGACGGCTTCTTAGTCCTTTGGGGGCGGCGGGAGCTTCTGCCCGTCGGCGAGGATGGAGACTCCCCGTTCCGAGATCTCCATCGGATACACCATCTCCTCGTGCGCGCTGCCCTTGAACTTCTCGATCGAGACGAACCGGCGGATTCCCGTGTCGTCCCGGACGCGGTGCAGGCGGATCTCGCCGCGCGCGAGGAACGACTCCGCCGGCACGTCGTTCTCCCCGGAGGTCTCGACCGCCAGGAGCGCCGTCGCCTTCTCCTCCGTGAGGAACCGCATGAACGACTGCGTGGCGACTTGTTCCTCGAACTCGCGGATGCAGAAGTACCGCAGCCCCGTCATCGAGTCGATTGCGACCCGCTGGTACTCCCGCCGCCGGAACAGGACCTTGAGGAGGTTCTGCAGGGAATGGATCGTGACTTCGTGGCTCTCGACCTCCGGGGTCTTCCGGATGCCTTCCGGGAGGTCGCGCATCTTCACGGGCTCCTGCTCGTCGCTGATCTCCACGATCGGCGTGGGCTCGAATCGCCGGATGTCCGAGTTCGCGTCGACGACCTCGATGTCCCCGATGTTCCATCGGAACGACCGCAGGTTGTCCACGATCTCGTTCGGCGGCTCGTCGAGTGCGATGAACAGGACGCGCTCGCCGCCCGCGACGCCCTCCAAGAGAAACTGCGCGAGCATCGTCGTCTTCCCGCAGCCGGGCGGCCCCGAGACGATGTACGGCCGCTTCGGGATGAGGCCCCCGTGTAGCATGCGGTCCAGCCCCGGAACGCCCGTCGGGATCCTCACGCCGGTCTCCCCTTTGCGCGCCGCGCCGCCTCAAGGATTCGGATCTCCTCCGCCATCTTGGCCTTCGCGGTCATGAGGAGGCGAAGCGCCTCGTCGTATCGCTTCCGCTGCATCGAAACGACGGAACGCAGGAGGATCCCCTCGGCTTCGGATGTGTCGCCGCCCGACTTCCGCACCGCCTCGATGGCGCCCAGCACTTCGTCCATCCTCCGCGTTACGTCGTCCGAGAGTCGGTTCTCAAGGAACGAGGCGCCGATCGTGCGGAAGAGAGGCCCCTTCGTGGCGACGGGCGTATCGGCGTAGACCGTGATGCCCCGCGCTCCGATGACGAGGGGGCGCATCCGCTCGTCGAACCCCGTGCCCCGCATCCGCTCGACGGAGATCGCCCGGCGCACCGCACTTCCGTCGATCCATTTGTGCATCAGAATCTCGCCGCGGGCGAGGAGGAACTCGGAGTCGAGGACCGTCGGATCGAGGGGGTTCGCGATGATGAGTGTCGTCACCTCGAGTTCGGAGAGGAACCGCAGGAAGGATTGGACGAGGATGCGGGCCTCCTCACCCCGGAAGGAGAACCGGCGCAGGGCGGTCATCGAGTCGATCACAATGCGGGTGAACGGCTCCCCGCCGGCGTCAACGAGGTCCTTCGCGCTCTGCTTGATCATCTTCTGCACGGAGTGGATCGTGACCTCCATCGTCCGGATCGCCATGCTCTTGCGTACGTCCTTGACTTCGTCCATGCCGCGGACGTCGAGCACCGAACCGACGTCGATGACACTCTTCCGCTTGTGCTGCCGGATGTCCGGGGTCGCGTCGAGCGTCGTGAGGGCGTCCACGCTCCAGCCGAAGGAGGACATGTTGGCCTTGATCTCGCTTGGCGGCTCGTCCAGGGCGACGAGCATGCAGCTCTCCCCGCGGCGCATCCCGTCCACGAGGAAGTGCATCGCGAGGATCGACTTTCCGCTCCCCGGTGGGCCCGTGATGATGTACGGCCTCGACCTGGGCAGGCCCCCGCGCAGCATCAGGTCGAGTCCTTGGACGCCCGTAGAAACACGGTCCATGAATTCGGCGCCTCGTGCGCCCTGCCTATCCCGGGCGGCGGGATATTAAGGTTCGCGTGCCGGAATCAGCGGGCGACGAGGACCGCGCGGGATAGCGGGGCCAGGATTTGAACCTGGGATCTCCGGGTTATGAGCCCGACGGGATCTCCTAGCTACCCCACCCCGCTACATGCTCGGAAAGGTGGGAATCAGATAAACCTTCCCCAGTCTGCTCCTAGAAGAACTTCCGAAGGCGGAGGACGTCGTCGAGGGACGCCTTGATCTTGAGCTTCTGCGTCGCGTACGCCTTCATGGGTCCCATCTCTTTCTTGAGGAGCGCCGTGAGGGTCGCGGAATCGCTGAGGATCGTCACGTCCGGTGCGTCGACAGGTCCCTCCGCGAGCGGGCCAATCTGCTTGTCCTTCAGCAGGAAGTTGAACTTCGGTCCATCCTTGCAATCCACGAACACCTTGCGCTCAACGCCGTCGAGCTCCGCGGCAAGCTTCTCGCTCGTCCTCGCTTTCTCGTTGAACTTCGAGATCGCCTGCTCGAGCAGCTCCCTCATCGTTCCTTCTCCACGAACTCGTCGATCTTCCGCGTTTGGGCGGCGCTCAGAATGCGCTTGGCGGTGTCCCACGAGGCGCGCGTGTGCGGCGGCAGCGTCCCCTTCTCCCGCACCCACCGCTCGAGGAACGCGATCGTCTCCGCGTCGTGGGAGTACCCGCTGCCGACCTTCTGCCCCAGCTCCGCCTCGATCTCGCGGATCATCTCGTCACGCTTCACCTTCGCCAGGATGCTCGCCGCGGACACGACGGGGAACAGGTCGTCCGCCCCGTGCTTGCTGACGAGGTCGACCTCGAAGGGCAGGTCCCGGAGGATCGCCTTCTTGAATTCGTGCTCGTCCACGTCCGCGCTGTCGACGTACGCGACCCCCGGATGGAGTTCCTCGATGATGTCCGCGAAGAGCTTCGCCTCGAATTCGTTGAGTGTCATCTCCGTGCGACGCGCATCGATGTCCTCCGCGGGCACGACGATCAACGCGAACCGGCACACCTTTTGGATCTCCGGCGCGAGGGCCTCGCGACGTTCCGGAGAGAGCTTCTTCGAGTCCCTCACGTTGAGCTGACGCAGCGGGGCGTCCGACTCTACCGCCACCCCGCACACGACTAGGGGGCCGAGGACGGGACCGCGCCCCGCCTCGTCCACGCCGCAGATCCAGGGACTACCCGAAGAGCTCGGCGGCGATCTCTTGGGCTCGAGAGAGAACTTCGGCTTCGTCGACTCCGACAACTCGGCGGTCTGCAACGCGTATGACTCCGTCCACGACCGTCGCTCGGACGTCGCCTCCCCGGCAACCGTAGACGAGATGGGAGATGAGGTTTGCCGGATAAAAAGGCGTCGTATGCGGACGCCGGAGATCGACGACGCACAGGTCCGCGCGCTTCCCGACCTCGATGGACCCGATCTCCCGCTCCCGTCGGAGGACTTTGGCGGCGTCGATCGTCGCGAGGTCCAGCACTTGCTGCGCGCGGAGGACGGAGGCGTCCCAGCGGGTCGCCTTGTGCAGGAGCGCGCAGACCCGCATCTCCTGGAACATGTCGAGACCTACGTTGCTGAGCGGGGAGTCCGTGCCGAGCCCGACCGCCACGCCCTCCGCATGCATCTCCGGCACCGGCGCGACGCCGCCCGTCGCCAGCTTCATGTTACTCGCGGGACAATGCGCGACGCTCACCCCTCGACGCGCGAGCGTGCGCACCTCGTTGATCGTGACCCATACGCAGTGGGCGGCGGAGAACTGCGGGCCGAGGAAGCCGATGCGGTCCAGCCACTCTACGGGCCGCGCCCCCGTCTTCTTCTCGTGCTCGTACACCTCCGTGCGCGTCTCGGAAAGGTGTCCGTGAAGGGAGACGCCCTCCCGCTCCCCGACCTCCTTGGCGGCAAGGTACGTCTCCTCGGAGCAAACGTACACGCCCATGACGCCGACCATCGGGTTCACGAGGCTCTGCCCTTTGTGCTTCCGGACGAACTGGTCCGCGTTCTTCACCGGCGTCCCCCGTTGCGTGGTGAACTCCGCGTCGAGGACGGTCCACGCGAGGAACCCGCGGATGCCGGCCTCGCGGACCGCGCGCGCGACCTCGTCCTCCCAGTAGAACAGGTCGACGAACGACGTCGTACCGGACTTGAGCATCTCGAGGCAGCCGAGGAGCGCGCCGACCTGCACGTCCCGCCGCGTGAACTTCGCGTCGACCGCGAACGCCTTTTCGAGCATCGTCTCGAGGGGGACGTCGTCTGCGACCCCGCGTAGGAGCGAGTTAGCGACGTGGCCGTGCACGTTGATGAACCCCGGAAGGACGGCGCAGTCGGTGCAGTCGATTTCCTCATCCGCTCCCCCTTTCACCGCCCCCACGGCGGCGACCCTCCCCTCCTCGACGAACACGTCTCCCCGAACGACGGTGCGCTGCGGATCTTGCGTGACGATCCATCCGTTGCGGAGCGCGAGGGAAGGCACCGCCGCGTCGAAAGGAGGCCTCGGCATAACATTATCGGCGATTCCCCGCGATACGCGGTCCATGGACTTCCGCCGCGAGGTCGAGCGGTTGCTCCGCCAGATTCCCGAAGCGCACGTCGCGCGTTGCGGGGACGTCGCCCGCGCCCTCGGCGACGTGCGCGCGAGCATGGCGGTGTTCCGGTTCGTGGCCGAGCATCCCGATGTCCCGGGGGCCTCTCGGGTCCTCTCCGGCACCGGGGTGTCCGCCGCCAGCGCGCCGTTCTTCGCGGACTTCCAGGCGAAGGCTCCGCTCGAGAAGATTCGCGCGGAACAGGTCGCCCTCGCCGCCATCGTCTCTTCCCGAGATTCCTTTCGGTCCGTCCACACGATTGCGGGCGTGGACGTCTCATACGAAGGGGATCGCGGGTTCGCCGCGACCGTCGTCCTTCGTGCATCGGACTTGGCGGTGGTCGACGAGGCGTACGCCACGCGAGCCGTTCGCTTCCCTTACATTCCCACGTACCTCGCGCAGCGCGAGTTCCCGCTCATCCGGGCGGCGTTCGATCGCCTCGCGACGCGGCCTACGGTGCTCCTCGTCGACGGCCACGGCCGTCTCCACCCGGCGCGATGCGGGGTCGCATGTTTCGTCGGGGTCAACCTCGGCGTTCCGACGATCGGCGTCGCGAAGAATCCGCTCTCAGGCACGATGAGCCGGCGTCCGAATCGGGGTGAGTCCGTCCCCGTCCGGATCGGCCGGGAGACTCTCGGATACGCGGTCCGCAGGTCGTCATCGGCGAGGCCCTTGTTCGTGTCCGTCGGCCATCGCGTCTCGCTGCGGACCGCCCTGCGGATCGTGCGCTCTGTGTGCCTTACGAGGAGTCCGGAACCGCTGCGGCTTGCGCACGACCTTGCGACGGAATGGAAAATAAGAAAAGTAAAAAGGATTCGAACAGGGTTCGTGATTCGCTCCCCACCCTAGGAGCGGAAGCCCGAAGCGAAGGGAATCGCGTCTAACGCTTCTTCTTTCCCTTCTTCTTTTTCGCCAAGGGTTTCCTCCGCATAATCCGTATGACGAATCGCGTCTTAAACGTTTCTTCATCGTAGTTTCTGCGTGGAATGACGCGCGGAGCGACGAGACGACTCCGTCGCACGCTGTTTTTTTCGGACATCGAGGCGTCGAAGAAGGATTCATGCGTCGATTCGCGTTGTTCGCGACGTGCGCGCGCTCGTGTTCGGGGCCGGAGCCATCGGAAGTCTGCTGGGAGGCCTTCTCTCCATAGAAAACGAGGTGACGATCGTGGGGAGGAGCTCGCACGTCAACGCGGTGAACCGCCAAGGACTGCGCATGACGGGGCTCACGCAGCGGATCGCGTGGCCGACAGCGACGACGGTCGTGCCGACGGGGGACTTCGACATCGTGTTCGTCACGACGAAGGCGTACGACACCGCGAACGCGGTGGACGCCCTGCGTTCGTTGTGGCGACAGAGCACGTTCGTCACGTTGCAGAACGGCCTCGGCAACGCCGAGCGGATCGCGGAGCACGCGGACCGTGTGCTCGCGGGGACGACGAGCCATGGCGTCACGTTCGTCGCGCCGGGCGAGATCCACCACGCGGGCGTCGGCGAAGTGACGATCGGCCCGTGGAAGTCCACGACGGTCGACGACGCGCAGGCCGTTGCTGCGGCGCTCACTGCCGCCAACCTGTCCGCGGCCGTCGTCTCCGACATGCGCCGCGAGTTGTGGGCGAAGGTAGTGGTGAACGCGTCGATCAATCCGCTCACCGCCGTGTTGCGGAGGCCGAACGGTGCGCTTGTGGACCGCGAGGATCTCCGGGCGCTTCTCGCCTTGGTCGCCCACGAGGCCGTCGCTGCGGCCAATGCTGCGGGCATCGAGCTCGACGGAGACGAACTCGCCCATCGAGCGGCCGACATCGCCGCCAAGACGGCGGGGAACCGGTCGAGCATGCTCCAGGACATCGAGCGGGGTCGGCGGACCGAGATCGACGCGATCACCGGGGAACTCCTGAGGGCGTGTCGCGGCCGGATCGACCTCCCGTACGTCCGAACATTGGACGCGCTCGTCCGAGGTCTTGAACGCGCACGGTTGGAGGCGTCTTAAGGGAGAGATTTCGCGGCGCCCGACGGAAGGTATTTAAACGCCCCTTTAAATGCCCGCGTACCTCGGGGGAGCCGTGACGGGTCGTCACTCTCTCTTGGGCGGGAGGCAACCCACATGGCGAAGATCAAGATCGAGAACGTGGTCGCATCGACATCCCTTGGCGGCGAACTCGACCTGCAGGCGATTGCGCTCGCCCTCGGCGGCGCGGAGTACGAGCCGGAACAGTTCCCCGGTCTGATTTACCGCCTGAAGGAGCCGAAGACGGCGACCCTGCTGTTCCGCTCGGGCAAGGTCGTGTGCACGGGGGCGAAGTCCCTCGAGCACGTGAAGACCGCGATCGATACGGTCGCGAAGCAGATCGAGGCCGCGGGGATCACGATCAAGAAGAACCCGGAGATCGAGGTCCAGAACATCGTCGCATCGTCCGACCTCGGCACGGAGATCAACCTGAACGCGATCGCGATCTCCCTGGGCCTGGAGAAGGTCGAGTACGAGCCGGAGCAGTTCCCGGGGCTCGTGTACCGGATCGACGAGCCGAAGGTCGTCGTCCTCCTGTTCGGGTCCGGGAAGCTCGTGTGCACGGGCGCGCGGAAGCCCTCGGACGTCGAGAGGGCTGTGGAGCGGATCACGCAGGAGCTGAAGGCGGCGGGGCTTCTTCGGTAGACCGAGCAACAACGTCGTCTAAGCTCTGAGGTTCCCACACCATCGCGCTTTGCGAGTAGGCGAGACTACCGTCCCCATTCTTGAGTTTCCGGAACCAGATCCTCAGGGGCTGGCGGATCCTGGTACTGGCCCGGGGGAGGCAGGTTCGGGTCGGGGGGTTGAAGGGACACGCCGCTCGACTTGGACCGGCGCCGGCGACGCTTGGCCGCGACGGCAAGCGCGACGACGACCCCGACGCCAATCGCGAGGATCAGGAGCATCATGAAGTCCAACGTGAAGCCGAAGATGGTGAACGTGAAGCCGAACGGGTTCCAAGGGTCGCTCCCCGTGCCGGGGGTGCCCGCCACGCGGAAGGCGAGGTCGAAGCTCTCGTATGTCGCGGTCCCCGTATCCGACGAGATGATGTCCGCGCCGAGCACGCCCAACCCCGTGTCGTTCCATGCGACCGTGCCGAGCGTGTTCGCCCCGTCCTCGAGGACCGCACCTACGATCTTCGGGGTGCCGGCCGCGGGGGCG
>Ga0209751_10001470_pt1 | contig 24198 bp, 18 predicted proteins | sample RifCSP13_1_FD_184019 | JGI IMG/M metagenome (GOLD analysis project Ga0209751, IMG submission 184019) | Soil microbial communities from Rifle, Colorado - Rifle CSP2_sed 13_1 (SPAdes) (version 2) | ecosystem: Environmental > Terrestrial > Deep subsurface > Rock core/Sediment | place: Rifle...
GGCGCCGGGCCGGTGCACGCAAGGCGAATGTGGCGCCCTCATAAAAAGGGGGCGAAGGGCGGCAAACCGGCCGGGGCGCTTTCGCTCACCTCCCCCTCCGCCTTATCTGTGCCCTCCGGAATGGGGTGGTGCGGGTGGGGTGTAGTAAGATAAGGGGCCCGCCCGCGGCCTACACTTTGAGGTGCTCCCCGGGGTTCAGGATCGTGACCTCGCCCTTGTACCCCTTCTTCTTGCAGTGCTCCTCGAACTCGAACGGGTCCTGCTCGATGATCGGGAACGTCGAGTAGTGCATCGGCACGACCGCGGGCGCTTCTACGAAGGCGGCCGCCCAGCCAGCCTCTTTCGGCCCCATCGTGTACCGGTCGCCGATCGGCAGGAGGGCAAGGTCCGGCCGGTAGAGCTGGCCGATGAGCTTCATGTCCGAAAAGAGCGCCGTGTCGCCCGCGTGGTACACCTTGCCCCCTGACTCGATCACCGCGCCGGTCGCCGAGCCCCCCGGAACCATGCCTTCCTTGGGCGAATTGTAGTCGCCCGAGTGGATCGCCTCGACAAGCCGGATGGTCGTGTTCTTCACCTTGATCGACCCGCCCTTGTTCATCCCCTCCGCCTTCACGCCCTGCGCCTCGAGGTACACGGCGATCTCGTGAACGGCGCACACGGTCGCGTTGTTCTTCTTGGCAATCTCGACCGTGTCCCCCAGGTGGTCGTTGTGCCCGTGCGTAACGACGATGATGTCGCAGCGCAGGGCTGCGGGCTTGCGGTCCGTCTTCGGGTTGCCCGTGATGAACGGGTCGACCAGCACCTTGTCCTTCCCTTCCAGCAGCCAGGCTGCATGCCCGATCCACTCCGCGCGCATTTCGTTCCCTCTCCCGCCCCACGGGGGGCCCCGGCGCGATAACCCTTTTGCGTGGGGCCCCAGGCGTGGTTTTCAAGGCCCCCAGGCGTGGTTTTCAAGGCCCCCAGGCGGGGCCCTTCAGGGCCCCTGCGGTCGCCCTCTTTTCGACGCGAATTGCGGCCGTCGCTCCGCGAATCTGGCCATGCGTCACCTTTTTATCCTGCCCCTTTCCATCGGAAAACCGGGATGCACTCTATGCCTGAGATTCTCGAAACCGAGCTGCCAGGGATCGGCCGGCGCTTCACGCTGCCCATCGAAACGGGCGGCGAGCTTGCCGTCGTCGTGCACAAAAGCGGTGACAAAGACCTGTATTTCCGGGAGCCCGGGGCGGGCGATCCGGTCGCCGTTTCCCTCTCCGATTCCGAGGCAAGGCGGCTTGCCGCGGTTCTCACCGGTGGATTCTGGCAGCCCTCGCCGATCGATATGTTCCGGGCGGCCCTCGCCAAGAAAGCGGGGCTCGAGACCGTTACGGTCGTAGGCGGCTCTCCGGTCGTCGGCCGGCGCATCCTCGACCTCGACATCCGGAGGCGCACGGGCTGCTCGATCGTCGCGATCCTGCGCGAAGACGGCTCGTCACTGCCGAACCCCGCCCCCGACACGCCGGTGGAGGCCAACGACATCCTCGTGGTCATCGCGGATGCCGAAGGGGTCGCCAAACTCGAGGACTTCGTCCACGCGGGGCTGTAGGCTCGGCAAACACGCCTGCGTGCGCCTAAGGTGGCGCACGCGGGCCCACGAACGTACGCACACACGGGAAGCGGAGCAAGGGGAAAGGGGGGTGCACGGGTGGCCTTCGACTTCTTCTCGCTCGCGGTCGTCACTCTGGCCGCGTTTCTCGGCGCGGTCGTGGCCTCGAAGCTCGGCCAGTCCGTGATCCTTGGCTACCTCGTCGTCGGCATCGCTCTCGGCGAGGCGAACTGGCGCTTCTTCATGCCCCAAGCCGGCGTCGACCTCGTCGGCTCGCCGACCGTCAAGGCGCTTGCGGACCTCGGGATCGCGTTCCTGCTCTTCTTTGTCGGGCTCGAGTTCTCCGTGCGCAAGCTCAAGAACGCCGGCAAGCCCTCCACGATCCTCGCGTTCGTCGACTACGGCGTCCTGCTCTTCTCGGGGTTCCTCGTCGGCGCGGCCTTCGGCTGGGGCCCCGTCGAGTCCCTCTTCCTCGGGGGGATCCTCGCGATGTCCTCGCTTGGCATCGCCGCAAAGAGCCTCATCGAACTCAAGCGCCTCGACAGCGCTCACCCCGAGACCGAGGTCCTGCTTGGCTCCATGGTCGTCGAGAACTTCCTCTCGATGATCCTGCTCACGATCTCCGTCGGCTGGGTCGCCGGGCGCGGCACCACGCTTGCGGTCCTTCAGTCCGTCCAAGGCGCCGCGGTCATCTACGGCTCGTTCCTGGCGCTCGCCGTCTTTGGTATGCCGAAGCTCGCGCGCCTCATCGAGCGCATCAAGAACGAGGAGGTGTTCATCCTCCTTGCGCTCACCCTCGTGTTTGCCTCCGCGGGGCTCGCGGTGCTCTTCGGCACGCCCTTCATCTTGGGCACGTTTTTCATCGGGATGGCCTTCGCCGAGACGCGGCTCACCGAGCGCCTCCAACTCAAGCTCTCGACCTTCCGCGACGCGTTTGTCGCGGTCTTCTTCGTCTACTTTGGCATGAACATCGCGGTTGACCTCATCCCCGGTGTGGCGCCGCTGCTTGCGGCCGCGGTGGTCGCGGTCCTCATCGACGAGGTGCTGATCCTCTCCGCCTTTGCCGTGCTCCTCGGGTTCGGCCGCCGCGCGGCCACGGCGATCGGGACGGCGGCTTGCGGGCGCAGCGAAGACGCGATCATCTACTCGTCGCTGGGCTCGAACCTCACGCGCCCCGAGGGGGGCGTCCAGGTTCCGGCCCTTGCGCACGCGCGCGAGCTTTTCCCCCTCGCCGGCGGCCTTGCGCTGATCACCTCCGCCCTCACCCCGCTCCTCATGCGGCACAGCGAAGGGATCGCGCTGGGGCTTGCGCGCTTCACGCCGCGCGCGCTCCGGTTCGGCGGCCGCGTGGTCGGCGCGATCTTCTCCGAGTCGATCGGGCCGCGCGCGAGAAGCCACCCGGTCGCCCACGGCGACCCCGTCCTCCTTGCCCTCGTGGGCGCCTACCTCGCCCTGCTCCTCCCCCTTGCGTTCTCGATCGGCCCCGGCCACACCGTGCTCGCGCCCTTCGTTGTCCTCCTCTCGCTCCTCATTTGGCGCGAGGTCCGGATCGATGTCGAGGACGCCGTCCCCAAGGTCGACTTCGCGCGGCTGCGCTTCCTCGTCCACGATGTGGCCGGCATCGCGCGATACACGGCGTTTGTCGTCCTCGTCCTGCTCCTCTTCGTCGACTTCGTGGCGATCGAGTTCTCCGCGTCGTGGCACCTCACGGCCGTCGCGGGCTTGGTCACCGTGGCGGCGCTTTGGCTCGCCTCGATCCGGATGATGTCGGCCATCACGAGGCCCCCCGCGCGGATGCTCGCCTCGGACCTCCTTTCGCGCGCCGAACTTGAGAGGCGCCGCCGCACGCGCCACCGGAGGGATCCGCGATCATTCGCCCCAAAGAATTTATGACCCGACCGGGCTTGCGCGGCTCCGCGCCAGCAACCGGGCCTGGCGCCCCCACGTGCGGCTATAGTCTAGCGGTTAGGACTGGAGCTTCCCAAGCTCTAAACCCGGGTTCGAATCCCGGTGGCCGCATTTCCGCTCACCCCCTCGCCAGACCTTCGGCAAGTTGCGAAACCTATTTGCCCCGCGTGCCTTCTGGCGCGAGTACGCGTATGGCTCCCCGTCGTCGGCGATTGGCGACCCTGTCGGTCGCGTGGCTCATGCTGCCGGCTTTTGTGCTGCTCCCGGCGGCCGGGGCCGCACCCACGGCTCTTGCCGGCACGCCGGTCGACCTGTCCTTGTGGATCCACCGCGATGACACGCTTTCGATGGCGGGCAACGGGAATGAGGTGGGCGCGCCTCAGGTCTTCACCACAAGGGTGTGGCGTACGGCCGAAGGGCTACAGAAGGACCTCTGCATTGACGGCGTCGACATCGGCAGCGGTAGGCAGGGGTTTGCCGTGCAGCTCAGCTTGGGGTTCAACACATTTTCCGCCGGCGTCAACCTTACGATCCGGGTGCTGGACATCGACTTCGTCCTGGCCGAGGAGAGCTTTTCCATCGCACGTGGCGCGCCACCGTTCAACGGCCTCTGGAACCTGAATTTCAGCTCGGGTCGCGTGGGTTGCACCGTCTTGAAGGGGCACACGCTTGCGCTAGAGGTCACGAGCCCGAACCAGCTCTCGACCGGTGACTTCCGCAATGCACATATCGCTATCCGCGTGACCGACCCCGTCGCGCCCACCGCGCAGACCGCGAACTCCGCCGGCCCCACGAGCGCGTTCTACCCGAACGACCTCCCGGCCAACCGCACGGTGTTCTTCAGCGGCACACTCGGCAACGCCTTCACGGACGCCCTCATCTCCCGGGTGACCGTGCAGGTGCGCGACCCGCAGGGCGGCCTGGTGGCCGACGCGACCGGCGTGGTCGCGGCCGGCAATTGGACCTTCAACTGGAATTACCCACCCTCGACCGCCGGCGCCTACACGGCCCTCGTCCAGGTCAACGACACGCAAGGCCACTCGTACAACGCCACCGTGAGCTTCAGCTTCGTGAACTACGGCCTGCGGATCACGACGCAGGACCAAGTCGGCGACAGCGCGACGCGCTACACCACGCAGGGCGTGGCCGCCGACTACGAACTCACGGTCACGAATGTCGGGGGGTCGGCGACGGCCGTGCTCCTTGTAACCGAAACGGTCCCCGCCCTGTGGTCGGCGACCTTCACGAGCAACAACATCCCGCTCGACGCCGCCGCATCTGGCGCTACGACCTTGCGCATTACCCCTTCGGCATCCATCGGCCCGGGCAACTCGACGCAAATCGTCGTGATCGCGCAGGCAAGCTCCGACCCCTCGCCGCTGAAGGCCCGCGCGACCCTCACAACGACCACGATCATCCAGAGTGAGATCACGCTCGTGTTCGACCCGCCGCGCACGGACTCGAGCGTGAAGCTCGGGGGCACCGCTTCCTACTCTACGACCGTCCGCAACAACGGCGGCAAGGCGACGGACATCGTCTTCAACGCGACGGCACCCCCCTCGGGTTGGGACCGTGCCCTTGCCGGTGCCGGCCTCGTCGACGAAGGGGGGACATGGCGCTTCGCCTCCGTCGAGGCGGGCGGGGAACGGCAGCTCACGCTCGAGGTCTATGCGCCCGCCGAGTCCGGCAACGCCACGACCTTCGAGTGCACGGTCGCCGCGCGCGCGGTCGAAAACGCCTCCGCGACCGCAACGTTCGTCGCGACGACCCACCTCTTGCTCGGCATCGAGCTCACCCGGATCTCGCCCGACCCCAAGCCCGAGGTTCCGCCGGGCGGCTACGTGGACATCCAGGTCGAGATTGCCAACACGGACCCCCTCAACGAGCACGTGGTGACCGGGAGCGACATGGGGGTCACGGAGGCGCCCTTCAACCCCCAGACCATCCAGGGGAACGACGGCGGCGCGATCACGGTGCCCGCGCCGATCGGCTGTTGCCCGAAGGCGGCCTCGCCGGGCTCGTCCCAGGTGATCACGATCACCGTGCAGGCGCCCGCACACGCGCGCGCGGGCACGTACACGTTCACGCTCTTCGCGATGGTCGACCACAACCCCTCCGTGGTGGCCCAACTCAACCTCTCGATCCTCGTGGAGACCGTCACGTCCTACTCGCTCATCCTCGACGGGCGCCCGTCCAGGGTCTCTGCGCAGGGCGGCACGGTCACCCTTTCCGGGTACATCGTGAGCGCAGGCAACGCACAGGTCCTTGTGGACTACGAGGTCGCGCTCTACGACGGCGCGAAGGCTGACCCCTCATGGACGGTGGCCATCAAGGACGAGAACGGCACGGACCTCAACGGCCGCCTCACGCTTCGCCCCTACGAGTCCTTCCCCGTCAACATCACGGTAAGCGCTCCCTCCGGCGCCTTCAACGGGGACAAGCGGGACCTCAAGGTGACGCTTGCGCGCGCGATCACGCGCACGAATGTCTGGGAGCTCAACCCGCCGGTCACGGTCGTGGTCGAACTCGATTCGATGGCGATCCTCGGGCGCATGTGGCAGCTGGCGTTCCTGATCATCCTGCCCTTCGTCCTCTTGGCCCTCTTTGCGGCCGTGCTTGGAAGGCGGGCCCTCAAAGGCCCCCGGATCGCCGCGGCGCCCTCGCCCCGCCCCCCGGCCGCGGCGCCGCGGCCGGCCTCGAAAGCGCCCCCTCCCGTTAAGTGATGAGTTGCGCGCCCGACGCGGCCACGATGACCGTGTGCTCGTGCTGCGAGACGGGCCCCTCTGCCTTCTCCACGAGCACGGGGTACGCGTAGAGCACGCCCGCGCTCCGAAGCGCCTTCACGCTCTTCTTGGGGGAATCGCAGAGCGTCCGGCACCACCGCGCGGCAAACGGCAGCGAGGGGTGCTCGCGCGCGATCGCCTTCTGGAGGCGGTCCGCGTCCGGGTCCTTGACCTTCCTTACCCCTTGGAACCTGTAGATGTTCCCGGGCTCGCCGTTCACGACCTCCCCGTCCCCGCTCGTCGCGAAGGGCTCGATGGCGAAGACCTCGCCGACTCGCGCGAAGTCCCCCTTGTGGCCGCCGACGTTTGGCACCGACTTGCCGGCGTGGAGCTCGTTTCGCCGGATCAGGTGGCCCGTGAGGTTCGAAATCGGCCGCAGGCCGTAGGCCCTTACCGTGAGCTCGATCGCCTCGCCGACCTTCGAGAGGCTGACGTCCGGGCCGATCGTCTCGACGCCGGCGGCAAGCGCCTCGCGGGACGCCCGCACGTAGTCCCCGTAGCGGCGCTGGCCCCCCACCTCCACGGTCATCGCGGAGTCGGCCGGGTAGCCGTCCACGTGCGCGCCGATGTCGACCTTCACGAGCTGGCCGGCCACGAACCTCAAGGGGTCGTCGATGTCCGGCGAGTAGTGGGCCGCTAGGTGGTCGGCCGACAAGTTGAGCGGGAACGCCGGCTTCGCGCCCTGCTTGCGGATGAAGCCTTCGACCCGCTCGGCCACGTCCTCGAGCCTCGCGCCCGGGACCACGAGAGAGGCGGCAAGCTCCCGGGCCCTCGAGGTGATCTTCCCGGCTTCCCGCCATTTCTCGATGGCTTCGTCCGTGAGCTTCAGGTCTTCAGGCATGGGGGGAGGCGCCCCCACCCGCGAGGGGGGAAAAAGCCCTTGGGGTGACGCGGGTGTCACGGGACGACTTCAAAGGCCTTGAGGGCCGCGCGGAACTCCCCCTCATTGAGCGCCCCCGGCCGCCGAAGCGTCACGGGGCGCACAGCGAAGTCGACGACAGCCGAGGGGATTCCGGCTGACGGGAGCTGCGTTCGCACCTCGACATCGGCCGAGTCGCGCGCCTGCGTCGACACGTCTCGCAGGGACTCGGGCGCGGCGGCGCCATGCTTGTTCGCGCTCGTAGAGGCGAGCGGGTAGGCGCCCCGGAGCACCGCGCGCAGGAAAGGGTGGGACACGACGCGCACGGCCACCGTCGTGGTCTCGTCCTCGTCGTGGCTCGGGAAGACCATGGTCATCGGCGACCGCATACTCGAAAGGAGCCGCTCGAGCCCGCGAAGGCGCACGGCCGAAACATCCGCGAGCGTCTCGATCGAGGCGAGGTCCGGGAAGAGGTAGATGAACTGGTCGCGCGGCCGCTCCTTGAAGGCGCACAGGCGGTCCATCGCGGCCTCGGACTCGAACCACGCGTGGAGCCCCGGGACCGTCTCGGTGTCCGACAGCACGATGAGCCCGAGCTTTAGCGACTGCTCGTACTGCGCGGCCGCCCCGCAGTGGCACCCGGAGGCCACAACCTCCTGGCGCGACTCCTGGCAGGTCACGATCTTCCGGGTCACGGGGAGGCTGTGGGCAAAGGGCCACTTGACCCTTTCGCTCCGGGGCTCACGGGCGGATTTGGTCCCAAGTGAGGGCCCACGCGTCGAGGAGGTCGTCGCCGAACGATTTCTTGTGCGCGAGCAGGACCTTGGCCACCTCGCGCTCGTTCAGCACCCAGAAAAACGTCTCGCGGCCCTCGCGCCGCCGTTGGAGGATCCCGCGCTTCTCGAGTTTTTTGAGGTGGTAGTGCAGCGTGGAGCCCGAGATCTCGAAGCTTTCCCGCACCTGCCCGAAGTTCAGCCCCGGGTTAAGGAGGAGGTGCATCACGATGCGCCGCGGGATCTCCTGGCGAAGCGCCCCGAGGAGCTCGCGGTCGACCCCGCCGAGCTGTCCGACCACGAAGTACCGGCGGTAGATCCCGTCCTCGCGCTCTGTGACAAGCTCGAGGCGCACGAGTTCGCGCAGGTGGTATTCGACGGTCCCGAGCGGCAGGGCGAGGGCCTGCTGGACCCCCCGCAGGTGCGTCCCGGGCGCGTCGCGGACAAACTCGAAGATGATCTGGCGCGTCGACCGGGGCGGCGTGCGGGCGCCTCGCGCGGGCTTCGGAGCCGGCGCTGCCGGCACTGCCGGCGCTGCCGGCACCGCCTCGGCGGGCATTTCCCCGGCCGGGGGACTTGGGGGCGGGGGCGTCTGAGGCGGGCCCTCCGGCTCGCCTCCTTCGCCCACCGGACCGCCCTGCACCCGCTCACCTCCCTTGCGCCCTGCGACTTTCAAGACCCACGGCGCGTGCTTCCCCCAACCGCGCCGTCTTGCGATGTTATGCTCTCACCTCCCTCCGTTTCCCCTTCATTTCGTGATGATCAGCGAAAGGTAGAGCAGGAGCAGGATCGCGAGGTCCAGGCCGAGGAGCACGACGTCCACCGGGACGAGCACGAGCGCCGTGAAGAGTGCGGCCGCCGTGAGCACGCCCTTCAGGGAAAACGCGAGGAAGGCGGCCGTGACGAAGATGAGGCGGCGGTTGCCCGTCCTGTGGAGCGAGAGCCAGGTCGTCCCTGCAAGGCCAAGGGACAGCACGATCACGCTTGCTGAAAGCACCACTTCCAATGCTCCGGTCATCCGTTCGTCCTCCGCTTTTGCCCACAGCCCCACGCGCGCGACAAGGAAGTCCTCGGGAGGTAGCAGGCCGGTTTCGGCCCCCTCCTCAGTACTTCTTCGCGCGCGCGTAGACTGAGAAGAAGAACATCGCCGCCACCGCGGCAAGCGCGCCCACGAAGACCGTGAGGGAGGGCTTCTCCACGTTAGGCTCCGGCGTCCCGTCCCCCGCGGCGGGGGGCCGGACGGCCGCGGGCACGCCGACCGCCGGGTCGAGCGTCACGGACTCAAGCGCGGCGTCGTTTGGCACCGCGAGGAAGAGCCCGAGCGTGCGGTTTTCAAGCCCGCTCGAGGCCGCCACGCGCACCGTGCGCTGCGCGCCCGTCGTGAGGGTCTCCTGCCCCAGCGCCAGCCACGCAAAGTGGCCGCGGGGTGCGCCCTGGGCGTCGAGGAAACCGATGCGCTCGAGGTCTAAGGGCCTTGAGGGCGCAAGCGGCGTGACCGGCCGGTTGGCGGAGGCCGGGTCGACCGCCTCGAACCCCTGGGGGCCGCGCAGGAGGAACGAGTGGTTACCCCAGAGGTCGCGCAGCGCGACCTCGAAGGCGAGGTCGGACCCGGGGAGCCTGCCGTCCGGCGAAAGCCTCAAGTCGACCTTGACTTCGAGGCCGCCCTCGAGCGGGTAGGGGGTCGGCCCCCCGACCGCGCCGCCGCGCTCGGCGATGAGGAACGCGATCGAGGCGTTCGCCCCGATGGGCGTCGGGCAGCTTGGGCCCTCGAAACGCACCCGCGATGCAAGCGTGAAGCGGATCGCGAAACCGAGGTCGGAAGACGCTCCCACCTCGAGCGCGGCGATCGACCAGGGCCCCACGCCCGTGTCCGCCCTGCAGGCGAGCTCGCCCGGCTCATAGGCGTGGTCGCCGTCATCGGAAAAGGCGACTACGCTCGGGAACGTCGCCTCAAACGCCGGCGCCGCCCCTCCCGCAGCGCGCGGCCCCCAGGCGACCGATGGTCGCGAGAGGTTCACGCTCGCGTTGATCGAGGGCGAGGCGAGCTGGACGGCCGAAGGGCCCACCTCGAGCTCGGGCCTGCCGGCCTGGGGGGGCCTCTCGAAGTCCTTGGCACGAAGGAGCGGCGTCGGAAACGAGGCGGAGTCCCGCACGGGGCCGGACGGAGAGGACAGGAGGTCGACCGTGAGGTTGAAGGGGCCGTCGAGCTGCTTCTCGGCAATCGAGGCGCCGTCGATCCTCAGCGTGTAACGCGCGGCGCCCGCCGCGAAAGACGCGAGCGACGAGTTTGCAGCCACCTCCGTCCCGGTGACAGGCCAGCGCAGCGTCACGCCCACGAGGTAGCTGCCGGCCTGGGGCACGTCGAGGATTGCCGATATATTCAGGTAATCGAAGAGGTCGTTGGCGTTGAGGTCGACTGGAAGGACCTCCACGTCGAGGATGTACGCGCTCGGCGCCCCGAAGGACGGGACGGCGAGCGACCCGAGCACCGCGAGCGCAAGGCCGAGGGCGAGACCCGGGCGCGCCTTCGAGGAGCCGGCCAGAACGCGCGCGCCCACCGCGTTTCCCGCTCGAAAAGCCCCGCGCGCGCTACTTATGGGTTCCCATACGGGGGTCGAAGGGCTGAAGGGCCGACCCACCCCGATGCGTGGCGCGAGGGCAAGGGCCCGCATCAGCAGGGCGGCGGCGGCCGCTCGGGGTCGGGCAGGAACTCGCGCGGCACGTTGCACCACTCGGGGTGGTTTGCAGGGTCCCGCGGGATGAACCAGGGGATGGAGCGCGCTTCGATAATGTTCTTCCACCCGTCGAGGTCGGGGTCGGCCTCCCGGCCGTTTATGCCGGTCGAGTCGCCGTCGTCGAACTGGAACATGACCTCATACCAGCGCGCCATCTGGTCGAAGTCGCGGTCCTTGAAGTACATCAGGAAGCCGTCGACGGGCCCGCGGCAGTTCGAGTCGGCCGCGGAGATCCGCTTGCCCGGGTGCGTCGTCACGTCGTGGATCCCGTCCCCGTTCGTGTCGTCGCCGAAGTAGTACTCCTCGATGTTCGTGAACTGCTCGTTGTCCATGTAGTCGTCGACCTGGCCGTCCCCGTTGAAGTCGCGCCTCGTGATGATCGGCGGCGGCAGGCCCGAGCACGGGTCCGGGAGGATTGTCGTGTCCATCACCCGGCTGTAGTTCCAGCCGTCGTTGTCCGGGTCCTCGTTCGCGTCGCCGGGGAAGAGCGGGCTGAGGATCGGCTTGCCCGTCGTCTGGTTGCCGACCCCGTACTGGACCTCCCAGCCGTCCGGCATCCCGTCGCCGTCCGAGTCGGGGTCAAAGGCCGAGGTCTTCTTCTGCGCCTCGACCGTGTTGTTGATCCCGTCGCGGTCGATGTCGCCGATCGCGTCGCCCCTCCGGATCGGCGAGAGAGCCGTAGCGTTTGCCGACGGGTTCGTCGGGTTCTTCGCGTGCCACAGGATCACGGGGTCCTCGTCCCGGTCGTCCGTGTAGAACTTGTTCCAGTCGGTCTTCAGCCCCGTGTTGTTGAACGTGCCGTCGAGGGGGCGTACGCGGATGTTGTAGGCGTCGTAGTCCGAGTCCCCCATCGCGGGGTTCGTCGAGATGTGGCCGAAGGGGTTACGAGAATAGATGTACTCCTCATAGTTCGTCCAGTTGTCCGGCAGGATGATGAGGCCCGTCGCGGTGTCGTAGGCGCCCGTGAGGTTGAGCTCCCTGTCGAGGTTGCGGTCCTTGTCCGTCGCGTCGTCGGGGGCAAGGCCGTACCTCTCCTCCCACCAGTTCGCCATCCCGTCGCCGTCGCGGTCGCAGGAGTTCGGGATTGCGATGAACACGTGGTTCCACTTGTCCGGCGTCTGGCTGTCGAGAGAGCCCCGCGGGTCCGTGTTGTAGAGGTACTCGTCGAGGTCGGCGAACCCGTCGCTGTCGGAGTCCACGGCGCAGCCGTCCACGCGCTGGTTCGCGTTCATCCCGTGCTTCTTCTCCCACCAGTCGGGCATGAAGTCCCCGTCGCTGTCCGAGTAGACCGGCAGGCGAAGGATCGCGAAGCGCCCCGGCTCCTCGTTCGAGTCGAGGACCCCGTCGTCGTCCGTGTCCGGGTCGAAGGGCTGGAGCCGGCGCACGTACTCGTCGAGGTTCGAAAGGCCGTCCCCGTCCCAGTCGTCCTGCGTGTCGTCGACCCCGTTGTCGTCGGCGTCGACCTCCGTGTAGGCGAGCGGGTAGATCGCGAGGTTGTCAAGCTCCCAGGAGGTCGGCAGGCCGTCGCCGTCGAGGTCGCTGTTGTCGAACTCGAAGCCGTCGTTGAGGCCGTCGCGGTCCGTGTCGGGATCCGTGGGGTCCGAGGAGTGGATGACCGTGTCGCGCTCGCCCGTGTCGGGGTCGAACAGCTGGAAATCCGTGAGGACTTCGAGGCCGTCCTCGAGGCCGTCGCCGTCGGTGTCGGGGTTCAACGGATCCGTACAGCGCTCGACTTTGTCTGTGAAGCCCGGCAGCTGGAGCAGGAGGCACTGGTAGAGGCCGTCCACGAGGTGCGGGACTTCCGCGAAGTCGTCGAGCTTGTCCCCGTCGCTGTCCTTGAGGTTCGGGTTCGTCGTCTGGATGCCCTGCTTCGTCGCGTTGCGGTCCGTGTTGAGCTCGATCCAGTCCGAGAGCCCTTCGAGGTCCGTGTCCGCGTTCGAGGCGTTCGTGTGGTAGATCACGACCTCATTGTAGTCGCAGAGGTCATGCTCCTCGTCCACACCCTCGGGGAGCCAGGTCGATGGGTCCGTGCCCGGGAGCCCGGCCGTCGGCACCTTGCCGAAGGGCCCGTCGTCGATCACGCCGTCCCCGTCGTTGTCCGAGTTGTCGTTCTGGAGGAAGCGCGCGTCACCGTCGTTGTCCGAGCCGTCGAGGACTTCCTCGCAGGGGAAGTCGCTCCCGTCGCCGTCCTCGTCGTCGAGGTTGTCGTCAAGGTCCGTGTCAGGCGCCGTGGGGTCCGTGCGGTAGAGGTAGATCTTGCCTTCGACGGAGACGTTCCACACCTTGTGGACCTCGTCGAAGTCGTTGAGGAAGTCACCGTCCGTGTCGACCTTGCGCGGGTTTGTGCCGTAAATGAACTCCTGCAGGTTCGTGAGGCCGTCCGGCGTCACGACGCCGCGCGTGAGGTCGACGTCCTCCGACGCGTCGTTGCGGCAGGCGTCGAGCGTGTAGGCGACCTCCCAGCCGTCGGGCAGGAGGTCGTTGTCCGTGTCGGGCGCGCGCGGGTCAAGCCGGCAGCCCGGGTTGATGTACTCGAAGTAATTCGTGAGGTTGTCCGGCTCGATGTCCTGGAACTTGTCCGCCGAGTCGAGGGGGAGAAGGTTGTTGTAGACTTCCCACCCGTCGTCCATGACGTCGCCGTCCGTGTCGAACTTGAGGGGGTCGGTCTTGAGGACGAGGACCTCCTGCATGTCGGCCGTGTTCCAGTCGGCGATGAGCGAGCCGGGCAGCGGCGTCGGGTACGTGTCGTTGTCGCTGTCAGGGAGGTCGGGCCTCGTGCCGAGGAAGAACTCGTTGAGGTTCGTGCCGGCAAGGACGAAGTCGCCCGGCGCGACGTCCGAGGGGACCTCGTTCACGACGGAGCCGTTTGCGTCGCGGAGGAGCCTTGCGATCACGTAGTCGGCCCAGGTGATCCGGATTCCGTCGCCGTCGGGGTCCTCCGTGGCGTCCGAGACGTTCACGGGCGAGAGGAAGAACTCCCAGACCCACGAGAGCGTGCCGTTGCCCGAGAGCGCGTGCCCGCGGCCGTAGTGGGCCTCGAAGCCGTCGGACATCCCGTCGCCGTCCGTGTCGCGGTCGAGGGGGTTTGCGCCCGTGAGCCTGCCTGTCCCCTCGTAGTCGTGCCACGTCTGGTACTCCTGGATGTTCGGGAAGGTCTCCCCGCCGCGCACCTCGAGCCACCAGTTCGTGACGTCGGCGGGGTCCACGTGGAAGAGGCCCTCGATGTTCACGAGCTCGCCCTCGATCCACCCGCCGGAGGGCCGCTGCTTCCAAGCCGCAAGCTCCGCGGGGCGGCTCGACCCGGGGTTGAGCTCGACCTTGAGGAAGCAGTTCGGGTCGTCCTTCGGCGTGTAGATGACCCCCTGGTCCTCCTCGCGCGAGTTGACCTCCGTGATCCGGACCTCGATCGCCGAAGTCGGGTTCGTCGAGGGGTCGCCGTAGGTGCCGTTGTCCATCACCGCGACGCGGTCGAAGTGCAGGAGCTCGCCGTCGTAGGCCAGCTGGTTCTGGTAGATCGGGCACACGCCGAGCAGCGTGTACTGGGACTTCGCGGGGATCGAGAGGTTCGCGCGCACGACCGAGTCCTGGAAGATGTCGACCTTCGCGTTGTTGTTGAAGTCGTAGCCGTCGCTGTCAGGGTCCTCGTAGGCGTCCGTGGGGTCGACGGGGTCGATCACGAGCTCGCGCGTCTCGAGGTTGCGCGTGTCCTTGTACTGGACCTCCCAGGGGTCGGGCATGCCGTCCCCGTCCGTGTCGACCTTGGTCGTGTCGGTTCCGTAGATGTAGTTCTCGTCGATGTCGAAGAGGCCGTCGTTGTCCGTGTCAACGCCTTCAATCTTGATCGTGGGCGGGAGCTTCGAGATTGGCTCCTGCGCGACGGGCGTGTAGCCGTAGGGGGCCTGGGAGGAGAGGAACGCCGAGGCGAGGATCGCGGCGATCGAGACGGCCGCAAGCACGGCGATGAGCACGATCTCGATGTTGAGCCTGGACATGACGCCAGGCGCGTCGGCCTTAGCGGGCGCCTTGGCCGCGGTCGGGCCCGCATTTGCGGCAGGAGTAGCCACGGATCGTCCCTCGATTCGCTTTGGAAGTTTCGGAGCCTTTCAACTTCCGATAGATACACCGCCAGCATTCGGGCGGAGTGCGCCAGGATCAAGGCGTCCATATATGAAGGCTTCGAGCGGCGCCACCGACCTGCCAACAACGTGTTCACAAGGATGGAAACGGGCGCGGGCGTGGGCGCGCCGCCGGGGGTCTTACCCCGCGACAAGCGCCGCGCGGGCGCGCCGGAACCGCTGCACGGCCGTCGCGTGGCCAAGAACCGCAAAAGTCCCCAGCAGCCCTTGGATCAGCGTGACCGAAGGGGGCAGCCCGTAGGCGTCGAGTCCGCCGGGGAGGAGGAAGGTCGAGGGCAGGCCCCCAAGGACAAGCACGGCCGCAAGGAGCGGTACGAACGTGAGGAGGATCAGGCGGTCCGCTCGCCCCAGGACTCCCTTGTAGTCGCGCTTGAGGCCGACGGCCGCCGCCTGCGTCCCCATGTAGCTTGTGAGGAACACACCCGTGACGGCGTAGAACCCCCATGCAAACCCCCCGAACCCCGAGGCGGCAAGCCCGCCGATGATGAAGAGGTCGGCGTAGCGGTCGAGCGCGTGGTCGAGGAAGTCGCCGGCCTTCGAGGCCGTGCCGGTCTTGCGGGCCACGATCCCGTCGAGCGCGTCAAGGACGGCGTTTCCAACGACAAAGAGGGCCCCGAGGACGAGGAAGAGCGGCGCCTCCGGCGAGGCCTGCGTGTAGCAGACCCCCGCGGCGCCGGCGCATACGAGGGAGGCCCACGTGAGGCGGTCGGCGCCGCCTCTTGCCAGGCGGTCTGCAAGGGGTGCGAGCCACCGCTCGCCCACACCCCGGTACTCATCTAGCACCAACGCGGCGCCTCCTCGAGGAAGTCGACCCGGCCTGCAAGGTCGCCCTCGCCCCCGCCCGCCGCAATGCGGGCGACGCGCCCCGCGCGCTCGCGGGCGGAAGCGCCGCACGTGTCGAGCTCAAACACGCGGGCCCGGCCGAGCCGTCCCACGGCCTCGGTGACGATCACGCCGAGCGCCTCCGCGCACGTGTTCTCCCTCACCTTGCGCTCGCTCCACCCCCGGCGCCTCAACCGCCTGGCAAGGACGCGGGGCGCGCAGCGAAGCACCACGGCGCGGTCGACGCTGAGGTGGTGCGAGAGGTGGCCTTCGAGGATCACGGGGCTTTCGACGCCCGCGAGGTTCTTGGACACCCACCGGTCGAGCCTCCGCACGTCGACCTCAAGCGCGCCGCGCCTTGCGTCCCTGCCCACGACCGCCCCCGCGCGCGCCGCTTCCTCATTCAGCCATACGACGCGGAACCCGGAGCGCTCGAGCGCCCGGCCGACCTGCGTCTTGCCCGTGCCCGGCGTGCCGGTAAGTGCCAACCTCACCGCGCCGTAGCACCCCTGTCCAAGGTTTTAACTTTCGCCAGAGGCCATGCACGTCACGGTTCCATGGCCAAAACCTTGCGACTCGAAGAGATGACTCTTGCCGATGCGGTCGAGCCGCTGCCAGCCACCCTGCCGCCCGACGCGCACCTCGGCAAGGCGCTTGGCACGATGAAGAAGGCCGGCCTCCACGAGGTCGCCGTCGTGGGGCCCCGTGGCGACCTCCTCGGCGTCCTCTCGGATGACACGCTCCTCAAGAGGCGCCGCCTCTCGCTCGACACGCTCGTATCGAGCCTCCTCGTCGTCCCCCCGCGCCTCACCGTCGAGGACCCCCTCTCCAAGGGGGCGGAGGCGCTCCTGTCGAGCGGGTTCAGGCAGGTCCCCGTGCTCGAGGCGGACGGGCGCACGCTCGCGGGGCACCTCACGCGCTGGCGCCTCCTCGAGATCCTCAAGGGCGACCGCGAGATCTGCGCGCTGCCTGCCCACGCGGTCATGACGCCCGACCCCGTGGTCGTGCGCACGAGCGACACCCTCGACTTCGCCCTCGACCAGCTTCGAAAGCTCGACGAGCCGACGATCCCCGTCGTCGACGACGGCGGGCAGCGTGCGGGCGTCGTGAGCGGCCGCGACATCTTGCGGCTCTACGCGGGGTGGACGGCGCAGCGGCGCGTGCCCAAGGGCTCGCCGACCCGGGAGAAGAAAGGCGCCATGACGGTCGAAGGCGTCATGACCTCGCCCGTCGTCGACGCGCCGCGAACGGCGCTCGTCGGCGACCTCATCGACCGGATGATCGAGACGAAGGCTTCCTCCGTCGTCATCGCGGAGAAGGACGCGCCCGACGGGATCGTGACGAAAGCCGACCTCATCGACATGATCGCCTCGCTGGCGCCCCGGGAAGGCGTGTTCCTCCAGGTCACGGGGCTCGAGGGCCACGACCCCTTCGTCCTCGAGGACGTCTTCGCGGCCGTCGAGCCCGCGGTCCTCAAGCTCGCATCCCACGTGCGCCCCCGGACGTTCAACGCGCACGTGATGGAGCACCACCGGACCTACGGGCACCGCGCCGAAGTGCGCGCGCGCCTCCAGACGGATGTCGGGCTCTTCACGGCCACGGCAGAGGACGACGACCTCATGCGCGCGGTCGCGGGCGTCCTCGAGAGGCTCGAGAAGCAGGTCCTGCGCGACAAGGACCGGAGGCGGCCGAGCCCCCGGAAGGCGCGCTCGGGCGAGCCCCGCCGGGGCCCGGCCAAGCTCACGTGAGGGGCCGAGTCAGGCATTCAGCGCCCAGTGCGCGCGCTGGACGGCGGCCGCTTCCTCGACGGCCTTCGCCCCGACCCCGGAGGCGTCCGCCACGGTGTTGAGCCCGGTCTTCGCAGGGCGGCCCTCGAGCGTCGCGGCAAGCCCCGCGACGGTCTCGCCAAGCGCCGTGAGGTTGTAGCCGCCCTCGAGCACGAAAAGCGCCTTCGCGCGCGCGCGCTTCCTTGCAAACTCCGCGACCTTGCGGCACATCTCGATGTAGGCTGGCGAGCTCAACGAGAGCCCCGCCAGAGGATCTTCGTAGTGGGCGTCGAGCCCGAGGGAGACGACCACGGCCTGCGGGCGGGCCTCCTCGAGCACGGGCAGGAAGATCCGCTCCCACGCGACCTCGAAGGTCCGGTCCCCAGACCCGGCGGGCAGCGGCACATTCACGGTGCGTCCGCGCCCGGGGCCCTTTCCGACCTCGTCGGCCGCCCCCGTGCCGGGGAAGATCCCCCACTGGTGCGTCGAGAGGTAGACGATGTCGCGGCGCTTCTGGAAAATGGCCTGCGTCCCGTTGCCGTGGTGGACATCGAAGTCGACGACCGCGACGGGGGCAAGCCCTTCTTCGCGCGACAGGAAGTCCGCCGCCACCGCGGCGTTGTTGAAGTAGCAAAATCCCCCGGCGAAGTCCGCGCCCGCGTGGTGGCCGGGCGGCCGCGTGAGGGCGAAAACTTCCTCGGGGCCCTTCACGACCTCGCGCGCGCCGGTAAGCGCGGCCCCCGCCGCGAGGAGCGCGAGCGCGTAGGTGCCCTTGTGGATGAAGGTGTCCGCGTCGAGCGGGCCTTCCTTCGCCTGCCGCAACCTCTCGACGAAGGCCTCGTCGTGCACGCGCATGAGGTCGCGCTTGGTTGCTGCGGTTGGCGCGAGGAACTTGCGGCGCGGCGCCTCGGCCGCGAGCCGTTCGACAATCGCCTTCACGCGCTCGGGCCGCTCCGGGTGGCCGGGCCACTGGACGTGGTCTTCGCACCGGGCGTCGTACACGAATTTCATCGGCTCTTTACCCCTCGACTTGAAGGGTTTTATCTAACTGGACGCATATACCCCATTCGGGACGCCGCGCCTTTTCAAGCGGGGGTTCCTTACCTGGCAAGGGGGGGTTCGGCAACGGTCGGAGACGAGGTCCTCCGGCGCGCCAAGCGCGCGGGGGGCGCCCCCGCAAGGCCCCGGATTCTCCCGAACCTCGCGGCGCCGCCGCTCGTCCCGAAGCCCCCGCCCGCGCCGCCGCCCCCCGTGCTCACGGTGAACCCGAACGCCGTCGTCACGCGCAGGGACCTTGAGGTCGTCGCGTCCGTTTGGAACCTCTCGGAGGAGCTCTTCGGCCGCCTCGAGGGGATGAAGCTCTCGGACCTCCAGGTGGCCACGAACATCTCGAAGGACTTCAAGCGCGACCTCATCGCCGTCGTGGAGCGGCGGCTCTCGCCGCGCAAGGTGCGCCCGGGCGCCACGGGTGAAGGCGGGATGGAAGAGACCGGCAGCGGGGGCGGCGGCGGCACAGGCATGGGCTCGTCGGGCGTGGGCGGCGGAGAACTCTGAGCCTCGGGAACGAGGCGAAGGGGCCGCGCGCGGCCGCCCGCAAGGTGTCCGTCAAGGATCGGCAGCCCCAGTCCACCGCCGGGCGTAAATAGGGGCTCGGCGAATTGGCCATGTCGCTGCGGGCCTTGCGCGCCGCCGCGGCTGGAGTGTGGCTACCATGAAGCTTGGAATCCTCTTGGTTGTAGGCTTGCTTACAAACGCCCTATTGGTCGGGCTCTCCGGCTCGGCCTCCGGCGGGGCGCCGCCGGAGGGTTGGGGCGTCTCCGCGCTCCTCCAGGCTGGCACCGCCACCTTTGGGGAGGAGCCCCGGGTGGACGCCGACGAGAACGGCAATGTCTTCGCCATCTGGCAGCAGTACAATGGCACCCGAATCGAAGTGTGGGCAAACCGCATGGCCCCCGGCGTCGGGTGGGGCGAGGCACGAGTGCTTTCGAATTCGTCCTTTGGCGGGAACAACACGACGGGCAACGCCGTCGACCCCCGCGTCGCGGCCGATGCCTCGGGAGGCGCCTTCTTCCTCTGGAACCACTTCAACGCTGCGGGCTCGGCAAGCGCGATCTTCGCGGCGCATTTCGTGGGCGGCTGGGGGTGGGAGCCCACCGTCACGCTCACTACGCAGGCGAACTCCCTCACGGAGCCCGACCTTGCCGTCTCGCCCGGGGGCAACGCGACGGCCGTCTGGCTACAGTACGACGGGGCAAGCTGGAATCTCGTCGGGCGGGTGTGGACGCCATCTGGCGGTTGGGGGCCCGCCGCAGCCTTGGACGTAGGCAGCCCGAGCGCCTCGAAACCGAGTGTGGCGATGAACGAGGGCGGCAACGCGACGGTCGTATGGGTGCAGTCGTTCGGCGGGGCCGAGAGCGCCTACGCCCGCCGCTTCGCGGGCGTCGGAGGCTGGGGCGCCGCCACGCTCCTCGAAAACGACGCGGCAAACGCATGCGTCCAGACAGCCGTGGCGATGGATCGGGCCGGAAACGCGACGGTGCTATGGACCCAGCAGGGCGGCGGCAGCCTCAACCTGTACGCCAGCCATTTCGCGCCCGGCGCCGCGTGGACCGCGCGCGTCCTTGTCGAGAGCGGCGCGGCCGATGTGTGGTTCCCATCCGTGGGAATGGACGCCTTTGGGGCAGCCGTGGCCCTCTGGCGGCAGCATGATGGGACGACGGAGGGCATGCTCGCCAACCGATTTGTCCCCGGCACGGGTTGGGGGACGGACGCCCCCGTCGAATCGTACGGCCTCGCAGCCGCCCAAACCCCTGCCCTTGACGTGGCGCCGAGCGGCGAGGCGGTCGCAACCACGTACTTTGGCGACGGCGTGCTTGTCGCGAACCGGTACACGCCATCCGGCGGATGGCGCGCGACGGAATGGCGCGTTCCGGGCGCAGGCAACTTGTCGGCCTTTGGCTCGGATGCGGCCGTGGCCGGGTCGGGGCAGTTCATTGTGGCCTGGGGAGGCTCGCCGGCAGGGCTCCAGAACATCTTCGCCAACCGGTACGTCGAGTACGACCACGCTGCGCCCGCGCTTACCCTCGCTGAACCGGCGAATAACACGTCCTTCGCGGTTCCCGCCGTCCGCGTGTCGGGCCAGGCCGAGCCTGGCGCGGCCGTCTCGGTGGGTGGCCTGGCGCTCCATCCGTCCCCGAATGGCTCGTTTAGCGTTGTAGTCGCGCTTGCACCGGGCCCCAACGGAATTCCTGTGCAGGCCACAGACCTCGCGGGCAACGTCGCATCTCGGGTTGTCAATGTGACTTTCAACGACCCCTATCCCGCCTTGCGCGCAGACCTTGAAGGGCTGCGGAACGAACTCATCGGAACGGCGTCGCGCCTTTCGGCCGTGTTCGGCCTCTTGAATCTCACGCGCGCACGGCTTGACCTAACCGACGCCAACATCTCGGACTTGCAAGGCGAGGCGGCCGACCTCCGGGCGCGGGCTGACGACCTTGAGGCGAGACTGAACCGCACCGCCGCCTCGCTTGCCGGGGCCGAGTCGAACATCTCGCTCCTCCAGCAGGACCTTGCCGCCCTCCGCACCGCGCTCGAGTCGACCTCCGACGACCTCGCGCGTCAAGGCTCCGCGCTTGACGCGAGGCTCAACTCGACCGCCGCCGGCCTCGCGCAGGCGCAGTCCGACTTGGCCCAAGCCCTGGCTGAACTCACGACCCTCGACCTCCAGGCCTCCGCAATCGAGACCCAAACGAACGCGAACCTCTCGCGGATCTCGGACCAGGTAGGCGGCCTCGGCCTCGAGATTCAGGCACTGCGCGGGGAACTTGACGGCGCGCGGGCGGCGCTCAACCTAACGCAGACAGACTTGGCTGCCGAGCAGAACGAAAGCGTGCGGCTTCGAACCGAACTCAACGGCGCACAGGCAGGGACGTCTGCGCTCCTTGCGCTCGTGGGCGCGGGGCTCATCGCCGTCGCGGCCGTCGCGGGGGTTGCGCTCTACCGCTCGTTGCGCCGGAGCGACGCGGGCTCGACTTGAGGAGCCAGGCGTCCCGGGGCCGTCGCCCCGCGCCCCCAACGCTTATATCGAAAGGCGCGTTAGGCGGCTTCCTCGCCGGCCGGGCAAGGTGTCCCTTCGATGGTTGAATTCCTCGCAGTTGTGAACGACCCCAAGGGCGGCAAGTCCTTCCAAACCAAGGTGACCGGCCAGCACGCCAACACGCTCGTCGGCAAGAAGATCGGCGACGAAATCGACGGGATCTTCGTCGCGCTGCCCGGGTACAAGCTCAAGATCACCGGCGGCTCCGACCGCTCGGGGTTCCCGATGGTCGGCGACCTGCCGGGGACCCGCTACCGCCGGATCCTTGCAAGCGAAGGCACGGGCTACCACGCGCGCACGCGCCACAAGAAGAAGCGGGAAAAGCCGACGCACGAGTCGGGCCTGCGCAAGAAGAAGCCCGTGCGCGGCAACACAATCTCGCCGGAGACCTCGCAACTCAACCTCAAGATCACGACGCGCGGCGCGAAGCCCGTCGAAGACCTCCTCAAGGCCGAGGAGAAGAAGGAGAAGAAGTGAGCCTTCCGGCCCGCGCGTTCATCGCGTCGCGGTCGAAGGCGCGGACGACCTTGAGCAAGTCGAGTGCGCCTTCCACGTCGAGGTCCGCGATCTGCTGGGCGATCGGCGGCCAGAACTTCTCGAGGCGCCCGCCGAAGGCCTCGAGCGCCACGAAGGGCTGCTCGGGGCCGAGGAGCCAATCGGTCGCCTTGACGTCCTCAAGCGCCCTGCGCGCAAGCGGGCCCACGGGAGTCCCCCAGTCCGGCATCCCCTTCGGCTCGCCGGGCCTTGCAAGCAAGCCCTTGATCGCGGCGACTTCGGGCGACGGGAGCTCGAGGCTCTCGGCCGTCGCGCCGCCGAGGAAGCGCGGCGCCCTCGGCGTGAGCAGGAGGACGCCGCTCTCGTGGCACTGCCACACGGCCCTCAGCCCGATCACATGGACCGCCCATAACAGGTTGACGCCAAGGTAGAGCGTGAACTCGGAGGGAAGGCGCTCGCCGTCCGACCTCGCCTTGAACTCCATCGTGGCGCCCACGGTGCGCGCGGTCCCCTGCGGCAGCCAGAGGACGCGGGCGCCCACGACCTCGGCCGCGCCCTGCGCCTTCATCGTGCGCGCGACCGCCTCGACGGTGAAGAAATAGAGGAGGTGGAAGACGGAGGCCCAGAACGCGGCCATCGCCGCCCAGAGGAGCGGGCTCAAGAACGCGGCCGTGCCGTGGAGTGCGGCCCACGAGACGAAGAGCCCCACGGCAAGCGCGGAAGTCGCGGCGGAGAGCAGGAGGAGCTGGCCCCGCACTTGCGCGGGCGCCCGCAGCGGCCGGGGGGCGCCTTCGACCTCGTCGACGTCGGTGGTCGCCTCCGGGCCCATTCTCCCCGCGCCTCGCCTTCCGATCCGCCGCCCGCGGGTTTACCGTTTTGCCCGCGAGCCGGGTGCCCCAAGGCCCCCCAAGAAAGGGAAGCCAGCGGGCGGGACGCCCCACGCAAACCGGGAAATACCCCCTTCCGTATCCTCGCCATCCCCGGTGCCCCTACAATGGCCAAAGTCCCCCAGCCCCCGGAACTCAACATCGGCGTCGTCGGCCACGTCGACCACGGCAAGACGACGCTCACCGAAGCGCTCACGGGCGAGTGGACCGACCGCCACTCGGAGGAAGTCAAGCGGGGGATCTCGATCAAGCTCGGCTATGCCGACGCCGCCTTCTACAAGTGCGACTCCGAGGAGGGGACGAAGGCCTACACCGTGAAGCCCGCGTGCCCGCACTGCGGCAAGCCCACGAGGCTCCTGCGCACGGTCTCCTTCGTCGACGCCCCCGGCCACGAGACCCTCATGGCGACCATGCTCACGGGCGCCTCGCTCATGGACGGCGCGCTCCTCCTCATGGCCGCCAACGAGCGCTGCCCGCAGCCTCAGACCAAGGAGCACCTCGTTGCGCTCCAGATCGCCGGCATCGACAAGGTCGTCGTCGTGCAGAACAAGGTCGACCTCGTCACGGTCGAGCGCGCGAAGGAGTCCTACCGCGAGATCAAGGAGTTCCTCAAGGGGACGATCGCCGAGAAGGCGCCGATCATCCCCGTGTCGGCCCACCACGACGTGAATATCGACGCGCTCCTCGAGGCGATCGACAAGACGATCCCGACGCGCGCGATCGACGCCAAGGCGCCCCCCCGCATGTACGTGTCGCGCTCCTTCGACATCAACAAGCCCGGCACGCGGCCCCAGGACCTGCGCGGCGGCGTCTTCGGCGGCTCGCTCCTCCAAGGGTCGCTCAAGGTCGGCGACGAGGTCGAGATCGTGCCCGGGCGCAAGCTCGAGGAAGAGGGGCGCACGCGCTGGGAGAACCTCCACACGCGCATCGTCTCGCTCATGGTCGGCGGGCAGGCGGTCGAGGAGACCCACTCCGGCGGACTCATCGCCGTAGGCACGGGGATCGACCCCTCGTTCACGAAAGCCGACTCGCTCGTGGGCCGCATGCTGGGGGCGCCGGGCACGCTGCCCCGCCAGATCCAGCGCGTGACGGTCGAGACGCACCTGCTCGACTATGTTGTGGGCGCGGGCGAAGACATCAAGGTCGAGAAGATCCGCACGACCGAGCTGCTCATGCTCTCGATCGGGGCGGCCACGAACGTGGGGACCGTGAAGGGGATGTCGGCCGCCAAGGTCGACCTCGACCTCAAGATGCCCGTTTGCGCCGAGCTTGGCGACCGCGTGGCGATCTCGCGGCGTTTCGGCGCGCGCTGGCGGCTAATCGGCCACGGCGTGATCCTGAAGTAAGGAGGGGGGC
>Ga0209751_10001471_pt1 | contig 24197 bp, 25 predicted proteins | sample RifCSP13_1_FD_184019 | JGI IMG/M metagenome (GOLD analysis project Ga0209751, IMG submission 184019) | Soil microbial communities from Rifle, Colorado - Rifle CSP2_sed 13_1 (SPAdes) (version 2) | ecosystem: Environmental > Terrestrial > Deep subsurface > Rock core/Sediment | place: Rifle...
CCTGGCCCTCGCTGCTCTAGGACGCGGGTTCGATTCCCGCCGCCTCCACCATAGATTGTGCAGGACTGGCGCGGGTTTTCGCCCGCGCCAGTCCTGTTTTCCGGCGTATTCGCCCTTGCCGGTCACGGTCGAGCAGGACAAACAGAAAGACTCCCAGAACGTTCTGACAGTTTTGTTGTACTTAGTTGACCGTGCGCCGGTTCCCCGGGGGAGGGGCGCGGCAACCGTGGGGGGCGAACAATGGCCGTGGGACGGGGGCGGGAGGAGGATACGGAGCGGGCGTTGCTGCGGGCCTGGGTGGAGAAGCGGTCCCGGGAACTCCTGCGCCTCTACGATCGGGAAGGCGAGATCTACACAGGGACCCCGGACGACAGCGACGTCATCAACATCCACGCCTACCTGCGCACGGAGCATCGGAGAGTGGAAGGGCCGGCCATCCCGCACGCATGGATCGAGCATGATGGTGGACGCCAGGCTCTCCTTGCCCTGACGAGCTTCATCTTCCTGTTGCCGAAGAGAGCTGCGGAGGCGAGCTCAGGCACCGGGCCTTAGATGCCCTCGAGGCCTTCGTCCTCAGCCCGCGCGTGTCCGGCGCATCCTGGACGGTGATGCGGAGCTGTCCGCCGATCCAGCCGGCGCGCAGCTCCGCCGAGGTGATGTGCGCGAACGGGATGGACCGCACGCGATAGCCGCTCCAGTGGGCTCCGGTGGCGACGGCCGCGGGCGCGATGAGCAGGACCCGCTCGGTCGTGACGACAAGGGCCTGCCCGCCGGAGTGCAGATTGGCGTCCACCGCCTCCCCCTGGGAAAGGCTGTCTCGAAGGACGCTCTCCAGCCGTTCCGGCAGCCGTTCGGCCTGGCCGACGTCGCCACGCGCGGCGCCCGGTCTGCTATCCACCGGTTCCTGGCGTTCGGTGACCTGGGGGTGGAGTCCGACTTCCCGCAGCCGGCGGACGATCTCGTCGGTCTTGCTCAGATCGTCGGCCGCGGCGAGGATCCCGGGGGTTCGCTGGACCGCCTGGCGCGCCGTGTCCCAGTCGGCCAGACCTGACTCGAAGAGCGCTTTCGCCGCATGATACCGCTGCTCAACGGTGATCGAGCCCGGCAGCCAGATCACCCTGATGGTCTTCACGCCGTCCGGCCGTCCGTCTGCCTGAGGCGCGCACGCCCCGTTTCCCAGGGATTACGCGGTTTCGCCTGGGAGCCCTCCCGGCGCCGCGATCGCGTCCGCGGCATCAGCCGGAGATGCCGAGCCAACGGACAGGCAGCGTGCGCCGCGCAGCAGCCGCACGAATCCGGAGAAGGCGGCTTCGAGTCGGGGACGGTAGCGGAAGCTTGAGGCGTGCTGGCTGAGGGCGAGCAGCATCTCGGCGCGGGGGAGGTCGGCGACCTCACGGGAGGGACGGCCTGGATCAAGCAGGATCAGGGCATGCAGCGGCACGGAGCCCGAGACGCGTCGCGAGGGCAGCAGGTATCGCACGCCGCCTTCAGATGCGACCTGGCGGGCGGGAGGGAAAGTGCCGGCGGCCCGCGCCGTCCACGGCTTCACCGCGAGCGGCAGGGCGAACGGCAAGAGCCTCCCCTGCGCCGGATCGAGCAAGGCCACCTCGTCGGACAGATAAGCGGCGCCGTTCCGGACAAGGATGGAAGCCGCCGAGGTCTTCCCCGCTCCGGCTGGACCGACCAGGACGTATCCGCGTCCCTGGAGTTCGACCGCGCCGGCATGCACGAAGAGGAGATCTCGCAGGATGGATGTCGCCGTGCCGACGGTGTAGCCGAGCAGGGGGGCCAGCCATCCGCGCTTTGGGAGGTCGAGGGTCCACACTTCGCTGCCGCCCAGCGTGCCCGCCGCTTGCCCAGTTTCCGAGATGACGATCTCAAGCGGGGGCAGATCGTATTCAGGGATCGCGACCGCCGAGAGCACGGCCCGGAGGGCACGAGTGGCCGCCCGTGGCCCGCGGATGCGGACATCCCAGCCTCCGAGCCGGAGCAGGATGCCCCCGCCGTCCGCGGTCAGATCCACCTCACGGGAGCCTGCCTCCACCTGCCTCGCTCGAGGGAGACCAGTCCGGCCTCGGCCAGGTCGCGGAGCGTGGACAGCACGCGCGGCGCCGGTTCTCCCATGCTCGTGGCGATCGCATCCTCCAACACGCCCGCGCAGGCGCGCCAGATCCGCTCCGACCTGGGATCGAGCACCATGACGCGCGCCTGGTGCGTATCGAGCACGACGATCTGGCCGTCAAGGACCGCGGCCAGGAGGGGCTGGGTCATGGGACCAGGGAAAGCGCCGTGACCGCGTTGAGTCTGGCGAGGACCACGAGCCGGTTCTTCGCACTGTAGAGGGGCGCGCAGGTGATCAGGGCCACGCTGCGTTCTCCCGGGACCGCCCGCAGCACTTCGACCTCGGCCGGCCTGACAATGCGCCGGTCGGTGACCGTGTAGTCGAATCGCTTCCCCTTGTACGTGATGAAGATGTGGTCGCCCCGCTCGAGTGTCCCCAGGCGGAGGAACGGAGCGCCGTACGTCGTGCGGTGGCCGGCGATGCCGACCACGCCGGGACCATCGGGCCAGGCCGTCCAGCTGATGCGCCCTACGCCGAATCTACGCAGCTGTTCCACGGAGGCACCCTCGGGAACGTAGCGCGTCAGCTTGAGCCGCGGGACCGTGAGCACAAGTGCCTGGGCGGGGGTCGGGACGGCACGCACCGCACCGACACCAGGCGTCGCGCCGGCGACCCCACCGCGTTCCCAATCCGCGAGGGCGCTCGCCTGCGTCGGACCGATGTGCAGCGCGGTGTAGGCGATCCAGAGCAGCGGGAAGAGGGTCAGACCGACCCCAGCGACGATGAGAATGGTGGAGAGCGTCTTGATCGGGGGACGCAGGGCCAAGCCTAGCTTTGACCGGCGCGCCGCCGGGACGAGGCCAGCCAGCGCAGGGCGAGGCCGGTTCCAAGCAGGAGAAGTCCCGCCACCGGCCAGACCCACAATGTCTCCCCTGTGAAGGGAAGCGCGATGCCGCCGGGTACTCCTCCCCCCGCCTTGCCGGCCACCGGTGCCTGAGCTGGGGTCGGCGCGACGGGAAGCACGGCCGACGGTACTGCCCGAGCGGCGGCAGGTGGAGCCACGCGGGCGCCCGCAGGAGGCGCGGCGCGGGCCGCAGGAGCCGCGCCGGGGGCAGCTCCGGATGGCGCAGACGGCAGAGGCGTTGCAGGTTGCGCCGCGGGCGGCTGGGCCGGCGTGGGCGCAGGCGCAGGGGCTTGGGCGGATGGCGGCGCGGGTTGTCCCGGCGACGGCGCCTCAGCGACCGGCGGAGGGGAGGGAGGTGCCGCCACGGGGGGCACCGCGGGTGGTTGAACCAGGATGGGAAGCAGAAGGAAGATGATAGGAATCAGCGGGATGATGACGCCCGCCCCACCCCCGTCGGGTGGCGGCGTCTCCGAGGGAGATAACGCCTCGACGCCGCTGGCGAGGGGAATCTGTGCGATCTTCAGGCCGGACAGGCCGTCGGTCACAGGCAGGCTGCTCCGTACCAGGATGGGGAACGAAGTCATTATACCACCGGGCGGGACCCGGCAAGTTCCTCTAACGAAGGAAACGCGAGTACCGAACGAGGGAGAACGCCCCCATGGCCGCGGAGGGCCTCAGTTCGTCAACGCCGGGCCGGACGCGTGAGTTAGTCGGAGAAGTCCTGGACGACAATGACGCCGAAAGCGCCCCCGTCGATGACCGCGATCCCGGTCCGCCGGTACCGCTGGGAGAGCATGTTCTTGCGGTGGGCGGCGCTGGCCAGCAGGGCCGCATGGGCATCCCGCAGGGTTCCGGCGTAGGCGAGGTTCTCGCCCACCATCGTGACTTTGACGCCCAGGCCTTTCACGCGTTGCGTGGGCCAGCGTCCGTCGCGCGACCGATGGGAGAGATAGCCGAAGGTGAACAGCTCTTTGCCGTGCATGCGGGCCGCGGCCCGGATCCCGGCATGCGGGGTCAGGGTGGGGAGGCCCGCCGCCTGCCGTTCCCGATTCAGCAGGTGAAGCGCGGTGAGTTCAAGGTCCCAACTGACCGGCGCCGCCGGAACCCGGTACGGCAGACTCAGCACCGCGGCGGTCTGTCCGCCCGCGACGACCGATGCGGCCGGAGACAACTCGGAGAGTCCCGCGCCGAGCGCGAATACCAACAGCAGCAGTCCTGTGAGGCACACCACCCGCACGGCCGGTCCTCCCGCGGTTCATGCGATGCCCCCGACGCCGGAATGCCGGCGCGGGCGCTTCACTGCTGCCGTACCCGATCTTTGGAGCGTTGTAGACCTGCTCAGAACCCAACGAGGAGGTTTCGCGCGACGGTGGAATGTCAGCGTCAGTCCGTTACCCTTTGGTGTTACTGCATATGACCGTGAGACGCCTTTCGATTTTGGCAATCCTCGCCGCTGTTCCCGCCCTCGCCCTGGGAGCCGCCGCGGCGCCTGCGGCCCCGATGCAGGAATTCCCGATTCCGGCGGGATCTGGACCGCATGACGTCGCCCCGGCCCGCGACGGCGGCGTATGGTACACGGCGCAGCGCTCAGGGGAGCTCGGGTACTTGGATCCGGCGACGGGGCGGACCCGGCACATCAAACTTGGATCAGGATCGGCACCGCACGGCGTCATCGCCGGCCCGGACGGGGCGCCCTGGATCACCGACAGCGGGCTCAACGCCCTCGTCCGCGTGGACCCGTCCTCCGGGCGCGTGCAGGTCTTTGCTCTCCCGGCGAATCGCCCCCGCGCCAACCTAAACACGGCCGTGTTCGACCGGCGCGGTGTGCTTTGGTTCACCGGCCAAAACGGTGTCTATGGACGTCTCGATCCCTCGACGGGCCGCGTGGATGTGTTCGATGCGCCGCGCGGTCGGGGACCGTACGGCATCACGGTGACGCCGGGTGGAGATGTGTACTACGCGTCGCTGGCGGGGAACCATATCGCCCGGGTTGATCCGTCCACAGGCGCCGCCACCGTCATCGAGCCGCCGACCGCCGGGCAGGGCGCTCGGCGCGTCTGGTCCGATTCCAAAGGCCGGATCTGGGTGAGCGAGTGGAATGCCGGCCAGCTCGGGCTCTACGATCCTGAGAGCCGCCGGTGGCGTGAGTGGAAGCTGCCCGGACCGTCTCCCTCCGCCTATGCCGTCTTCGTTGACGACCGGGACATCGTCTGGCTGAGTGACTTCGCCGGCAACGCCATGGTCCGCTTCGACCCGTCCAGCGAACGGTTCGAGGTCCTTCCGGTTGCGAGCCGGCCGGCCAACGTGCGCCAGATTCACGGCCGTCCGGGCGAGGTCTGGGGTGGGTTGTCCGCGGTGGACAAGCTGCTGCTGATCCGCACGCACTGACCGAAGTCAACTCGGCCGAGACCGAGTTCACATCCCGTTCCCTTTCTCCTGCGGGACCCGAGCACGACGAGGCACATTCAGATCATCGGAAGCCCGCGGGGGCGCGGGCCGAGGGGAAAGGCGCCCTCGAGGGCGCGCAGATCCTCCTCGCCGAGCCGGACCGCATCCGCGCCGGCGTTCTCCAGGATATGGGCGGTCACCGAGGATTTGGGGATGGCGAAGAGCGTCCGCCGCCGCATCAGGAAGGCCAGCGCCACCTGCCTTGCTGTGGCGCCGCGTGCCGCGGCCACCTCCTCGAGCACCTTCCCGCCGCGGCTGCGCGCCGTGGGGAACTCCCCGGAGCCGAACGGGCTGTAGCCGACGACGGCGACCTCCGCCGCCTCGCACCAGGGGACGACGGCGTGCTCCACCGCGCGCTCGGTCAGATGATACACGACCTGGTTGCAGGCGATCCGGCGCGGCCCCGCGATCCGCTGAGCGTCCTCGAGATCGGTGACATCGAAGTTGCTCACTCCCCAGAATCGCACCTTCCCGGTGTGGACGAGGTGGGTGAAGGCGTGGATCGTCTCCTCCAGCGGGTGCCGACTCGGCCAGTGCAGCAGGTAGACATCGAGGTAATCCGTGCCGAGCCGCCGCAGACTGCCTTCACAGGCGCGGAGGACCCCCTGGTAGGTCGCGTTCTGCGGCAGCACCTTGCTGACGAGGAAGACCTCGGCGCGGCGTCCCGCGATCGCTTCGCCCACCAACTCCTCGACCCGGCCCGATCCATACATCTCCGCCGTGTCGATGTGCGTCATCCCGGCGTCGAGGCCCGCCCGCAGTGCCCCGACGGCTTCTCGGCGCCCGTCGCGCTCCATGTACCACGTGCCCTGGCCGATGACGGGCACCGCGATCCCGGTCCACCCAAACGGTCGCCGTGTCATGGTGAGGTCCTTCCGGCGCCGGAGAGGCGAGTCCTCCGCACCATGAACCGGGGCATCCCCGGCCGCGTTGCTAGAAGCGGGCGCCGGCGCCCGCAGATGTCATTGGGCGACCGGCGTGCAACCGGGGTAGGATGGTAGCGGTGGTCTATTCTTCCCGCGGAGGGATCGCGATGCGTGCACGGATGGCAGTTGCGGTGGTCGTGGCGACGGCGCTGTTGACGGTTACGGTAGCCGCCTCCGCTCAGGACATTGGGGCGATTATCAAGACGATCGGCATCGGCGCCGCCGTGAGGATGTTCGCGCCGCAGTTGAACAGCACCATCAACAACATCCTGCAGGCCAGGGACGTGCAGACGAACCAGACGACCAAGGTCGTGCCCATCCTGAGCTTCTCCATCGGGATCGCGGCTCCGTCGCGGGCCACGATCGGGGCCGCGCAGGTGGCCGGATCGAAGGCCGCTATCGAGAAGGTCCAGGCCGTCGCGTCGCTTGACGGCAACTTCGCCAACGTCTTTATGATCAAAGCGCTGGTCCCCGTGGACAGCCTCGAGCCCTGGAAGCAGCTGCGCCGGGTGCCCGGTGTGGGTGTGTCCGCGATCATCGACCTGCGCATCTAGGCGGTCCGTGGCGGCAGGGGCCCACGCGGGTTAGCGGCGGGGGAGAGCCCCCCGCTGCGTCGAACGGAGTGCGGAGCGACTGTCTGGAGGCCGACCGATGAAAGCGGTGCGCATCCACGAGACCGGCTCCGCCGAGCAGCTCCGATACGAGGACGTGGCTACACCCGCGCCCGAGGCGGGCCAGGCACTCGTTGCGCTCCATGCCGCGGGGGTGAACTTCCTCGACATCTACCACCGCACCGGACTGACGAAGCTGCAGCTCCCATTGATCCTGGGAAACGAAGGGGCGGGGGTGGTGGAGGACATTGGTCCCGGAGTCACCGAGGTTCAGCCCGGAGATCGCGTCGTCTACACCAATGTCCCGGGGAGCTACGCGGAGTACGTGGTGGCGCCGGCGTGGAGGCTGGTGCCTATCCCACCGGAGCTGGACTTCGTCCAGGCCGCTGCGGCGATGCTGCAGGGGATGACCGCCCACTACCTGGCTTTTACGACCTACCCGCTGCAGGCGGGCGATTGGGCCCTGATCCATGCCGCCGCCGGCGGTGTGGGCGCGCTGCTGGTGCAGATGGCCAAGCGCGCGGGCGCCCATGTCATCGGGACGGTGTCCACCGACGAGAAAGGGCAGATCGCCCGCGAGGCCGGCGCCGATCACGTCGTGAACTACTCGGAGACGGACTTCGACAGCGAGGTGAAGCGCCTCACAGGCGACGAAGGCGTGCACGTCGTCTACGACTCCGTCGGGAAGGACACGTTCAGCCAGAGCCTCAACTGCCTGCGTGTGCGCGGGATGATAGTCCTCTACGGCAGCTCCAGCGGCCCGGTCCCGCCGCTCAATCCCATGGTGCTCAACCAGCGCGGATCGATCTTCCTGACCCGTCCCTCGCTGCACCACTACACGCACACGCGCGGAGAGCTCCTCCAGCGCGCCTGGGACGTCTTGGGCTGGGTGTCCTCCGGGGATCTCCGGCTGCGCATCGACCGGACCTACCGGCTGGTGGATGCCGCCGACGCCCACCGCCGTCTTGAAGGCCGTCACGCCCTCGGGAAACTCGTCCTGCTGCCCGACCGATAGCTCCCCCGGAGGGGAAGCCGAGTCGTTGACAGCGCGCCGGCCCTGCGGCTACGCTTGGCCGGGCTCCATGAGTCAGCGCAGCGCCGCCGTGCCGACCCGGTTCCTGCTCGCGGTCGTCCTGACCGCATCGCTGCTCTCCGCATGTGCGCACGTCGGCCCGTCGTCTGATCGCGTCTTGGTGATCGCGTCGTTCTACCCGCTGGCCGAATTCGCCCGGCGGATCGGCGGAGACCGCGTCGACGTACGCACGCTCATCCCGGCGGGTGTGGAACCCCACGACTATGAACCCTCACCGCGCGACATCGTCACGCTGGAGCGCGCGCGCCTGCTCATCTACAACGGCGCAGGGTTCGAGCCGTGGATGGCCCGCCTGCTCCCCGAGCTCCGCTCCACCGTCGTGCAGGTCAACGCCACGGCGGGCATGGCTCTGCTGCACCCGGAGTGGTCGTCGGGGGGACCGGATCCGCACGTCTGGTTGGATCCGGTCAGGGCCCAGGAGCAGGCCGCGCGCGTGCTGGCCGGTCTGATCGCCGTGGACCCGGCCGCGGGGGCGCGGTACGAGCGGAACGCCCGCGGCCTGCGGTCGGCGCTGGAGGCCCTGCACGCCCGGTACGAGCAGGGCCTGCGCGCATGCCGGCGGAAGGAATTCGTTACGACACACGCGGCGTTTGGGTACCTGGCGGTGCGCTACGGGCTGAGGCAGGTTCCGATCGCCGGGCTCGACCCCGAGAGCGAGCCATCGCCGGCCCGCCTCCGCCTGATCATCGACTTCGTGCGCCGGAGCGGAGCGACGGTCATCTACAGCGAGGCCCTGATCAGCCCGCGGACGGCCGAGACCGTGGCCAGAGAGACCGGGGCGCGCGTCGAGGTCCTCAACCCGCTCGAAGGATTGACGCGGGATGAGCTGGCGCGCGGGCTCGACTACGTGACGGTGATGGATGCGAACCTCAACGCCCTGGCACGCGGACTCGACTGTCACCGCTGACGTCGTCGCCGAACTGGCGCACGTCTGCGTGGATTTCGGCACGGAGCGGGTCCTCGACGACGTCGCCTTGCGCATCCAGGCGGGCGACTTCCTCGGCGTCATCGGGCCGAACGGTAGTGGGAAGACGACGCTGCTGCGGGTCCTCCTCGGTCTCGTGCGGCCGTCCTGCGGCCACGTGCGGCTCTTCGGCGCCGATGTGAGCGGGTTCCGCGACTGGCGCCGGGTCGGGTATGTCGCGCAGAAGGCGGCCTTCGAATCGCGGTTCCCGGCCAGCGTCTTCGAGGTCGTGGCCAGCGGCCGGTCGGGGCTGACCGGTCTCGCGCGGCGGCAGGGGCCGGCGGACCGCCGGGCCGTCCTCGACGCCCTGGCCACGGTGGGACTCAGCGACGTGCGCGATCGCCTGATCGGCCGGCTCTCGCAGGGGCAGCAGCAGCGGGTGCTCATCGCCCGCGCCCTGGTCCACTCTCCCGAGCTCGTGCTCCTGGACGAGCCGACCGTCGGCGTCGATCCCGACGCGCAGGAGCAGTTCTACGCGCTCCTCCGCTACCTGAATCGCGAGCTTCAGACCACGCTTGTGCTGGTCTCCCACGACGTCGGCGTCATCGCCCGCGAGGTGACGCAGCTGGCCTGCCTGAACCGGATGTTGGTCTTCCACGGCGACCCGGCCGAGGCCGTGCGGTCCGGCGCGGTCGAGCGGCTCTACCGGCCGGACAGCCTCGTCGTGTCCCATCGCCACTAGCCATGCCGGAGATCCTCCAGTATGGGTTCATGCAGCGGGCGCTGCTCGCCGGGCTGATGATCGGGATCATCGCGCCGGCGATCGGCCTCTTCCTCGTGCTGCGCCGTCTGAGCCTCATCGCCGACACCCTCGCCCACGTGGCGCTCGCCGGTGTCGCGCTCGGGCTGCTCGCCGGACTGCATCCCGCCCTCGGCGCGCTGCTCATCGCGATCGCCGGCGGTGTGGGGATCGAACGACTCCGCGTCTCCGGGCACCTGTTCGCCGAAGCCGCGCTGGCCATCTTCCTCTCGGGGGGATTGGCGCTGGCCGTCGTCCTCCTGGGGCTCGCCGGAGGATTCAACGTGGACCTGTTCACGTATCTATTCGGCTCCGTGACGGCGGTGCGCGGTCAAGACCTGTGGGTGATCCTTGCCCTGGGCCTCGGGGTGGTCGGGGCCGTTGTCCTGTTCTACAAGGAGCTGTTCGCGCTGACGTTCGACGAGGAGGCCGCACGCGTCCAGGGCATTCCCGTCGACGCGCTCAACCTCCTCGTCACGTTCCTGGCCGCCATCACCGTGGTCGTTGCCATGCGCGTCGTCGGCGTCCTGCTCACCTCAGCGCTCATTGTCATCCCGGCCGTCACGGCGCTGCGGGTGGCGCGAAGCTTCCGCGGGGCACTGTGGCTCGCCGTCGGGGCCTCGGTCGCCGCCGTGCTGGCGGGGATGACCGCCGCCTTCTACCTCGACCTGGCCGCCGGTGGCGCCATCGTGCTCACAGCGATCCTCCTCTTCGCGGCGAGCGGCCCGCTGGCCCGCCGCCGCGCCTGAGGCCGTCAGCCTTTCAGGTACTTTTCGAGCCATGCCACCGTGCGGTCCCAGGCCGCTCGGGCCGATGCGGCATGGTACCGCGCCCCGCTGTCGTTGAAGAATGCGTGCTCGGCGCCGGGGAAGATGACGATCTCATGCGTCACCCCCGCCCGCTGCATCGCTTCGCGGATCGCGGGAATCCCCGCATTGATGCGTTCGTCCTGTCCGGCGTAGATCGCCAGCACCGCGGCCTTGATCTTCGCGACGTCGGCCAGCGGAGGACTCGCCCCGTAGTAGGGCGCCGCGGCGCGGACGGCGGTGTTCGCCGTGGCCAGGCGCCACGTCATCCCTCCCCCGAAGCAGTACCCCATCGCCCCGAGGCGATCCCCACGGACGCCCTGGAGTCCCTGCAGATACCGCGCGCCCGCGTTCAGGAACTCGACCATCCGCTCTGGCGGCGTGCGGCCGAGAATGGCCGTGACCTGCGCCAGGTCGCCGGCGAACTTCTCGGTGCCGCCCTCGGCCGAGGCGAGATCGACGGCGAGCGCGGTGTAGCCGAGTTTGGCCAGGCGGCGGGTGACGTCCTTGAAGTGCTCCAGCAGTCCGCGGTTCTCGTGGATTACGATGACCGCGGGGACGGATCCCGTTGTCTTGGGCCGCGAGAGGTAGGCGTGCACGGGGACGCCGCCTGAAGCGAACGAGACCATGCCGGCCGACTCGAGGGCCGGGTCGGTTGGCGGGACGGTGACCCCTGAGGTCTGGGCCATCCGGGGCGCCGGATTGCCGGACGCCGCGGAGACCTCCTCCAGTGACGCGGTGACCCCAAGGCTCTGCAGAACGGTGACTGCCAGCGCGGTCCCACCGGCCATGAGCACGGTTCGGCGCAGGAATTCGCGGCGATTCAGACGACCGTCCTCGTAATCTTCGGCCCACTCCTCGAGAATGTAGCGTTGAAGGTCGCTCATTTGTCCCTCCCGTCAGGGGGCTGTGTTGCGGCAGTGCAGTGGTGCGGTAGCGGGAACGATAGGGCGAGTCTGTCACGGGCGTGTCACCGCCCGGGGAGATCGTTCAGGCCTTCGCTCCTTCCAGAACGCCGGCCCAGCGCGCCGTGGCGTCGAGACTGAAGGGCAGGTACGCGCCCGCGCGATCGGCCACCCCCGCGTAGCGCTCGCGGATCTGCCGGCCGACCTCGCGCGGAGGGCCGCTCACGGCGATCGCCTCCAGCATCTCGTCGGTCACCTCCTCCGCCATCCGTCTCCACTCGCCTCGAGCGGCGAGGGCGCTGAGCCGTGCCCCCACCTCCTGCCATCCGTGGTGCGCGAGCAGCGGGCGGTACGACGGCGTGCTGGCGTAGAAGGCGATGGTGCGCCGGGCGTCGGCGCGCGCCGCCTCGAGTTCCGCGCGCGACTCTCCGATCAGCGCGAAGACGCTCGCGTTGATTCTCACCGATGCTCCACGGGCCGCCCGCCGCTCGCCGCGGCGGATCGCTGGGACGATTACGTCGCGCAGGTACGACGGCGTGTGCAGGGGATGGACCTGGAAGGCGTCCGCGACTTCGCCGGCGACGCGGCACATCGCGGCATTGACGCCGGCCGTGGCCACGGGGATGGGATGCTCGTGGAGGGGCGGTGTGAAGAAGGGCGTCATCAGCGTGAGCGTGTAGAACGCGCCCCGGTAGTCGAGCGGTCCACCGGTGCGCCACGCCGCCCACACGGCGCGGATGGCGCGGACGGCATCGCGGAGGCGTGGAGCGGGCGCGTCCCAGGGCATCCCGAAACGGCGGACGACATGGCCCTTCACCTGGCTGCCCAATCCCAGGATGAAGCGGCCTGTAGAGAGGGCGGCGAGATCCCAGGCCAGATGGGCAAGAACGGTCGGGCTGCGGGCAAAGGCGATCGCGACGTTCGTGCCCACCTCGACCCGATTCGTGTGTTCGCAGGCCAGCGCGGCGCCGAGAAACGGCTCATGCGCGGTCTCCTCCAGCCAGAGGCCGTCGAAGCCGGCGCGTTCCGCGGCGCGTGCCAGCTCAGGGATCTCCCGCAACGTGCCGTAGGTGAGCCGTGCGTCGAACTTCATACGTCCAGCAATTCCCCCCGGCGTGCGGCGGCCCTGCGCAGGAAAACCCACGCCACGGCGTGAAACAGTTCGGTCCGGGAGAGGGCGCAAGAACGTCTGTGTGTGGCAGGTGGCGGGCGCAAGGTAGAGGGAGAGGATGAAGGTCGTCGCAGCCTGGCTCTTGGCGGCGCTGATCCTCTGGGCGCTGCCCTCCGGCGTGACCGGGCAGACCGGGGTCAGGATCATCGTCAACGGCGTTCAGATCCCCCTCGCCGCGCCTGCCGTCGTCAGCAACGGCCAGGTGCTGGCGCCGATCCCGGGGCTCTTTGAGCCCATGGGCGCGCTGGCCGCCTTCTACGAGGTCGACCGCAGCATCGTCGTCACCAACCGCATGCGCACCACGGTCCGCATGCAGGTCGGCGAGGCGCGCCTGCAACTCAACGGGCAGTCCCGTCCCCTGTCCGTCGCCCCCGCGATGCTCTCCGGACAGGTCTTCGTTCCAGCCCAGCCCGTGTTCCAAGCCCTCGGGGCCTGGACGAAGTGGGAAGAGACCGAGCGCACCCTCTACGTATCCTCACAGATTGTGGCCCTCAGCGCGCAGGCCGCCGGTGGGATCCTGCAGGTCAAGGTGGACGCCACGGGTCCCGTGCGAGCCGAAACGCACGTCTTGCGCCAGCCGGACCGCCTGGTCATTGACTTCCTCCACGCCGCACTGCGCGTGCAGGAGCGCACCATCGCCGTGAACGACGCCGGTGTGGTGCGCATCCGCGCCGCCCAGTTCCAGATCAAGCCCTACATCTCCAGGATGGTCTTCGACCTGCGCGAGCCGGTGGAAGTCCGGGTGAACACCTCGCCCACCACATACCTCGTCACGGTGGAGGTGCGGCCCCGCGCGGCGTCGGCGTCCTTGCCACCGTCGCCCCCGGCCCCCGGGCCGCGCGACGGCGGCACGGAGCGGCCGGCCGGCGGCGCCGTGAAAGTGCTGGGCGTCGCCTTTGAAGGCAGCGGGGATGCGGCCCGCGTGACCATCGATGCCACGGGGCCGGTCGAGTACAAGATCCGCGAGTTCGTCTTCCCGGACCGCCTGGCGATCGATCTCGAGAATGCCGTCTTCGTGCCGGTGAAACAGGACCTCCCCGTGACGCATCCCTCGGTCCTCACCGTCCGGGCCGCCCAGTTCACCGCGGCCCCCGCCGTCACGCGCGTCGTGGTCACCTTGAAACGCAAAATGAACTACGTGGTGAACCAGGCGGCGGGGCAGGTCATTATCGACATCAACGCCGCGGTCATCGGACGTGGACCGGCCACGGCGGCCGCGACCCCGGGGCGGTCGGTCCGACAGGACTGCGCGAGGCCGACGTCGTGCTGGACATCTCCCTGCGCGTCCGCGACCTGCTCGCTCGTGACGGGGTCCGCAACGTGATCCTCCGAGACAGCGACCTCACGGTCGAGCTCCCCGATCGCCCACGGCTGGCCAGGGAGGCCGGCGCCACCATCTTTGTAAGCATCCACGCCAACGCCCATGGGCGGGCCACGGTGAACGGCTCGGAAACGTACTTCCTGACCCCGCAGAGCCTGGCGCTTGCCCAGATGATCCAGGATGAGTTGGGGATCGTGCTGGGCATTCCCAGCCGCGGCATCAAGACCGCGAATTTCCTCGTCCTCCGGGACAGCGGGGTTCCCTCCGTCCTGGTCGAGGCGGCGTTCATCTCCAACGCGGAGGATGAGGTCCGGCTCCGCGACATCGCGTTCAGACAGCGGATCGCGGCGGCGATCCACAAGGGCATCATGCGGTTCCTGGCCATATACCCGGCACCCGTTAGTCCGTGATGCTTCGGGAGAGCGGGTAGGGGAACGGGGAACAGGGAACGGGGAGAAGGGAACAGGGACAAATGAAGGTCACGGTGCTGGGGAAGTGGAGTCCGTTTGCGCCGCCGGGCGGCGCCTGCCCGGGGTATCTGGTTGAGGCCGACGGCGCGCGGCTCCTGCTGGACTGTGGGAGCGGCGTGGTCGCCGCCCTGCACCGCACGGCCGATAGCCACGATCTGGCCGGCGCGGTAATCAGCCACCTGCACCCGGATCACTTCAGTGACGTGTACCCGCTGTTCAATGCGCTGCGTTTCGACCGCTATCCGGCCCCCGCGGCGCCGCCGCTCGCGGTGTACGCTCCGGCCATCGCCCCCGAGGTCCTGCCGGCGGCGCTGCCCCGGCCGGAGTCGCGCGAGGAGTTCCTCGAGCGGTTTGTCTTCCGGCCGATCGAGGCGGGGGAGGGCGAGATTGGCCCCTTCACCTTGCGGTTCGTGCCCACATCGCACCCCGAACCGTGCCACGCCGTGGAGGTCTGCGCCGGAGGCCGGCGCCTCGTCTACACCGCGGACACGGGCCCGTCGGACGCCGTGGACGCCCTGGCTCGAGGGGCCGACCTTCTCCTCAGCGAATGCACGCTGCTCGAGGGGACGGAGGAGCTGGCCGTGCCGTTAGGGCACCTCACCGGACGGATGGCCGGCGCTCTGGCCGCGCGGGCGGGCGTGGGCCGCCTGCTGCTCACGCACTTCTTCACCCCGCGCCATGCCGTCAAGGATTCACTTGCCGCCGCAGCGAAGGAGTTCGGCCAGGTTTCCGCTGTCAACGAAGGATCCACCTACGAGGTCTAGACGCCGATGCCCAGGATCGACGGGCGCAGCGCCGACGAACTGCGCCCGCTAGTCATCACCCGCCACTTCCTCAAGCACGCGGAGGGATCGGTCCTCATCGAACTGGGCGACACGAAAGTGGTGTGCGCCGCGAGCATCGACGAGCGCGTCCCGCAGTGGATGCGCGGGGGCGGGCGCGGATGGATTACCGCGGAGTACGGGATGCTGCCCCGTTCGACCCACGAGCGGAGCCCCCGTGAGACCGGCCGGCCGAGCGGCCGGGTGCAGGAGATCCAGCGGCTGGTCGGCCGCTCGCTCCGCGCGGCCGTGGATCTGGACAAGCTCGGGGAGCGGACGATCTGGTTGGATTGCGACGTCATCCAGGCGGACGGCGGGACGCGGACAGCCGGGATCACCGGCGCGTTCGTGGCGCTCGTGGACGCCCTGCACGTGCTCAGGAAGACGGGCGCCCTGGCCCGGTGGCCGCTGCGGGAGTTCCTCGCCGCGACATCCGTCGGCATCGTGGCGGGAGAGGCCGTCCTCGACCTGAAGTACGAGGAGGACTCCCGGGCCCGCGTGGATATGAACGTGGTGATGACGGAGTCGGGGCGCATTGTGGAAGTGCAGGGAACGGCGGAAGGGCTGCCGTTCACGCGTCAGGAGATGCAGGGGCTCCTGGATCTCGCCGACCGCGGCGTGAAGGCGCTCATCGCGCGGCAGCGCGAGTCCCTCGCCGACGTGCTGGGAACGGTGCCGCGCTGATGGCTGCGATCTCGCGGAAGACGAGACCCTCGCCGCGCCGCCCCCGCGCCGGGCGCCACAGCCGGCCCGCCCGGCGGCCGGCGGCCGCCGTGGCCGCGGCCCCAGGGATCTTGGAGATCGTGCTCGCCACCCGCAACCCGGGCAAGGTGCGGGAGTTCCTGGAGTTGATGCGCGATCTGCCGATCCAGGTGTACTCGCTGGAGGCCTTCCCTCAGATCGGCCATCTCAAGGAAGACGGGATCACCTACACTGAGAACGCGATCAGCAAGGCCGCCACGGTGGCGCGGCTGACTCGCCGGGTGACCGTGGCCGATGACTCCGGGCTCGAGATCGACGCCCTTGACGGGAAACCGGGCGCGCTGTCGGCACGGTTCCTCGGCGACGGCGCCTCGGACACCGCGCGCAACGCCCGGATCCTCCGGCTCCTGCACCAGGTGTCTGCGGAACACCGCACCGCGCGTTACCGGGCGATCGTCGCGGTGGCGCTGCCCGACGGCGCGACGCGCACGTTCGAGGGAACCTGCGAGGGCCGTATCGCCACCGCCCCGCGCGGCTCCGGCGGTTTCGGCTACGACCCCGTCTTCATGGTGCCGGCGTACGGGAAGACGATGGCCCAGCTGCCGCTGCCCGTGAAGAACCGCGTCAGCCACCGCGCCCGCGCCTTTGGCGCGGCGCGACCATACCTCAAAGCGCTGGCCGCGGGACGCGGGGCGCCGGAGGTCGACAGTTGATGTGTCAGAGGTGCGCGTCGAGCCGCTGCGGCGCCGCGAGGATGTCGCCCCAGGGGTCCTTCCGCCGCTTCATGTAGTCCGGGACGGTCTTGAGCGTGAAGGTGAGCGGGTCGAGGTCCCGATCCAGGTCTCTCCAGGCCAGGGGGAGTGAGACGGTGGCCTCGGGCGTGGGCCGCACGCTATAGGCGCTGGCCAGCGTCGCCCCCAACCGGTTTTGGTTGTAGTCGAGGAACACCTTCCCCACGCGCCTTTCCGCGGCCCAGGCCGTGGTCAGCTGTTTCGGATGGCGGCCCTCCAGGTACTGTGTCACGGTCTTTGCAAATTCGTGTGTCTGCTCGAAGGTGTACCGTCGGACCAGCGGCACGAAGACGTGGAGCCCCGTCTTTCCTGAGGTCTTGAGGAAGCATTCGAGCTTGAGCTGCCGCAGCACGGCCCGCACGAGCAAGGCGGCCTCGCGCGCCGCATCGAAGCCGCGCCGCGAATAGTCCGGATCTCTCTCGCCCGCGCGCTGGGGGAGCTTGTTGTCCGGAAAGAGATACGGGTCGATGTCGAAGACCACGAAGTCGGGACGGTTCAGGACGCTTTCGCGCAGCGCCTCCTCCGAGGTTCCAAAGGTGGTCCCCGCCTTGCCGGCGCGCTCGGCGCGCCGCAGCGGCGCCACGCGGCTGAACCAGGGATGCATCTCGATGTCGGCGATCTGGGCCAGCCAAATCAGCGTCTCCACGCCGTTGCACAACGGGGCCAGCATCGTGTCCCGGTTGCTGCCCGAGAAGATCGCGACGGTCTGCACGAACGGCGGCGCGTCCGGCACGTCCTTCTGATAGAAGCTCTCCCCGTTCACGCCATTGGGGAAGCGGCGGAGCGTGACGGGGCGGTCGCGCAGATGCGGGAGGATGAACGGAGCGATGCGCAGGTAGTACTGGATGAGATCCGCTTTCGTGAAGCCCAGTGCGGGCCGGAACACTTTCTCGAGGTTCGTGAGCTCGACGCGCAGGCCTTCTTCCTCGAGCATCGCCTCAAGCGGGTGCTTCTTGCGCCCCGACGCCCGCGGCGCCGTCGCGGCTGTGGCGGGCCCAGGGGGTCTCCGTGGCGCCGTTCCCTCGTTCCCCCTTCCCTTGTTCCCCGTTCCCACGAGTTGCGCCGCCGGGACCGGCCGCTCCAACTTGACCTCCCGGGCCGGTTTGTCATCCCGCAATCCCTTATAGACCGGGAATCGCAACAGCCCGTCAGCCGTCCACCCCCCGTACTCGACCTCCACGACCAGATCGGGCCGCACCCATGTGGCCGGTTCGTTGCTGGGCGGGAGGGTAGGGAAGGGGCAGGTCGGCTGGACGCGCTGCCGCAGCAGGGCATACACCCGGCGGAGCTCCTTGTCGGTGAATCCGCCGCCGCAGTGCCCGATGTATTGAAGGCGCTCCCGCTCCTCATAGACTCCGAGGAGCAGCGCTCCAAAGGTCTTCGCGCGCCCCCCGAGCCCCCTGGTGTAGCCGGCGACGACGGCCTCGAGGCGCTGCTTCACCTTGAGCTTCAGCCAGTCCGCGGTCCGCTTCCCCGGCTGATAGCGCCCGGCCGCCCGCTTGGCCATGATGCCCTCGACGCCGATGGTCTGGGCGGCCGCGTAGAATTTCGTGCCCTCCGCCGGGACCGCTTCGGAGAGACGGACGAGCGGGTGTTCCGGGAGGATCGCCTCCAGCACACGCCGGCGATCGCTGAGCGGGCGGTCCACGAGCAAATGCCCGCCTAGGTACAATAGATCGAAGACGTAATACGCTAGCGGCGGCCTAGCCGCGGTCTTGAGGTTCGGGCGCTGCTGGAGGAGGGGAAAGGATGAACGGCCTTGGGGGTCGAGGGCCACGACCTCGCCGTCCAGGACCGCGTCGGGGAGGTCGAGATTGTACAACGCCTCGATGGCCTCGGGGAACTGCTCATTGATCACATGCCCGCCCCGGCTGCGGAGGGTTACCTGCCGCTCGGCGCCCGCGCGCCGCAGGTAGGCGATGGCCCGGACGCCGTCCCACTTGATCTCGAAGAGCCAGTTCACCCGGTCGAACGGCGCCTCCACCAGCGTGGCGAGCGTCGGCTTTATCTCCGCCGGAAACGGATCGCGCCCCTGGGCCTCAAGCCCGAGCGCTCCTAGCGCCCGCCGGGCAGTCGGAGACGGTGTCTTCGCTTTGCCCGCGCGCTCCCTTATCCCCGATCCCTGATCCCTTGTCCCCTTGGCTTGTTTGGACTGCCATCGCGCCGTGCCTTCCGCCGAGATCTCTTCGATGGTTCGGCCGCTCTTGACGGAGATCGACGGGTCGGGGAGGGTCCAGCCATCAACCGCGTCGGCATCGCGCTTCTTGAACATCAGCCACTGGGTCTGCCCGCCCATCTTCGTCCTGACGAGGTGGAACTCACCGCGCAGCTTCTTTCCGCGCAGCCGCACGACGAGCTTTCCGCCGTCGTAGCCCGCCTGTGGATCGCCCTCCACACTGTCGTAGGTGCCGCGGTCCCAGACCATCACCGTCCCAGCACCGTAGTTGCCCTTGGGGATCACACCCTCGAAATCCAGGTACTCGAGGGGATGGTCTTCGACCGGGACGGCGAGGCGTTTCTCGTTTGGATCGAAGGTGGGGCCCTTCGGGACCGCCCAAGATTTCAGTGTGCCGCTCATCTCGAGGCGGAAGTCCCAGTGGAGGCGCGAGGCGTGGTGCTCCTGAACCACGAACCGGAGCTTCCCCGCACCTCTCGCGACCCGCCCCTCGGGTTCAGGGGTCTGGCGGAAGCTGCGTTTGCGGCGATACTCTTCGAGGTCCATGCCCGTCATGGGTGGTCCACGCGCCGGCGCAGGTCCCGGGCATAGTCCGGGGCCGGGGCCCCTTCCTCGTGCGTGAAGTACGCGTAGACATCGCGTCCCTCCGCCAGCCGCTGCGCGATCCAGGCCGCCCATTCGTCGAGGGCGGTCTCGCCGTAGGATGACTTGTGCAGGCGCAGATAGGACAACGGGCCGACGACCTCCCTCGGCTGCGCCTTCTCGTCGGTCTCACCGATGACCAGCGAGACCCGGTGGGCATTTAGGAGCTCGTACACGCTGTCGCGGTGCCAGGAGGCGTGCCGGAACTCGAGGACGGCCGGCGCGCCGGGCCGCAGCTGCGTGAGGAATGCCCGCAGCTTCGCCTCGTCGTAGCGCAGGGAGGGGGGGAGCTGGAAGAGCAGCACCCCGAGCCTGGGGCCCAGGGCGCGCATGCGTTCGGAGAGAAAGGCCAGGTCGCCGTCCACGTCGCCGAGGCGTTTGAGGTGGGTGATCCGCCGGTGGGCCTTGACCGCGAAGCGGAACTCCGCGGGAACGGCCGCGGCCCACTGCATCAGCGTCTCGTCGGTCGGGTAGCGGTAGAAGGTGTTGTTGATCTCACAGCTGGGGAAGATCCGCCCGTAGTGGGCGAGGAACTCCCGCGCGGGAAGGTCCTTCGGGTAGAACGACCCCTTCCACTCCGAATAGCTGAAGCCGGACGTCCCGACGTAGAACCGGGTCACGCCCTAGCGATGACGCTCGCGCAGCGCGGCGGCGCGGGGCCGCGCGCGGCGGCCGCGGCGGATGGGCTCCTCCTTGCGCGTCGCCTGGAGGCTGCGGCGGAGCGCCTCCATGAGGTCCACGACCTTCTCTTCCTTCCGCTCCGGCGCGGCGACCGGTTCGCCCTCAACCTTCGCGGTGATGACCTTCTGCAAGGCCTCGCGGTACTCGTCCTGGTACTGGGCCGGATCGAAGCCGGAGGCCATCCCCTCCACCAGCTGGAGGGCCATCTTCTTCTCGTTGGCATGCACTTTGGCCTGGACCGGGAGTTCCGGGATGTCCTCCGCGCTGCGCACCTCATCGGCGTAGAAGAGCGTGGCCATGACCATTGCCCCGTCGTAGGGGCGCACGGAGACGAGGTGCTCCTTCTCGCGGATGACCACCTTGCCGACGGCGATCTTGGACGACTCCTCCAGGGTGTCGTGCAGCAGGCGGAAGGCCTTCTGGCCGCCCTCGTCGGGGGCCAGGTAGTAGGAGCGCTCGTAGTAGATCGGGTCGATCTCGGCGAGATCGACGAAGGCGCTGACGCTCACCGTGCCCGCGGTGTCGAGCGGGACGTTCTCCAGCTCTTCATCGGTCATCGGCACGAACTTGCCCTTGGCATACTCGAATCCACGGACCACGTCGTTCCAGTCCACGATGGCCTCGTGGGTCGGACAGTACCGCTTGTTCTGGATGGGCGTCATACAGCTTTTGTGGAGCAGGCGGAAACGGATGTCCTTGGCGTCGGTGGCCGTGTAGAGCTTGATCGGGATGGTGACAAGTCCGAACGTGAGGTGACCCTTCCAGATCGGCCGCATCGGTTCGCTCCTCGGAACCCCAGAGCCCGCGGGGGCGATTCAGGCGTACTGGGTATTATATCGCGGGGACGCCCCCCTGTGGGTGTTTTCCCCGAGGAAGGATGGACCCCATGCCGTGCCCAATCCCTTCTCGGAGGTTTGGTCATGCCCTGGATGCCCGCGCCGCTGGCGAAGTTCTTCACCTACTGGTCGCTTACGCTTGCGGTGTTGTTCATCTACGCCTTCGCGGTGCTCGTCGCCGGGCTGGACGTGTGGGATGATCTGATGACCCGGGTGCGCAAGCGGCGCGCGGAGAAGCCGGGCGCGCGCGGCCTGGTGCCGAACCCGCTGCTCGGGAAGAGCGTGGCGTCCACGCTGGGGATCGGCCCGGGACAGGTCGCCGACGCGAAACGGCGGTGGGTCTATGACCGGGCGCAGGCTGCTGTGGCCAGGCTGGGGGCGAAGGTCACCGTCGTCGTCCTCGAGGACTCGAGGGAACACCCCCTGGTGCATTTCCATGACGGCGCCCGCCTGACGTCCTACCGGGTGGACAAGACCTGGGTGGCCGAGGCGCGGGCCGGCAACGCGGAGCGGGCCCGCCAGATCGAAGATCTCCTGGAACGATACCTCGCCAGCGATTTCCTTGGCCGCCAGGAGGGGCGCCCCCGGCGGACCACCGAACTGGCCCGCGAGGCCACAGCGAAGACTTCCGCGCCGGCTGCGCCGGCCGCCGCGGCGTCGCCGGAGCCGTCCGGTCCGACGCAGTCATAAACGGGGGGTCCGAATACGGACGCGGACTCCGGCTGTGTGCCGGAATCCGCGTCGACTCTGGTCGGGGCGGCCGGACTTGAACCGGCGGCTTCGTGCTCCCAAAGCACGCGCGCTACCAGGCTGCGCTACGCCCCGAACATTCACTCGTATCCTAGCACGGCGGAGCCGACCAGGGGAATGCCGACGCCCGGAGGGGCGTTCGTAGCGGAATAAGCGGCACCCGAGGGAGAGGGGACGATGGCCACCTTCGTCATCGTGGGGGCGACCGGAGACCTGGCTCAGCGCATGCTGCTTCCCGCGCTGTTCCGGTTGTGGTCGGACGGCGCGATCAGCCGCGACTTCGCCGTCCTCGGCGTGTCCCGCCGCCCCTGGACCGACGACGACCTGCGGCGGTTCGCCCGTGACGGGGTCGCCCGGACCGGCGAGCCGGAGGGGCAGGCCTGGGCGGCATTTGCCCCGCGCCTGCACTTCGCCTCTGGGGACACCACCACGCCTGAGTCGTGCGGCTTCCTGACCGAGGCGCTTCGCGACGTCGAGGAGCGCCATCACACCGGGGGCAACCGGCTCTTCTACCTGGCCTCCCCGCCGTCCACCTACGAGCCGTTCCTGCGCGCCCTGGCCCACAGCGGCCTGCTGCACCGGGGGACCGAGCCGTGGACCCGGTTGATCATCGAGAAACCCTTCGGCTCCGACGAAGCGTCGGCGCGGCGTGTGAACGCGCTCCTGGACGGTGCCGTGGGCGAGGACCGCGTCTTCCGGATCGACCACTACCTCGGCAAGGAAACCGTGCAGAACATGCTGGTGTTCCGCTTCGCGAACACCGTCTTCGAGCCGATCTGGAACCGCCAGTACGTGGATCACGTCCAGATCACGTTCGTCGAAGACATCGGCGTCGCCGGACGCGGGCGTTTCTACGAAGAGACCGGCGTCGTGCGCGACGTCGTCCAGAACCACATGTTCCAGCTCCTGGCCGTCATCGCCATGGAACCGCCGGCCGTCTTCGACGCCGAAGGGTTCCGCAATGAGAAGGCCAAGGTGCTCCGGGCCATTCCCCCGGCACGTCCGAAGGACGCCGTGCGCGGGCAGTACGGCGCCGGTCGGATCCACGGTGCTCGCGTGCGGGCGTACCGGGAGGAGGAGGGCGTGGACCCGCGCTCCACCACGCCGACCTATGCGGCGATGCGCCTGGGAATCGAGTCCTGGCGCTGGGCCGGCGTGCCCTTCTACCTCCGCGCCGGGAAGCGACTGGCGCGTAAGGACACCGAGATCGTCATCGACTTCCGCCAGCCCCCGCTTGCGCTGTTCAAGGACTGGGACGTCACGGAGATGGACCCCAACGTCCTCATCCTGCGGACCACCGAGGACGAGGGCATCTCCCTGCAGTTCGCGGCGCGCGTCCCGGGACGGCGCCGCATGATCCGGTCCGTGCCCTTGGACTTCTCGTACAAAGAAGTCGGGCAGGCCGAGCGGCCGGCCTACGAGCATCTGCTGCTCGATGTCCTCCGCGGCGGGCAGACGTTCTTTGCCCGGCGGGATGAGGTCGAGCTGCAGTGGGCGATCGTGGATCCCCTCCTGCGCCACTGGGCGGAGCATCCGCCTGCTGACTTCCCCAACTACGACGCGGGGTCGATGGGCCCGCCGGCGGCCGATGAGCTCCTGGAGCGCGGCGGCCGCCGGTGGCGCGGCGGTGCCGTGAACCCGGAAGCCTCAGCGCGCGTCTGACAACGCATCAACCCGCGCGAGGGTAAAGGGTGAGAGCGAAGGAGGATCGTTCCCGGTGACACGTTTCGGGGCGGCAGTGCTGATCGTTCTTGTGGCCGCCGTTGCGGCGGCGGCGCAGCCCGCGGTCCTCCCGGTCACGGAGGTCGACCGGGCCGTCGTCCTGGTGTCCGTGGTCACGGAGAGCGGCGGCCGGAGCATCCAGGGGTCAGGATCCGGCATCATCATCGATCCCGGTGGGCTCATCCTCACGGCGGCGCACGTCGTCAACCGGGCGCAGACCATCGAGGTATCCTTCTCCAGCGGGCACACCCTGCCGGCGCGCCTGGTCGGGATCGATCCGCTCTTCGACGCCGCGCTGATCCGCGTGGAAGCCTCCGCCTCGCTGCCCACCGCAGCGCTCGGGACGCCGTCACTCCTCGCCTCCGGGTCGATGCTCACGGCGCTGGGCCGCGCGCCCCGCCGTCAGGCGGGTCCGACGGCGGGCGAGTTCATCGAGGTAGACATCGAGGCGCGCCCGGGCGTGCCCCATCTCCGCGCCTCGACGCGCGTCTGGCCCGGCGACTCAGGAGGGGCCATGGTCAACGATCGCGGCGAGGTCGTCGGCTTGATCGTGGCGGTGTCCCGGGACGGGCGGGTCAGTTTGTCCGTGTCGATGGATGCCGTGAGGCGGCTGCTTCCGGATCTCCAGGCCGGCTCGGTCCGTCACCCCTGGATCG
>Ga0209751_10001473_pt1 | contig 24167 bp, 25 predicted proteins | sample RifCSP13_1_FD_184019 | JGI IMG/M metagenome (GOLD analysis project Ga0209751, IMG submission 184019) | Soil microbial communities from Rifle, Colorado - Rifle CSP2_sed 13_1 (SPAdes) (version 2) | ecosystem: Environmental > Terrestrial > Deep subsurface > Rock core/Sediment | place: Rifle...
CGGCCATGAACTTCTACGCTCTCTTCCGCGGGACCTCGCGCCTGCAACTCACCTTCGCGGGCTATCGAGTGGACTGGCCGCTGCTCTGGCGCATGACGGTCATCGGCGCGCCGGCCTCCGTCAACACGATGGAGCGCACCGTGGCTCAGCTCCTTATGGTACGGCTCATCAGCCCCTTCGGTGATATGGCCTACGCCGCCTACTTCCTTGTGCAGCGTCTGCAGATGCTTTCCAATCTGGGGAGCATGGGACTCGGCCAAGCCGCCGGCGTCATTGTCGGCCAGAACCTCGGCGCGGCCAAGCCGGAGCGGGCGAAGGAGGCCGTCGGCTGGGCGCTTCTCTTTGTCTCACTCATCAAGGCGACAGCCGTAGCAGCGCTCGTCGCGTTTCCCTATATGTTCCTGTCTATCTTCAGCGAGCAGTCCGAACTACTCGAGGTGGCGGTGCCCTGGCTCTACATCATCTCTCTTAGCTTCCTAGTGATGGGGCCGATGCAAGTGTTTATGCAGTCCTTCCAGACTGCGGGGGACACGCTCATGCCAATGCTGAACACGCTGTTCGTCATGTGGCTGGTCGAGCTTCCGCTAGCGTTTATACTATCGGGCCAGGCCGCCCATTGGACGCTCTTTGGGATGCCGATACCGCTTGTCGGGTTGGTCGACCTAGGACAGTACGGCATCGCCTGGGCCATCACACTATCCGCGGTCATTCGTCTCGTCATCTACATCCCCTACTTCTTCTGGGGCCCGTGGACAAAGAAGGAGGTGTTAGGGGGTAGGAGACAACGCGGGATGCAGATGGGAATGAGCGGCATGCATTAGGGCACCGCGTGGGGGGCGTGGGAGCCGGTTCGCGAGCTATCCAAACCGTTCCTCTGGAGGATCACTCCAGCTGGTAGCGGCGGGAAAATGCCCGGCACCGCCTTATACTGACGAAGCCCATCTCGGGTGGTCGAGTTCAACGTGGCCGACGGAGTACGGTGGCGGGCTCACGGCGTCTCATGCGGCGATAATCAATGAAGAGCTGGCACGGGCAGGCGCTCCCAGCACGGGAGAGCAAGGCATCAATCGTTTGGGCCCCGCCCGCCTCGTCCATGGCACTGAAGAACAGAAAAAAAGTGGCTTAGCCAGGTCGCTCGAGGCGAGATCAGGAAGGCCTGGGCAGGCGCGTAGACATTCCGCCCGCACTCCCTTCCCAACCAAACGTCACAGGGCTCTTCGTCCACGCCAAACCGATCTGCCACTCGTGAACCACTCTCACGCGCAACTAAAGAGACTGGACACTAGGTGCGGCGTGGTCGCCCTGTCGCATCCCAGCCCCTCGCACGCTTCGTTTGACATCGCCAAACCCCGCTCGCTATCATGCCGCCTAGCTGAGCCGGCGGGTAGCCATGCCTGCGTGTCCGCCTTCGGCGGGCGCTCGACCGGATGATACATAACGAGAAGGAGATACGCATGGCGGGCCAGGCTTTGAGCGGTATTCGCGTCCTCGATTTTACGTACCACATCGCCGGCCCCTATTGCACAAAGCTGCTCGCCGACTTCGGCGCCGAGGTCCTCAAGGTTGAGCCGCCGGGAGGCGGGGATGTTTCCCGCCGCCTCGGTCCCTTCCTCAACGACGAGCCGAACCCCGAAGCCAGCGGCATGTTCCTCTATCTCAACACCAACAAGCAGAGTGTCACGCTAAACCTCGAGACCGAGGCGGGTCGTACGATGGCGCGCCGCCTGGCCGCTGAGAGCGACGTGATTGTCGAGAACTTCGCCCCCGGCGCTCTCGCCTCCCTCGGCCTGGGCTACGACGACCTCTCGGCGCTCAACCCCCGTGTTGTGATGGTCTCCATCTCTCCATTTGGCCAGGACGGCCCGTGGCGAGACTGGAAGGCCGACGAGGTGAACCTGCACGCCATCAGCGGCCTCATGCAGATCACCGGCGACCCAGAGCGAGAACCGCTCAAGAACGGCGGCCACCAGGCTCTGTACAACACGGGCATCAACGCCTTCACGGGCGCGTTGATGGCCATCTTCGCCCAGCTTGCGCGCGGCGTCGGCCAGCACGTCGACGTATCGGCGTACGAGAGCATGAGCTACATGATCGAGCCCCCGCGCGTGGTCCAGGCCTCGACGCTAGGCACCTTTACGAACCGCGTCGGCAATACCGGCACCCTCTATCCCGCTGCCAACGGTCACGTCAACTTTATCCGCGGCGGTTCGGGGAACACCTACGAGGTGCTGGCGAAGGTCACGGGCAACGATGAGTTCTTGAGCGACACCTTCAAGAATCTGCCGCTATTGGGCGCGGCGAGCCCGCAGGTACGGGAGGCGCTGGAAGGGCTGCTGGTCCCCTGGCTGCTGGAGCACCCAAAGGAAGAGTTCTACCACAGCGGCCAGGCAGGTGGGCAGAACTTTGGCTACGTCGCGAACCCAGAGGACTTGGTGGCCTCGCCTCAGTTGCAGGCCCGCGCCTTCTTCGTCGACGTCGAGCACCCGGTGGCAGGGCATCTTACCTACCCGGGCGCGCCCTACAGGCTGAGCGAAACTCCCTGGCACGCGGGTCGCGCCCCGTTGCTGGGCGAGCACAACGGAGCCGTGTACATCGACCGTCTGGGCTTCACGCCGGCGCAGATGGTCGAGCTTACCCGTGCCGGCATCATATGAGGCATGTGCTCCAGGCACTCATGATGACCAAACCTCTTGTATTGCGCCGGGGCGTTCAGAGAGGGCGCGGCCCCGGAGCCTGCCCTGAGCAAAGCGAAGGGACGGGGGTGTGGGGGTGTCCCCCAGAACGCTACTGGGTGGGAGGGTGGGAAGAACCGCGTCCCCTGTAACGCCAAGGCCAACCTGGCCACGCTCCACCCTTAGGAGCATTCCGTCATGAGACCTAGAGTTTCGAGCGCTGAAAAACCAATGGCAATGGAGAGATGACATGGCAAGGCTTCTCGAAGGCATCCGCGTCCTAGACCTGAGCAGCATCTGGGCTGCTCCGCTTGGGACGCGCTGGCTGGCAGACATGGGCGCCGAGGTCATCAAGGTGCAGGAAGTCCCCAAGCTGACGCCCCAGATGATCCAGCGCATGCAGGCGATGCAACAGGCGCAGGCCTCTGGGGCGCGCTCCCCGGCCGCGGGCGGTGGCGGCTATGTGCAGGAGCTCGAGGGCAACAAGCGCTCCATCAGCCTCGATTTCGAGACGCCGAAGGGCCAGGAGTTGCTCCGTCGTCTCGTGGCCATCAGCGACGTGCTCGTGGACAACCACCGTCCGGTCGTGCTGGAGCGGTCTCACCTCGACTACGAGGATCTGCGTCAGATCAAGCCCGACATCATCGTGGTCCGGGTCACCGCCATGGGAGCGACCGGGCCCGAACGCAACTACTCGGGCTTCGGTGCCACTATCGACGGCCTGTCCGGCCTCGCCTTCCACACAGGTTATCCCTACGAAGACGAGCCCATGCGCAGCGGCATCAACTACGCCGACCCGGTCGTGGGGATGCATGTCGGCGGCGCCGTGATGCTCGCCCTGGTCCACCGCCAGCGCACCGGCGAGGGTCAGAACGTTGACGTCGGCCTTCGCGACTCGACAATCACGCAGCTCGGCGAGCTGTTCATGGACTACTCGATGAACCATCGCTTCGCACCGCGCCTGGGCAATCGAGAGCTTGGGCTTGCGCCGCATGGAGCGTACCGCACACGGGGCGAGGACCGCTGGATCACCATCGCCGTCAACAGCGACGATGAGTGGCGTGCGCTGTCTCGCGTCATGGGCGGCCCCGACTGGACTCAAGAGGAGCGCTTCCGCGATATGCACGGTCGCTGGCAGAACCACGACGAGCTCGACGCGCTCATCAACGATTGGACCCAGGGCCAGGATGCGACCGAGCTGGCGGAGCGCCTACAGGCTGCCGGTGTGGCCGCGACGCCCGTTCTCACGGTCCCGGAGATCTTCAACACCCCGCAGCACCAGGCCCGAGACTGGTGGCACATGATGCAGCAGCCCGATGGAACCGCCTACCATTACTACGGCCCTGGCTGGAAGCTCCCTGAGACGCCTGTCGAGATCCTCACGCCTCCGCCACCCTACGGCCAGGACAACCGCAGCGTCTATCAGGGGCTGTTGGGCCTCTCCGATGAGGAGTATGCGCAGCTCGTTGAGGAGAAGGTCGTCAGCGAGTCCCAGTACCCAACGCTGCCGCCGGGCATGACCTTGCCGCCGCCTGGGGGAGCAGCGCCGCGCAGCTAGGACCAACAAAAGGCGGCGGGTCAGGCTTATGACCATCAAATAAATACCTTGATTCTGTAAGGGGAGTGACAGAGGGGCAGAGCCCCTTTGACGGGGGGTTGGGGGTGTCCCCCAAAGCCTACCAAGGGCGGGCGGGAGGGAAAAAAAGGGCTGCATAATATCAAACTGAATGGTTGATCGCCATTAGCCTGACCCAAGACAGCCTGGGGCATGGCGTGCTTAGGGCAGTCCTGCCGTCCAGAGGGGGAGTGCAGAGGGGGCAGAATCGCCTCACCCCGCCCACCGAAGGGGAGCGCCGAGGGGGCAGAGCCCTCTCGGCTAGGCTCCAGAGCCTGCCCTGAGCCTGGCGAAGGGTATATCTGGTACCATGGGTGGGCGGCTGCGGAAGGACTGCGCTCCACCCTATCTTGCCCCCCTATCGGCGCGACGCTATGATGCGCCCATAGGGGGTCCTACCCCCACAGGGAGGTAAGTCATGCCGGTCGTGACCATCCAGATGCTCGCCGGACGGACGCACTCGCAGAAGGCGGAGCTCGCTCGCGTCGTCACCGAGGCCGTCTCTTCCATCGCCCACGCCAACCCGGAGTCCGTCGTCGTTGTGTTCGAAGAGGTCACGCGCGAGGACTACGCCACCGGCGGCACGCTCCTCGCCGACCAGCCGGCGCACTGATTCCCTGACCGCTAGAAAGATGACGCCTTACCTTGTCCAGCATAGCTGCGGGATTCATCCCTCAGGATCTGTCGCCCTTGTCCAGCGTAGCTGCGGGATTCATCCCGCAGGCCTCCTCATCCGTTGATCCCTTTGTCCGCGCTCGTGGAGGGATGGCAATGACTGCTCCGTCTTTTCCTGAACGCGTCGCTCTCTTCATAGACGGAGCGAATATCTACTACGGCACCCGGGAGCTGAGCCTGCAGATAGACTGGAAGCGCCTGCTCGAGTACTTCTCGCGCGACGCCCGACTCCTCCGCGCCTTCTATTACAGCGCAATCCTGGAAGACGGTCCCGATTGGCTGCACCGCCAGTTGGACTGGCTCGCCTACAACGGCTACACGGTCGTCACCAAGCCCGCAAAGCGCTTCCGCCGCGTCGTCCTCGGGGCCAACGGCGCCGAGAGGGTGGTGGAGCAGATAAAGGGGGACATGGACATCGAGCTGGCCATCGACATGCTGACCCTGGCCGAGCACTGCGATCGCATCGCCCTCTTTTCCGGCGACGGGGACCTCCGTCGCCTCGTCGAGGCCGTCCAGCAGCGCGGCGTGCGGGTGCAGGTCGTGAGCACCCTCCGTACGCGTGACTACGGCATCGCCGACGAGCTGCGTCGCCAGGCCGACGAGTTTATCGACCTCGACGACCTGCGCCCCGCCATCGAGCGGCAGTACGCGCCGCGTGAGCAACGCCCCACGCCCACCGAGCCTTGGCCGGAGGAGCCTCCCGATCTCACGCCTCCCGACCTGCCGGTCTTTCCCCAGGGGTAGACCCTGTCCCTTGGTAGCTGCGGGATTCATCCCGCAGGACTGCTGAATCCAGCCTCGGCCCCGAGGGCTCGTGTCTCGCTGTAGCTGCGGGATTCATCCCGCAGGGCTCACCTCGCGCGCACTGAGGCCGCGGCATTCGTCCCACAGGGCCACACCCATCACGTGGTTGTCCATCCCTCTTCTCGCGCTTGCGCTGCTGGCCGCCAACACCCTGCGCCTCAGCCTGCTTGAGCCCTCATCATAGATCAGCGCGGACTCCACTGATATCGGACTTTCATTCACCAGTAATGATTGTTGCTGTCCATCGCGTCAACTGCTACAATGCCTCACAATCACGCTTATTCTAGCCAGCAACATAATACAAAGTCCGTTATATATCAGTCCGGACACGAGGCACGAATACATCTAGCGTATTTCCGGTCTCCCCCTGAATAAGGAGGCAAGCACTTGACTGACTTCACGACGCCGTTCCAACGAATGGGCCGGCTCTTCCGCACGATGGGCAGATACGCTCTCCACGCTCTCGTCTGTGTGCTGTTTGTTTCCGTCATCTCGGATGGATCGTCCGGTGTGGCGCAGGCTGCTCAGGGCAACCAGGGGCTCCAGGGCGGCTGGGCGGTCGACGACGCCGGCAACGTCCTCTTCGACAAGTCCGTCGTGGACACCCTGCCCTTCATGCAAGAGGCTGGCGCCGGCTGGGTGCGTATCAATTTCCGCCTGGGCGACTGTTTCCAGGACTGGGAGACGTCGGTCTGTATGGGGAGGACAGCATTAGAAGCCTACGACGCTGTTATCACCGAGGCTCAGAATCGCAACCTCAAGGTCCTCGGCCTCCTCTCCAACGAGTCGTGGCATGGCCAGCAAAGCGATTGGACCGCCAACGCCGCTGAGACGACGGCTGGCGGCAGCGGCGACAACGCCTACATCCGCGACTTCGCGGAGAAGGCCGCACGCGTCCTGGCCGCTCATTTCGGCGAACGCGTCCCTCACTGGGAGGTCTGGAACGAGCCCAACGCCTGGACCTCTCTCGATGCCAACGGCGAGCCCACCGGTGGCACCTTCATCTACCCCTCCAACTTCGCCTGGCTCCTCAAGCGCTCCTACGACGCCATCAAGTCCGCCGACCCGAACGCCGCCGTCATTTCAGGCGGCCTCTTCGGCCATGACATTGGCGGCGCCAGCGTCACCATCATGGAGCGCGGCCAGCCCAGGCAGGCCATCAAGCGCGGCGACTTCGCGCCGGCCCGCGTGCCAGGTCGACCGCCGAGCGGCGACACCTCGCCCTGCCCGAGTACGCTCACAAACGGCGGCGACTACCTCTGCGCGACCTACGATGCTGGCATCGCCAAGGCGAAATGGCAGAAGGGTCGCTACCCGCTGGACCACATCGGCCAGCACCTCTACGTAGACCAAGGTGGCGCGACGAGCGCCGCGAAGCTATCGAGCTACCTCGATGATCTGCGAAACGCCTATCTGAAGTACGAAGGAAAGCGGACGACCAAGCAGACCCACCTCACCGAGTTCGGCTGGCAGACGCCCACGGGTGGACTCAGCGAGGCCACTCAGGCCGCCAACCTCCAGGTCGCCTACGACACCTTCAAGAAGACGACCTACGTGGCACGCGCCTACTGGTTCGCCATCCAGGACGTGCCCGCAGCCTTGCTCTACTTCGGCCTCCTCCGCGACGACGGCAGCCAGAAGCCAGCGTTCGCAACGTACCAGACCGCTGCGGCGTATTGACGTGCGAAGGGTTGTGCCCTCTCCCTCTGGGAGAGGGTCAGGGTGAGGGTCTGCCCGACTAGGACGAGCGATCTTCTCACGGCTTTTGTAACGTTTCCGCGTACGCAAGCGTTAGCTTACGTTGACAGTGCACCGAGTCTTGGTATAGAACATGTATTGGTGAGGGCCGCAGGCCACACCGGAGGTCCCATTTATGAAGAACATGGCGCGGTATCTTTCCAGGGCCTTACCCTTTCTTGGCGTCCTGGTCCTCGGCATCCTCGGCGCCACCCCCGCCGATGCCAGCCACTCCTGGGGCCCCTACCACTGGGCTCGCACGTCCAACTCATTCACCCTCAAAGTCGTCGATAGCATGACTCCCCTCTGGGATCCCTACCTTGTAATCGCCACCACCGACTGGAGCGACTCAACAGTGCTGGACACCGTAATCGAGGCTGGGAATGATGATAACAGCACCCGTAAGAAGTGCGCGGCGCCAACGGGAAAGGTTCGTGGCTGTAACGCCGCCTACGGCTACAACGGCTGGCTCGGCCTCGCCCAGATCTGGGTGTCCGGCAGCCACATCGTCAAGGGCGTCAGCAAGATGAACGACAGCTACTTCAACACCACCACCTACAACACGCCCGCCTGGCGACAGATGGTCGTATGTCAAGAGCCCGGGCATACGCTCGGTCTTGGTCATCAGGACGAGAAGTTTGACAACGCTAACCTTGGCTCGTGTATGGACTACACGAACGATCCGGACGGGACGATTAAGGGCCAGCTTTCCAACAAGCATCCCAACGACCACGACTACGTGCAGCTTGAGACAATCTATAGCTCACATTTGGAAAGCGCCACTACGAGTTCCTCCGGGCGAGGCAATGGCCACGGCAACGCCCCCGACGACCTGCCAGCCGGCGTCGACGAGCATGGCCTGCCCCCTTGGGCCAGCCCCGCCCACGGCGACGTCTACGAGGTCGACCTCGGCAACGGCGTCCGGCTCATCACCCACGTCTTCTGGGTGCGCGGCGACCTGCCCGGCGCGCGCCCCTAACACCCCTCTCCGACCACGTATCGACAGGGCCTGTCGCCATCGCGACAGGCCCTCATCTTTGTAGGCGCGGACGGTCGAAGATCCGCCTGGGCGACCGTTCGCCCTCATCGGGGCTCTCGAAGTTCAAGCCTCCAGCTTCCGATAGCCTAGCTGCGGGATTCATCCCGCAGGACTCTCTTCTTCAGCCCTCCATCTACCCCTTCGAAAGCGCCGCTATTGCCAGGACCCCTCCGCTGACGTCGCCCAGCAGTTGGATCGTCTTCTGCGACCAGGTCACGCCGCGGTCCGTCCGGAGATCGCCGATTGCGCTCAGGTCGAAGCCCCTCACCGTTAATGAGGGCTGTGTGCACTGGGGCGGGGCCGCATCCGTAAGAGCTACGCACAGCCGCACCTCGCGACCGTCCGCCCAGAGCCAGCCGTTGACCAGCAACGGCCCCTCGAGCCGGGAGGCTAACGCCTCCGCGATGGAAATGCCCGGGCCCATCCCGCTTCCCGCACTGTTCGAGGCGCTGCCTGGAGTAGCGGAATCGCCGGGCGCGCGGCTGCACCCAGCCAAGACAGCCAAGGTTAGTACGACAGTCGCTGCACAGGCTCCGAGAAGGGCCAAGCTCCTACCGGCGTATGATGCCGAGCTTGAAGTACACGCGGCGTCCATATGGTCGTCAGCGGCCTGGCCTTCCACCGCTCTGCGCGCTGAAGTAGTTCGCAAGGCCGCTATAGATGGCGTTGACCTCCTCAGCTATCCTCGCCTTTCGGTTAGCTGCGTTGGCCTGGAAGTACTGCCCTTCGCATTCATTGGTGATGTAGTAGGCCTCGGTAATGATAGATACCAGATGACCATAGACGGTCATGCCGTAGCCGCCGTTTCGCAGCCCTTCGTCGGTCCAGTTATATGGGCTGCAACTCCCGCCAGGCGGGTGCGATACTCCCACCTCCAGCGCGTCGTGGACGGCCTTCGCCAGCGCCAGGTCCTGCCTTTCGTTGTAGATGACCAGCAGGCCATCGTAGCCAGGGTCTACTGAACCGTTGTGGTGCACAGAGACCAGCGCGTCGCACTTCCTGCCGGCGCTGCTCTCACACTTGCTGATGGCGATCTCCACCCGTTCTCTTCGGCTGGGGAGATACTCGTCCCCCTCGCGGGTCAGGACCACGCTGGCTCCGCCGTCTTTCTCTAGCTTGCTCTTGAGGGCATAGACCACGGCCAGGTTGACGTCTTTCTCTTTGATCAGGACAGTGGAAGCGTCCGCGTTAGCCGGGTAGGTAGCGCCCCACTCCTCCCCACCGTGCCCTGCATCGAGGGCGATGATCTTGCCGTCGAGAGGCCCCAGGCCGTAAGCGGCTCGGTACGGGAGCAGGACTAAAGCCAGTGTCGCCAGGGGGAGTAGTGTGAGCCAGAAGCGTTTCATGGTCTTCCTGGGTTGCAGTAGCCGCTGATGAGACTGATGAGTCGCTATTGCAGGCGCATTCTTTCTCGCAAAGCTTAACCACGTAGGCTGTGGAAGTCCACTTGGGGCGAAGCCCAGCTTTCAGCTCCTTCGGCCAGCCCAAGACCGCTCTTTCGGCGGATGCCCCTCTCACGCCCGCTGCGCTAGAATAGCCTCGACATGATGCGAGGCGGCTTCGGCGGTGGCGGTGGTCGGGGAGGCTGGGATGGGCAGGGGCCTGACCGGCAGCGCGCCCGCGTCCGCTCTGCCCGCGCCATCATCCCCCGCGCTCTCGGCTACCTGCGCCCCTATTGGGGCCCCACGGCCCTCATCCTCGGCTGTCTCATCGTCGTCTCATCCATCGGCACGATCCCACCGCTCATCACCCGCGACATCCTCGACAAGGCCCTCCCAAGCGGCAACGGCGGCCTGCTGAACCTCCTCATCCTGGCGATGGTGGCCATCCCCATCGTCAGCGGCCTCATCGGCGTCGCGCAGAACTACCTGAACACGCTCGTCAGCCAGCGCATCATGCTCGACATGCGCAACGAGCTCTACCAGCACCTGCAGGGGCTCTCTCTGCGCTTCTTCACGAGCACCAAGACCGGCGAGATCATGTCACGCCTCACCGCCGACGTCGCCGGCATCCAGAGCACCGTCACCGGCTCGCTCATTGCCATCGCCTCCAATTTCTTCACCGTCACCATCACCCTCATCGTGATCTTCTCCCTGAACTGGAAGCTCTCCCTCCTGGGCATCGTCATGCTGCCGGCCTTCATCCTGCCGACGCGTTTCGTCGGCCGGGTGCGGCGCCAGCTCCAGATGGAGACCCAGCAGGCCCGCGCCGACCTGAACACGCACATGCAGGAGACGCTGAACGTGAGCGGCTTCCTGCTGATGAAGGCTTTCAACCGCGAGCGCGACGAGGCCGAGCGCTTCCAGCGGCGCAACCGCACGCTCATGGACCTGCAGATACGCCAGAGCCTGGTGGGACGCTGGTTCTTCATGGCCATGAACCTTTTCGGCGTTGTCGGCCCGGCCCTCATCTACTGGTGGGGTGGCCATCTGGTCATGGGCGGTGAGCTGACCGTCGGCACCATCGTCGCCTTCGTCGCCTACCTGAACCGCCTGTATGGCCCAGTCGGCTCACTCGCGACCGTCTACGTCGATATCCAGGCCGCCCTCGCCCTCTTCGAGCGCGTCTTCGAGTACCTCGACACCCAGTCCGACGTGGTCGAGGCCCCGGATGCGCAGCCCCTCCCGCCCGTTCGCGGCCACATCGAGTTCCGCCACGTCTCGTTCGCCTACGTGCCGGGCCGGCTGGCCCTGCGCGACGTCTCCTTCACGGTCGAGCCCGGGCAGATGGCCGCGCTCGTCGGCCCGAGTGGTGCCGGCAAGACCACTATCACCTATCTCCTGCCGCGCCTCTACGACCCCACCGAGGGCGCGGTCTTGGTGGACGGCCACGACCTGCGCGCCGTCACCCTCGATTCCTTCCGCTCCCAGATGGGCATGGTGACCCAGGAGACCTTCCTCTTCCACGCCTCTATCCGCGAGAACCTGCTCTACGGCCGCCCCGACGCGACGCACGAGGAGGTCGTGGCTGCCTGCCGCGCCGCGCAGCTCCACGACTTTGCCGTGGGCCTGCCGGAAGGCTACGACACGCTGGTCGGCGAGCGGGGCCTGCGCCTCTCCGGCGGCGAGAAGCAGCGCCTCGCGATCGCCCGCGTCATCCTCAAGGACCCGCGCATCCTCATCCTCGACGAGGCCACCTCGCACCTCGACTCGCTCGCCGAGGGGCTGATCCGCCGCGCCCTGGAGCCGCTCCTGCGCGGGCGCACCACCATCGCCATCGCCCACCGCCTCTCCACCATCCTCCAGGCCGACCTGATCCTCGTCCTCGACCGCGGCCGCCTCGTCGAGCAAGGCACGCACGCCGAGCTCCTCGCCCGCGACGGCCTCTACGCCCGCATCTACGACGAGCAGTTCCGGCCGCAGGAGGAGGGGGTGGGTGTGGTTTCTAGGATAGGGCTATAATACCGAACGACCAGGTTAGCTCAGGCGGGTGGAGAGTAATGGCCACATCGATCCCGGAGACCTATCGAATCGCTGACCTCATTCAATGGCATAGAGAGAAATCTCTCGTCATCAATGAGGAATTTCAGCGGCGCAGTGTCTGGACATCTTCAGCTAAGTCTTACCTTATCGATACAGTGCTGCGGCAGCTTCCGATTCCCACCATCTATATGCGAACCAGCGTGGACCCACGGACTCAGAAGGCTTATCGAGAGGTTGTGGACGGTCAGCAGCGCTTGAGGACGTTTGTTGAGTTCTCTTCGAATCGTCTGAAGCTAGACAAGAGATCTAAGGAGTTCGCGGGTCTTTCATACGAAGACCTTGACACCGAATTCCAAGAGAGATTTCTTGCTTATCCAGTGACTGTCGTTCAACTGATCAATGCTAATGTCTCAGATGTCTTAGAAATATTCTCTCGTCTCAACTCGTATAACGTCGCCGTTAATGCGGCCGAACTTCGGCACGCGAAATTTCAGGGGGAGTTCAAGTGGGCCGTGCATGAGGCTGCTTTGCGCTGGGATGTGCTCTGGGAGAAGTATCACATCGTCAGCGTGCGACAGAGAGTGAGAATGCAGGACGATTCTCTTGTGGCGGAAATGTTCGGTGTTCTTTTGCAGGGCGTGACTGACGGAGGCGAGCGAAAGGTTTATCAATTGTATGAGAAGTACGACGAAAAGGAGCCTTGGGATCAGAAGCGAACGCTGGCTGCTCTAGATTCTGTGTTAGGATTTGCAGACCAGAAGCTTGAGAGTGCGCTTGTTGGTAATCTCGCCCGATCCCCTCATTTTCTCATGCTGTTCGCTTCCCTGGCACATGCCCTTGTCGGTATTCCGTCGGGAGAGATAAAGGACAACATGCCCGAACGAGACCCTGGAGCTTTGAGCGACATCGAAACAGCATTGCTTAATCTCGAAAAACTCGACAACATAATCGGCATGGATGATGAGCCTCCAAGAGGTTTCAGGGAGTTCTGGCTTGCTTCGTCTGGAACAACGCACCGAATATCCTCTAGACGAGCCCGTTTCCCCACGTATTATCGTGCTCTCCTGCCATATCACTTGTGACATGCCACGCGTCTCTCTGGAAGACCTGTATAGGAAAGGAATCTGAGACGGTAATGGCGGCTTTTAAAGCCCGCTTGATCGAAGAATCGTGCGTTCCGCCGCACAGAATGGGTAGGGAAATGTGCGTCGTGCGGCTTCACGACGCGTGGGAGCGCACGTGCAAGGAGCTGATAATCGCCTCGGCGTGTGAGGAGCCAGTGACCGCACTGGGCCAAACCGTAAGCAGGGTTGTGCCATCCCGGCAACAAGTCCTGCCGCAACTCCGTGCTACATTCACCGGGATCACGCGCAAGCAGCGTTACTGGGAACCGGCGTGGGGCGATCCACGCAGTCTGCTAGATACCGCGCAGCGGCTTGGTTTGAGCAATTATCCTACGTTGAGCTTGGCGATGGGTGTGCCAACCAACGCGGCCGGCCACCTCAAGGACGTGCGCCATTTCTTCGCCCATCGCGCCGGGAACACGGCCGCGAATGTGGCACGCGTTGCGCTCTTTTACCGGCTTTCGGCAAAGTCTACTGCCGATGACGTAATCGGCTCGACGATTCCTCCTGGGCTAACTATCTTCGAAAGCTGGATTCACGACTTGCGCACAATGCTGCGCGCCGCTGTGGCCTAAGCCTTGCTTTGATGATTCGCAGCTGGAATCTCGACCTAAGGAGGCACCTATGCCTACAGACACCCTGACCGCGATCACCTCTTGGGCTAACGCCCTGGGCGGCCTCGCCGGCCAGCGAGGATTTTCGCTGCCGCTCCTGGGCGAGACGACGAGCCTCGGCGACCTCGTGGCCTGGGCCCGCTCGGTGAACGGCGCCGCTGGGGCGTACGTCTCCCTCCCCTCGCTGCCCGCCGACGCCGACGAGGCCGCCCTGCTGTCCTGGGCAAGAAGCGTCGACGGCGCGATCCGCGGCTTCGGCATCAGCCTGCCGCCCCTGCCGTAAGTCAATGCCCTCTCCCTTGACGGGAGAGGGCTAGGGTGAGGGTGAGACGCTAACAGAAACCGAGGTAACGCCATGCGCCGCCCGCGCGATCGCTCACTTCCACGGCCCGTCACTATGCACTGGGGCCAAGGCGCCGTCATCGAGGAGGCCAGCGCCGTCGGCGAATACCACGAGCCGGCCATCCAACTCATCCGCTTCGAGGACGGTTCCCGCTCCCTCCGCTTCTGCTACTACAGCCTCGACGGCCGCTTCCAGCGCAGCCCGCTCATGCTGAACGAAGGCGAGATGGAGGGACTGCGAGCGGCGTTGGACAGGTGGCCGGAGCTAAGAGATCTGTTGGGACGACTGGTGGGGTACCAGACAGGCTAGAGGATTGGTCCACCCAAGACTGCATCATTACAGCGCTCACAAGCGGCGTTATTGCAATGAGTGATCCACGGATCTTCACGAACAGCGCGCGCGGCGGTTTCTAAGGTGCGCTTGGCAGGGAAAGCGAGCCATGTGCTTTGGCCAACCTTGATTTCTGCCATAAGGGGCGACAAAGCCGACCTAAGGTTCTCGAACCCCTCCGAGCAACCACCTGTCTCAACTTCCACCGTCATATTGTCGGGCCCGCTCGCCCATCGCCGGAAGAGATTGCGACCAGCCAATTCCTCTGCGGCGTGAATGAGCGTCATGCTCTCCAAGCCTACGCCCATCAGGATGACCAGGCCGTCTGCCTCGGCCAATGCTTTGAGCGGAGCATTGACGTCCAGCGGCTCTTGTCCTGAGATTAGTCGGTGAGCAAGCGGGCCAATTGCTGTAAATGAGCATAGAGGGTGCTCACCTCGAATCCGCCCGGGCGTCCTGAGTACGGTCTCTGGTATGACTCCCATGTCGGCATCGACTTCCAAACTGTCGAGCGCATAGCACGGCACTGTCTGCAATGGTTGCCTGTCCCACCACTCGTAGTCCGAGCCATTCCGAACTGGCCTGCGGTGGGGCGGCGGCGGCATCTGGAACGCGTACGAGAATGTGGGAACGAGCAGCGTGCAGCCTTCGGCCAAGATGCCGTCGATAATAGCCCGTGCTCCGCCTTCAACTGATCCAAATGAGCCCAGCGACGAATGAATACAGATTGGCCCGTCCGGGGCTCGGAGCCTTCGCATGGCTTCGCTGATGTCTTGGATAGTAACTTGGAACGGTCCCTGAGTTTCTCGCATAAATGTTTACGAATCACGCTGAAGTGCTCGTGCCAATTATATCGTCAACGGGCACTCTTTAGCCTGTTCAGGGGCTCTTGTGGACACGCCTCCCATCATCTACACCGTCGGCCATAGCAACGCCAGCTGGAGCACTTCCTGGCCTTGCTCCAGAGCCACGATATCGCGCTGCTGGTGGATACACGCAGCTATCCCGCGAGCCGCTACGTCCCGCACTTTGGTCGCCACCGCCTTGAACAGGCGTTGAGCGATGTCGGCGTCCGTTATTGTTACCTGGGCGACAAGCTCGGCGGCAGGCCCGTTCGCTCGATTTCTATGGCCCCGACGGCAAGGTGGACTACGACCTGATCGAGGTGGGCGCTTCCTATCAAGAGGGCATCGAGCAGCTCATGGAAGAAACCCGTAGGGGCGGTTCGCGAACCGCCCCTATCCGCGTCTGTCTTCTCTGCAGCGAGGAGGACCCATTGCGCTGTCACCGCCGCAACCTCATCGCCCGGACCCTCGTTAGACAAGGCGGCAGCGTCCAGCACATCGGCGGCGACGGCCGCCTCGAGAGCGAAGAGGAGGTGCGGCAGCGGGAGGCGCGGATGATTAGACCACCCCGACAAGCAAGCGGGAAAGGAGGCCGTCGCCAGACCCGTTTGCTCTAGACAGCATGGTTCCGTGGAGCGTAGGGGCGCAGCATGCTGCGCCCCTACGTCCTCTTTAGTATTGCGTGGCAAATCGCTAACTCTCCCGCTATCATGACGCCATGAGCCTACGCATCGCCCTCGTCCACGACTGGCTGAACCAGCACGGCGGCGCCGAGCGCGTGCTGGAGGTGCTGCACGACCTCTTCCCCCAGGCGCCCATCTATACGTCCTTCTACGAGCCCTCGCGCCTGCCCGACTTCTACCGCGACTGGGACATCCGCACCACCTGGATGCAGCGCCTGCCGCTGGCGCGGCGCTATCACCAGCCCTTCCTCCCGTTGTATCCCTTCGCCTTTGGCAACCTCGACCTGAGCGGCTACGACCTGATCCTCAGCAACTCCAGCGGCTTCTGCCACGGCGTGCCGAGGCCCGGCGGCGCTGTCCACCTCAACTACTGCCTGACGCCGCCGCGCTTCCTCTGGAGCAGCGAGACCTACCTCGCCCGCGAACGAGCCGGTTCGTTGCTCCGCCTGCCCCTAAAGCCGCTTCTGGCGGTGCTGCGGCGCTGGGACGTGGCCTCCGTTCGCGGCGTCGACGCCTTCGCCGGCATCTCCCAGGCCGTGGTCGAACGCATCCGGCGCTGCTACGGCCGCGAGGCGTCGCTCATCTACCCGCCCGTGGACACCGACGGCTTCGCGCCAGTGCCTGAGCACGAGGTCGAGGACTTCTACCTCATCGTCGCCCGGCTCGTGCCCTATCGACGCATCGACCTCGCCATCGAGGCGTGCAACCGGCTCCGTGTGCCGTTGCTCGTCGTGGGCGAGGGGCGCGCCGGTGCCGCCCTCGAGGCGAAGGCCGGCCCCACGGTGCGCTTCCTGGGACGCCAGCCGGCGGCGGAGGTGGCCCGCTTGATGGCACGCTGCCGCGCCTTCATCTTCCCGGGCGAGGAGGACTTCGGCATGGCCCCTGTGGAGGCGCAGGCCGCCGGCCGGCCGGTCGTCGCCTACGCCGCCGGCGGCTCGCTCGAAACAGTCGTAGACGGCGAGACCGGCGTGCTCTTCCGCGAGCCCACCGTCGAGTCGCTGATGGAGGCCATCGAGCGCGGCCGGGGCATCGCCTTCGATCCGGGGCGGCTGCGCCGGCACGCCCGCCTGTTCGATGTCGGCGTGTTCCGCGAGCGCATCAGCGCGTTCGTGGCCGAGCACGTCGGCGCACCGGCGCGGCGCTAGGCAGCGCTCCCTATGACGAGACTCGTAAGGCGACAGCAACTCAGAAGCCACAGAGGACTGGCGGCGTTGTGATGTCTGTGTCCTCTGTGGTGAGATGTTCCGTTACGCTCGGGGCGGCCTGATGCGCGACTGGCGGTACAACCAGCGCATCGCCTCAGGGAGCCGCTTGGTGCGACGACCCGAGAGGCGCGACCCGTGGTGGGCTGGGCTTTCGTGGGACAGAGTGTTGGCGTATGGCGTCACGGCTGTTGCGAGCCTGGCGCTGCTCTGGCTGCTGGCGCAGGTTGCCATCGAAGTGGTCGGCGTACTGCTCGTGATAGCGCTCACCTGTGGCGCTCTGTTACTCTGGCGCTATCGCCGAAAGTCGCAACGCGCCCCGCCACGTTGACAGCCGCGCGCGAGTGCTCGAATAATGGTCACCATGCTGCGTTTCATCGGTAGCGTATGAACCTCTTCAACCGGCTCTTCATAGCAGTCGTTGCCATCATCGGTCTGGGCTTCTGGACGCTGGTGTTGTTGGGCGCGCTCGTAAGCCGGGGCCGTCCGCTGGTCAACCTGGCGGACCGGCTGGGGACGGCTCTCGGAGAGCAGCCGATCGCGCGCCTCTTTGTTGCCCTCGTCGCCGCGGTGTTCCTGCTCATCTCGCTCCTGCTCCTGCTTGTCGAGGTGCTTCCCGGCGAGGAGCGTATTCCCCTGCGGCCTGTCGAAGGAGCCGACGCCTCGGTCACGCTGAGCGCTGTTCGCCAGTGGATCGAGTCGGAGGTGGAGCGGCTGCGCGCGATTCAGAGGGCGCGGGCGGAGGTGCATGCGCGTGGCCTTGTGGTGAATGTGCGTCTCACCGCGCGGACGACTCCGGACGAGCCGGTGCCGAGCAAGACGGCGGAGGTCGCGAGCACGGTGCGCTGGGTGGTGGAAGAACGGCTGGGCCTGCGCCTCGGCAAGCTCGAGATCCAGGTGGCGCCTCAGCTGCGACGGGTTCCCCTTCCTCCGGCGGCGCCAAGGACCGCCCCGCCCGCCCCTGCACCGGCCCTGCCGCAGCAGGCGGCGGTTCCCGTGGAGCAACCTGGGACTCCACCTCCGGTCTAGCTCGGCGTGACGCCAACCGATCCCTCCCCCAACGCGAGCGCATTCGCCCAGGTCGACCAACTGCCCTTGACAGCGCTGCTTGAAAGCATCCTCTTTGTCGCCGGCGAGCCCGTTCCGATAGACATCCTCGCCCGAACGACGGGAACGTCCGTGGCAGCAATCGGCGCGGCGCTGGATGAGCTCGGCGAAAGCTACCGGCAGCGGGGCGTTCGCCTTCAGCGCCAGGGCGACACGGTCCAGCTTGTGACCGTGCCTGAGGCCGCCGGCGCCATCGAGCGCTTTCTAGCCACGCCCCGCCCGAATCGCCTCTCCGCCGCCGCGCTGGAGACCTTGAGCGTCATAGCTTACCGCGGACCCATCACGCGCGCCGGCATCGAGGCTCTACGGGGAGTCGAGAGCAGCTCCGTGGTCGGCACGCTCTTGGCGCGCGGCCTCGTCGAGGAGGTCGGTCAGGCTGGCACGCTTGGCCACCCGGCGCTTCTCGCCGTGACGCACGAGTTCCTGCGCTACTTCGGTCTCCAGACGACTGAGCAGCTGTCCGGAGCCACCTTGCCATGATGATGGACCGCCCCAACCGAAGGCTGGACATGACGGAGACCGACCTCGACTTCGTGGTCAGCGAGGCCGCTCCCGAGGCGCAGAACAAGGAGCGCCTCAAAGAGCTGCTCCTCGAGGACCGAGAGTTCCGCAAGGGCCTCGTTGGCGACGAAAAGGTCTTTCAACGGGTTATGACCGACGACGAGATCTTCCTCAGGATCTCCCCCGCGCTCTACTTCGAGGTGCTCCTGAGGCGCGCCTATATCGATCTGCAAGCGGCCACCCATACCGTGGAGCGTGCGGGCCGGCAAAGCATCCCTGTCTTCGACGCGCCCGAGGTGGTCGAGCTGCTGTCGGACCCGGACGTGCTCGAATACCTGGCGCAGATGCTCGCCTCCTTCATCCGCATTCAGAGCTACGTCATGCCCGTCCGCGTGCGCCCCGGCCTCCGTCGCCGCGTCCGCTACAACGACATGGACATCGACAGCCTCGTCCGCTTCACTTCGACGGTGGACGAAGAGCACCGCTTCGGCCTGTACAAGCGCATCGCTGATGTGTGCCTCTTCATCTCCGGCTTCTTCCCCGAATACGCTTTCTTCGACTATCGCTACCCCGCTTCGGGCCAGGTTCGCCCGCTTACGGTCGGGCGCATCCGGCGCAGCCTAGAGGACTACGAAGAGGAGGGCCGCCGCTTCTACGGCCTCGCCGAGGAGCACGAGATGGCCCGTGTCCTGCAGCTCACGGATGTCTTCGCCCTCCTGCGGGAGCGCTTCAACCACGCCCGAAAGCCGCTCAGCTTTATCTCGGCGCACTACCTCCACGCCCGCAAGCAGCAGCTCTTCGGCGCCCAGAGCCCGTAGCCGCCGGCCCTCCGTATGACGCTGGCGGCGGTCGCCTCGCGGTGGGATGGTGGGCGTGCACCCGCTGCCGTGCCTCTTGTAGTCTGCGACAGCGGGGAGAGCCCAGAGAGGGTATCCGCCCCTTTCTGGAAATACGTTTCACAGCGGGCGTGTGGGATAAACAGGGGAGTGATCCTGTGGATCCTCAGTGCTCCGTGGCAGCGACGCTGCTCCAATCGCCTCGGCGGCTGCGGGTGCATCATGGCGGCATTGTAGGGGCAGGCCTGTGTGCCTGCCCGCCGGTAGGCCGAGACGGAGGGCGACCACATCGGGTCGCCCCTACCCGTGCACAATCACCCCCCGCGCCACCTCGCCGCGCTCCATCGCCTCGAACGCCGCGTTGACCTCCTCCAGCGCGAACCGCCGGCTGATGAGCTCGTCCAGCTTCAGCTCTTTCAACATTGTTAGTTTCATTACGGGACGGCAAGAGGATTCTTCCGCTTGCTTGGCTAAGTTATTCGCATCAATTCCTGTAAGTGTGGAGTGATGCGTTCTTTGTTGCCGTCGAGGTTAGAGAATTGCTTATCGCACACATCACTGAAGCGAGCCAAGACTCTGCGGTTTATCTCTTCTTGATTCTCAAAGATAGCCACAGACTCAAACTCAACCCCCCATTTTTCGAACTGAAGCAAGGAAATCGTTGCATCCCTCGTCTGGGCGTCGTTCTGCAGCGCGTAAACGAAGACTTGCTTGGCTCGTTGGTTAATGCGGCAATTGACCGAGTATTTACCATCGCGATCAAGCTCGGGGTGATGCCAATCGAAGATACGACGTTCCTCTGGTATCGTTGCTATCATGAAGGCCTTGAAATCATCGAAGAAGGTCGTGCGGACTCTTTCGCGGCTGAGAAACGTGACATCACTGATCTTCAGGAGGGCTTGAATAAAGCTATAAAGCGCGTCGCCGAACTGTTCAGCGGGGATGTCAATACGAAGTTCACCACCTAGGTCATCGACCCCAAATGCCGAGAGCGCATTGGCGATTATTGTCTGCCGAGTTCCTTGCAAGAGATCGCCTTCGTCTAATTCGTACGTGAGGTGCATATATGTATGTCCCTCGTCAGAAAGAATCCAGTGCTCGTTCTCTTGCTTCAGGACCATGGCGAGATGATCCCCGTCGCTGAATCGAAAGGGAGTGAACACTCGGTACCGGTCGATGCCCTCAGACCTAAGACGAATGAGTTCGCTTATTCTGGCTTGAAGCTCGCGCTCTATCGTGTGGACGTCCATGTTGCCTTCTTAAAAGAGAGTCGGCTGCAGCGTGGCAGGCAGGATGAAACCGCAATCAGTTAGCATGCAGGCGATGGCTTGCTGCAGGTCCGCATAGCGATCAGTCGGGCTGGCGTACGTGTCCTCACTCTCGCCCAGTTCTTGGTATCGTTGAGTAGCCTCATGAATATGAAAGTCATAGAATGTCTGCTTCTCGATCGTGTTGGTGTGCTGATGTGAGAGACCATTGTAGCGGCGAAGACGGAAGATATCGAAGGTTCCAGGTGGCTGATATGCAAGAATCACGGAAAAATCCAGTGGGTTCAGCAAACTTTGCCGGAGTAATAACCGAAACCGGCTGCCGCCGTCTCCGACAACGTCCAGTTGTTGCTCAGAGTGGCCACGTTTGGGCCGGAGCCTAACCTTAGATCTGTAATCATCAGGCAGTCGCTTCGGCTCGCTGATTAGCTGGCCTATCTCCATTTCCGTCAGACGCATGCTGTCCTTTTATAGCGTGTCAGGAGTTCCCACGCTAGTCACTGCCAACACGGGCCATGGCGCAGGTTGGTCGGGCCGGCACGGCTTGCTCCGTCCAGCGGGAGATGTGCTGCCCCTGCAGTGTCTACCCATACACCACCACGCCCCTTGCCACTTCGCCGCGCTCCATCGCCTCGAAGGCGGCGTTGACCTCCTCGAGCGCGAACCGCCGGCTGATGAGCTCGTCCAGCTTCAGCTTGCCTCCAAGGTAGAGGTCGGCGAAGCGCGGAAAGTCCACACGCGGCCGCGCCGAGCCGTAGAGGCACCCTTGCAGCGTCTTCTCGCTCGCGAACAGCGTGTAGGCTGAGAACGTGACCTGCGCGTCGCGCGCTCCTGCTCCCACGACAACGGCCATGCCGCCGCGACGCACGCAATCGTACGCCTGCTGGATGGTGGCTGGCAGGCCGATGACCTCGAAAGCGTAGTCCGCTCCGAGCCCGCCGGTCAGCTCGCGGACGCGAGCTACGACGTCCTCTTTCGCCGCGTTGATGCCGTGGGTCGCCCCGAACTGTTCGGCGAGGTCGAGCTTGTATGGCACAACGTCGACGGCGATGATGCGCCCCGCGCCCGCCAGCGCCGCGCCCTGTACCGCGTTGAGGCCCACGCCGCCGCAGCCGATGACCACCACGTTAGACCCCGCCTGCACCTTGGCGGTGTTGATTGCAGCGCCGACGCCCGTGGTCACGGCGCAGCCGATCAGCGCGGCGCGGTCCAGGGGCAAGTCGCGGCGTATCGGGATCGCCGCCGCCTCGGTGACGACGGCATACTCGCCGAAGGAGCCGACGCCCAGGAACCCTGGGATGCGCTGGTCCCCCTTCCGCACGCGAGACGCTGCGGGGCGGCGCTGAGTGACACACAGGTTGGGCCGCCCGACGGTGCAGTAGACGCACGTGCCGCAGGAGGCGATCCAGGACAGGATGACGTGATCGTCTGGCTGCAGCGTGCTCACCCCCGGACCCACCGCCTCCACCACCCCCGCCCCCTCGTGGCCAAGGATGATGCCGCCCGTGCCCGCGCCCGCGAGCGTGCCGTGGATCACCGAGTAGTCGCTGTGGCACACGCCGCTTGCCGCGAGGCGTACGAGCACCTCGCCTTCCTGCGGCTCCTCGATCTCAAGCGACTCCACGACGAGCGGCGTGTCGCGCTCGTACAGGACGGCCGCCTTCATCGTGCGCATCGTGTCCTCCTTGGCCGGAACGATTGTCTGTCGTGGCCGTGACGGCCATGACCAACGGGGCCCATTATCGAGCAGTGACCGGTCGACGGTAACCCGCTGTTTCACCGCGATCACGGCATTCGTAGGGGCACAGCATGCTGTGCCCTTGGCAGCCCTTCATGAGTCGTTGACTCGCACGCCTGTGCGCCCCGTTGCGCCTAGCGCGCGCGTCGCCGGCTGAGGATGAGGAGCAGGCTGATGCCGATGGCCGCTCCCAGCGTCTCGCCGATCAGGAAGGGCCACACCGGCAGGCGGACCAGCAGTGCGTAGAGGATCGCCAGGACCGCGATGAGCGCTCCCACTGCGAGGAGCGCTTCACGGAGCTCATCCCACAGGCTTGGCTCCATGGGCTTTGAAGGAGCGACGCCGCTACGACGCTTGCTTCGCCCCAACCGGCGCTGCCAGCTCCGCGGGGTTGACGATCGCGATGAATGGCAGGTTGCGGTATCGCTCGTGATAGTCCAGCCCATAGCCCACGAGGAACTCGTCGGGCGCCTCGAAACCGACATAACGAAGCGGCGACTCCAGCAGCCGGCGTGCCCGCTTGTCCAGCAGGACGCACACCTCGAGGCTAGTCGGCTCCCGCCGGTGCAGGTGCTCAATGATATAGCGGAGGGTCATGCCGGTATCGATGATGTCCTCGACAAGGAGCACGTGCCGTCCTCGGAGGTCTAGGCTCGCGTCGAGCAGGAAGTGGACGCCGCCCGGCATCTCGCCGCCGAAGGGGGAGATGGCGAGATAATCGACCTCGACGAGCAGGTTGATGTGCCGCATGAGGTCGTTCAGGAACGGCGCGACGCCCTTGAGCACTCCGATGAGCACCGGCGGCGACTGCGCGTAGTCTTCGGTGATGGCCCGTCCCAGGGCTGCCACGCGGTCCTTGATCTCCGCCTCCGTAAAGACGATCCGCCCCGGCGTCTCCGCGCCGACCTCGCCCAAAGGCGCGTAGCCGTACTTGGCCAGGATCTTGTTGTAGTCGCGTCGATATAGCAGGCGGATGTTGATCTCCGGATGGAGCTCACGTAGGTGGCGCAGCTTGCGGTTCTTGCGTGTCGTCAGGCTCTGCTTGAGCGTCGTCAGCTCGATGTACTGGTCATGGTCGATGAGGTAGAAGTCGGGCGTGAACATCTCGACGATGCGGTCGCCCACCCAGACCAGGGGGAACGACCGTGGCTCGTAGTCCCAGCGGATCTTATAGAAGTCCAGCAGTCGCGCGAACTCCTCCTCGCTGGGATGGGCGAAGCGCACCGGCTTCTTCGGATTCTCCTGAGCGGCCCGCCGCTCGGCGTACCAGGTCAGCAGCTCCTGGCGCGTGTCGTCGACCTCCTGCTGCAGCGCCTCGTAGGCCTTCGCGTTCTCCAGCGCCACCGCGCCGAGGTCCGCGACCGCGCTCAGGAACTCGATCGCCTCCGGCGGATACGTGCGCGGCCTCGTCGTGTAGACGCGCAGCATGCCGATGACCTCGTCCCAGAGGCGCAGCGGCACGCTCAGAAACGAGCGTATCTTTTCCTTCTTGAGCTCGTCGGGATATTGGACGTGTGGGTCGCTCTGGGCGTCCTCCACCGCGACCGCCTCGCCAGCGAGCAGCTTGACCAGCATGTCGTCGACCCGGAGCGGCCCTTTGCGGAGGAAGGTC
>Ga0209751_10001478_pt1 | contig 24135 bp, 24 predicted proteins | sample RifCSP13_1_FD_184019 | JGI IMG/M metagenome (GOLD analysis project Ga0209751, IMG submission 184019) | Soil microbial communities from Rifle, Colorado - Rifle CSP2_sed 13_1 (SPAdes) (version 2) | ecosystem: Environmental > Terrestrial > Deep subsurface > Rock core/Sediment | place: Rifle...
GCCTCAGCTAGCCGTAAGCCCATGTTTTATATACCGCACAGGAGGCAACAGATTCAACTTGTCCAAAGTGGAGCGCAAGATAGGCGAGATAATCCAGACCCTCAGGCTGGCCAAAAAGACCAGCAAGGAGGACTATACCCAGCACCTGCGCCTGGTCGGGCTCGGCCTTGCGGCAGTTGGAGGCGTCGCCTTTGTCGTCAAGCTCATCTCTGAGTTCATCACGCTCGGACTGACCGGCCAGACTGGCTGATGGTTCAAATACCCTTTCTGTTCAAGTCAAGGCATGGAACAAAACAAGGCAGTTGCCCACGTAAATTCAAAGACGTGGGAGTCTGAAGTACTAAAATCCGATCTACCTGTGTTCGTCGACTTTTGGGCCGAGTGGTGCGGGCCTTGCAGGATGGTCGGGCCTGCAGTCGAGCAGATAGGCAAGCTGATGCAAGGCAAGTTAAAGGTGGCCAAGGTCAACGTTGACGAGAACCAACAGATAGCGATGAAATACGGCATTCAGTCTATACCGTCGCTCTTGCTGTTCAAGGGTGGCAACGAGATAGGCCGGACTATAGGGGCGATGCCAAAAGAGTCGTACCTGAAGTTCATCGAAAGCACGCTTGCAAAAGCGTAAGCAAGCAAGCAAACCCTTCTCTTTTTTCACGAAAGCATTAATACGGCACGGAGAGCGATACAGGAACCAGATTGGGAAAGAAGGAACTAGCCGCGCTCTTTTCGTCCGACCCAGACAGGTATTACAAGGTCTCGCTATTTGACCGCCTCGGCTTCAAGCGCCAAAAGTGCAGCAAGTGCGGCAAGCACTTCTGGTCGCTTTCCCAGAGGCAGTCGTGTCCCGATCATGAAGATTACGGATTCATCGGCAACCCTCCCACCTCAAAGAGGCTCGACTACGTCGGCGCGTGGAAAGAAACCGAAAGGCATTTCTCTGAAAACGGCCACGAGATAGTCAGGCGCTACCCAGTAGTGAGCAGGTGGCGCGACGACCTGTACTTCACAATCGCATCGATTGTCGACTTTCAGCGCGTCGTCGGAAACCAGATAGTCTTCGAGCTGCCTGCAAACCCGCTACTAGTTCCACAGATGTGCCTGCGCTTTAACGACATCGAAAACGTCGGCCTGTCAGGAAGGCACTATACGGGTTTTTGCATGATAGGGCAGACGTGCAACGCCGACGCGCCGGGTGGCTACTGGAAAGACAAATGCATCGACCTTGACTACGGCATGCTGATAAATGGCCTTGGAATAAAGCCGGAGGAAATCACGTTCGTCGAAGACGTATGGATGGGAGCCGGCGCGTTCGGGTACTCACTTGAATATTTCGTGCGCGGCCTCGAGCTCGGCAACGCCGTCTTTACGGAATTTGAGGGCAACGAGGACAGCTATAGGATAATGCCAAACAAGATAATAGACATGGGCGCCGGCCTTGAGCGCTTTTCGTGGATAACAATGGGAACGCCCACGAGCTACGACTGCTGCTTCGGGCCAGTTGTGAACAAAATGCTAGAGGCGACCGGCACCGACGCGGCCCCGGAAATCCTGAGCAAATACTTTGGCGCGGTGTCGTCCAAGCTGGAGAACTTTGAAGGCGACGTAAAGTCGCTCAAGGGCATGGTCGCAAGGCAGATGGGCATGTCCTACGACGAGTTGGCCGGCGCGGTCGCGCCATATGAAGCCGTATATACAATAGCAGACCACGCCCGGACGCTGCTCTTTGCAATATCGGACGGCGCGCTCCCGTCAAACGTGGGCGGCGGCTACAACCTGCGCGTGATTCTTCGCAGGGCGCTCTCGATAATGGAGAGGTTTGGCTGGAGCTTGAAACTGGAAGACATTGCGGACATGCACGTCGACTACCTGCGGCAGATGTACCCTGAGCTTGAGGAGCACCGACAGGACGTGCGCACCATATTGCAGCTAGAATCAGCGCGATACGTCGGATCCCGGGAGCGCATGAACGCGACGGCAGAGTCGCTCAAAGCAAAATCAGGCGGGCTCAAAGTTGATGACCTACTAAGGCTGTACGAGTCAGATGGCATAACTCCGGACTTTCTGGTGGAGCAGGGAGTCATTCCCGGCGTGCCTTCGACGTTTTACACGAAACTTGCAGAACTACACGCAAGCGTCTCCGGCGGTGCGCAGGCGGCAAAGCCTATTCCAGGCCTTGATGGCCTCCCTGCAACGCGGCTTTTGTACTACGAGGACGACTCTATACGCGAGTTCGAAGCCAAGGTGCTAAGGGCAGCCGGCAAGTACGTCGTACTGGACCAGACAGCGTTCTACCCCCGGGGCGGCGGGCAGGAGCCGGACACGGGCGATATTTCAGGCGCCAAGGTAGTCGAGGTTACAAAGCAGGGGGACCTCGTCGTGCACAGGATAGAAGGCAGCCTGGCAGACAGGCAGGTGGTCAAGGGCACCGTTAACGGCAGGCGGCGTGACCTCGTGACAAAGCACCACACGGCGACGCATGTGCTCAACTCTGCTTCGAGGAACAACCTGGGCTCGTGGGTGTGGCAGAACTCGGCGTTCAAGGAAGAAAGCTACGGCAGGCTCGACATTACACATCATTCTGCACTGACCAAAGAAGAGGCGCAGCGGATAGAGCAGACTGCAAACGAAGTCATCCGCAGGAACCTGCCGGTCAACATTAACTTTTTCGACCGGGGGGAAGCTGAGCAAAAGTACAGCTTTCGCATTTATCAGGGAGGCGTCGTCCCTACAAACAACGTGCGCATCGTCAACATAGATGGATGGGACATCGAGGCGTGCGGCGGAACCCACGTCAAGAGGACCGGCGACATCGGCATGGTAAAAATAGTGAGGTCGGAGCGCGTGCAGGATGGAGTGGTGAGGATGGAATTTGTCGCCGGCGAGGCCGCGGTCAACTACATGCAGAACCAAGACGCTCAGCTCGGCGCTATTGCGCAGGCTCTTGGCTCAAGCAAGGAGAAGGTCGTCGAATCGTTTGCCAAGGCGATGGAAGACTCGGAGGATGCCAAGAGAAAGGCCAAAACCATGCTGCGAGTCGTCGGGCCGGCGATGGCGAAAATGGCCGTCGAGCAGGCCAAGCGCCTGAAACATGCGAAGCTTTACAGCACCTTTGACGAGGAACTCGACGAGGATTACCACATCGCGATAGGCGAAAAGGCGATTGAAATAGAACCGGAGCTGGTCTACGTCGCGCTGCTGGCCAAGGGCTCGGGCGTGAGGGTCATAGTGTTTGCCGGCGAAAAAGCCCGCAAGAAGGTCAAGGCCGGGGCTGTCGCAAAGCAGGTGTCAGACAAGCTGGGAGGCTCTGGCGGCGGCAACGACCGGTTCGGGCAGGGGGGCGGCAAGTCAAAAGAGAAGGTAAAGGACGCGTTGGTTGTGGCCGAAGAGACGGCAAGGGCAGGTTAGCATCATGAGCGTGGACTGGCGGGAAATAGAGGAGAAGTGGGTCAAGAGGTGGGAGCAGCAGAAGACATTTGAGGCCGACCCGGACCCCTCAAGAAAAAAATACTTTGTCACAGTCGCCTATCCTTACCCAAACTCGCCGCAGCACATCGGCCACGGCCGGACGTATACGCTGGCAGACGCGCACGCCCGGTATATGCGCATGAAAGGTTACAACGTGCTCTTCACTATGGGCTTCCACTACACTGGAACGCCCATCTTGGGCATGTCGCGCAGGGTAGCAGCTGGCGACCAGGACCTAATTGACACCTTTCACAACGTCTACAAGCTGACGGACGACGTCATCTCGACGTTCGTGGAGCCCATCAAGATAGCAAGCTACTTCCACAGCGAGATCAAGCAGGGAATGAAGGAGATGGGGTACTCGATGGACTGGCGCCGCGAATTCACGACTATAGACAGGATGTACTCCAAGTTCATCGTCTGGCAGTTCAACACGCTGAAGAAAAAAGGGCTGATAGTGCAGGGATCGCACCCGGTGGGCTGGTGCCCCCGTGACCAGAACCCCGTGAGCCAACACGACACGATGGGCGACGTCGAGCCTGATTTCACGGAATACGTGCTGGTAAAGTTCCGCCGCGGCAACGTCGTGATACCGTCGGCGACGCTCAGGCCAGAAACTATATTTGGCGTCACCAACATGTGGGTCAACCCGGATGCTGAGTACGTCGAGGTGTCAGTTGACGGCGAAAAATGGCTAGTGAGCAAAGAGGCCGCGCGCAAGCTAGAGTTCCTCAACCGCGACGTCAAAATAGAAAAAACAATCAAGGGCAGCGAGATGGTGGGCTGGGAGATAACAAACCCCCTTAACAATGCGCCGATTGTTGTCTATCCTGCCTCGTTCGTGGAGGCCGACAGCGGCACCGGCGTGGTGATGTCCGTGCCGGCGCACGCGCCACACGACTATCAGGCGCTTGCAGATCTGAAAAACAACAAGGCGTTGCAGCAAAAGTTTGGAATAGCAGTCTCTGTAGAGCCTATAGTGATAATCGAGTCAGAAGGATATTCTTCCGTGCCGGCTGCTCAGGCAATAGAAAAAGCGTTGCCGGGGCCAAAAGAGGACAAATTGGAAAAGGCCACAAGCGATCTTTACTCGCACGAGTTCTACAAGGGCAAAATGCTCGCAAAGGCAGGAAAATACGCAGGCAGGCCGGTGGCAGAGATCAAGAACGAGGTAAAAGAGGAAATGTCGAGAGCGGGAATGACCTCTGTGATGTACGAGCTCAACAATCCCGTGAGGTGCAGGTGCGGGGCCGAGTGCGTAGTGAAACTGCTGAGCAACCAATGGTTTTTGAACTATGGCGACAAGGGGTGGAAGGCGCTTGCCCACGAGTGCATCCAAAAGATGGACGTCGTGCCGCAGGACATCAGGCAGGAATTCGACTACGTCATAGACTGGTTGCGGGAGAGGGCATGTGCGCGTAAATCAGGACTTGGCACAAAACTGCCATGGGACCAAGAGTGGATAATCGAGAGCCTGTCGGATTCAGTAATCTACATGGCATACTACACCATTGCCAAGTTTGTCAACGCCGGCGCGATACCTGACATAGATAGCATTGGCGACTCTTTCTTTGACTATGTGCTCTTGGGGCAGGGTGACGCAGAAAAAGTGGCACGGGAATGCAAAATTCAAAAACAGACAGTCGAGCAGGTACGCAATGAATTTTCGTACTTTTATCCCGTAGACTCGCGCCACTCTGGCCGCGACTTGGTGCCGAACCACCTCTCGTTTTTTATATTCAACCATGTCGCCATCTTTGGGCGGGAGATGTGGCCCCGGCAGGTAGTTGTAAACGGCTCGGTGTTGATGGAGGGCAAGAAGATGAGCAAGTCTCTTGGCAACATCATACCGCTTCGTGCGGCCATAAGCGAGCACGGCGCGGACACGATAAGGCTTGCGATACTGGTGTCGGCTGAAATCCTGCAGGATGCCGACTTTTCCTTTGACACCGTACGTGGCATAAGGTCCAAGCTCTTTGGCATGTTTGACATGGCCGAGCGCGTGAAGGATGTCCCGACAGTTGCGCCTGAGGAGGTTGAAGATAAGTGGCTTGCAAGCAGGCTTGCGCGCGCGTCAAGCGTGACTGCAGAATCGATGGACAGGCTGCGCGTGAGAGAATCAATCCACCACATCCTTTACTTGCTTGAGCAGGACCTGCAGTGGTACGAAAAGCGCGTCTCTGCAAAAGGCAGACAAGATTCGCCTGTTGTGCTGTCCGCGCTCGCCGGCTACCTGAAAACGCAAGTGAGGATGCTTGCGCCCTTTGCACCGTTCACGGCGGAGGAATTATGGGAGCGCCTTGGCAATAAACATACCATAGCACAGGCAGGGTGGCCAGAAAGCAGCAGTGTTGACATGGGGGCAGAAGAATCGGAATTCTTGTTGCAGAGCCTGCTTGCAGACATCCAGAGCATAGTCAAGGTCACGAAAATGGAGTCCAAGAAAATAGTCATTTACACGCGGGCTGTATGGAAAGAGCCGGCGTACAGGATGATACTGTCGAACGTCTTGCAGGGAAAAACGAACTTTGGCGAGAACATGAAGCAACTCATCGCAAACCCTGAGACGGCCAAGGTCAAGACCGACCCGAACCTTGTGAAAAAGATGCAGGACGACATTCTCTCTGCGCCTGTCGAGGCAAGAGAGCGAAGGCTGAAACTGGGACAGTTCGACGAAGCAGCGGCAATCAGCGACGGCGCGAGCCTGATAGCAAAAGAGTTTGCCGGCGCAGAAGTAATCGTGAACGCGGAGGACGACCCTGCCAGGTACGACCCGAAGGGCAAGGCCAAATTCGCAAGGCCGTTCAAGCCCGCGGTCTACCTGGAGTAGTCAGCGCGCCTGCCTTTTTGCGATCATCGACGCGGCCATGTACAGCACGAATCCTCCTGCTACCATTGCAAGGCCGTAAAGGGATATAGCGCCTCTGTCCATGTACGTCCCGATGCCGACTATTACACCGCCGACTACCAGCAGTCCGACACCTGCCCGGGCGGCGCCGGGCATCCTCATCTTGGGCTTTGACAACGCCATAGTTGCAAAAACCCGTTAGATATTTCATTTGGTCGTACTGCCAATCTTTTTATTGCTTCTACGCTCCCTTTCAGCCAGATGAAGATAGCCGTCGCCGGCATAGGCGTTGCAGGCGCTTACCTCATGAACCAGCTTTCAGCCATGCGCGACGTGCAGGTGACAGGCTTTGAGCGGATGCCGGAAGAGCAGCATGACGCCGTCTGCGCCTGGGCGACCTGCGAAAACGTCATGACCAGCCTTGCGAAGAACTGTGGACTCAACTTTGAAGATTATATATTGCACGATGGCCGGCACATGAGAGTCGACCTCGGCAAGGAATGCGTCGACTTGAAGCTGAAGGGCATGGTCAGCTACGACAAGCTGAGACTTATCCAGGACATGATAAGGGGTACGGACATCAAGTTCGGCAGGGCGCCCCGGAAAGATGAACTTGAGCCGGACTTTGACCTGATAATCGACGCGACCGGGTTTCACAGGAATTATCTGCCACGTTTGCAGAACGAGATGTGGATACCCTGCGTCCAGTACAAGGTCCGCTACGAGCAGGGCAAGGAACCGTTTGACGACTTTTACCTGAAGGCGTTTCCGGCGATGACCGGCTATTTCTGGTACTTCCCGCTTGACAACGGCTACGCCCACGTCGGAGCCGGCGACTTTGCCAAAGGCCACAACCAGTTCGTCGACGACTTTCTGCGCAAACACGACTGCGAGGTGTTAAAAAAGGTGGGAAGGCCTGTGCGATTGAGCCCGCCGGCACACTGCGAGCCTTTCACCGACGGGCGCAAGTGCGTCGGAGTCGGCGAGTCGATAGGCACGGTGTTTGCGCTCCTGGGCGAGGGCATAATCCCGGCGACCTGGTGCGCCGACCTGTTTGTCAAGAACATGCACGACCTGCAAGCCTACCGCGACGCGGTGCTTGAAAAATTCAAGGTGTACTCGCTTGTATTCAAGTTTGTGCAGCTGAAAATACAGGGCAAGTTCAGCATGCTCCGCCACGCGGCTGACATGATAAGGATATACAACCACATGAAGGGCGAGGAGGAGCGCTTTGGCATGGGAGTCAGGATGGCCGACATGCTCAAGGTCTCAAAGATCTAAAACTTTAAAAATCGAGCAGAGCCAGTCAGTCTGATGCATACGGATCCTTCCGGCCACACGCATAACCATGATCATCCTCATACCCATGATCACGATCATCCACACGACCATTCACATGACCAAGCAATGGAGCAGGCCCTTAACGAGATGGCGCAGCAGTCGCGGATGCTGGAGGCCTACATGAACGACATTATCTCTAGGCAGTCGGCGATAGGCCGGCTTTACGAAGAGGCACGCATTGCGTCGAGCACGCTTCAGGGCATAAGTGTTGACGCTGAGGTCGAGACGCTGATGCCGGTCGGAAGCGGCATCTACGTGAAGACAAACGTCCCGCCGATGAAAAAGGTGATTGTTAGCTTGGGCTCGGGCGTGACCGTGGAAAAGAGCAAGGAGGACGCGCTGAACTTTGTGGAGGCGCGCATAAAGGAGTACGGTGTTGCCATGAGGCAGCTGGAAGCGCAGAGACAGGAGATAGCGATGCGCATGGAGCAGCTCCAGCAGCAGCTCAACACCATGCTGAGGCAGTCCCAGAAAGGCTGACTTGCGATAATGTTTGACAAGCTAAAGAACGCCTTTTCAAGCGCCGCCAGGAGCATAGGGCAGAAAGAGATAACCGAGCGCGTCCTTGACGACACGCTCATGGAACTGCAGATAGCGCTACTTGAAAGCGACGTGGCACAGGAAGTAGTCGACGATTTATCGAACGAATTGAAAAAAGAACTGCTGGGGCTAGAGCTGGAAAAGGGACAGAAAGCAAGCTCAATTATCGAGGCCAAGCTGCAAGAATCAATCGCCGGCATCTTTGCCCGCGCAGGTCAGCTCGACCTGGTGGACAAGATAAAGGCAAAGAAGGATGCCAAGCAGGGCCCATTCTCGATAGTTTTTCTGGGCATAAACGGCACGGGCAAGACCACGAGCGTGGCAAAGGTAGCCAACCTGCTGCGCAAGAGCGGGCTTTCCGTGGTGGTAGCAGCGGGGGACACGCACAGGGCCGGCGCCATTGAGCAGCTGACGCAGCATGCGCAGCGGCTGTCATTAAAGGTCATAGCGCAAAGGTACGGTGCAGATCCATCGGCTGTAGGCCGCGACGCGCTGGACTATGCCAAAAAGCACTACATCGACGCAGTGTTGATAGACACGGCCGGCAGGATGCAGACTTCGAAGAACCTGATGGATGAGATGGGCAAGATAGTGCGCGTTGTAAAGCCGGACGCAAAACTGTTCGTGGGCGACTCGCTTGCGGGAAACGACACGATAAACCAGGCCCGCGAGTTTTTCCAGTACACCAACTTTGACGGTGCCATACTGACGAAGATAGACGCGGACGCAAAGGGCGGAGCCGCCATCTCAATATCACACCTGACTGCCAAGCCTGTCGTCTACGTTGGCATCGGGCAGGGCTACGACGATATGATACCTTTTGACCCTGACAAGTTCATCCAGTCGCTCTTTGGAAGCACGGCAGCAAGCGTGCAAGACCTGATGTCCATGCAGCCGCCCCCGGGGCCAAAAGCGGAGCAGGAAGAGTTGCCCAATGTTTCCACGCCGCCTCTTGCTCCACACGCCGACGAGCAGCAGGCCAAGCGGGAGCCAAAAGAGCCCGAGTATTCCCCTCCGCCTGCCCCTGTAGAGGCGCCCAAGCCTCCGCAGCCGCCGCCTGCGACTGAACCTGTCAAGGCAGAGCCTGAAGAAAAGAAGGGCCGCTTTGGCCTTTTTGGCCGCAAGCGCGAGGAGGATGACAAGAGCAAAGAGGAGGACAAAAAGTGGGAAGAAAAACAGAAAAAGGAAGAGGAGAAGCGCAAGAAGAAAGAGGAGGACGAACACCGCAAGCGCGAGGAAGAGGAGCGCAAGCGCCGCGAAAAAGAGGGGAAGAAAAAGCGCAAAGATGATAAGGACAAGAAAGAAGATGAGGTCGTATACCTGACAGATGAAGACATCGAAGACCTCCTCAAGTAAGCGGGACCTCCTCAGCATACAGGACCTTTCATCCCTTGACATAGATAGGATACTGGGCCTTGCGTCCAAGCTAAAAAAGGAGCACAAGGCAGGCAGGGACCGGCAGCTCTTACGAGGCAAAACTCTTGGTATGATATTCCAAAAGCCCTCTACACGCACGCGCGTCAGCTTTGAAGTAGGGATGTATCAGATGGGGGGCACCGCCGTCTACCTGAGTGCCTCCGAGATACAGCTTGCCCGCGGCGAGACCATAGAGGACACGGCAAAGACCCTGTCGGGGTATCTTGACTGTATCATGGCCCGCGTCTACGACCATACAGACGTGCAAAAGCTGGCCACATATGCTAAAATACCTGTGATAAACGGGCTCTCAGACGCGTTCCACCCGTGCCAAATACTGGCAGACCTGCTAACGATGAAGGAACACAAGAAAAAACTGAAAGGGCTTAAACTTGCTTGGCTGGGCGACGGCGACAACGTATGCAACGACCTCATGCTCGGGTGCGCCAAGACCGGCATCAGCATGGCGGCAGCGTGCCCAAAAGGTTACGAACCGACTGAGGAAATTACCCGGCTTGCTAGGTCGGAAGGGGCAAAAACAGGGGCGCAAATAACTATGGGTGACGATCCCGCCGCGGCAGCAAAGGATGCGGACGTGATAGCCACGGACACGTTCATATCAATAGGCAAGGAAGGCGAGTGGGCGACGCGCGAGTCTGTCTTTATCCCCAAGTACCAGGTAAACTCTGAGATAATGAAGCTCGCCAAAAAGGACGCGATATTCATGCACTGCCTCCCGGCAAAACGAGGGCAGGAAGTCACAGCCGACGTGATCGATGGGCCGCAGTCCGTGGTCTGGGACGAAGCTGAAAATCGTTTACACGCGCAAAAGGCAGTGCTGTGCTTTCTCATGAAGACTGCCTAGACTGTTCCTTTTTCCTGCGCCTGAGATACCATACGACGCCGCCAAGCGCTATTGCCGCCAATATTGCCGCGCCGACGGTGGTAAACGCCGTTGACAACTGGTCTGCAACCTGGCTCCATGCTTTCCCCAGGTAAAACCCGACAAGCGTGAGCGTAATCGACCAGACAAGCGAGCCGGCAAACGTGTAGCCAACAAACTTGGGGATACCCATGCCACAGATGCCGGCCGGTATGGAGATGAGCTCCCGGATTCCCGGAATCATCCTTGCAGTAAACACCGCAACGGGACCGTACCTGGCAAACCACTTTTCCGCCTTCAGGAGCTCCTGCTCGCCCACCCTGACGTTCCGGCCATAGCGAAGTATGGCAGCGCGGCCTAGTACCTTTGCAAGGTAGTAGATGACAATCGCCCCTGCAGTTGAACCGAGCGCGCCGACCGTCGCCATGCCGATAGCGTTCTCGAGACCAAGACCCTTGCTCTGCGCGGTAAAGCCGACGAGCGGAAACACCACCTCGCTTGGTATCGGAGGAAATATGACTTCCAAGAACGCGGCCGCAAAGACCGCAGGGTAGCCATACTGGGCAATAAGCGAAGTGAGTGTGTCAAGCACATCGCTCAGATACCCTGCGCTTGCAAGTGCCACTAGCAAAAACCACGCCGGCTGCATGCCATATCGTAAGGCGCTTGGGATATAATATGTTCGCCAGACTCCCTCCCCCTGGAGTGCCTTTCACCTTAATTCTGCTGCCGGCCGGCTGGCTGCGTGGGCCGCGCGCGATTCATGAATCTGCCGCTGCACGGAGGCCGCCCGCCGGCGTACCTGGTACGCAGAATGATAAGACTGTCGCGGGCCATGTCCAAGGTCATCGTGGACGAGTACGGCCAGCGGGAATTTCTGCGCCGGCTCTCAGACCCGCTCTGGTTCCAGGCATTTGGCTGCGTGCTTGGGTTTGACTGGCACTCCTCCGGCGTTACTACTGTACTTACCGGAGTACTGAAGCAGTCGCTTGCGCCGGACGTGCACGGCATTTCAATAGCGGGAGGCAAGGGAGCAAAATCCACGTCGGCGATGTACGACATTCCAAAACTTGCAGAACATTTCGGGCTCTCTGACACCAAGACCCATTCTCTTCTGCACGCAAGCAAGATGTCTGCTAAGGTGGACAGCGCTGCTGTGCAGGACGGCTATCCGCTTTACCACCACGTTATACTGTTTGACGAGCGGGGCGACTGGGCAGTGGTGCAGCAGGGCATGAACGTAGAAAACAGGATGGCACGCAGGTACCACTGGGTTTCAGACTCTGTCTTGGAATTTACCTGCGAACCTCACGCCGGCATAATCTGCGAGGCAAGAGCAGAAAACTCGCTTGACATGACGTCAAGGGGGTCGCAGGAAAACCAGCAGGTCTCACTCGACCTTGCCCGCGGCGATACTGAAAACCTGAAATCGTCCATCCGTCGCCTGGGCGGAAGAAACACGCTTGACTGCTGGCTTGGCGTTGAACCCGTCAACCTCTCGGGGTACGAGATGCCCCGGCGCCTTGACTGGGACCTTTTCCGGCACATATACGACATGCAGCCCAAAAACTATGAGGAGCTACTGTCGATGCAGGGCGTTGGCGCGGCTACCGTCAGGGCGCTTGCGCTCGTCGCCGAGCTAATACACGGCACAAAGGCGTCATGGAGCGACCCTGTGAAATACAGCTTTGCTCACGGGGGCAAGGATGGCGTGCCGCACCCAGTCGCAAGGAAGGTGTACGACCAGTCTATCAGCTATTTGCAGGGGGCCGTGGAAGGCGCCGAGATCGGCAGGGAGGAGCGCAAGGAGGCGCTTAAGGGGCTGGCGCAGTTTTCAGAGAGTATGTTTTCAAGCTAGAAGACAAAAATACTTGTCTGCCGGAATATTCTGCATGGCTAAAGTCATGGTTGGCAATGCGTCCGACATAGGCGCTGGCACGATGACCCACGTTACCGCTGGCGGAAAGGAAATACTGGTCGCTAATGTAGGCGGGATTTTCTATGCGACTGGCAACACTTGCACCCATGCCGGCGCCGAACTACATGAAGGGACACTGGAGGGAAAGGAGCTAACGTGTCCCTGGCACGGTTCTAAATGGGACGTCACCCGGGGAGAAATGACTTGGTTCCCGCAAAAGCTCAAACCGATAGGCTCGTATAAGGTCACGATAGAGGACGGAACCGTGTTCGTGGAAGTCTAGGGATGCGCCGGTAAAAAATGGCTCGGGATCAGTTGCCCCTGATCCTCCTCAGGGCGGCTCCAAACTCGGTCAGCGGCACTATCTTGACGGTGTTAAACGCCGAGATCCCGGCCTCTATACAGAGCGTCTCGATGCCATGCGCGCTGTTTGCCTCCAGTATTATGGTCCACTCGTGTTCAAGGACTGAAAAGTAAAAGCCAACTATCTTGGTAACTCCGTTTGCGCCCATCCTTTCTTCCAGCTTTTTGTCCATCTGCATGAGGACCTCCCTGCTCTTGTCATTGTTGAGCGGGCACGATTCCGGCGAGTGCGTTGCGAAAACCCCGAAAAGTTGCGGCATGGGCGTTTCAAGCGCGCCATCATATTTTAACGATGCTTTTTCCCGTGGCTTTTTATTATCCCGGCGGGGCATCCTCATCAGTTGAACATCGGCGAGTTCCTGTCCACGCTCCCGCAAGACATCATGAAGGGTGGGGTCGAGATCCCTGACAGGGTGCTGAAAAAGATGTTCTTCATTGCAGGGCTGCGCAAGGGTGACGTCTTTTGCCACCTTGGCTGCGGCAGCGGCAACGCGGTGAGGCTTGCCGCCAAGCTCGGGGTCAAGAAGGCAATCGGCGTCGAGCCGGACGGCGATCTCGCTTCCGCGGCGAAAAGAAAAGTTGCGCGGCTAAAGAACGCCGGAATAACAGTCGCTGACCTGCGCGACGCGGACATTTCCTCTGCGACTGTCGTGCTGTTCTGGTCTTCAGACCTGGAGCTGGTGGACGCCCTCGTGAAAAAGTTCCGCCGCTCGCTCAAGGAAGGGGCGCGCGTAATCACGGTGTGGTCACCTCCGGGCATGATGCTGCCGAACAAGGCTGACTTTCCATTCTTTGTGTGCAAAAAGCCCTTCAGGTACGCTACGTCCGTCAGGCAGCAGATACAAGCAATCTACGGGACAAAGTGCGTCGACTTTACCGCGGCGTGGCGCTTGGCAGAAAAGTTCATCGATGAGCTCGGAGTAGTGCCTCAGGAGTACAGGCGCTTTGTGAACATGTTGCAGGGAATGGTGATATGGATAAACGCATGGAACATGGGGGTTGCGTGTGAGGACGGCGTCCCACCCCCCGTTCAGTCCTATCTTGGCATACTGCGCGAGTTTTTCCAGATAGACCTGTCAGACATGTTCACCCGCGGTCCGAAGGACGAAAGCATGGTACCAGACAAGATGGGCTGCTGCTAAGGTTATTACTTGCTTTTTCGACAAATACACATTACCTTACGAATACGGCCCAGAAAGGGTGGTGCTGCAGGTGGCCTGCACCGACTACGAAGCCGGGAGGAGCCTTGCATCAGCCATGCTCGGGAACATGACCATGATGGCCGGACCAGAAGCAAACTCTGTCGCTGGGCAGGCAGAACAGGGCCCTGGGTGGACGTTTTACACTCTTTCAGTGGACAAGGCGTTTATGCGCAGGGTCGCCGGGCTGCCTGCCTGCCTGAAAACGACATCATGCGGATGAAGGGTGCGACGCTTGACCAAAAGTTTTCCGTGAGGCTCAACCGCCAGCTGTAGGCAAGGGCGGAAGGCGTGGGCGTCCAGCTTTTGTCGGACCTGCGTTCGTTGCAGTTCGGACTATTTTAATACCAAAGTGCGCTATCTGCAGCCATGGACGCAAGGGTGAGAAAGGCAGTCTCGTCAAAAATAGACGAGGCCATAGCCTCCGCCGGCGAGATAAGGCAGATACAGAGCAGCCTGAAAGCAATTCCTGAAGCCCAAAATGCCGATTTTGTGTTTGGAATTGCTGTTGGCAGGATCTACAACTCGTTCCACTACCAGACAAGGCGCGTCCTTGGTCGCGACGCGACCGACGAGGAGTTCGCACAATTCCTTGAAATTCTGTCCAAGAGCGCGGGCAGGATACGACAGGCATGTAAATAGCTGCGCCCCGCCCGTGGTTCTGCCCCTCTCAATACATGTTTTTACCTGCGCGCAAAATTTCGAGCGTAAAAATTTTCAAATCTTTTTAAGCTAGCCGGATTTACTCACACAAAGCTTGGCTTTAGACCACTCGGAGGAGATGGTGATCCTGACGCCGGAGGAAATCAATCGCTTCATATCGACGCTCAAGGTGCGATACAACAGCACATCGCCGAAAAAGAAGGCAGGCAGATAGCGCGAGCATAGGGGGTTGCAACGGGATGGACGGCTTGCAGCATGGTTGCCCATCGACTTTTTGACGCATGAATTCTTCTAGCCTAAAGATTATAACCTCTGGCTTCTTGATACAGCTCCCAGTGCTGGATCTCAAACTTGCCAACGCCCACAGGAACCTCTCGCTGCCAAAACTGGTCGAGATGATCCTTGAAAGGGGCGAGGGGGTGCTCTCTTCGACCGGCGCTCTCTCGGTAAAGACCGGCAAGTTCACCGGCAGGTCGCCTGACGACAAGTACATTGTCGACGACCACGTCACACACGACGCGGTGGACTGGGGCAAGGTCAACCGCCCCATATCTGAGGAGAACTTTGAGCGCATCTACGCGCGCATGAAAAAGCACGTTGAGGAAAAAGAGATGTTTGTCTTTGACGGCTTTGTTGGCGCAGACCCCGAAAACCGCCTGCCCATACGGGTGATAAACAACCGCGCTTGGCACAGCTTTTTTGCAAGGCAGATATTCATCAGGCCGACTCCAGAAGAGATAGAGCGCCACCGGCCCGAGTTCACGCTCATAGGCGCCGACGACTTTGCGACCGACCCTGCCTCAGAGGGGACGCGCACCGAGACTTTCATCATCATCAACTTTTCAAAGAAAATCGTCCTCATCGGCTTGACATCGTACGCCGGCGAGATAAAGAAGGCCATGTTTTCCATCATGAACTTCCTGCTCCCGCGAAAAAGCATTTTCCCCATGCACTGTTCCGCAAACGTCGGCAAGGGAGGCGACGTGGCACTGTTCTTCGGCCTCTCGGGCACCGGCAAGACCACGCTCTCTGCAGATCCTTCGCGCCAGCTCGTGGGCGACGACGAGCACGGCTGGTCCGACAACGGAGTTTTTAATTTCGAGGGCGGTTGCTACGCCAAGTGCATCAACCTGAAAAAGGATCACGAGCCGCAGATATGGAACGCTATACGGTTTGGCTCGCTCATGGAAAACGTTGCTCTAAACGGGACTCGCGAGCCGGACTTTGCCGACGGCAGCCTGACGGAGAACACCCGTGTCGTGTATCCACTTGACTTCATCGACGGTGCGGTAATCCCAAGCGTCGCCGGCCACCCCAAAGTCATAATATTTTTGACGGCAGACGCCTTTGGTGTCATGCCTCCCATTGCAAAGCTAACAAAAGAATGCGCTATGTACCACTTTATGTCCGGCTACACCAGCAAGCTTGCCGGCACGGAGCGCGGTATCACGGAACCTAAAGAGACGTTCTCACAGTGCTTTGGCGGCCCGTTCATGCCCCTGCACGCGCAGGAATACGCTAGGATGCTTGGAAAAAAGATAGCCGAACACGGCACGCGCGTCTACCTGATTAATACGGGCTGGACGGGAGGTCCGTACGGCATTGGCAAGCGCATGAACCTCTCCTACACACGGGCGATGGTCACGGCCGCGCTGACAGGCGAGATGGAGAACAGCCCAGTTAGGCACCACGATATATTCAACCTAGACATGCCCACGTCGTGCCCCGGCGTGCCATATGAAGTGCTTGACCCACGCAACACCTGGCACGACAGGGACGAGTACAACTCGGCCGCAAGGCGCCTGGCGGCGCTTTTTGCCAAGAACTTTGACAAGTTCGGTAGCATCTCAAAAGAAATCATGAATGCCGGCCCAAGGCCGTAGGGAAAAATGGTAGCCCGGAGCAGATTCGAACTGCTGTCTCCAGGTTTCTTTTCTCTGTGAGATCCAGAGCCTGAAATCCTTAGCCCTTCCACCTTGGAGATTGGCCACTAGACGACCGGGCTGACCAACAACACGACTATGCGTCCGTTATTTTACCCTAACGCTTGGTGTTTACTTCCCTGATTACCTGGCCGTACTCCAGTACCGCCCGCTTGCGCAAGTACGGTATCAGCCGGTAATGGATGGAGTAGATGTTCTTGTTCCTTGCGATGATGCCTTTAATCAAAAGCGACACAAAGCCTCCGGCCACCTTTGACGCCCGCATCCCGGTGTCTTTGCAGAATCTGTCGCGCTTGGCGTGGTACTCTTTTAATGAAAAGTACGGCTTGTTGAGGTCAAGTATCAGTGGCCACACCACACTCTCCCATACCATCCGCCTGTTCTCGGTGGATGAGGCGTGCTTGCCCTTTCTCCTAGTTCCCTCTACCTCCGCTTGGCCTTGGCTCAGCATCTAAGTACGTTTAAACACCGCGGGTTTATAATTTATAACAATCCCAACTTTGCATAGTAGTATTTCGGTTAAAGACTCGCTGGACGAGCTTGCCAAAAAATGGCCAATCGACGAGAAGCTATACGACCTGCAGGTAGCCAAACGGAGCGATGTCGTGGACACGCAAGTCAAGGTAGGCGGCGTGGTGTTCCACGTGCCGGCGCTTGAAAATGACGGCCTTTACGTGCTTTGGAAGTGTCTGTGGCCCGACTGCCACAACTGCTGTGAAAGGCAGGGGCGATTACCGTTGACAAAGGACGACATCGCGCTCTTGACTAGAAAGCTGGGCTACGAGTCAAAGGCCGAGTTTGTCAGAAACGAGACTGGGATCTCTAGCTGGCAGGAGCAGGGAGTCGGCAACCTCATCACTACACTCAGCATGTTGTCATTAAAGAGGAAAAAGGACGAGCGGGAAGAGGAAGATGGCACGCCACTGCGGTGCAGGTTCCTTGACAATGGCGGCTCGTGCACAATCCACCCAGACAAACCCGGCGTGTGCTGGCTCTACCCGTTTGCGTCATGGCTCGAATCCGATAGACACAGCAAGCCCGTAGTGCACGCCACTTTTCAATTTACAGGCGACTGCCCAGGCTTTTACCTTGACAAATCCTTGGACAGCATGATGCCGGTCCTTCAGGAATACGCGCCGAAAATATACGGCTACAACATGGCCGTGCAACGCACGACAAGGGAAAATTACGGCTTTATCAGCTTTGGAAAATAAGGGGGGAGAGGTCAGGCCTTGAACCTGTTTGCGACCTCATCCCAGTTGACCACGTTCCACCACGCGGTTACATAGTCGGCGCGCTTGTTTTGGTACTTGAGATAATACGCATGTTCCCAGACATCGAGCCCAAGCAGCGGCGTCAGCTTTTCTGCCTTCCACCTTGTCCATGGGCTTGTCTGGTTTGGCATGGTGATGAACTGCGCTCCGCCCGACGCGTTTTTCGCCAGCCATCCCCAACCGCTTCCCTGGACTCCGATCGAGTCTGTCTGGAACTTTGTCTTAAAGTCGGCAAAGCTGCCAAACGCTTTCTTTATCGCTTCTGCAACCTCGCCGGAAGGCTCGCCACCCCCGCCTTTTTTCATGTTGTTCCAGAAAAGCGCATGGTTGTTGTACCCGCCGCCGTGAAAGTTCACCGCGCCACGGACGTTTTCCGGCACGGTGTCGATGTTCTTTAAAATATCAACGACGTTCTTGTTCTGGAACTCTGCACCAAGGTTTCCAAGAGCCTTGTTGAGGCCGTCCGTGTACGCCTGGTGGTGCTTTGTATGGTGAATTTCCATGGTTTTTGCGTCAATGTGTGGCTCCAGCGCGTCGTACGCGTATGGTAATTGTGGAAGGGTAAAGTTTGCCATGAGGCAGAATCGCCGCCGTCGCATATAACGTTTTAGCAGCTCTTAACCTCTTGCCTGCGGTGGAACTCTTGAAAGCGAAAGCGCGTGGTCGTCTATCATTGTGCCTGCGCCGACGCTCACCATCTCTATTTTAATTTTAAGATCTGCTGCTTCTTGTTCTGAAAGGTCATACTTTCCTGCGATGACATTCCTTACCTTTTCTGCAGGGTCGGAAATTTCGTCAAGGCCGGAGCGCACCGTCATGTCAAGCGTCCTGCCGATCATCTCCTGCGGCACCTTGCCCGACGGGTCCGATTCTATCGCAAGCACTATCTTGTCTACCAATATTTCATGGGACAGTTCTTCAAGCGCGTTTGCCGTGTAAAACACCTGCACGTCAAGAATGTCGATGGTTTCGCCCTGCCTGCCGACCACCGCGGTGCTTTCCGAAAAGAGCTGGCCGCTCATGGGCACGTCTATGATGACAAACCCTTCAACAAACTTTTCATCGCCGACGAGCTGGCGCAAGTTGTCGCATACGATGCCGATCGAGGTCTGTGGCTCGAGCGCCATCAAGACGGGGTGCGTAGTCCTGCCGTCGTTTACCACGGCAGTCCAGGTGAACTGCACGCCAAAGTCCTGCTTGTTCAGGATGCCGATGTCGGTGTCATAGTGGCCGGGCCGAAGTGGCCCCTCTTCTCCAGAGATGGTGCCACACTCAAACTTGGCCGTGTAGACAACATTTTTGGCCGCCGGTACATTTGATGAACCTAAAGGGGAGTCAGAATCGTTCTGCGCCAAGCCGGGCGCGTTCTGATCGCGCGGAAGCGACACAAATAGCACAACGACTGAAATTGCCGCTGCTATGGCAACTACAATAGCGAGGCTTTTCACTTGGGACAATGTATTGCATTGTAGTGCGCGTTACTTAAATCGTAGCTGCACCATCTTGGGTCAAGATTAAATATGTTGTTTTTTGAATCTACTGGCGTGCGAGCCGGAAAAAAGTTACTAGCTTTTGGCTTTTTAGGTCTGTTGGTTCTGTTGGTTCTGCCGACTCTTGCAAGTCACCATGCTTTTGCCGACGGGCTTTTCCAGGAAAATTTGCCGCCGGCGTCAATAGGCGACAGAGATGCAAGCCTCTTTGTCAAGATCAACCCCCCGATCCTGACCACAGAGACAGAGCAGGATGCTTTCCTGCAGTTCAGGCTCTTCGATGCCAAGAACGACGAGACCATAAAATTCACGACGTTTGTAATTGAAGTCACCAAGGGCACTGACCCCAACACTAGGCCGCTCCTGAGAGACGTCTTCCACACGGAGAGCGGCCTCCTGACGCTCAAGATCCAGCCCGAAGAAGGAGAAGTACGGGTCTTTGCGACGAAAGAAGACTTTCTTCAAGCCTACAAGGCAGACCCTGGCGGAACCATCAACATTCGAGGTCCTATACTTCTTGAAGGTGGTCTGTACAGGTTCAAGATAGATGTACTGACAGTGGACAATATACGCAACCTTTTTGCTCCCGGAGATGAACCGTCGTTTGAGACTTTTCTAAGTGTGGGCGATATCTATAAGGCGGACGTACAGTCGGGCGACCAGACCTATTCGACGACCGTCATATCCTACTACGACAAGGTCCAGGACTTTAGATTTGACCCCGCTACCCTGACCTACTCTTGGTCGATGCCCTTTGACTGGAATGTGGAGAGAATACAGGCTGCTGCGAGCTTATTCGTACACGAGGAGATAATCGTCCCGAAGTCCTTTAGAGGCGTCGGAGACAGCGTGGCCTTTAACGCGTCGGTGAACGGCGTGCCTATATCCGGGCGGATGCTCTCTCTCGATCCGTTCTCGTCAGAAGAGGAGCTAACATTACACTTCTTGTTAAACAGGAATGACATCATCAGCCTTGCACAGCAGCTCTCAGACAAGCCTAATACGATGCAGTTCGAGTTCTTCCCGGTATCTGACGGCGGCGACCAAACATCGGGAGAAATTGCCACCGACACTGGTGGGATGCTCGTCCTGCTGGTCTGGAGTCCAGACCAGCTTACTGCAAACACTGACCTGACGCTCGGATTAGAGTTCCACGACGCTTTTTCCGGTGATAGAATAACGAAAGACGTGACGTACGATCTGCGTACGTTTGATCCTGAAGGATATCAGTTGCATTCATTTATTTTCCAGCTGGCTGAGGGTGGCTCTGACTCGCTGACGCTGACGTTCCCTACAGACGAGAAGTACCGCATAGAAGTTGAGGTCAAGGAGGTCACTTTCGATGGGCAGGCGCCGGACCTTACCAGAAACGGCATAGCAAGAGGTATAGTTGTGGTACCGGAGTTTCCAATGGGGGCGATACTTGCCGTGGCCGGCGCGCTCGGTTCGATTATCATGTTCCAGCGGCTGGCGCGAAAAGCTTGAAGGGCGGATTCTACGACGAGCTGTCAGAAAAGACCTACCGTGAGATGCCCTTGCGCCTGCAGGCAGTAGGGAAGGTGATGCTCCACATCGACCGGTTCGAGGTGGGGCAGAGCTACGTCACTGCAAAGGTGGAGGACAGAAACGGCGACAGGATAAGCATAAACATAGAAGGTGGCCGGACAGGTATTGACCTGCAGGAGAACCTCTTTCGAATAAAGGGCGTGATGCCCAAGTCTGCCTACGTCACGACCACAATAAACGACACGGGCAAGCTGTTCGTGAGAAAGCTGCCGGTGCTCGGAGTCAAGGACTGGCTTCTGATATACGAGGACGACCTGTTCCTGCTTGCCGTCAAGGACGCCTACGACGAGGTCGAGATAATCGCTGTCTAGATGTTTTTGCCCCACATGCCGGCAAAGACGGTCTCGCTGACCGGCCTCCTCGTCCTCGCCGCCATCTCCTTTTCCTTCGCCGGTTCTGCGAGCTGCTCCGGGTCGCCGTAATAGCCCACCGCCACCATCGTTACGGGGTCAAAGCCTTCCGGTATCTCGAAAAGCTGGCGCGCCTTTTGCCCATCAAACCCGCCCATGACGTGCATCGCAAGCCCCTGGTTGTATGCCTCAAGGAACATGTACGCGGTGGCGGCCCCTGCGTCGTGCAAATATTTTCCGTTGTCCGCGCCGTTATGCGTCAGGGTCTTTTTTGCGACGACGCACATCAGGACCGGCGCTTTTCTGGCATACGAGTTTCCCTCGGACAGGATCGACCGAGCGTCTTCGAGCCGGCCCTTGTCCTCCGCGGTGAACAGGATAAAGCGCCACGGCTGCTCGTTGTAGCTGGAAGCGGCCCACCTTGCCGCCTCAAACAGCGACATTATCTTCTCGTTTTCGACCGGCCTCTCGGAAAAGGCCCTCGCGCTCCACCTCTTTGCAATCAGCTCGCTTACGGGATAATCTGTCAAGGCTGTCTTGTCCATGACTTTGCAAAAGAGCCATCTCATTTATGCTTTGTAAAATAGCTGACAGGACGCGACTTTTGACCGCGCCTGCCAGCGTTTGTTCCCCATCGGTTTGGTCGATGTAAGACTACTCACGCGCAATGATAATTTAAACCTGATCCTTGCGCCTAAGGCGCTTGTCTATTTATTTAAACGAACAACTCAACAACATCCAGAAATACCTTTAAATGACTATTGGCATCCTGAAGTGTAGAATGCCCGTAGTAGGGATCGATGATCTGGCCATCTACGTCCCGAAACTTTACATCGACTATAAGGATTTTGCTCGGGCCAGAGGCATTGATCCGCAAAAACTAGAGTATGGCATCGGCATACGCAAGATGGCAATTGCTGACACCAATCAGGACTCTGCCTGCATGGCCGCAAACGCCTGCTTGAAATTGATGCAAAAGAACCACATGCACCCGGAGGACATCGGCAGGGTATATGTCGCTACCGAATCCGCGCTAGACGAATCCAAAGCAATGAACTCTTTTGTCATAGGTATGCTCGAGCAGGTCTACGGCGAGGGCACGTTTGAGCACGCCGGCGGCATCGAGTGCAAGTTCGCATGCGTCTCTGGTTCTTACGCTTTGCACGATAACGCCAACTGGATACGCGCGGAGGAGAACAACGGCAAGGCCGCAGTCGTCATCGTGAGCGACATCGCCAAGTATGACCTTGGCTCAGCCGGGGAGTACACACAAGGAGGTGGCGCCGTAGCACTTTTAATCAAAGAAGATCCGCGCCTGATGACCTTTGACCCCAAAGTAGCATCAACGATAATCAAGAACGAGTACGACTTTTATAGGCCGTTTGGCAAGGAAACACCACTCGTCAACGGCGGCTACTCTAATCTTTTGTATCTCATTCAGGTAAAGAAGGCCTTTGACGCATACAAGGAAAAGGCGATAAGGACGGGGCTGGTGAAGCTGAGCGAGGGGGAGGCGATAACCGACCACATCGACCTCTTTGCGGTCCACCTGCCGTACCGCAGGATGGGCGAGAAGGCCCTTGCCTACCTCATGAGGCACGAGTGGCGCCACCTGCCGAGGTGGAAGCACGTCATAAAAGAGATAGGCTCAAACGAGCCGCAGCCAAAGGATCCGCGTGGCACCATCGAGTCAATACTTGCCGACACGGAGTTCATGAAGGCCGACGAGCAGTTCCGCCGGGCGTTCATGCAGACCTCCTTTTACAACGAGGTCTACGAGAAAAAGCTGGCAAGTTCACTTGAAGCGTCAACACAGATAGGCAACCTCTACACCGCCTCGATGTACATGGGCCTGCGCAGTCTGCTCGAGTTTGAGCACAAGAAGGGCACCGACCTCGAGGGCAAGCGCGTCGGCTTTGGCTCGTACGGCAGCGGCAGCAGCGCGATGGTCTTCTCAGGCGTCATACAGAAGACCTACAAGGAAATCGTAAAAGGTATGGATCTTGAGCGGGACATAGGCGAGCGCGTGAAGCTGTCGATAGACGAGTATGAAAGGCTGCACCGCAAGGAGATAGACCACAACTCGGCGGTGACAAAGACAAGGCAAGAGTTCGTGCTGGTTGGCCTGGGTGGCAAGACCGCAGACAAGGCGGGCTTCAGAGAATACGACTATATCAGCTGACCACGCGGAACTCGATTCCCTTCTTCTTGAACATCTCTATCAACTTCGAAACGTTCTTTTCGCTTTCAAGCTCCAGGCTCAGGTAGACTCCTGCTGTGCCTGCAGGTATGTTGGAGCTGAGCCTGTCGTGCTCCACTTCGACGATGTTGACAGATAGTTCCGCGATGCCGTCGACTACGTCCTTGAGCGCGCCGGGCTTGTCGGGGAGTAGGATAAAGATCTTGACCATCCTACCCATCTGCATGAGGCCCTTTGCCACCACTTGGCCGAGCAGGTACATATCGACGTTGCCGCCGGACAATATAGAAACCACCTTCTCTTTCTTGCCTGCCGTGTGGCCGTTTGTCAGCAGATAAGCGAGGCTAGCGGCTCCCGCCGGCTCGACCACCAGCTTGGCGCGCTCCATGAGCAGAAACATGGTCTTGACTATTGTAGTGTCGTCCACAAGTACGATGTCGTCAAGATACCTGCTTACGATGTCAAACGTCAGTCTGCCGGGGCTCTTGACCGATATGCCATCGGCTATGGTGTAGCCGGCCTTGACTGACTGGAGCGAGCCCTTTTTCATCGACTCTTTCATGGCCGGGAACGCCTTTGACTCGACGCCTATTATCTTGACATTTGGCCTCTTTGCCTTGACCGCTATTGCCATGCCTGCCGCAAGCCCGCCTCCTCCGACTGGCAGGTATATCCT
>Ga0209751_10001479_pt1 | contig 24135 bp, 17 predicted proteins | sample RifCSP13_1_FD_184019 | JGI IMG/M metagenome (GOLD analysis project Ga0209751, IMG submission 184019) | Soil microbial communities from Rifle, Colorado - Rifle CSP2_sed 13_1 (SPAdes) (version 2) | ecosystem: Environmental > Terrestrial > Deep subsurface > Rock core/Sediment | place: Rifle...
ACGAGTAGCCGAGAGACTCGAGAGCCGCCCGCCGAACCTCGGGGGTCCCGCCAACTCCTCCGGCTGCGATAAGCCCCTCTTCGATCTCGAGAAGCAACTCGGGGCGGATCTGCTCAACCTCTCCTATAAGGACGTATTGTCCAAGGGCCGCCGCTGCCGATCGACGGACCGAAGCCGAGACGTCCGAGGTCAGTGCCCGCAGGAACGGGTTGACCAGCGCCGGATCTTCGCACTCCCACAAGTTGTCGATCGCCATCTGGCGCACGACGGGGTCGGGATCACCAAGCGCCAGCCGGCACGCGTGTTCGAAATTGAGCTCGACATGGGCGTAGGCTTCCTCGCCCAGAATCTGAATGAGCGACCTGCGTCGCTCGACTGGGAGACTCTCCCACAGCGCCGAGAACCGTGAGAGCTGATCGGGGTCCAGATCGGACAAGCCGGTGACTCGATCTGGCGGGATCTCTTGATCAACATTGCGGAGGAGGGTGACGATCTCATCGAAGGTCGTACTCATAGGCGAATCCTGCGACTGGCTTCAGGTTCGGTCTGCTCGAATCGACATGGGGGATTCGGCTGCGAGCTATTCTCCCACCAGTTGGACTTCCTCGGAAGTCCCGTTCAGCTTGACCTTGACCGCGGATCACGCCTGGAAAGACTGCCTGAGACGCGGGGCAGGACTACGCCGATCACGCGTCGTTCGAGGGTAGGGCTCTATCTCGGCAAGACGATCGGATTCGCGAAGTCCTGGAAATTCACGTAGACCATGAGGGCCAACAAGATGGCAAACCCGACCGCATGAGCCAGCCCCTCATAGCGCGGGGAAACGCGGCGACCGATCAAGGTCTCAATCGCCACGAACATCAATCGACCACCATCCAGCGCAGGGAAGGGGAGCAGGTTGGCGACGGCCAGGCCGATGCTGATGACGCCGATCAAGTTCAACGTCAGGAATGGGCGTTGGGATGATCGATCGACCTCCCCAGCCCAGCTGAACATGTCGTACATACCCTTCAGGCCGCTGACGCGCGCCTCTTCCGGCGCCACCGCGCCGCTGAGAACGTTCCCGGGAAAATGCACCAACTCGTTGAATTGCATGATCGTCGACTGCAGGCCGATGGTAATAGCCTCCGGCCATGCAACCTGGCGGGTCGGATAGCCGAGCGTGATCCCGACCGGGCCTTCGCCCTCGGGTGGATTCAGGCGAGGCGTCAACTGAACCGTGAGCGGCTTGCCCTCACGGATGACCTCGATCGCCACCGGTTGGCCCAAGCGGGCCGCGATCGCCTGTTGCAGGCTATCGAAGCCGGTGACAACCTGTCCTTCGACGGCGGTGACGATATCCCCGCGCTCCAACCCCGCCGCCTCGCCCGGGGATCCAGCCACAATCCCCGTGATCAATACGCGATCCGGATCAGGAGCGGCGAACTTGAATGCCGCAGCGAAAGCCACGAACGCCAGGAAGACGTTCGCCGCCGGCCCGGCGAGCAGCACAGTCGCCCGAACCGGCTTGCGCGCACTCGCCAACCCCCCGAGGACATCGGGATCATCTTCGCCGGCAGGGCGCACAAATCCGCCGAGTGGGATAGCGTTCAGTGTGAAACGCGTCCGGCCTGCTGTGAATAGTGTCGCCAAACGCGGCGGGAAGCCAAGACCGAATTCATCGACCTCGACCCCTAGCGCCCGCGCCGCGACGAAATGGCCGAACTCATGACCGAATATCAGGCCGCCGATGACAAGGACGAACACGACAATGTCGGTTACCTGCATTCCTTGTCCTTTTCAAAGCCTTCCGACAACAACGCCCAAGCGGTCGAAATGCGGTGAATCCCACACACTCTCTCGTGGGCAATGCGCGCCGATTATATCACCGGACCGTCTGGGGATCATCCAACCGTGGGTACCAGGCGGGCGGCTCCCCCCACGGGAGCCGTCACGACCTGGTGGACGCCGGGCAGATCCATCAGCCGAGCGGAGACCTCCGCCTGATCGCCGGCCGGACAAAGACAGTGCACGTTCGGGCCGGCGTCTACCGTGTAGAAGACCTGCAGCCCTTCGGAACGCCAGTCGACGACGGCGTGCATGAGTCGAAGGGTCTCCGGACTCCAATATGCGAGCGGCGGTGCAGAAGTGATCATGACGCTGTGCATCATGTTGCTGTCGAGTTCAGCGACGTTGGCAAGACCGGCAAAATCCCGGGCGAGCACAGCCTTCCGGCACAGTCGCAGACGTCGCGGCGTGTCGGCGAGGCGACCTGCCTGGAGCGGGCTTGAAGCGGCGCGGATGTGCCCTTCCGTCGAGCCTACCAACTTAGGCTGGTGACTGACGAGCGCGATGACATCGGCAAGTTCCCAATGATCGGATGGCGCAAGGAGCTCGGCGAAGGAAGTGGCATCGTCTTCGCCTGCGTGCCACTCGACGAAACCGCCGTGGATCGATCGGCAAGCCGATCCCGAGCCACGCCGCGCGAGCCGCGACAACTCTTCCAAGGTGAGATCCAGACCCGCCGCAGCGCACGCGGCAACGGTCAGGGCGGCGAAGGCCGAGGCCGATGAGGCGATCCCGGCGCCGGAGGGGAAATTGCTCCGACTGTCGACGCGAGCGGGTGACGTCAAACCGGCCCGAGATCTTATCCAATCGAGGTGGCCCTGTACGCGACGTAGCACCCCCGCCGGAGCCGTTTCCCCGTTGAGCAGCAACTCATCGGCCTTCAAAGCCGGGTCGTAGCTGACGGTTGTGCGCGTTTCCAGGGCATCCAGGGTCATCGAGATCGAACCGTTCGCCGGGAGACGAAGATCGTCGTCGCGATTTCCCCAGTACTTGATCAACGCGATATTGGGATGAGCTAGAGCGCTGGCGGTGCGGCTGGAGGGCATTTCACGCGGGAAAGGAAAGTTGAATGGGACGACTGTCCCTTTGGAGTTCTGAGGATCATCGCCAGAGGACCATCAAGGCTGCCCCTTGGCAGCCCAGCGTTCGACGACCTCGACAAGTTCGGCCTGCTCCTCGGGCGCATTCGGGAGGTAGATAGCGGTCGGCTCCTCGGTCTCGACTTCGCCAACCTTGGCCTGAATCTCGCGCCGTTTGATGCCGATCGGCATCAGCGGCAGCCGGACCGCTTGCATGACCTCCACCGCGACCCTGTGGTGCGTCAATCGCGGGTCGAAGTAGGTGACCAGGATCCCAAGGGTCTCCAGGTCGGGATTGAGCTCACGACGGATCTGCTCCAGGGTTCCCAGGAAGAGCCACAGGTTCCGTAGCGCATCGACCTGGGGGAACGTCGGAATGATCACCCCGTTGGCCGCGGTGAGGGCATTGACGGTCAGAAGGCCGAGGTTGGAGGGGCAATCGATTATGGCCAGATCGAACCCGCGGGCGATTCCGGCCAGAAGCCTGCGCAGGACGAACTCACGGCCCATTCTGCCTCCGAGCCCGAGTTCAGTCGCAGCCAGGGCCAGATCGGCCGGCGCCAGGAACAGGTAGAGCCCGGGAAGGATCTCACGCAGGATATCCCAGGGTGAGATCTTGCCCGGGAGCCCGCCGCCAATGACTTCGGCAATGCTCGCCCCGGCGGCGTCCTCGACGCCGCAAAAGGCGGTCAGGTTCGCCTGAGGGTCGAAGTCGATCAGGAGGATACGCTGGCCGTTCTGGGCCAGGGCAGTACCCAATGCATGTGTCGTGGAAGTCTTTCCCACACCGGCTTTGTGGTTTGCAATCGCGAGTGTACGCACGTTCACCAGCCTATCCCAGAAAGGTGAGGTCGGTCAAGTCCTGCTACGATCCTACCCCGGATCTGGCGGCGGTTGCGGCAGCCCCGGGCAACCCTCGTATGCAGGGCAGCCTACGTCCGGGCAAGTGGATCGTGGATCCTTGAGTACGCTATCGCACGTCTCCCGTCTTACTCAAAACGCCGGGATCATGTCTTCCGGGATCCGCGCCAATTCGCGGTGGGCCCGATCGAGAGTCGCGGTGATTTGGTTCAAGATATGGATGAGTTCGCGGTCCTCGGTCATAGTTCGGGCAGCGCGTACCAGGTCTTGGGCGGCGTCGACGTCGAGCATGATCGACCACCTACGGGTGGACAGCTCTTCCCGCAGCGCCCTGAGCATCACGACCTGGCTGTCGGAGAACTCCCTCCATAGCTCCTGGCGGAGCCGGACGCTCTCCTCTTCAGGCGCGCCCATCTTTCACCTCCCACGGCCTGGCGCCCCTCTCCATTCGCTCCGTCCCGTACAAAGGATAGTAGCACTATGCGGGGGTCGATTCCAACGTGCTGTTGGTCACATACGTTCGAGGAGATTCTGCGGCAGAGCCGATTGCACCGGGATGGCGGCGAGCGGGGATTTCTACTCCGCCCGGGCGGCTGGAGCGGCTCCCTTAAGGACGAGAATGGCCAAGACTCCCGCTGTGAGGATGCCCAGGGCAAGACCACAGGCAGGGAAGACCTCCCGCTCGCTGAGGAGGACAGCCGGACGACCCCATCGCCAGACTGTCCCGTCTTCAAGCAAGATGTATTGCCGGAGGATGAGCTCAGGGTCCTTGTCGGGAATGGGCGGCAAATAACGGGCGCAATCGATGGTTGCGCCAGGGTATTCCGGGAGGAAGGGGAAGGCACTCGGAAGGCAGGTCTGTTGGAGCCAACCACCGCATGGAACGCAGGCGGCCTCAGAGCGGGCCCACTTCTCGGTCTCCGGTGAGGATGGCCGATAGAACCAGTGCCCGCCTGAACTTCCTTCAACGTAAACGGTGGGAGGCTCCAAGGGTGAGTCCTCCGGGAATGCAATGCCTACAATCCGAGATGCCCCTCCAGGCGGCGAGCCGAGAGGAGTCCATTCGGGCCGCCTTGCCCCCCAGACGAATCCGCCGAGCCCCCATCCAAGCAAACAACCGACGATCGGGCTGAGGAGCGCTGCCCCGACGATGAGGTAAAGCCACTCAGGCTTCGGCCGAGTCATTCTTCCCTCCCACCTGTCACGTCGACCTGGATTTGCCGGGGGCGCGATCAGGCGCAAACCACGGTACTGGCACGGGGATCACCGAGCCGAGCGTCCCATGTTCGAAGGCGTGAGCGCCGGACGGACCAACCTTCACTCCAGTGGAGCTTGTAGCCTCAACTCTGTGCCAGCCGTCCGGCGGCGCGGCAGGGATAGGCTACACCTCATCTCCATTCCCGTGACGGGCTCTCGACGTCGGACAAAGCAAGCCTGAGTGGATCCCCGACTATCGTGAACCGAAGGTTGTTCATCGGTTCGCCAGTGAACGTCTCGTTCGATTACATCAGGGAAGTGGCAAGGCCGGTGTGAGCTACGCCTCTCGAATCCACTACCCCGCCCGAAAGGGCGAACAAGATACGAGTTTGCTCCTGTCCGCGATTGTCGCGGGCCGCGATGCCCACCAACACTTAGCTTGAACCATACCCGGGGGTCGGATCGAATCGACTTCCGTTGCGGATCACGTCATCGCCGGCGATGACCGGTTCCGTGACGAGGAGGGTCATATCGCCGATCGTGACTTTTGTACGGCGAGGAGCAGGTTTGAACGAATCGACCCGAGGGCCGGGTCGGTCGGGTGAGGTAGAACCTCGGCAGGCTGTCCCTGAATAGGAGGGGCGGTCGCAGAGGCTGGTACACCGGGTCCTTTGCCGGCTCCCGGCCGTCCGACCTGCGGGCCAAATCTGCCACTTGCAAGCGCCGGCAAGAGAGACAGAGGGGCGACATACACAATCGGTCGTGAGGCGCCATCCCGGCGAGTCATTGGCTACTTCACGTGATCCGTGCAATCAGAGGCCTTGCACTTTCGGTGGTGAGACGCACTCGACCAATCACCTGGGGTCATGGCCAGGTTAAATGATGCCGCCGCCTCAAGCACCCGAGGGGGGCGGGCACAGGAAGCGGCGGCAACAATGCCCAATGCTACTCGATCGCTCACGTCCGCACAAGGCCCTGAGTCAAGCCTCGTTGTCCGCCCGAGGGGTGGCTGACGGGGCTCGAACCCGCAACCCCTTGATCCACAGTCAAGTGCTCTGCCATTGAGCTACAGCCACCGCGCACGTACCGGGAAATTATAGCACGAGGGAGCGCAGATGGACGGTGGACGAAGCGCGGTGGACGACGGACGACGCCCAGCGGGAGACAAGGGAGGGCAGGGATGAAGCGCGGGACGAAGGTCGCAAAACGTAAAACGTGAAACGAAAGACACAAGACACAAGACACAAGACACAAGACACAAGACACAAGACACAAGACACAAGACACAAGACACAAGACACAAGACACAACGAAGTTAGCGATGGGGCATGGAATCAGGCGGTCGAGGTCAAGGGACGCAGGGAAGAGGGGCAGGGAGGATGGAGCTCACAGCTTACACCTTGCAGCTGTTATGATGCCAACGCCCGGCAGACTCGAGGGCCGTTAGGGACACACAGCAGGCGGGTCAGATAGCTCGATGTAAGGGCGCTCTCCGCCCATGATCTGAACTTCACCTGTCGCTTGCACGCAAGCGCCGGGTTTTACAACAGACGGCGATTCGAGCGCGTCGACGAAGATGAACGTGGCGGGCTCCTCGCTGAAGATGACCACCATGGCGAAATCCTGGGTGGCGAACCAGCGCTTCACCGCCCCCTGCACGCAAAGGTCCTTACCGGCGTCGGCCGCCGTGACCTGATCCCAGTTGATGCAATCTAGCGGAAGGACTATCGGGGTGGTGGTAGGCGAAGTCGTATCCTTGATCAAGGGACGTATGGACGTCGACATGGCCGTAGCCGACGCTACTGCTGGCGGAGTGGGCGACTCATTTGCAGCCGGGGGTGCAAGGAGGAACGCCAGGGTGTCCTTCCCTGGACCGAGGAAGTAGATCAGGGCAACCGAAATAAGTGCCATCGCCACAACGACGAACGCACCCGGATGTAGACGCTTAGGTTCTGGCGTGACAACGGGCGCAGGCCTCTCACCCCTCGCGGCTGAGTCGAGGGCGTTCAAGCGTTCAGTGATCGCCGACCGCCGGAGCCCCGATTGCGAGATGTAGTCGACGGTGTGGCCGCCTGGTCGGGAGCTTGAAGCAACCTGGCTCCGCCTCCAGGCGCCTGAGTCGGAGCTGGAGGCAGGTTCTTGTTCCCGCCTCCAGCTACCCGAGCTCAAGTTGGAGGCAGGCTCTTGGCGGCGCCGCCAGGCGCCCGAATCCAAGTTGGAGGCAGGCTCCTGTTTGGGGGGAATCGGTTCTGCCTCTTCCTCCGCCGGTACTTCCAACTCGGCGCTCCAATCACCTGATTCGGAGAAGGTGTAAGCCGCGTCTTCGGGGTCCCAACCGGCCTCTTCGAGACCCGACTCGGGAGGAGAGACTGAGAAAGGAGGCGTCTTGTGGCTCGCCCGGTCGGTCTCGATCGGCTCCAATGGCAGGACGGGCGCCACCGGTTCTTCCGGCTGGGGCGCTTGTTCGTGAATTCGCTTGGCATCCATCGAGCTGAGGATGTCTTTCAGGCGGGTTGGCTGAGAGGGCGGTGGGGGAGGTGGTGGCGGCTCGGCTTGGGCTGGCTCAAACTCGGGTTCTGAGGTTGGTTCGAAGAAGCCGACACCGGGGGCTAGTGAGATCTCCCGCTGACAATGGATGCAAGTTGTGACGGAAGTAGTGAGCCACTCGGCGCAATACGGGCACCTGCGCCTACCTGCGGACGCTCTGAAAGGAGGGAGGTCGCTGTGGCAGTACCGGCAGACGACAGCCTCGTCCTGGATCTCTCCGGCGCAGTACGGGCAGACCTTCACATCGGCTTCCTAGTCGACAGGACCTTCTCCAGGGATTGTATGTTCCCTCGAATCCGGGGGCAATGGGACCTCCGGACGGCGCAAGGACACGAGATTCTTTTCGGAGCGGGCAGTCTTAGTACTTCTTGCCACCCCAGACCGTGTCTGATTTCTCTTCAGCAGGCGTCCGCAGAGGCTCCGAATTCGTGCCTTCGCTACGGCCCCGTCGGTTGTTAGCCAGCTCCGGAGGCGATTTCGACGAGGCGGGGTCCGGCCTGAGAGCGGGGGACATTCTCCTGGGCACCTGTCCTCAGATCCTTGATTGTCACGGAAGACGAGCTAATCTCATCCGGACCGATGATCGCCGCCAGGGGGATCCCGTGCCGGTCGGCGTACTTGAGTTGCGCAGAGAGCCTGACGGCAGTTGGATACCACTCCGTCCGCAGCCCGCAGGCTCGCAGCTCGGCCGAGAGGCTGATCGCCTCGGTCATGCTTTCCACGTCGAAACTCGGGACGAGCACCTGGGTCGGCTTCGACCGGATGGTCGGACTGACCCCTGTCTTATCCATGAGCAGGTGGATCACCATATCACCCATGGCGAAGCCCGTGGCGGGGATGGGCTCGCCTCCGACGTCTGAGACGAGATTGTCATAGCGACCGCCACCGAGTATCGCCCGAAACTCACCGCTGGTGTCGCGTGCCTCAAAGACGATCCCAGTATAGTAGTCCAGCCCGCGGACGATACTCGGGTCGTAGAGCACCGACTCGGCAACACCCAGGGCCTCCGTCGCGGCGAAGAAGGCCGTCAGCTCAGCCGAGTCCTTCCAGGCCTGGCGATCATTGAGTGTTGAGTCGAGTTCTTTCACAGTCTGTGCCCCGAGCCCGAGCTCGGCGGCTTGTCGATCCCACGCCGGCTTGGACATCCGGTCGCGAGCATCGATGAGGTGAAAAACCCCCGTCCGTTTCTCCGGGTCTATCCCCATCTGAGATAGCTGGCGCTCCGCCAGCCGTCGGTCGTTGACGAGGATTTGGACCTTGTCTGGGCCCAGGCCGACAGCCTGGAAGAGGGCTCCGGCGATGGCGGCGATCTCCGCATCGGCTTCAGGTGAATCCACGCCGAGCAGATCGATATTCCATTGGAAGAACTCCCTGGCACGACCTTGCTGGGGACGTTCGTAGCGCCAGAACGGCCCAAACGACCACCATCGCAGGGGCCGTGGAAGGCTCTGGCTGCGCATAGCCACCATGCGTGCCAGGCTGGGCGTCAGCTCGGGGCGAAGGGCGATCATCTCGCCGCCTCGATCGGGAAAAACAAATGACTGCTTACGGACCAACTCTTCCCCGGACCTGGCTGCATACAGGTCTAGCCGTTCGAGAAATGGGCCGTCATACTCTTCGTACCCGTAACCTTCCGAGACCTCGCGGATGCGCTCGTAGAGCCAACGCCTGAAGGCCAGGTCCTCAGGGTAGAAATCGCGGGTACCCTTGACCGCCTGGATCGTCCCCATCGTATCTCCCTCCGAATTCGACGCGGAAGACGGCGAGCGGGAGCCTCGCCGTCTTCCGAGAAGATGCCCCTGCAAGACATCCGGTCCGGGCTATCCGCGCATCCTTGAGCTGCGAGAAGCGTGCTTCACAGGCCAGTCTCGACAAGAGGCGAGGCCTCGTAACGTCTTCCTCATGCGATCCATTCTAGCACGCGGCCCGGCAGGGAACAATCAACCCGGCTCTCAGGCAGGTTGTCCGACGCCCTCAAACAGCTCACCGGTGGCTACCAGGGACGCCACGACCTCGACTTCTTCAGACATAGCATGGTCCTCGAGGACCAGGGGCACGGCCTGGCGGATTCTGGCGTGAACGGTCGACGTCCCCGAACCCAGGCGGGCTTCAGGGGAGGCAACTCGCCGCAGGTCCAACGCCCGCGCGGCCGTCAATAATTCAATTGCCACGATCCGTCTCAGGTTAGCTGAGACCTGAAGCAGGCTGCGGGCAGCGGTCGCAGCATTGGCATTGAAGTCCTCCTGATCGGCGGAAGTCGGCAGGGAGTGGATCGAGTTCGGTGTTGCCAGTGCTTGGCTCTCTAGCACGAGCGAAGCGGCGGTGTATTGCAGCATCATCAGACCGGACTGCAGTCCGGCTGACTGCGGGTCGGAGACCAGCATCGGCGGAAGCCCGCTGCTGGTGTGCCCGGACACGAGGCGGAAGATACGTCTCTCTCCGATCCCGGCTGCCGCGTTCAGAGCGATCTTGAGATAGTCACAGGCCATTCCGATCGGTTCACCGTGGAAGTTGCCGCCGGATACGGCCCGGTCGCCGATCAGGAGCGGGTTGTCGGTGGCGGAATTGATTTCGATCGTCGCCACGCGGCGGGCGAAGTCAAGCGTTTCCCAGACCGGCCCGAGAACTTGAGGAATACAGCGAAGGCTGTACGCGTCCTGTACCTTGGCTTCCGAATCGGTCAGAGTGCTCCCCGAAAGCAAAGCCCTGAGCCGCTCAGCGACCGCCGACTGACCCGGATGCGGGCGTGCCTGATGCAGCCGGGGATCGAGCGCGGCCGTCACCCCTAGCAGCGCCTCAAATGACATCGCCGCGGCTGCCTCAGCGCATGATAGGATCCGCTCGACGTCGACACACGACAACGCCAGCATGCCCGCGCTGAAAGTCGCCCCATTGGTCAGGGCCAGTCCGTCCTTGGGACCGAGGGCTACTCTGGTTATCCCCGCTCGTCGCATTGCTCTTTCGCCGGAAACCACCTCTCCCTCGTACCAGGCTTGACCCGAATCTAGATCGGACGACTCGCTCGGGCCCCGTGTGAGCACGAGTGCCAGATGAGCCAGCGGCCCCAGGTCCCCCGACGACCCCAAGGAGCCTTGAGAGGGGATGATCGGAACAACCCCCTGATTGAGCATCTGCAACAATGTGTCAATGAGGTGAGGGCGTACGCCTGAAAGACCATGGGCGAGTGCATTTGCCCGAATGAGCATCGAGGCTCGCGTGACGTCCAGCGAGAAAGGCTCGCCCACGCAGACGGCGTGGCTCAGGACAAGATTGCGCGAGAGTGAGGCTGCCTGTTCGGCGTCGATCCTGCGGTCGCTGAAAATCCCATATCCGGTGTTGACCCCGTAGATCGGTGTCGGCCCTTCGGCCAACCGGCGGAGCCTCTCGGCGGACTCTTCGACCCGACGGCGGGCGGCATCCCCCATGGCGACACGGACGGAGCGGCGAGCGACCGCTTCTACGTCGTCCAGGCTCAAGCTGCGCCCGTCAATGATGATCTCGCGTTCGTGCATGCGTGAACCTAGGGGGCGCCGGGAAGGAATTCGAATCGAAACGAGAGGTCGAGCGTGCTGGCAGTCTGCACGAGTGATCCAACGGCTGTCTGCACCTTCAACGTGATGAGCTCGTTTGTCAGCGGCTGGATTTCCTCGAGTGAATCGGCCGCGGCGATCCTCTCCGCCAGATCGCGCCCTTGCTCGGCCGTGGCAGATACTTCACTCGCCTGAAGGATCACCTGATCGGCCAACTGCCGGGCCTCTTCCGTCGCGTCGCTTGAGGCTTTGACCGAGCTTGCGTAGTCATCAAGAATCGATAGATACGCCAGAAGCCCCACGTCATCACCGGGGTTTTGTGTCAACCCGTCAGCGTTCCAATCCCCATACGCGCTGTCCAGTCTCCCGGCCGCGATGTTGACAACGTGCTCGGCGTGGACCTTGGCGGCCCCCAGATTGGCGGTGGCGGCTCCGTCGACCGAGTACCCCAGGTGCACGTCGTATTGGCCGGCTTGTGCGTCTAGCCGATCCAGGAGAGTCGCCGAGGGGGTTGCACCGCGCGTCACATCGTCGAAAAGCTGCACACGGGCCATCGTGTCGGGCTCAATGGCAACATGCCAGACGATTTGTGGAGAAATCCCGGGGTCGGGGTCATCGAGCGGTTCCACCGAGACAACGAAACCCGAGATGTGAGCGAGGAGATTCGTTTCTTGTGATTGGCTTGAGAACGCCAGAGAACCCGGAGACTGTTCGACGGGATCCACCTTGATCGGGTCGCTCCCTGCGCGTGTCAGCCAGCCTTGGAAGACAGATCCTTCCGGTGGGGAGCCGATCCCAGGGATCGAGGCTCGGAATGTGGAGTCCTTGAAGAACGCCTCGCCGATCGGTCCTGTCGGCACAGGGGAGGCGGCCTCCGGCGGCGGAGTTGGTGTGGCCCCGGCAGAGGCGGGCCCGGTCTCCTGAGAGCCGGCCGGCGCGGTCTCCAACAACACAGCCACGGTCGTCGGCTCCGGGGTCGCCGCCCCGCGTCCTACAAGAAAGATCAATCCGCCAATGGTTACAGCTCCGAGGAGGATGACGCCGATGACGCCCGCGCCCCCGATCAGGAGCCATTTGGGGCTGACGGGACGTCGCCCGGCCGTCGCCACAGACGACGGGATCGGCCCGGTACCAGGCCTAACCGAGGCCGTCGTCTCGCCGGCCGGGTATCCTGTCGCCGTCTCAAGCTCGCGGGCAAGATCGCCTGCCCGCTGGTAGCGCTGCTCGCGGTCCTTCATCAGGGCGCGGCCGACCACTTGCTGGACGGGTTGGGTCGTATTGGGGAGCGGGGCCGGCGTCTCGTGAACCTGCTTGTAGAGCAGGGAAGCCGGTGTGTCCGAGTCGGAGACAAACGGCAGCTCGCCGGAGAGCATCTCATACAGCATGATCCCGAGCGAGTAGATGTCGGTGCGGGCGTCGACGCCTTCGCCGCGGATCTGCTCAGGGCTCATGTAGGCCGGCGTACCGAGCACGGTCCCGGTGACTGTACGCGTGCTGGCATCTGCGATGTGGGCGACACCGAAGTCGGTCAGAACCGGCTCGACATCGGAAGGGAGGGGGAGATCCGGTCGGACACCGCTGGCTCCGGCTCGCAAGATCACATTGGCCGGTTTGACGTCACGGTGCACAATGCCGCGTGTGTGGGCATAGTCGAGCGCTGAAGCGAGAGACTTCATCAGCCGTGCGACTGTCTGCAGAGGCAAGACATGGCCGATCTTGTGAAGTCGGCGCAGGTAGTCGTCGAGCGTCAGGCCTTGGAGCAGTTCCATGACGATGTACGGCCGTTCGTCCGTCACGTCGAAGTCAAAGACCTGGACGATGTTTGGGTGGCGCATGGCGGCCACTGCCTGGGCCTCGGAGACAAAACGCTTGAATAGCGCGTCGTCGGCCGTCAGATGGGCCAGCAGCAGCTTGACAGCCACCGGTCGGTTGAGGGTCGTGTGCAGGCCAAGGTAGACCTCAGCCATTCCGCCTTGACCGATCCGGCGCTCGAGCCTGACCTTCGACAGCGTTCGGCCGACCCACGGATCTGACATTTCAACGCTCCACTACGCGACGATCGACTGCAGCGAGCAAGGGAAAGATCCTACCTCAGGTTGCCTTCTGGAAGCGCGCACATCATGATCGGTCCTCGATCGTGATCAGATCGCCAACCCGGATGGTCCCGCTTGTGATTACGCGTGCCACAAGCCCGCGCTCCCCGGCGATCCTCTCTTGCAGGCCGGGCCGCAGGGTGTCCATGAAAGAGCACGGCGTGCAGTCCCCCGTGACCTCCAGAACCGTCTGACCGAGGCGCAGGCGCGTCCCCGCCGGCACACCGCTCAACCTGATCCCGCTTGTAGTGATGTTCTCACGAACCGAACCGGGAAGGAGAGCGTGTCGGCCGAGCACTTCAGATTCAACCATCAGGACCTGGCGCTTCGAGCTGCCGAACGACGCATCCCCCGTCAGCCCTCTTCCTTCGACAGCGCTGACGTCGGCGACAGGCAGCATGGGTTGTTTTCGTGCGGGCTTGATAAACAGATTGACGACATTGCCCATCATGCTGACCCTTTGGCGTAGGTGGCATGCCTGCACAAGTATAGCATGAGGCCCCTGTCCGCTCTTGGACGGACGGCCATGGTATGCTAATCTCCAATTGTCGCCGATCATATTCTGGAGAGGTGGGGTTGGCTGCAATCCCCAGCATCATACTCTTTGTCGGGGCGCTACTTCTCTGGGCTCTGCGCCGTCGACGGGAGGCGCCACTCTGGGCGGCATCGTCGGCCCTGGGGGCGGTCACGTGGCTCGTTTGCCTCGTCCTCTCGACCTCGCTCGGGTCGTCGACCAGTCTCTCGGTCTGGAGGCCGGAAGCCCTCTTCGCCTCGCGCCTTGTCCTGGATCTCGATCCCACGGGCTGGCAAATGGCTTATGCCGCCGTCACGGTGTTCTTGTCCCTTGCGCTGACGCAAGCCGCGCGCCCCGGGGCGACCACAATCGGGACACGCGTGATGCTCCCGATCTATGTTGGGCTGAGTCTGGCGGCTATGCTTGCAGGGAACTTGCTCACGGTCGCCATTACCTGGGCCTTGCTCGATCTCCTGACATTCGTGTTTCTCATGTCGGTGACCACGGATGAAGATGCGATTCCGGGGATCATCACCCGGCTTGCCGTGGATGGATTATCAGTGGTCATCGTCCTGGGTGCGGCGGTGGCCGGCCGAGCCTCTGGTCAACCCGACACTTCCTTCGGCGATATCTCCACGCCGTTCTCGGCCGGCCTGATTGCAACGGCCGGCCTGATCCGCTTGGGGATGTTCCCTCTACACTTCAGCCTCCCCAAGCTGCCTCGCGCCAGGCGCGGACTCGGCACGCTAATCCGTCTGCTCCCGCCGGCGGTAGTTCTGGCGGTCTTGGCGAGACAATTCGACAGCGGTTTCCCCGCCGGCCTGGTGCCGTGGCTAAGGCTCGCCGGCGGCGTGGGAGTCATTGTGGGTGGTTTTCGCTGGTCCCTCGCCGAGGACCCAATCCAGGGCAGGCCCTTTTTCGTACTGGCGGTCGCAGGGATGGGGGTCCTGGCAGCGAGTCTCGATCCGGAGGAGACCGGAGTCATCTTGGCCAATACCGGGATCCTCATCCTGCTCGCCGGGGACGCATTCTCCCTGGCGGAGATCCACGCTCCAACCCATCGGGTGTGGCCGATCGCTGCCGCCGTGATCGCGGTCGGCGCGCCGTTCACACCGGGAGGTGTCCTGGCTGGGGCTTTCTCAAAGGCCATCGTTCAGCCCGCCACAACCTGGCTTGGAGTCTTGGGAACGATTGGGCTTGGCGCGATCGGCATAGGCATGATCTCTGCCGCGTTTTCGCCCACGAGTAAATGGCCGGTTGGCGAGAGTCTGGTGCGTGTCGTCTACGGCCTCGGGATTGGGTTGCCGGTCCTTGTTGCGGTGGGGATGGGCGCCCAGACACCTGAGGCTACCAGTCTCGGCGGGACGCTGGTCTTCCTGTCGGCTGGATTGGCCGCCCTTGCCGGCCGCTACGCCTTTGGTCGGCTCCCGCATTCAACGAGGGAGATCGGCAAGCGAGTGGCCGGCCGCCTGGATCCTAACCCGGTGTACAACGCGGCCTGGCAGATCTACATGGGAGTGCTACGGATTGTCCGCACACTCGCCAGCCCGCTTGAAGGCGAGGGAGCCATGCTCTGGATGCTCGTGGTCGTAATCCTTGTGCTGCTTGGGATTGGAGTCCCGCCTTCGTGACCCTATCACCCTTGCTTGCCCTCGGCTCGGCGCTGGCCTGTGGTGTGTGTGCCGGGCTGATGGCCCTCCACGACAATCGTCGCCTCCGGCTGGCCTTGTTGGCCGTGCAGTACGCTGCGGCCACCGCACTCACCTCGCTTTCTATCCCGATTGCCGTCGCCGCCGTCAAGCTGGTCGGGGGACTGATTGCATGTTCGATCCTCGGGATCACACTGACCCGGCTTCCCGATAGGCCGGGACCCCGCCTCGGCGGCAGCATCCCATCCGGACGTCTCTTCCGCGTGACTGCTGTTCTGCTCGTCAGTGTCGCAGGCTGGGGCCTATCACGCGAGACATGGATGGGGACTCTGTCACTGATCGGTCCTGCATCGCTGGGATCGGCACTTCTGATGACGCTCGGCTTGCTCCAGCTCGGGATAAGCGACACACCGTTCAGTGTCGGTCTGGGGATACTCACCACTCTGGCTGGGTTTGAGATCGCTTACGCCTCGGTCGAACCATCTCTGGCTGTGCTCGCCCTGCTTGCGATGGTGCACATTGGGATCGCACTCATCGTCAGTTACCTGATTCTGGTGGTCGGTAAGGCCCAAAAGATCTCGAAGCCGCTGCCATGAGTGCACCCTTCCTGCTCTTCTCCAGTTCGGCCTTGCTGACGCTCGTCACGGGCCTCCTGCGGCGCAGACTGATTGCGGCGGCGATCGTGTCGGCTACGGGTGCTGCCGTGATCGCCCTATTCGTTCTGGGCGCGCCGATCGAGTCGCCTTTGTCCATCATGGGCCTCAATCTGAAGCTCAGCGCCACCTGGTCGGTGCTCGGTAGATCGTTCACCCTTGATCAAGGTGCGAGGCCGGCCGTCGGCTTCTTGTACCTGAGCGGTGCGTTTCTCTTCGGCGGAGGCTGGGCCGTCAACCCCAATCGTTACTTCTTTCCAGCCGGCGTCCTTTCATTGGCTCTAGTGGCCGGATCCCTCCTTATTCAGCCGTTCGTCTTCGCCGCCGTGTTCCTTGAGTTGACTGCGATGGCTGCAGTCTTGATCTTGGCGACAGTGGAGTATCCCGCGCAACGAGGCGGTTTGCGTCTGCTCTCCCTTTATACACTGGCGATGATGGCCATCTTGCTCAGCGGCTGGATGCTCTCGATCGCCGGCGTGACAACTGCCACACCTGAGCTGGCGCGTCAGATCAGCCTGCTCTTGGTGCTGGGCTTCGCGGTGTTGATGGCCGTACCTCCATTCCACCTCTGGCTGCCGGCTGCAGCAGAAGAGGCCAACCCTTATGCGCTTTCGTTCGTCACGGTGATCCTTCAGAGTGCCGGCCTGTTCTTCCTCTTGCGTTTTCTCGACACATATCCTTGGCTACGCCAGACCCCGGGTCTCTTCGGCGGCCTGCGCGTGGCCGGTATGGCCATGGTAGGGTTCGGTGGGTTCGCGGCCTTGTCTCAGCGGTCTTTCTCCAAGCTCATGGCGTATGCACTGGTGGCCGACTTCGGGGTTACGCTCCTGGCAGTCGGAGCTGGCACCCCCGCTGGATACCAGCTGGCGCTGGGACTATCGGCTGTTCGGGTCATCGGTTTGGGTGTCTGGTCGCTCGGCTTGGCCGTCATACGCGGCCAGGCCGGTCGCGATGATCAGGAGGCGCTGGCGGGGGCAGGATACCGGTTCCCGCTGGCAGCCGCGGCCTCGATTGTTGGGGTGCTCTCCATCGCCGGTCTGCCCCTCACCGCTGGGTTCCCCGCTCGATGGGCGCTTCTGTCGGCGATCGCGCCCAATCACACGATCGCGGCCGCCACCGTCGTGGCTTCGATCTTGATCTCGAGTTCGGGCGCAATTCGTTGGATCGGAGTCCTGTTTCGCACCGTGCCCTTCAAAGCCGGAGAATCACCCGGCCGTTCGGTGCGCCTGATCCTAGGGTCCGGTATCGGGCTGTGCATTTTGTTCGGCGTGTTCCCGCAATTGCTGTTCCCGTGGGTTGTCCTGGCGGCCTCAGGGCTGGCCAACCTAATGAATTGACGAGGGCCGAGCGATGGTAAAGAAAAAGAGCGAGCCTGCACCCTGGGATGCCTCCATGAAACCGGAGCAGTTGGAGAAGCGCCTGGCCTGGTTGGATGAGAACCGACGCAAGGAGGCAGAGGCGGTTGCCCGGTTGAATGAGCGGGTTGAGGCAATTGAGGAGACCCGGGCCAAAGGTGCCAGCCAGATCAAAGGAGTCATGAGCGAAATCACCCGTCTCGGTGCGATTGCCGTGCGCATTACTCAATTCGACGAGGCCCTGGCAAAGCACCGGCTGGAGGTTTCCAGGCAGATCGAGCAGGCCGAGAAGCGTCGCACCGACAAGGAAGCCCGCCAAGAGGACTTGCGCAAGCGGGATCAGTCGGCCGTGGCCAATGAGCTCTCCGCATTGCGCGCCGGCTTGTCCAGACTTGACGAAATCGAGAGGAGCCTAGAGAACAGACGCGAGGAGGAGATACGCCTCACGCGGACACTGAGGGAGCTTGGCGAGGAACTGGATGGCGTTCGGGCGAAGGAGGACGATCAGGCGCGCGGGCTAGCCTCTCTCGAGGAGGGCCGCAGGCAGGAGACGCGCAGGATGGTGGAAGTCCAGTCGGAGCTTGCCGAGCTAGGGACGCGGGTCGATGGCTTGCACGGCGAAGTGGATGCGGCCGGCGACCGGACGCGACGCCTGGAGATCCAGCTGAGTGAGCTGACGTCGGCCGAGAATGAGCGCTCCGAGGGTCAGGCCGTGTTTCTCGAGCAGCAAGGCATCAAAATGGCCGAGTTCGAGAGGAAGATGAAGGAATGGCACCAGACCTTCGAGGCCATCGAAGCGCGCTCAATCAGGTTGGACGATCAAGTCCGGATCTTCGAAGAGACTCTGCGCTCCTTGAAGCAAGCCCGATCCGACCTGGACGTGGTCCTGGAGCGGCTCGAGCGCCGGATCTCCGAGATCAGCGAAATCCAACGCCTGGCAGACGACAGATTCCGCCAGGAATGGGCGAGTTTCCAAGCCGACGATCAGAAGCGCTGGAACGCCTACAAACTCACGTTTGATGAACACTGGCGCGAGCATGATCGGCTTCATGATCGGCTGGCAAAGACGGTTCAGTCGCTTGGCGAGGACATGGGGGAAGCAGTGAGCGCGCTTGCCGAGCTGGGTACAACGGATCGTCAACGCCTGATGGACCTTCTGTCATTGATACGCGAGTGGGCGGCCGAGCGTGAACGTCGTGGGGAAGAAGTAAGTTGAAGCAATGATGAAGGCCATCCGTTCTGCTCGACCGGGGGCCGGTGCCTGAGGCAGTCGAATGCACGTCATTGGTACGGCAGGCCATGTGGATCACGGAAAATCGGCGCTGGTGCTGGCGTTGACCGGCATGGATCCCGACCGGCTGCGGGAGGAACAAGAGCGGCAGATGACCATCGATCTTGGCTTCGCCTGGCTGACCCTGCCGGGCGGGGAAGAGATCGGGATCATCGATGTCCCCGGACACCGCGACTTCATCGAGAATATGCTCGCCGGAGTGGGTGCCATTGAGGCCGCCCTCCTCGTCGTGGCTGCCGATGAAGGTGTCATGCCCCAGACCTCCGAGCATCTAGCAATCCTCGATCTCCTGGAAGTATCCCGAGGTGTCGTGGCCTTGACCAAGATCGATCTGGTCGACGACCCTTCTTGGTTGGATCTTGTCCGGGAGGACGTCGAGCGAATGTTGGCGCCTACTCCCCTGGCAAGAGCCCCCATCCTCCCTGTTTCATCCTTAACCGGTACGGGGATCGACGCCCTGGTGGCTGCTCTGGGATCGGTGCTGGGCGAGGTCCCTCCAAGGCGCGACATCGGACGGCCGCGCCTCTCCCTAGATCGCGCTTTCACGATTGCAGGCTTCGGGACGGTCGTGACCGGCACACTGATCGACGGCGCATTCGAGGTTGGTCAGGAGGTCGAGCTGCTCCCGTCGCGGGTGAAGGGCCGGATCCGCGGATTGCAGACGCACAGGACGACGGTTGAACATGCCGATCCGGGGAGACGCCTAGCGATCAATCTCTCCGGCGTCGAAGTCGGCGACCTCGTCCGTGGCGATGTGGTCAGCCTGCCCGGCGCCTACCAACCCACGCGTACAATCGACGTCCGTTTCCGACTCCTGGCGGAGGCGGACGCCCCGCTCAAACACGATCAACGGGTGAAGCTCTTCCTCGGGGCGGCACAACGAATAGCCCGGGTGAGGCTCCTACGGAGCGACAAGCTCTCTCCAGGAGAGACGGGTTGGCTGCAGCTCGTCCTCGACCGGCCTGTGGCAGCCGAACGTCACGATCGATTCATTCTTCGCCGGCCGTCCCCTTCAGCCACGCTAGGAGGGGGGCAGGTGGCCGACCCCCACCCGCAGCAGAGCCACCGGCGTAACGATCTGAAGATCGTTGAGAGGCTGGAGTCACTTGTGCGGGGTACTCCCGGCGACGTCCTCGTTCAGGCCCTTTCCGGCGGACCGATACCAATCAGAGTAGCCCTCCGACAGGCAAACCTCCCGGCCGAAGCGGCCAGTTCGGCCCTGGCCGAGCTCCTGGGCAAGCACCGGATCCTGTCGCTCAGTGAAGGCATCCCGGATCCGTGGTCGGAAACCCTCGTCGTGGAGACCGGAGCCTGGCATGCCTTGACGACCCGTTTGCGAACTGAGCTCGAGAAGTATCACGCCGCGAACCCGTTGCGGTCTGGCATGCCTCGTGAGGAACTCAAGAGCAAGATGGGCCTGGATGGACGCACATACGCCGCCGTCCTGGGGAAAGCTATTGCGCTTGGCGTCGTACGGGATCAGGCCGCACGACTTGCTCTCCCCAGATTCACAGTGGAGCTTTCGCCTGCGCAATCGGAGGGGTCAGCCGAATTGCTGAAGCAGTTCGCGGCAGAACCCACTTCACCACCCAGCGTCAAGCAGGCTATCGACGCAGTTGGAGGGGAGCTGCTGGCTCACCTCCTCGAGGAAGGCATGCTGGTCCAGCTCTCGAGCGATGTCTTGTTGGAGGGAACCGCGTATCGAGACATGACCGAAGAGGTCAAGAAGGCGATCTCCGCCGGGGGGAGAATCACGGTGGCGGAGGTCAGGGACATGTTCGGCACCTCTCGGAAGTATGCCCTGGCCTTGATGGAGCATCTGGATGCGATCGGCGTGACGGTACGAGAGGGCGATGAAAGGCGGCTGGCGTAAGGTAGGGCCATTCATCCGTCCGGAAGGGGAATTCCCGGAAGGACCACTCAGAACGTGCGGTGCCGCCACAGCCCGTCGACCATCGTCCCGACCGGTGCAACGTCTACCAGCGCCTCAGACGGGAGAGCATACGGGTCGACGTCAAGCACGAGAAGGTCGGCCAGGAACCCAGCCTTGAGTTTTCCCTGAACCGATTCGAGGCCCCCTGCAAAGACTGGTCCGGACGTGTAGGCGCGCAGCGCCTCATCCAGGCTAAGCCTCTGCTCCGGGTGCCAACCTTCAGGGCCGGGCGATCCGTCTCGCCGGCGCCGTGTGACCGCGGCATGAAGGCCCACGAATGGGTTGGGTGATTCAACGGGGGCATCCGAGCCGAATGCCAGAATCGCCCCGGCGTCGAGCAGGCTGCGCCACGCGTACGCGTAGCGCGATCGGCTCCCCCAATAACGATCCGCCATGAGCATGTCCGAAGTGGCATGGATCGGTTGCATGGAGGCGATGACGCCGAGGGCCGCCGGGCGCGGGATGTCATCCGGATGCATCAACTGCAAGTGCTCGATCCGATGTCGGGCGCGAGACATGTGCGCGCCGGTCGGCTGTTGGCGCAGGGATTCAAATGCCTGGAGGACGACGTGATTGGCTCGGTCACCGATCGCGTGCACACTGGTGGCGATTCCCGCCGAAGCGGCGCGCAGCGCAATCTCGAGCAGCTCCTCAGCGTCGAGCAAGAGGAGCCCGACATTGTCCGGTTCTCCCGCGTACGCGGAAAGCATGGCCGCTGTCCGCGGGCCGAGGGCGCCGTCCGAGAAGACCTTGACATTCCCCAACCGGAGCGTCGCATCCCCGAATCCCGTATGCAGGCCGATGTCGATCGCTTGTTGGAGGAATTCGACCGGTATGTTCTTGACCACGCGCAGCCCCAAGAGTTCTGCTTCGCGCATCCGTTGCAGGGCATCAAGACAACGCGGCCCGTCATAGTCATGTACGCCCGTGATGCCGTACCTCCACAGATTAGACTGCGCGCGGGTGAGCTTCCGTACCAGCGCCTTGGTGGACTCGCCGGGGATGATTGATTGCACCATCGACATCGCGGCTTCGAGCAGTACGCCGCCGGGCTCCCCTGACGGCTCACGACCGATGGCACCTCCAGATGGGTTGGGTGTCGTCGGGCCTATTCTCGCCCGGCCCAGCGCTTCGCTATTGACCCAGGCGGCGTGTAACGACTTGGCGGTCAGGAAGACCGGATGATGCGGGGAGACCCGATCAAGATCGGCGCACGTCCCGAAGCGCCCCCAGTCATTCTGATTCCAACCATGGCCAAGTATCCACTCGCCCGGCGGCGTCTGTTCCGCCCGCTCCCGCACACGCTCGAGGCAGATCTGGAGATCTGGAACCTCGCAATCCAGCTGATCCAGGCTCTGGGCGTACTGCTCCAAGTGGATATGGGCGTCGATCAATCCCGGGAAAACACACCGCTCCTCAAGATCCACCACCTCAGCCGACCGACCTGCCATTGGTTCGATTTCCGCATCGCGACCCACCGCGATCACCGTGCCGCGCTGGATCGCCAGCGCCTGCACAATCGGTTGCTCGGGATCCAGCGTGTGGATCCGCCCATGGAGCATGACCGTCGAAGGGGCTGAAGAGGCGATCAACTCGTTCGCTACCTCGTCCCAAGATGGGGTACGGCATTCAATCGATGCAGCCGCCAATTCCCCTCGTCTTCGTCATAACTGAGTTCGGCGAAGGCTGTATTGGCGAATTCGAAGTATGGCTGGCGTGTCCGGCCGGAAGGCGCGAGAGCCAGCACCGCCCGCAAGAGCGCGTTGAGCAGCGCGCCGTGGGAGACGACGAGATAGCTGCCTGGCTCTCTCTGCAGCAGCCTCTCCAGAGCGTCGCCGGCGCGACGGTACAGGCCCCAGGTACTCTCCCCTGTCTTGAGCATCGGTTCGAAGGCGGACGGGCGCGGCCGCGCGCCGATGATGCCGTCAAACTCGGCGCCACCAAGCCCCTGGCCTTCACCCAGGTGTTGTTCCATTAGACCCGGATCGAACTCGATCATCAGAGACAATTGCGCCGCAATGATCTCTGCCGTCTGTCGCGCCCTCAGGAGCGGACTGGATACAACGAGGTCGAACTGCTCCCCGCGCGTCTGCCAATACTCAGCCAGCATTCGTGCCTGGGTCATTCCCTCTTCCGCCAGCGGGAAGTCGAGCTGACCCTGCACGACATCCGACTTGTTCGCTTGCGAGAGGCCGTGGCGGAGGAGCGTGATCCGAAAGGTCATGGGATATCGAGTGCCCGGGCCAGCAGCTGGAGCGGATGCACCGCCTTGACCCCAGCGTGCTTCTCGATCCACCAGCGGCAAGTCTCGGAGTCACTGAGTATCAGATCCGGGCTCACTTCGCCGGCCTGATCGAACAGGATCCCTCCGACATCTCTCGCAACTTGAGCCTTCTCACTCTTGAGACCGTAGGTCCCAGCAACCCCGCAACATTCGGCTTCCGAGTGAATGAGCTCGAGGTCGGGGATCAACTGGAGCACCTCGATGGCCGGAGTCCCGATCGCGTGACTCTTGAGTTGGCATGGTGGGTGGTAGAGGGCTCGAATCGGAATCGAGGATACGTGCAATCGTTCGAGCTCCTCCATCTTGTAGAGCGTGATGAACTCGAAGACATCGTAGACGGCGGCGGCAACCTCGGACACCGCCACTCCCTCGAGCCCGAGGATCGCTTGATACTCGTGTTTCAGAGCAAGAGTGCACGAGGTCGAGGCACCCACGATCGGCATCCCCGCGGCGACGAACGGGTGGAGCGATTGCACATTCCAGCGGGCATAGCGGCGGGCGGCATCGAAGAGACCGTTCGATTGAAGGGGAAGACCACAGCACCCCTGAGGCGGAAGGACCACCCGGCAGCCGAGCTTCTCCAGGACGGAGATCGCCAACTCTCCGATCCAAGGTTCGTAATACTCAGCGCTGCAACCGTGGAAGTAAGCGACCGGCTGACCCTCCCCCGGAGCTGCGGGTGTGGGGACGCGGGCGACGTGCGCCGCCTGACGTCGCCGCAGCGTACTCGTCGAGAAGGCGGGCAGAGGAGCTTCCCGGCTTATCCCCAGGCTTATCTCCAACCCGCGCCGGATGATCGGGTTCACCAGGACCGCGTTAGCTAGCGGCGCAAACCGCACTCCGAACCGGCCGAGAAGCGCCGGGCGGGCGATCAATCGGTCTCGCAGGCTGATGCCTTCCCTTCGAGCCAGGTCGCCCTTCGCCCGGACGTTGATCTCGGTGACGGCGACGCCGTGGGGACAAACACGCGAGCAAACTCCACAACCTGAACACCAGGCGACCGAGTGATCAGGGGCAGGGAGGCGAGGGTGTCGGAATCGCTCTGCCTGCGGTCCGACGGCTTTCGGTCCGGGGAACAAATCCGTGACCGCCGCGACGGGGCAGGCCGATGTACAGATGTTGCACTTCAGACACAGATCCGCCGTCAAACCGGGGCCGACGCTCACGCCGATCCATCTCCGAGTGCACATTCCACAGCTCTGAGGGCGGTCAGGATATCGATCCCTTGTCTTGTTCCCTCGATCGTCCGGTCACTCCCGGCAAGCACGCCCCCGGCGGCGTACAGGTTCTCAAAGAACGGCCCGCCCGATTCCGACATAGGG
>Ga0209751_10001481_pt1 | contig 24117 bp, 21 predicted proteins | sample RifCSP13_1_FD_184019 | JGI IMG/M metagenome (GOLD analysis project Ga0209751, IMG submission 184019) | Soil microbial communities from Rifle, Colorado - Rifle CSP2_sed 13_1 (SPAdes) (version 2) | ecosystem: Environmental > Terrestrial > Deep subsurface > Rock core/Sediment | place: Rifle...
TACGATCACGACGATCGAGGCCCCGCGCGAGCTCAGCTTCACGTGGCCCCTCGAGCAGGATGCGTCCGTGATCGAGACAACGGTGTCGTACGAGTTGAGCCCCAAAGGGTCGGAGACGCAGGTCCACGTCGTCCATACCTCGTCGACGACGATTTCTGGGAACTGGTTCGAAACGTGGCGTCGGAAGCTCGACGCGCTCAAGGCGTTCCTCGAAACCGGAGCCGCGACGGTCTGGTCGTCCTAGGTCCGAGGCCTCGGGGGATCGCCGGGGCTTCGGACGAGGTGCACGGTCTCCGCGACGTCGTGGACCCGCACGATGTTCGCTCCGTTGGCGATCGCAAGCGCCGCGGCACCGAGGGAGGATTCGAGTCGCGTCAGATTCCCTTGGGGAGGACCAGGCTCAAGGAACGACTTGCGGGAGGCGCCGACGAGGACCGGGCGGCCCAACTCACGGATCCGAAGCAACGACCGGAGGATCGCGGTATTGTGCGCGGGCGTCTTCCCGAACCCAAGGCCTGGGTCCAAGACGACAGATTCCTTTGCAATTCCGCGTGAGAGCGAATCTTGTTGACGGTCGGAGAGGAACCCCACGACCTCCGCGATGACGTCCTCGTACCGGGGATCCCGTTGCATCGTCGCAGGTTCGCCCTTCATGTGCATGATGACGGCCCCTGCACCAGCATTTGCGACGACCTTGACCATGGCGGGATCCCGGAGGCCACGGACATCGTTCACGACGACCGCCCCAGCGCGGATCGCATTTCGAGCGATGTCGGGTTTGTACGTGTCCACGGAGATCGGGAGATCGATTTTCCTCCCGACGGCCTCGATTAACTGGCCGATTCGTCGCCATTCTTCGTCTGCGGGTACGGGCTGAGCCCCGGGCCGCGTCGACTCCCCACCAACGTCGAGGATGTCTGCGCCCTCCTCCGCGATCTGGACCGCACGGGCCACCGCCGCATTCGTGTCGAGGAACTTCCCGCCATCGGAGAACGAGTCCGGTGTGACGTTTAGAATCCCCATCACGAGGGTCCGGTCGAGGACCCACTCTACCTCGCGTGTCCGCCAGACGAGCGGCTCTTCCCCCATTGCGACACGATTCGCCACGCGCTATTTCAATGATGCCTTTTTATGGGGCGCGGCGGTTGGCGGCCCGTCATGCGCGTGTTGTTCCTGCACTGCGACTTCCTCGAGTATGAAGTGAAGGAGAAGGCCCTCAAAGACATCGAGGACTTGCCCGCGAACCAGAAGCGCGGCCGCATTGAGGACGCCCTCGTGTGCTTCGTGAGCGCGGAGAAGGAGGACGAGGCGGACGCGGAGGGCGTCGTGCGGGAGGCCGTGAAGAACGTCGAGGAGGTTGCGTTTCAGGTCAAGACGAAGCGCATCGCGATCTACCCCTATGCGCACTTGAGTTCGTCCCTCGCGGCCCCGGGGCCCGCGAAGAAGATGTTCACCCTCCTCGACGAGCGATTGCGCGCGTCGGGCTACGACGTGTTGGCGTCCCCGTTCGGGTTCTACAAGTCGTTCAAGATTAGCGTGAAAGGCCACCCGCTCTCCGAGCTTTCGCGGGAGATCCGTGTATCGGCGACCGCGGTGGCGAAGGAGGAGGTTTCCGAGGCGATCAAGGCGGAACAGAAGCTCGTTTCCGACTGGTTCATCCTCGAGCCGAGCGGCGCACTCCACCCGCTCCGGATCGAACACGGCAAGGTCGTCGGATACGACTTCGCGGAGCGCGAGAACCTGCGGAAGTTTGCCAGGTACGAGATGGCGAAGTCCGGCGAGGCGAAGGAGGAACCCCCGCATGCGCGGCTCATGCGGGAGCTCGAGCTCGTCGACTACGAGCCCGGGAGCGATCCTGGGAACCTGCGGTTCTACCCGAAGGGCCGGCTCGTGAAGAGCCTCATCGAGGACCTCGTGACCCGCAGCGTGCTCGAGTACGGCGCGATGGAAGTGGAGTCGCCCGTGATGTATGACTTCGAGCACCCCGCGCTGAAGGCATACCTGAACCGGTTCCCCGCGCGACAGTACATCGTCCAGACCCCGAACAAGCGGACGTTCCTCCGGTTTAGCGCGTGCTTTGGCCAGTTCCTCATCGCGCACGATATGGTAATCTCGTACAAGCAGCTCCCCATGGCGCTGTACGAGCTCACCCGCTACTCGTTCCGGGCGGAGCAGCATGGCGAGGTGTCCGCGCTCCGGCGGCTTCGGGCTTTCACGATGCCGGACTGCCACGCACTCTGCGCGGACCTCGAGCAGGCGAAGGAGCAGATTGTCGTGCGGTTCGATGTCGCGTGGCGGATCCTCGAGGAATGCGGGTTCCGGATGCCGGACGATTTCGAGGTCGGCCTCCGGGCCACGGAGGAGTTCTACGAAGAGAACAAGGACTTCATCGTCGCGTATGCGAAGCGATGGGGGAAACCGATCCTGATGGAGCGATGGTCCCGTCAGTTCTTCTATTACGCGTTCAAGTACGAGTGGAACTTCGTCGACGCGAACCTGAAGGCCGCCGCGCTCACGACGGATCAAATCGACACGGAGAATGCGAAGCGGTTCGAGATTACGTACACGGACGCGGAGGGGAAGGGCCGGCATCCGTACATCCTCCACCTTTCTCCGAGCGGTGCGATCGAGCGGGTCATGTACGCGCTCCTCGAGAAGGCGAACTTCGATCGGGAAGCCGGCCGACCGCCGATGTTGCCGGTATGGCTCTCGCCGGTGCAAGTCCGGCTCATCCCCGTTTCTGCGGACTACTTGGCGCACTGCGAGAAATTGCTCGGTCAGTTTCCGAACATGCGCGTCGACTTGGACGACACTAGCGAGACGTTGAACAAGATGGTCCGGCGCGCGGAGAAGGAATGGATTCCCTACGTTGCCGTGGTGGGCAGCAAAGAAGTCGAGTCAAACGGGCTGAACATTCGGGTCCGGGCGACGAAGGAACAAGTCCCGATGAGTCCAGCGGAATTGCGGGAGCGGGTCGCCCGAGAGACTGCGGGCCGCCCCTTCCGGTCTCTACCTCTTCCGAACCGGCTGAGCCGGCGGCCGACGTTCCGAGGCTGATGGTCGGCCCCAGAGGCTGGCCACAGCGACAACGAGCGCGTTCGCTCGTCGAAGGAAAAAAATAAAACGTGGGGGAGGAGGTTATCGTTCAGCCCTTCGCTCGAAAAATGAGGGGGGGTTTATCGCAACCTTGGGAAGGGGCGCCACCTCGGGGTCCGCATCAGTGTATGAGATTGCCTCGACGGGAATCTCGAGTCTCGGTGCGTGGACGCCGGTGAGGATCGCGATCACGCGGATGATGTCCTCGTGGCGCGGATCCATGCGGACGCCGAAAATCACGTTCGCGTCGGGCCGCATCTTGTCCGTGATCCCATCGACGACGCGGAACGCGGTTCGAAGGGAGAGGGAAGGTCCGGAGGAGATGTGAATGAGGGCAGCGCGGGCTCCTTTCGTGTCGACGTCGAGGAGCGGGTTCGAGAGGGTCTCATCCACCACTCGCTCTGGATCGTGGATCGAGTTTTCGCCGTAGAGGATCGTGGACGTTCCGCCCTCCGAGAGGACCGTGCGGACGTCGTTGAAGTCGAGGTTGATCAGGGACGGGAGGTTGATCGCCTCCGTGACGCCTTTGATCACCTCGGAGATGAGGATGTCCATGACGGAGAACGCCCGCTCGACGGGCAGGTTCGGGACGAGGTCGAGGAGCCGGTCGTTGTCGAGGACGATGAGGGAGTCGCAGTTCGTTCGGAGACGCTGGATCCCGAGCTGCGCCGTTCGGATCCGGCCGCGCTCCACGCGGAATGGCGTCGTGGCGATCGCGATCACGACGGCCCCGCTCGCCGCCGCGATTTCTGCGACGTGCGGTGCGACGCCCGTTCCCGTGCCTCCGCCAAGACCGACGGTGAGGAACACGAGGTCCTGACCCATCACGAGGTTTCGAATCTCCCCGTCCGCGAGCTCCGCGCACCGCTCCCCGATCTCGGGCCGTCCGCCGGTGCCCATCCCCCGCGTGATGCCATTGCCGATGAGGAGCTTCTTGTCCGCCTCGATCCCGTCAAGATGCACGCGGTCTGTGTTGATCACGGCCGTCTTCGCCCCGGCGATGCCGAGCCGATGGAGTCGCCCCACGCTGTTCCCGCCCGCCCCGCCGCAGCCGACGACGAGGATCCGGGGCTTCGCGTAAGGCACGCTGGTTTCCCATCCCGTGGCGTTCGCCGTTCCCATCCCTTCCTTCCCGTTCCCGCGGCGTCCGCACGCAGCGCTGCGGGGAATGCATCCCCACCGCCCGGGGCGTCAGGCGGTCACACCGAGGCTTAGCGCTCGGCCTTTTCCATCGCCTTCTGGAGCCGCCGGCGCACGTACTCCCGCACGGCGTTCCGGATCGCGTCCTCGAGGTTCACGGAGTCGCCCGCCTTCACGAGCTTTTGGAGCTCGACGACGTTGCCCTTCGGCAGCTCGATCATTAGCTTCCGGATGTTCGCGGGCGCGAATTGCTGGTCGATGAACTGACCGATCGCATGGCGGATTGCGTCGGAGATCGTGTCGAACTCTCCCGCCTTCACGAGCTGGTTGAGCAGCTGGATCTTCTCAGGCGGGATCCGGATCGTTACGCGTTCCGATTCCGAGACCATGGCGGTCGTACCTTCTTTCTGTCCGACAACTCCAGAGGCTTTGTCAGACGTTTGTATGGCGAGTCGGTTACTTAAAGATATGTCAATTCGATTCTGTAACGTCTGTGTTGGCGACCGGGAGGCTCAGGTGGCCTAAAGGTTTCGGATCCGCGCCGGCGGTCAGACGGTTTATCCGACGATTTGAGGATTGGAGCTGCCAGCTCGTCTGCCCTCACAAGGGGCCATCTTGCTTGACAGTTCCGCCTGCAACCCCCTTAGCCTAAAATTGATTTGGGACCAAGTCGGTCGGAGTCGCAGATGGGCAAGGGGGGACAGGTGACTCAGGGCGATGCACTACGTAGTTCAGGCATGCCCCTAGAGGTGATGGTGGCAAGGATCCTTCCCTCTCTTGGCATGTTACCCAAAGGGAGGTACTGGTACGAGGACAATGCGACGACCTACGAGACGGATATGTTGGCTCTGGGAGGTTGGACGAGCGGGCCCAACTCCGTCGAACACGCTTGGTTCATCGAATGCAAGCAACGGCAGGAAGACAGGTACTGGTGCTTCTTCCCTCAGGCTGAGAATGTCAGGGATCTGAGTAGGAACTCGTTCATCTTCGACGTATTGGAGGATCGGGATGGTCTCAATCCTTCGCTTCTTTCGGGTTTGGAGCGGCAGGTCTTTCCGGACCTCCCCATCGTTGGGAATGGGACTCAGCTGTCAGAGTCCAAGCCAGGGTTCTGGAGCGCGAACGCCGAGGCAATTCAGAATGCACTCCGCCAGACCGTGCTCCCCATCGGACATACCCTTCGGTGGGTCTTTCAGAGAAATTTCATCCTCGACTACAAGGGGCAGCAGATCGAACTCTACCTGCCAGTTGTGGTCACGACCGCCCGAATATTCGTCCTCCGCCCGGATGTCGAATGGAAGCAATTGTCGACGTTCAGAGCTATTGACGAATGCTTCTCCGCTGAGCCGGCAGTCATATCTGCCTTCACGACCCCGAGTTATGTCGAAAGGTACTGGAGCGATAGAATCACTTTCTATCTGAATGAGATTCGGTCGCGTTATCCCGATGTCTTCAGCAAGAGAGTGTTCTTCCAACGTCTCGGCAAATCGCAGAACGAAGCAGTCCAGCATGTTGCAAGTTTGCTAACGAGGGCGATGCCTACGCGAGTTCTCATCACGGAATTCGACGCTTTCGGTTCCGTGCTGTCAAAGTATCGAAGCGCTGTTGACAAGGCCGTGGCAGCAATTCTCCCGAGAAAATGAAGGGAGGAAGACGGCGTCCGAGTTCATAGCATTGCGGGTCGGCCAAGGCGACGCCTTCTTCTCCTAGAGAGAGAAAACATGCGCGACCTGCTTTCGTGTCTGCGCGTACGAACATCCGCTTAAGGTCCGTCTTCCTTTCTCAAGCGGGTTGAAGAACCCGTTGTCGGTGCGCGACCGCAGAATCCCTTCCGGACGCGATTACCCGACGAGCTTTCGAAGGACGGGGGGAACCAGGCAGGCTCTCCACCCGTGCTCGATTCGACTCCCGTTATCGGTTATCTGTGCTCCGTGCGTGGGGATCATGGGAATGGGCAGGAGGCGTCCCGCGCGTGCCCGAAATCGATTCTGCTGTCATTCCCAAGAATCCTGGCAGCCCCCATATTGTACAATGGGGAACAACCACGCGGAACGTTTATGGCGGATGGCCTTTTCTGTTCCCTGTGACGCGACGTTTGGTCAGTGGGTTCACCCTATGGATCATCGCGGCCATCGTCGCTGTCCCTGCTGCGGTCTCGGCTGTCCCAATCGGGACGACGGATGTTCTCGTGTTCCTCGTCGGTGAACCTTCGGCCTCAATTCCCCTTGGGGGTCAGGCGACTTTGGTCTGGATCGCCTACAATAGTGGCACCTCCCCCAGCTTCCTCGCCGCAAGGCCGCCGACGGATGGCGTCTTGACGTTTGTCGCATCGCCCCTCGAAACAATCCTGCGACCCACAGAATCCATTGAGATTCGGCTCGAGGTCGAAGCCCCTCGGTATGGCGCCGCCCTCTCCCTCACGACCTACATGACCTTTGAGGCTACGGAACTCGCCACGGGCTCGACGGACACGTTGTCCTTTCTGCTCGAGATCGCTGTTCTCGGCGTCACGGAAGCAGACAATCCCCAAGGCAAGATCCTCGGGACTTTCCCGAATCCGCTGCCCGCCCCATTAGACAACGTGTGGGGCGCCTTCGCCCTCACCGTGGGCTTTTGGCTCCTCGCCGGCGCGACGATTGTTTACGTCATTGCCCCTCTAATGAAGGGGATCGCGAGCAAGACGAAAACCCGAGTGGACGACATCGTCCTTGGGATTGTCCGAGGTCCTGTTTTCATCCTCATTGCTTTTTTCGGCGCGGTGAATTCTCTTGGGATTCTCGGACTTCCGCCTGAGTGGAGGGATCTCCTTCGGAAGGGATACGGATTCGCGTTCATCATCATCCTGACGTGGATCGCGTACCGCGTCTTCCGGAACGTACTCATGACCTACGGCACGGAGCTTGCGCGACGGACTGCCACGGACGTAGACGACCGGCCCATCCCCGCCCTCGAGAAGCTCGGCACGGTCGTGATCGTCATCCTCGGGATCGTAATCGCGGTCCAAAGCCTAGGTTACGACATCACGCTCTTCCTCGCAGGCCTCGGAGTAATCGGTTTGATTGTCGCGTTTGCGGCGCAGGACACGTTGAGCAACTTCTTCGCCGGGATCCACCTGATGCTCGATCGTCCGTTCCGGAAAGGGGACCTCATTCAGCTGGAGACCGGAGAGGTATGCGAGGTCCGCGATGTCGGCCTCCGGAGCACGAAGCTGTATTGGGGGAAGGTGAACGTGGTCCTGATCCTCCCGAACAACAAGATCGCGGGCACGAAGGTGGTCAACTTCGATCGGCCTAATCTCCCGTTCAGGGTCCACGTTACCGTGGGCGTAAGTTACGACTCGGACATCGAAAAGGTGAATCGAGTGTTACTGGGTATCGCGGACGCCAAACCCGATGTCTTGCATGATGTGGGCCATGCCGCCGCTTTCCAGGTCGATGAGTTTGCAGATTCCGCGGTCCTCGTCCGGTTGATCTTCTGGGTCGCAAGCCCGAGGGACCAGTGGCGCGTGGCGAGCGAGGTCCGGCAGGCGATCCTGCGGCGGTTCCGAGAGGAAGGGATCGAGATCCCGTTCCCGCAGCGGGTTCTTTGGACCCGCGAGAGGGCGCGAATCGAAGCTGAGCCCGGAGCCTAGTACACCGCCGTGATTCCCACGAGGTCCCGTACGACCTCCGGGTCGAGGTCGAACCGCTCCGCGAAGAGTCGGTAGCAGTACAGCTCTTCCTTCGTCCGGAGCGGTACAGGTGTGCGCGCCACCTCGCGATCGAACTCGGCATCCGAGATCTGGCGCTCCGCTTCCCGGCGGATGATCTCGAAGGAGCCGGTGCCCTCCGCGAATTTCTGCTTGCCCCTCCAGATCAGGTCTTCGGGAAGGACGTCTCGGAACGCGTGCCGCAGGAGCCATTTCTCGACGCGCTCCGGACCATGAACCTTCAGGTGCGTGGGGAGGCTCAGCGCGAACCCCACGTGTTCCCAGTCGAGGTACGGCACACGTCCTTCGAGGGAGTGAGCCATCGTCATGCGGTCGGTCCGCTGGAGGTTCACGTTGTGAAGCGCCTTCGTGATCCGAACGACCTCGTTGTGCAAGGGCACACCCTCCTGCAGGTCCTTCAGGTATCGGTACCCCGCATACAGCTCGTCCGCGCCCTCCCCCGTGAGGACGACCTTCACGTATTTCCGCGCGAGCTCGGAGACGAAGTACGTGGGCACGGCGCTGCGGAACAGGGCGGCGTCGTACGACTCGAGGTGCCACGCGACCTTTGGGAGAGCGTCAAGGACCTCGTCCTCCGTGAACTCGCGGATGTGGTGCTCCGTGCCGAGAAATTCGGATGCCTTTCGCGCATGTTCTAGGTCCGGCGCGCCCGCCATCCCCGTGGAGAAGGTGTGGAAGGAGTCGAGTTCCTTCGCGGCGAGGGCCGTCACGAGGCTGCTGTCGAGGCCGCCCGAGCAGAACGTACCCAGGGGCACATCGGACATGAGGCGCTTCGACACTGCAGCGGGCAGGAGTTCTCGAATCTGGGCGACGGCCATGTCCTGTGTCCAATCCGCCCGGATCTCCGTGGACCACTGGACGAAGGGCACGAACCCACGGTCGGCGCGGAACCAGTGGCCGCTTGGGAACTCGCGGATCCGTTTCGACGCGGGAAGGAGGGCCTTGATCTCCGAGGCGAAATAGAATATGCGATCCTCGATCGCGTAGTAGAGGGGCTTGATCCCCACGGGGTCCCGGGCGAGGTACAACGCCTCGCCGTCCCAGATGGCCATGGCGAACATGCCATCGAGGCGTGAGGCCGCCTCAGGTCCCCGGTCCTCGTATACATGGAGGGGAATCTCGCTATCCGAGCCCGTGCGGAGGGTGTGGCCCTGGAGCTCCTTCCCGAGGGCCCGGTAGTTGTAGATTTCCCCGTTCGCCACGATGCAGGCCGTACCCTCTTCGTCGAAGATCGGCTGGTGGCCCCTGGCCACGTCGATGATGCTGAGCCTTGTCTGGCCCACCGCGACGTTGTCGTCAATGTACATGCCCAGGTCATCGGGCCCGCGATGCCTCATCGCGTCGAGCATTCGGCGCAGGAGTTGCGCGTCGACGTCTCCGACCATCCCCGCGATGCCGCACACCGAGAGTCCCTCACTTCAGCCCGAGCCACGCGAGCCGCTGTCGCTCCGTCATGGGCTTCCCCGTGATGGGATCCACGGCCCAGGACCCACCGTCGATCATCCGTGTGATCGTCTTCCCACACGCGACCGGATTGCCGAGGAGGTGGGGTGCGTCAAGGATACCCACGCTCACGGCCCGGGCGAGGGTCTTGCCGTCCCGCCATGGGTCCTCGACGTTCTCGTCGGCGATGTCCCGGATTCTCTCGAGGAGGGCGTTCGCATCCCCGAGGAGCTCGTCGCGGCGCGCGACGATTCGGCCGTCCTTGAGGGGGTCCGGAAGACCCAGGAGGGCGTTGCGGACTGCCCCCGTCGCGATCTTGCACGACTCGATCAGCTCCTTTGGCCCGACGTGGTAGTTCGCCTCCGAATAACCGACGACGTGGATGATGTGAGGCCGGATCGCCATCATCGTATGGAGGGAGGAACCGATATGGCCCTTCGCTTGGTCCATGTCGATGGGGAGCGAGTTGAGCCCGCTCCGGGCCTCGCGATATGCTGTGAACGTCGAATCCTGCAGACCTTCCACGAGCTGGATCTTCGCGAACATCTTCGCAAGATCGTTCGCTGGGCTCGTGCCGCGGGGATTGTTGAACATGTACTGGGCCACGTAGTGCCGCACCCCCGCCTTCTTCGCATTGTACGCCGCCAGGAATGCGGCCGCCACCGCGACGCCATCGGGCGCGTCCCGGAGCGACCACTGATGGGCGTCATTCACTTCCACCGGGATCCGGTGGAAGGCGTACCAGCCCATCGCCTCGATATTCTCTCCGATGGAAATCTCTACAGGCCGCTTGGACCGACCGTCCAGCTGACTGTACCAGAACAGGGGCACCGCGCCCCAGGCGATCCGGATCGTGTCGTGGAGCATGGCGGCCCATTTCACGAGATCGTTCGTTCCGCTGTAGCATCGCAGGAGCGGGTAGTTCCCCGTGCGCGTCGCCTCGTAGACCTGCTGAAGGTCCTTGGGCGAGCGGACCATTACCCCACCGGCCCCATCGAGCTCGGGCCGCATCTCCTTCCGCCGGAAGAAGAACTCCTGCGCGTTCTGATCCGGTGCGATGGACAAGACATCGAGGACGCAAGCCTCTGCGATCTCCCGTGCCCCGCGGACCGTATCGTCGACCGAGGGCATCCCGAAATGATGCCGCAGGAGAGGCCATGGGTGCTTCCGCTCGATCCGCTCGAGCAGGCCGTGGGCGTACGCCTCCTCCCCCAGAGCCGTGGCTTCGCCGCGAAGCCACGCGACGATCTCCTGCGCCGGTTGGCTCCCATCGAAGACGGCGTCGAAGAGCCCGACGGCCGCGGCCTCCTTCGCGCACGGAGGTGTCCCGCCAAAGACGAACCGTCGCTCTCCCAAGCGCTCCCGCTCCACGGCTTCCTTGAAGTCGCGCAGGACCTTTTTCGCATTCTCCGGCGTGAGCCGATATGAGATCGCGACGAGGTCCGGTCCGGCCTCCCGGATGGCCGCAATCACCCGTTCGATCGGCACTGCCGGACCCAGGAACCTGGCGGTGTATCCGTTCTCCTCCGCGATGTGGAGGAAGTTCACGATGCCGCCCGTGTGCACGTCGTTTTCGAGTGATGCCCCCAAGACCTTCATGAGCTGGCACCTACCGCGAGAAAACGAATCTCCTTGACGGACATGCCCTTGATCCCGAGACGCTCCACCGTGCGCCCCTCCTTCCAGAAGTCACGACCGTGAATGAGGGATGCGAGGTGAATCATGGCGCGGATTGCGGGCGTCTTCACATCAAACATCTCCCCGATTGATGCAATCGGCACGAGGCTCATCGGAATATCCTCGAGAATGTACCGATGATTGAGATGCGCGGGCGACATGATCCCCTTGTATCCTGGGGTTGATTGGATCGCTTGATAGAGGTCCCGCCCTGGAGAACCGTACGTGAGATACAGCCATTCTCGAGCCGTGTGGGTCCGGATTCCCAAGGCATCGGCGACCTGGCGACGCTCATGGTCCATTGCCTCAAGGATCACTGCGACCGAGGGCGTGATCCCCTCCAAATAGTACTGGAAGTCTCCGTGCGTCGACTCAATCCGTGCGGCATTCAGGATCATGACGCCAGGATGGAAAATCGCTCCCACGTTTTCCAGCCCCGTTCGAAGGACATTGTCTCCGGGGATGAACTGCGGGAATGCGACACGGAGTATCTTGAGAACCTCCGGCGTCTTGTAGGAGGGCAACGCCGCTACCGCGACTTCGTTCTTGATGTCGAAAATCTGGACGCTGCTGGGCTCGATTCTCCTTGCCGTATATAGGAACGTCTGGGCTTCCGCGACCGTCACATCCGGGCCCACACCCTTCTTGGACAGGACATTTCGGACCTCGATGGCGCCTCCCGTGCGCCCCGGATTGAGGACGATGACGTGGCCATCGTGGACCACGTCCGCGAGGGCTGTGGCGATGTCGTGGTGGGCGTTCGCGGGGACGGCGACCATGATGATCTTTGCGTCCGATACCGCTTCCTTCATGTCCGAGGTGGCCAGCTCGAAACGGCCTTCTCCCTCGACGGCCCCCTCGAGCCCGATTCCGCCCCGCAATCGGATGTGCTCAATCCGCTCGGCCGTCCGGTTCCATAAGTTGACCCGAAAGCCCATGTACGCGAGATGGCCCGCCATCGCGAGGCCGCCATGACCCGCGCCCAGCACCGCGAACTTCGGACCAGCCTTCGGGCGAGCACGCCGAGGCCTCCGAGTGCTCGGTGTCGCCCGGCGCGGAGGAACGATCTCAGTGGCCGGGGCCTCCCATGGGCGCGCACTGCGCTTCTCCGACGGGGAGTCTTCCGCCCGGATCTCCCACTCTCCTTCTCTCATCTCCTACGTCCCGAGACAGACTGGCCCGCAGACCTAAAAGGCCGGCATCCGGTCGTCGGGACATTCCGAGCCCACGGCCTCGTGAACGCCCCACCTCCCCCGCAGAGAGGAGCAACTTGCCAACCATGTCTCAACGGATGTGCATTCTCGATAAGAAGTCATCAACCAAATACGTTTCCCCCTGGGCACCATCGGAAGTACATCGTAAACCGAATTTCATAGCGGTGAATCACGCCCAATCCCTTTTTATCCATCCTCGCTAAGTTCTCCGGTGATGCGGCGAGCCCTCGCGCTCATCTCGGTAGCGGCCGCGCTGCTCTTCCTATTGACGTCCGGTACGGCCGCCGCAACGCCAATCCCGGGGACACCCATCCAGATCCTCGAGCTCGAGCCCACGACCAAGACAATCTCGCTCGGGGCCCAAACGAACTTCTCGTGGGCGGTGTTCAACGGCGGCCCCCGGTACGATCTCACGGTGGCGGCAAATTCATCCGATTCCGATTTCTTGCTCGAGGTTTCCCCCTCCACCTTCACTCTCGGGCGGGATGAGTTCATCGTCGTCAGCGTGAACGTGACCGCTCCGCTAGATGGCGCATCTCGTTCCGCGACCATCGAAGTCATGTTCTCGACACTGGCGCCGGTGGTCTCCAGCATCCAGGTCAATGTGACCGTCGTGGCGCGGCGGGCGCCACGATCGACGCACTGACTGCATTCGTGGCGATCGGAGGAATCATCGCGATCGGTTTCACCGCCACGTGGATTTTCGAACGAACCCACGTTCCCGACATCCTCATCTTGATCCTCTTGGGCGTCCTGCTCGGTCCCGTAGCCCTGAACTATCTTGGAATCGTCATCGTGCCCCAGGGCGTCCTCGAGGTCGCCGCCCCCTATTTCGCGGCCGTCGCCCTCATGATGATCCTTTTCGACGGTGGCCTGAACCTTCCGCTCCTCCAAGTCCTTCGGAAGATTGGAGTGATTGGGATCCATACCGGTGTCGCCTTCGTGACGACGGTCTTCGCCGTGGCGTACGTGAGCGTCATAATCCTCGGGTACGACCTCCTTGTTGGGCTCCTTCTTGGAGCCGCCCTCGGAGGGACGAGCAGCGCCGTCGTGATCGGAGTCGTTCGGGCCCTCCGGGTCGGGGAGGATACGAAGGTCGTGCTGACCCTCGAATCCGTCCTGACGGACGTGCTCTGCGTCGTGACCGTCATCGCGCTCATCGAACTGATCCGAGGCGGTCCCGGCGCGTCAATCAGTATCGTCTTCGTCGAGCTCGCGCAGGCATTCTTCGTGGCGCTCGGGATGAGCCTCGCGTTCGGAATCGGCTGGCTCTTCCTGCTCCGCCGGGCATCGAAGAAGCCGTTCGCGTACATGCTGACGATTGCGATGCTGTTCATCCTTTACGGCGTGACCGAGGCCGTTGGAGGGAGCGGGGCGATGGCGTCGTTCGTTTTCGGTCTCGTCCTGGGGAACCACGAGGAGCTCAGGAAACGGTTCCGACTGAAATCGCAGTTCGTTGTCGATGAACGAATCAAGCAGTTCCACGCCGAGCTTTCCTTTGTGATTCGGACGTTCTTCTTTGTGTTCCTCGGCCTTGTGTTCACGTTCCAGTTCGGGGGTGGATGGTCCGTCGCCACCAATCTTCCCATACTCGCTGCAATCAACGGCACGTTCATCCTCTTCCTCGTCGGCGTCGTCGCAATCTTTCTCGCGATCACGGGAGTGCGCGTCCTGACGGCCCGGATTACGGCGGCGATCCTCCGCCGGCCGCCCGAGGAGCGACGCGTCCTATGGTCGCTCATGGGCAGGGGACTCGCGGCCGCGGTGCTCGCCTCCCTCCCCTTCTCCATCTCCGCCTTCACCGCGCCCTCGACGCCCGGCGATGTGTACTATCAAACGTTCATGGAGCCGTACCAGACACAGTTCCTGAACATCGCACTGTACATCATCCTCCTGACGGTCGTCGTCACGACCCTTGGCGCTGCAACCTACGCCCGGGCCCCCGCGGTGGCCCGACGACCGGAGCCGGCCAGGGGTCTCCACGATCTCGGGTTCATGAGCCGGGTTGACCTCGACGAGTTCCACGCAATGGAACAATGGCTCGACCAACAGGAGGGGGGCCCGGGATCCACGTCATCGGACGCAGGCGAGGGTCACGGTGACGTCCCCGGTCGCGACGCACGCGAGGGTGATCCGCGGAGGGAGGACCCGTAGGCCTTTTTTGGGGAGATCCTTCACATTCCCATCGGTCGCGGCGTGAAGTTCTTCCGGACCGCAAGGAGGTAGACCAGGATGATCAACCAGAGAACCAGGGTGAAACTCAGGGTGAGTCCGTTGAGGACGAGCTGGATTACGGCAATGATGACCGCGAGCCACCAGGCCCAGGGCCGAAGGTTCCACAGTCCGAAGCCGGCAACGATTGCAATGAGGCTGACGAGGACGATGATCGCCCCGACCGCAGCGGCGAAGGCCCCGAGAGGACCGAGGCCCACGGCGAATCCAAAACCGCCGAGTCCCAAGACGACGAGTCCGCCGAGCAGGCCAAGGACGCCGAACAGAATCGTCAGGATTGCGAGAATTGCAATTCCGATCGGTCGAGCGGGCCTCATCGGCGGCATGTAGGCGGGCGACCCAGGTGCGGCTGCCATGTGAATTCCCGCGGTTGCATTGAGAGAACATTATTTAAGTCTTCTCGATAAAAACCATGGCGTATCGGGATTCAACGGATCCCGCTCGACTCAGGAACGGCGTCCTCGGACGGCATCTCGCCACTGGGCAAAGTCCTCGACGTAGTCATCGCGGAAGGCCATGTCCGGCGGGAGCTCGCGAAACCAACGCGCCTCCCGCACCTCGTGGTCGTCGGGGCGGAGGTCGTGCGTCGCCGCACGGGCGACGAACTGCACGAAGTAGAACGGGTACCGCTTCCCGGACGGCTCCTGATACGCGTTGTTGAAGATCCGCGTGACCTGGAGTTCCTTGACCTCGATTCCCGTTTCCTCGCGGACCTCGCGGCGGAACCCCTCGTCCGCAGGCTCCCCCGCCTCGAGGAGTCCGCCGGGTGGGACCCACTCGTCAGGCCATCCGGTCTCGGGGTGGTGCTTCACGAGGACGACGCGGCCTCCGTCATCGAACACGAGCCCGCCCGCGACCCACGCCGCGACCCGCCACGAGTCCTTGATTTTCCCCTCGGGCACGGGGAGCGGGCGCTGGATAATTCGGACCCGTCCGAACTTTTCGATGATGTCCGCGAGGACATCTTTGCACGCGCCCGCCACGTCGGAGAACTATCGAGGAAACCTTATTAAGGGCTCGCTGGGTTCGTCGCGGGGCCGGGGAGATACCGCCATGCCAGACGACACGTCGGACCGCGCGTCGAAGGTGTACGACGTGATGAAGGCCGCGGGGCTCACCTCCGAAGACAGGATGCGCGACGCGGACGCGATCACGAACATGTCGAAGTTGCCGAAGGGAATGGTTTTGCAGGCGCTCCAGGAACTCGAGTCGAAAGGCTATGTGAAACGCCGCGCTCGCGAGAAGGCGGCCGGGTACTATACTCTGAAGTAGATCGCTTTGCCGCAGGTCACCGGCGCCGATCGAGGGCCGCCCCGATCATGATTGGGAGAAGTATCGAGGCGTCGCCCTCGACCGTGACCTGGCGCGCCGTCTCCTTCACCTTTCCCCACGAGATCCCTTCCCGGAGTCGCGCGCCGCTCAACGAACCGTCATGCTCCACGGCGGTCGTGATGTACACGCCGTAGTCGAGCCCTCCGCGGAATTGGTTCCACCAGATCGTGTGGTGTTTCGAGACGCCGCCGCCGAGGATCAGAGCGCCCGTGCGCTTCGCGGTGAATACGATGTCGGACAGCTCCGCCTCGTCGCGGAACTCGTCGATCCGGAAGTCCTTGTGGTCCTGCCAGAACGACCACAGCTGGTAGCCGACCGCGCCGTCCGTGATTGCGGGGACCACGATCGGGATCTTGTTCGCGTGGCACCAGTAGAGGATTGACGACGTGTCCTGTGTGCGTCGTCCGAACTCCCACAGGAGTTCCTTCGTCGACCACGCAACCTTCTTCTGGACCATGTCGCGGAGCCAGGGTCGGAGCTTCTTCTCGAGTACGATGCCGTACGACTCGTTCGGCACGAGCACGTTGCCGAGCCGGTTCACGCCGAGGCGGTGGAGCTGCACGTCGTCCATGTCGAAGTCGCCGTGGTAGTAGTCCCGCCACACGCGCGCGAGGTCATGGTCCGCGGTTCCGCACGTCGTGATCACGACGTCCACGAGTTTCCGCTGCACGAGCGTTCGGAGGACGCCGCGTACGCCCGTCGCGACGAGCGCGGCGGGGAACGAGAGAAACGTAACGCAGTCCTTGCCGCGGAACATCGTGCGGAGAATGTCGACGCCAACCGCGACCTTCTTCGCGGTGAAACCACCGCCCATCTCCATCTGGTCGATGAGAGACGCGATCGTGCCCCGCCCGACCTCGATGTCCCGGACGGGCCTCCGCAGGATCTCCGACCTTCGCACGAACCGCGGTCAGAAGATTGCGGTTCAAATACGTTCCGCGGTTCTTAGTCCGTGGACTTCGGCTTCGGCTCCCGGAGCGGGAAGATCTTTCCCCCGACCCCGCCCGCGATTGCGCCCGGAATCGCACCGAGAACGCCGAGCGCGGCGGGGACCATGAGAGCGAGGCCTCCGAAGACGTCGAGGAGCGTGTCGACCGTGGGCATCCCCGGAGCCCGGAGGAGATCCGGGAGGCCGTAGCCGAGCACGCTGACGGCGTAAAGCAGGATCGGCACGAACACGGTCACGAATCCGGCCGCGGCGCCGCGGACCGCGGACCGCGCCCAGATTCCGGAGAACCATGGAGCGAGGACGAACAGGAGGACCGCGAGGAGCGCTTCGTTGCTCCGGTACGCTCCGTCCGGGGCCCAGAACAGAGCGTATGAGCCCGCGACGGTCCCGAGAACGGTCCCAAGGACACCGGACACCGCTCCGCCTTTCAGATCGAAGAAAATCCACGAGGGAACCTGATGGGGCCGCCGGTCGAACTGCGGGTCCCGCGGAGGCCCTCCGCCCACCCGCTTGAGGGACGGGAGCAGGCGGTTGAGCGTCGACCCGCTTCCGGCATCCGGTTGCAGCGTCGCGAACACGCCTTCCCGGCTCAGGTACCGTCCCGGCTCCTCCGGGAGCTCGTCGAGGGGCACGACGAGGACGTGGACGTCCACGCCCTTCGGCCGTCGACGGATCTCGACCTCGAGGCCGTGGCCCGAGCCGGAGCGGGGAATGCCCTTCAGGATGGACCGGTCCTCGACTCGGTCCGAATCCGCGACCAGGAACTCGTTGTTCTGGAAGACGCCGAGGACGAGGGGATAGTACCTTTCGTACTCCTCTTCCTTCAAGAAGAAGTGGGCCGCGGCCCCGCGCACCATATCACGGAGCCGACGCCCAGGGCGTTCTTGAAGATACCGCCGTCCGTATCGCGCGCTAGACCGAGCGGTTTCCTCGGAGAGGGAGGGAACCCTCAAGAGGGCCGAGGGCCTTCTGTCGTCCGATGAAGGTTCGCGGCGTGATGTCCCCGAACCCGTTTACGCTCCCGCCCAAGGCGTCCGTCGCCGCGGCGGCCGTCGCGCTCTCGGAGAGCAAGGTCGGCGGGTGTCCGATCGTGGACGCGTCAGGGAAGCTCGTCGGGATGCTCACGGAGCTGAACATCCTCGAGGCGCTGAAGACGCAGCACAAGGAGCTGCGGATGTTGATGCCGCCGGAGATCAGCTTCGGGATTTCCTTCGTCGAGGTCGTCCGCCACGAAGCCGCCGCCTCCGCATTCGCGGAGGTCGGGAACTGGCCCGTCGAGAAGGTCATGACGAAGGACGTTGTCTTCGTCCGGCCCGACGACGAGGTCGAGACCGTGATTCAGCTCATGGCGAAGCACCGAATCCACCGGGTCCCGGTCGTCGAGAAGGGGAAGGTCGTCGGGATCGTGACCCGGACGGACATCCTGCGGGGCTTCTTCCAGACCCTCGAGACCTAGCGCCGGAGCACGCGCGTGAAGCGGTCCAGGAGCCGCGCGGGCCGCCGCCACGGGACCTTGTGTCCGCAATGCCGGCACGCGCCCCATCCGTCGCTCTGGAACGTCATGCTTGTGGAGCCGCAGGAACCGCACACGCCACTCGTCGGCATCCGGATCCCCCGTCGGGCGCGTTCCTCGACGACGGCGGGCTCGAGACGTCGCGCGATCTCCGCGGCGTTCCGCGCGAAGATCATCCCGTTCACATAGTCCTCCTTCGCAAGGATGTCCCGGGCCTGGCGGAGCATGATGCGGGCCTCCATCACGTTCTGCCCGAACTCCTCCGCCTCCGCGATGAGGGGCTCGAAGGACTGGAGGACCTCCTCCGCCTTCTCGAGCTGGCGGCGCCGGAGGTCCATCGCGATCTCGATCTGGCGGTGCTGGCTCGCGATCGCCGCGCGCTCCGCGCGATGGACGAGCTCCGAAGCGGAGACGTACTCCTTTGCGGACGCCGCGGCTTTCGCTTCTTCAAGGAGGTGTTCCGCCTCCTCCACGGCGGCCCCGACGTTCCGGGCCTCGTCGATCATCGCGGCGGTCTCCGGAATCGCGGTCTCAATCTCCTGGATGCGGGCCCGCAGGATCTCGTCCGCGAGCCGCTCCGCCTCCGCGACGAGCTGCGCCCCGTCGAACGGGTCGTGTCCCCGGAGGGCGTCCCGCGCCCGCCGCAGCATCAGCTCCGGCTGGAGTACGCTCGCCCCCGTGTTCGCAACCTGGGCGACGAAGGCCTGGATCCGGCTCACCTCGCTCCGTACCCGCGCGACCTCCTTCGCGTGGAGGGTCCGCGACACCTCCGCGAGTTTCGTGACTGTCTCGGGACGATCCCCGACCGCGTCCCCCCGAAACGCCTCCATGGCCTCCTGGAGGAGCGACCGCGCATTCTCGACGGGCTGGTTCGCCCTCTCGCATCCCTCGATGATCCGCTGGCTCGCGAGGATCACGTAGGCCCAGATCGCGCGCTGGAACGCGACCGCGTTCGCGCCCGAGAGGCGGCCCGCCCCCTCCGCTGCACGGATCGCCTGCTCGAAATCTCCGCCCTCGAAGTAGGCCCTGGCCTGGTGGCGGAGTTCCGTCGCCCGCGCGAAATCGATGTGGGTCGCGAGGCTCTCGCTGAGGAGTCGCTCATCCTCGGAGAGCTCCGCGCCGGGTTCCGCAGGGACAAGCTGGCCGCCCTCGAGCGCCTCGAGACGCAGCCGGGCCTCCTCGGCAATCACCGGTGCCGCAGGATGGTTCATGAGGGCTGCGACGAGTTCGCGCTTGGCGCGGGCTTGGGTCAGCTCGACGCCGTGCCGGGCCGCGAGCGCTCGGAGCTCCCTCGCTCTCAACCGTGAGAACAACGCTTCGAGGCCTCCGGCCGGGCCGTCGGCCTTCATCTCGGAGAGGGGCACGTCCGGGTCGATTGCCATCGGAGCACGGGCTGCCCGGCGAAACCGGGCCCTCAACGATGGGCGGACGACCCATAATGATTTCGCCGCGAGGGGTCACGCGCGGTATTCCTCGGGCGGCCGATACTTCCTCAGGATCTCGACGGCCCATCGAATCCGACGGAACTCGTCCGGGTCGCCGCCTGCGTCCGGATGGTGGCGTCGGACGAGCGCGCGGAATCGCTTCTCGATTGCATCCTTCGAGGGCCAGCCCTCGCCGAACCGTGGAGGGTGGATCCGCACGCCTTCGAACCCGAGGATCTTGAGGGCGGCCGCAATCCCCTTCGTCTGCAGGTAGAACTCGCGGAGGAGCGCCTGCGCCGCGGACGTGGACGCGTCTGCATCGATGTCATACCGCGCGTGGTCCCGGCCGATGCCGCTTTCCTTCTTGTGAGTTCGGAGGCACACATAGCAGGTGTACGTCCCGGGCCGGCCCACGGGACGCGAAGGACCTCCCCCGCCAAAGCTTTTATTCGCGCGCCCACAGTATCGAACCCGAATGAGCTTCCGCACGGGCCCCTCCGTGTTCAAGGACCGCGTGAAGGTGTCCTTCGACTACGTCCCGGAGAAGCTTCTCCACCGGGAGGCCCAGATGCAGAGGCTCTTCTCGATTTTCCGCCCCGTCGGGGACTCCGGGATCGCCGCGAACGCGTTCCTGTACGGCTCCGTCGGCACCGGGAAGACGCACACCGCGAAGCGGTTCTGTGAGGACTTTCGCGTCTACGCGAACAAACAGGGGCGCGGGCTCGACTTCGTCCATGTGAACTGCCGGCAGAAGACGGGCGACGACGCGGTCCTCCTCGCGCTCCTGAAGCACTACGACGAGCGATTCCCAGACCGCGGGTTCTCGATCCCGGAAAAGCTCGGGATCCTCCGGAAGAACCTTGAGAAGAGGCAGCTCCACTTCATCGTGATCCTCGACGAAGTCGACGCCCTCCTGCGGCGCCCGGGCGGCTCGGAGCTCGTGTACACGTTCTCCCGGTTCGGGGAGGAGGGCGGGCGCGGGAATGTGTCCCTTGTCCTGATCTCCCAGCGGCAGGATTCTCTCGACCGGCTCGATGCGGCGGCCCTGAGCACGTTCCGGCGCACGAATGCCGTCGAGTTCCCGAAGTACACGGCCGCGGAGCTGCAGGACATCCTCGAGATCCGCGTTCAGCTCGCGTTCCACCCCGGGACCATGGACGGGAAGATCATCGACCTCATCGCAGACGTCGGCTCGGAATTCGGCGACGCGCGGTACGCGATCGACATCCTCGATCGGGCGGGCGCGCTCGCGGACGAGGAGTTCGCGGGCGAGGTCGGCCCCGATCACGTCCGGGCCGCGAAGGCGAGCGTGACGCCGAGCGACCTTCAAGAGCGGCTGAAGGACCTCGACACGCCGCAGAAGCTCGTGCTCCTCGCCATCGCGCGGAAGATCCGGAAGAAGACGTACATGACGACCGGAGAGGCCGAAGATGCGTACGCGGTCGTGTGCGAGGAGTTCGGGGAAAAGCCGAGGGGCCACACGCAGCTCTGGAAGTACATCCGGGACCTCGATGCGCTCGGGTTCATCGACGCGAAGGTGAGCGGGGAGGGCGTTGTCGGGAAGACGACGATGATTTCGCTCCCCGGCATTCCCGCGAAGCTGCTTGCTGATAATATTGAAGCAACGTTAAAGCGGCGAAAGAGGATGTAGAGTCCGGGATGGACGCGATCAGCTCGCGAGCGAGGGGTTCGATGGAGTCGGAGACGGAGCAACTCGAAGGCGCGGAGAGTTCTTTCCCGCTCGAGCCCGGCGCCTGCTACCTGATCAAGGAGAAGAAGCCGGACATCAGCTACCGCCTCTTTTCGATGTTGACCCAGGCGAAGATCCCCGGTGTTGTGATCACCCGCCAGTATCCCGACCGCGTCCGGCGGGAGCGGGGGGTCGAGGACTCGCGGATCATCTGGCTGAGCCACACGCCGGGCCAGGACCGCCACAACCCGACCGCTCTCGGTTCTCTCGCGAAGCTCATCTCCGGGTTCGTCGAGGAGAACCAGGGCGTGTGCGTGATCCTTCTCGATGGGATCGAGTACCTAAGCGTGAACAACGGCTTCCTGCAGACCCTGATGTTCGCCGAGCATGTGAACGAATTCGTGATGCAGCGGAAGGCAATCGTTCTGATCCCCGTGTCTCCGGACGCCCTCGAGGAGAAGGAGCTCGCCCTCCTCGAGCGTAACGTCGAGGTCGTCGAGTCCCCCGTCTTGAAGATGCATCTCGAGACTCGCGAAGTCTCCCGGCTCCTGGACACGTATTGAGAGGGTACAACGGCGTTTTGGGCTCTGGCCACTCCCGCGCGCCGACCCGGCCCCACGAGCGTATGTACGAACGTATTAAGTAAGCCAGCTCGATGCCCTCCCCTCTCGAGGGGGGGTACATATGGTTCGGGGGAGAACAGCTTCTGCTATCGTGTTGGCCGTGTTGCTTGGGCTCACCGTTCTCGTCGTAATCGGACCGAGCGCGAGGGCCCAGGTTGGGTCGAAGACGATTACGGTTGACGGAGATCCGAGCGACTGGACGGGGGTCAATGTCGCTCCCGACACCGGCGTCGTCGACGCCAGCGAATTTGTCTGGAACGACACTGTAAATGACGACACGGGAGATGGGAACTACGTCTACCCAACGTCTACAGACTTTAGCGATGGCCTCTTCGACATTCAAGAAGTTCGGATTACGGCAGACGCGACCAACCTTTACGTCCTCGTGAAAGTCGTCAACCTCACCAACCCCTGGGGAGGTTCTGACGGATTCTCCACCGCCGCGGCGGTTCTTCTGATCGACACCACGCAGGACGGATCCGGTACGCTCACGGCGCGGCCGAATGTGAACATCGCCTCTGGCAGTGGCTGGGAGTATTTCGTGAAGATCGGCAACACGGGCTGGCACGCGGAGAATGCGAAGATCTTCGACGAAGCGGGCAACTGGGCGCCGATCGGGAACAAGGCCAGCACATCCCTGGATGCCGTTGAGGCATCGATCCCACTCGCGTTCATCGGGAAGGATGGGTACGACATCGATGGCGCAACGTGGCGGTTCATGGTCTTCCTTCAAAGCCACGCCGGCGAGAACCAGGACGGGTTCCGAGATGTGAACGAGACTGCCGAGGCGTACTTGTTTGGCGGCGGGTTGAGTAACAACAACAATGACCCAAAGATCCAGGACATCGCGTTCGCGACCTCCCAAGCTGTTCAGGAAGCTGAACTCAGCTCCTACACATTAACGACCCCGGCCACGATGGCCTCCTTTGCTGACGTCACCTTCGATGGAGCGATCGGATTCACCCCGGACACGGCGGCACCCACTATCTCCTCCGTTGTCGCTGCTCCAACGTTCAACCAGGCGGTCGTTACCTGGACATCGGACGAGATTGCAAACACGGCTGTCTGGTATACGTCGGCGACTCAGCCGCTGACCCGGCGATTCATCGACGAGTTTGTGACGGGGCACTCCGTCACACTCTCCGCGCTTGACTCGACCACCGTGTACTACTACTGGATTGAGTCTACCGACATTGCGGGCAACCTAGCCAGTACCCCGCTCTCGTCGTTCACGACGTCCTCTCCGCCTCCGGCGAACTTCGCTTCGTGGACTAGCGGCAAGTTTGTGTGGGAGGACGCGCGAGGCGACGATACGGGCGACGGGAACTACGTCTACCCGAACGAGCCGACGGTGAAGTGGCAAGGGCGCGGGGACATTTGGTTCCTGAACATCACCCTCGAGGGGAACTGGATTCACTACACGGTCCGCGTCAACGCTCAGGCCGAGACGATTTGGCGGCAGCGGATGGCCGCGTTCGTGATGTTCATCGACCAGGATCACATCCGTGGCAGTGGCGCGCGCAATGTGAAATTCATCCAACCGGAGTCGGACCCCGGTCACCCGCTGAACATCAGCGTGGCGCCGGAGTTCGCATGGGAATGGATGATCGTCGGGACGTTCCAGAACTACAGTGAATTCACTCCTGGCGACAACCGCACGGAGCTGCTTATCCGGAACAGTACGTTCGATGCAGGACTCAACACGTACAGCCTTCTATACATGAGCACTGCCCTTGGGTCTTCTCCGAGACCCACGGCCGCTATAGCCGATTCGTCGAATGGCGGCACCCAGCTCGACTTCTGGCTCAACCGGTCCATCATCGGAAAGACAGACAACTGGACGTACGTCGCGCTCGGGGCGCTGTACGACGACGCGGGCGCAGGGTGGCCGAGCGGCGGCATCCGGCAAGTCAAGCCTTCCGCCCAAACGTGGGAGGGAGGCGGCGCGAACGGGCCGCTGAACCCGAACGTGTACGACCTCGCGTTCTACCCGGGCACACCGAGTCAGGCCTTGGACCTGGCCCAGTACATTCCGAGCGCCTACACGAGCATTACGCGGGCGATGCAGATCAACC
>Ga0209751_10001482_pt1 | contig 24114 bp, 23 predicted proteins | sample RifCSP13_1_FD_184019 | JGI IMG/M metagenome (GOLD analysis project Ga0209751, IMG submission 184019) | Soil microbial communities from Rifle, Colorado - Rifle CSP2_sed 13_1 (SPAdes) (version 2) | ecosystem: Environmental > Terrestrial > Deep subsurface > Rock core/Sediment | place: Rifle...
ACGATCTTTAGTTCCAAGGAAGCCAGCAGCAATCGACCGCAGTTGGTCGTTACCGTGAGTGGCACCACTTCAACGCCAACACCCACACCAACGCCGACACCAACGCCGACACCTACTCCGACACCGACACCAACGCCTACTCCGACCCCGACGCCGACACCCACGCCTACGTCTACTCCCACGCCGACGCCCACGCCTACACCCACTCCTACCCCAAGCGGCACCCCGGCGGTCGTCTTGACTGCGCCAGTTAGTGGTTCGACATTTACGGCTCCGGTGGACGTCACCGTCAGCGCCGATGCAAGCGACCCGGATGGTATAAGCAAGGTGGAGTTTTTCACAGGCAGAGCGAAGCTAGGCGAGGCAACAACTAGTCCTTACACGTTTACATGGAATAGTGTCCCCCCGGGTGGCTATTCACTGTATGCGATTGCCACGGATGGTAGTGGTGTAACGGGTGCTTCGGTCCCAGTCGTCATGAGTGTTGGAAGCGGAGCAGGAGAAGTCACGCCCATAAACTTTAAGGTTGCACTTATAGGCGACCAGGGAATGAATCCTAACTCGGTGGCGGTATTGAATCTTATCAGGGCCGAGGGCGCTCAGGCTGTCATACACCAGGGAGACCTCGGTTACACCAGCGATACTGCCGCCTGGGAAGCACAGATCAACAGTGTGCTTGGAAGTAGTTTCCCCTACTTTGCCAGCATTGGGAACGCTGACGACGCCGATTGGGTAGGCCCCCTGGGCTATCAACCGCTCTTTATTAACAGGATGAATCGGCTCGGCATTACGTGGAGCGGAGAATTAGGGATTCGAGCCTCATTCCATTATAAGGGAATTTTCATAGTGCAGGCTGCTCCGGGCATTCCGGCCTTTGATACCGGAACCATGGACGTCTATATCAGAGATCAGCTGGCCGCTGACAATTCAATCTGGTCCGTCTGCAGTTGGCACAAAGACATGAAACTCATGCAGGCTGGCGGAAAATCTGACGAAACTGGCTGGGGAGTTTATGAGGAGTCAAGAATGGGTGGAGCTATTATTGCAACGGGTCATGAGCACTCCTATTCACGTACTCACCTCTTGAGCAGCACAATAAATCAAACGGTGGCTAGCACCTCAAATAGTTTGACATTGACCAAAGGTAATACTTTTGTGTTCGTCTCCGGACTCGCAGGCGACAGCGTTCGAGTGCAGAAGTTAGGCGGGCCATGGTGGGCAAGTATCTATACGTCAACTTGTCTTGGGGGAGATCCTGTCTGCAAGCCCAACGCGACTTACGGCGCCCTCTTCGGAATTTTCAACGTCGACGGCCAGGCAAACAAAGCATTCTTTTATTTCAAGGACGTCAACGGACTCGTCGTCGACAGCTTCACAGTTATTAGTGACGTTGAATCAGTTACCCCGACTTCCACGCCCTGACCGGATCTAATCCCCTCAGAGGCGCCTCCGGCCGCATTGACGAGTACATCGATTCGTCCGAATCGCTTAACTGTCTCCGCCACCATATTTTCGATAGAGTGAGCATCCGTTACATCAACTGATTGAGCAAGGAAATATTTGGCTGAATCCGCCAGGGCCTTAAACATCTTTTGCAGTCGATCCGGCGAACGGTCAACGAGCGTCAGTCTTGCGCCGGCTCCGTGGAATGCTTCAACAACCGCCTGTCCCAGATTGCCGGCGGCGCCGGTAATTACCACTACTTGGTTCGCAAAATCCAACATTGACTCAGATGGGCTCGATATCAGGTCATGGCGTCGCCGCTTTGACAGTAATCGTGCCGGCCATCTTATTCCCGCCAGGTGCTCCGTGAAGAGTGCAATGAACGGGGTATCGCCCCTCCGCCTCAAATCTATGCTGAAACTCCCCACCCACTGCTAACACCTCCGACTCGAAACTTCCGTCATCAGCCCTGACGGTATGGCGTCCAGTAACGTCTTTCCAGATCACAGTCGTCCCCGGTTCGATTGTTATTTCTGTCGGCTCGAATGAGAAGTTACTCAGGGTGACGATCGCAGTCGGAAGACTGCTTTGCTGCGGTTGGTTCGAATGCGGTTGCAATACTGCCGTCGCCGGTGAACGTGCAGCTTCTGCTTTATACCAGACCCAATAGGTACTCATTCCGAGGATGATAACCAGCCACCAGAGCAGCAACTCGCTTCGCATCCACAGCTTGTAATTCTTGAAACGTAACCCTTCAGGCAAGAGGTTGGTGCCCGCGCGCAGAATTATGTAGAGCCCAAGTAATTCAGCGAGCGTGCCGAGTGTCGCATGAGCTGTAGGCAATGCGTAAAACCGGTCGCCGAGCATGGCAGGAATCTTGGGAAGTACGCCTCGATGAAAAACAGGTCCCATGTAACTCAAAATTGGGATAAGGTTAAGCAGAATGACCGTACTCTGGCAGATACCGTGAGCCTTGTACAGTTTGCGCCGCGCGAGAAACATCCCGGCAAGCAACGCCACCCCCATGCATATTTGCGCCGCGAGATTCAGATTAGACGCTCCTGGCGCCTCACTGCCGAACAGATTGATCATGGGTTTCTCTCAGCAGGACGTATTTGAACCTGAGTGTCACGGGCGAAACCAGCATTTGTTCCGACTATCAGAACATCCAAAACTAAACCTGCGCTTTTTCGATCTCTGCGGAAGTCGCACAGCGTCTGGTTATTTCGGCAATCCGCTCCGATATCTTCTCGACTGTCAAAACCAGCAATGCCTCGAGTGCGCGCTCCTGCTCGCTTGACATCTCCCCTAAAAGCCGGCGTCGACGAGTCATCTCCGTGAGAGCCACTAACCGAAGTCGTCCTGGCAAAGTATCGTCCGTTGCTGGACCTTCAAAACCAAGAGTTTGTTGCTGGGACTGGCTCATCGGAGACAAACCTACTCTTTCCGAAACGCTGGATTAGCGGACCACTCTTACCTTGCCCGACATTTCTCCACCGGGGCTGCCATGGAATGAGCAGTGATAGGGGTACGTGCCCAGCTTGGTAAACTGCTGACTGAACGTCTTTCCGGCATTCAGGGTCGGTGATTCCCAGGAATTGTCATCGGCGGTAACTGTATGGGTACCCTCTTTGTTGGTCCATGTAACCGTTCCACCGGCCTTTATTGTCACTATCTTCGGTGTAAACTGAAAGTTGCTTATGGTCACAGCCTTGTCGGGGCTCGCACCTGTAGTCGAACTCCTGGCGGCTTTCTGGCCCGATCCGCCGACGACCAGGCAACCAAAACAAATTAGTAGAATAGAGATGATTCTTCGCATGAACGTAGTTACCTCCGTAAAAGGATCAGGACTTGAGTTGAAGTCGCTTCTCATAAAGCCGGTTACCTTCGCGCGGCCGGCCAAAGCTCTAGAAATCACAATTGCCAGCCCGCGCGAAGGTTTAGATTCATCACCCAACTACATTTTCTTCTCTTCCATCTTTAGTGGTGGCGCGTTCTTGTAATTAGCCGGCAACGCTGTGCCAGTCGCGTTACCCTTTACCTCGACGATCTGGTCCTTAAGTGGGCCGAGAATTCCCAGCAGTTCATTCTTCTCTTTCTCGGGCACATTGAAGTGATCCAGAGAGGCGACGAGATCTTCGACCAAGGCGTTGAACTCGCCTTCCGTGACCTTCATGTTCTTGTGAGTTGTCTTCATATCGCGCCCGGTGTACTTACACGGACCACCAGTTGCTGCACAGAGTTGTTCGACGAGATAAAACTTCAGACGGTGTATATCAGTTTTGCCGAACTTCTTGTTGATGCGATCGTCACCGGCAGCTCTTCCGACAAAATCATCGACCACGGCCTTCAGAGCGTCACTGCCGCCGAGCCGCTCGTAGAGCGATTTATCCTGCGCGGCGGCCGTGCCCACCAGAGTGAGACATAAACAGAGCGCGACGATAATGGGTCTAACCTTCAACATAAGACTCTCTCCTTTGATGAGACTTAGATAGTTACTTCGCGCGCGCCGGCGAAGCTCGGCGTAAGAAGTTGTCAATCGATACTCGAAGGAATCTCACATCAAGCTAAGGAGTTCCAAGCTTGAGAACTTGAGCAGAATTGCGATCAACCCCCGATCCTGCCTTACCGTGAATCCATGGCAGGGAAGATAAACCTGGGTCTTTGAACTGACCCTTGCATTATGCAAGTTGTCCAGTTCACTATACGGTGCTTAGGCGTGGAATGGATTCAGGGCCCGGTAAATATATCCAGCGGTTGGTCACTAAATCCAGCAAAGGTCGTGAGGAAAAGCTAACTTCGCTGGTGTTGTTTTCAATTAAGAGGCTTCTATCGAGGCTTCACAAAAACTAGAAGCCGGCACGAACGGGTCACGCCTGGGACTATGAAAAAACTTTTTTCACTTTCCTCGAAGTCTACAGGTTTTCCACCCGGGCTCGCCAAATGACGAAAGTTTTCGTTGACATGACGAAAGACTTCGTCAATAACTGTTCTCGTAGCGTCATCAGCACAGCAGTTAATTGCTGGCGATGATACGGCCGGCGAAGATCCGGACGTGCGCCGCATCGCTCTCGCCTCTCTTGGCAAGAGTGAAGGCTCAGTCATCATTATGGATCCTCTAACGGGGCACGTTTACGCCATAGTCAATCAGGACTGGGCCGTGCGGCGGAGCTGGAAGCCGGCATCGATTATCAAATTGGTTACGGCGGCCGCGGCTCTCGGGGACAGAACGCTTCAGCCGCCACAACCGCTGCGTCTTTCCGCTAAATCGCGACCCATCAACCTAACTGAGGCACTGGCCGTATCGTCGAACTCCTTTTTTAGCACCATCGGTGAAAGTGTCGGTCCGGAACGAATAATCAGCTATGCGCGTGAGTTTGGTCTCGGTGAGCAGACGGGCATAAATTACCCTGAGGAAAATCCAGGTCTCCTGCCAGTCCTTCCTGACGGCATCGATGTCTCTCGATTCGGTGCTACGGGTGAAGGTATTGAGGCAACACCCATACAGTTGGCCACATTAGTTTCTGCGATTGCTAATGGTGGCATGCTTCTGACGCCCCAAGTAGGACGTTCACCTAAGAGTACTGAAACCCAACCGCAGATTCGCCGGCGCATCGCCATCCCGCGGGCCAACCTGGCCCGTTTGATGGCCGGTATGATTGCGGCAGTTGATCACGGCACTGCCAACGGCGCGGCGGATCCATGGCAGACGGTGGCTGGAAAGACCGGGACCTTCCTGGAAAAGTCAGCCAAGGTCGGAATCTTCGCCTCGTACGCCCCTGCGGATGATCCACGTTTCGTCGTGGTTGTGGTAACGCGTGGTCAACACGAGAGCGGCCCTGCAGCGGCGAGTATAGCTGGGACAATATATCGTGCACTCAGCAGTGGGTCTTAAGACGAAACACGGATCGCGGGCGAGTATGTGCGATCCATAACTACATCAACCTAAAACTACAGCTGCTACTAAGAGCCAAGGCTGAACCGGTCTTGGAATAGGAAAACTCTGTAACGAATCCTGATTTAACTCGATAGACACATACACAGCGTCCCTGGAGGTCACTATGAAAACAGTTACGGTAAGGAAAGGAACACAAACAACAATTGTCACCATGGCTGCGATTGCGATTACGCTAGCTGCTGGTCAGTCTTACCGTAGCTTGTATGTCCGGGCGGCAGCCTCCTTTCCGGACCCACCGTTTGCTGAGTCACCTCAGGAGTCAGCAAGTAAGGAGGACGCAGTTCCGCTGGTTGAACGTCTTGAAGCAATCAGCAAGCGCGCGGCCGCTGATGTTGGCATCGCTATTTCTCTACACGGTGCGGGAGTTTTCCCAGAACCGAGAAAGGGCAAACACCGGCTCGGCTAATGACCTCGCGCGGCTTCTGGCGCGACTGCAAAAGGGAGAGCTCCTGCAGCCAGCGCAACAGACTCTGCTTTTGAGTTTCATGCACCGGACTATGACGGGACCGAATCGCGTACGCAGAAACCTCCCGGCCGGCACTGCTGTGGCCGACAAAACAGGAACCGGGGAGGCAGGAGTCGCCACAAATGATGTGGGCATCATCACGCTTCCAAACGGAAAAGGGCACCTGGCCATCGCGGTGCTTCTGAGTGGATCGAAGTTGCCAATCGAGGCACAGGAAAAGGTCATTGCTGAAATAGCACGGGCCGCTTACGATAGTTTCGCTGCGTTATAAGCTGCCAGTTTTGATAATTACTCAACCAGCAGGTGCTCACTCAAGACAAATAAACTCAGGGTTAGGAAGGGTTGCTCGCACCCGCTTACTCTAATAACTATTCATGTTAGCAGAGATAATCTCCGGTACAGGAAGGGTTGCTTGGTAACTAATCAAGTTGGGAAATCAGAGGTCAACTCAAAAGCAAACCTTCCCAATCCTGAGATTACTTGGTTCGAGTGATTACTTGCTGGTTGAGTGCTTATTAGACCAGCGGGTGCAAGCAGCCCTTCCAGACCTTGAGATTATTTACCTTGAGTGGTTAGCTGCTAGCTTTAATATTTTACAAGGCAGCGGCGAGTAGAAGCAGGTCTTCCCGACCGCTTTGACTTTTTCTGGTAGTGCCTCAGTTTGAAATTCTAACTGAGGCACTAACCTTTTTCTACGACCGTTTCCTTTTAGCCTCCAATCAAATAGAATCAACCACCCGCTTTGCCAGCTTTCATCGGGAAGGTCCTTATGTTTAGAAAGAATCCACATATTTCCAGAATGTTGTTTACGGCAGCTACTACCGGCGTTGCTTTGTTGCTTGGTCCGTTGGTATTGACGAACGCTCTCGCCGAAGACTGGTCACAGTTTCGCGGACCCAACGGCAGCGGCGTTGCCGAGACTACTGGCCTTCCCGTCGAGTTTGGACCAAATAAGAATGTAATCTGGAAGACGGCGCTGCCAGCCGGCCATTCTTCGCCCGTACTTACCCGCAACCGCATCTTCGTAACCGCGCACACCACAGAGAAGGAAAATTACAAGCTCTTAGTAATCTGTCTAGACCGGCAAACAGGCAAACTCATCTGGCAACACGAAGTTCCGCGCTCGCGTGTGGGCCGGTTACAGAACGTGAATGGGCCGGCCTCGCCCAGTCCCGTTACTGACGGCTCGAATGTCTATGTCTTCTTTCAAGAGTATGGGATGGTTTCCTACGACGGGTCGGGCAAGGAGCGATGGAAGCTACCACTCGGTCCGTTCAATATGTTCTACGGCTTCGGGGCGTCACCGATTCTCGTTGATGATAAAGTCGTACTGCCCGTCGATCAAGACAGCCCAAGTTCATACCTGATAGCGGTAGATAAAAACAGCGGACGCCTACGCTGGAAGGTTGAGCGGCCGGTAGTAATATCGGGCTACTCAACACCTATCATCTATCGACCGAAGGAAGGACCGAAGCAGATTGTCATTCCCGAATCCTTCCAGCTCTCGGCTTACTCGGTAGAGGATGGCAAAAGGGTTTGGTGGGTTCGCGGGCTTGCCTGCGAGATGAAATCGATAGCCAGCCACGATGCGGAGTATCTTTACATCAACGGGTGGGGCTTCCCGACCAATCAACCGGGAAGGCAGGTGGGGACGATTCCTTTCGACGATGCGCTGGGCAGATACGATAAGAATGACGACCACCAGGTTGCCAAGTCAGAGGTTTCAGGCAATGAGTCGATGGACAAGATGTTGACTGAAGCATTTGAGGCCTTTGACATGGACCGCAATGAGAAGCTGGATGCTAGAGACTGGGAAGTTTTCCGGGCAATGATGGCATCAGAAAATGGTCTGCTCGCAATCAAGTTGGGAGGTCAGGGCGATCAAACCTCGACCGCAATCCGTTGGCACTATCAGAAACCGGTACCTCAAGTTCCTTCAACCCTTCTCTACAAAGGGGTACTTTATATGATCAATGACAGCGGGATTCTGATCTCGTTTGATCCCGTGACAGGAAATGTGATCAAGCAAGGACGTCTGCATGGTGCCATCGATAAGTACTTCTCTTCTCCGGTTGCCGCTGACGACAAGGTTTTTCTGATTGGCGAGGGCGGTGCGGTGTCTGTGTTGAAAGCTGCCGGCGACTGGCAGATACTCGCGGTGAACGAGTTGGACGACGAGTGCTTCGCAACGCCGGCAATTGCCGACGGGCGAATTTATATCAGAACTCGAAGCGCCCTTTATTGCTTTGGCAAGTAGATGTCTGTAGGGGTGGCACTCCCAAGAAACCACTATGAAGCACCAAGCTAGATTCATTACGGCTGTGCCGCCTGATGTGCCGCGATGGCTTGCCTCGCGGTAGCTGCCAAGAACCGACTTGGGCTGCGCCCTTCTGCTTATGCTCATCTCACGGCTAGTTGAACCAAGGGGCTGCTTTTCCCCACTTCGGTAGCGAATTGCAAGAACCGCGAAGGAGGGCGTAGCCCAAGCGCTAGAAGCAGCTGAACCCGCGAGGCAAGCCACCGCGGCACATCAGGCGGCACAGCCGTAATGAATCCAGCCTCGTGCTTCATAGTGGTTTCTTGGGAGTGCCGCCCCTACAAACCGCCTCTCGATTGGCCTGTGCAACTAACTGTGAACCCTCCAATTCTGCCGATGCTCGCCAAGCGGGTCTCCGAATTGCCCTTTGATGGAAGATGGATTTTCGAACCAAAGTGGGATGGATTCCGGGCCCTGATCTTTCGCGATGGGAACGAAATCCTGATTCAGAGCCGCGACGAAAAACCACTGAACCGCTACTTTCCCGAATTGCTCGAGCCGATCTTGGCACAGTTCCCTACTCGCTGCGTGGTCGACTGTGAAATTGTCGTCGCCAGGAATGGTGCTCTCGACTTCGAGGCGTTGCAGCTCCGCATTCATCCCGCGGCTTCCCGCGTGAACCTTCTCTCTCAGCAGATTCCAGCGTCCATTGTTGTATTCGACCTTCTCTGCGAGGGAAGTCAGGATCTACGAAGCAAGCCGTTTCAGGAGCGGCGCCAAAGGTTGGAAAAGTTGTTTTCATCCGCATTGCCGCCTATACACCTGACTCCCGCAACAAACGATTTGGCGGTAGCCGCAGATTGGTTCCGGCGTTTCGAGGGTGCCGGCCTCGACGGCGTCGTCGCCAAGCCGATTTCCGGAACCTACGAACCAGATAAGCGCGTGATGCTCAAGGTCAAGCACGAGCGCGATTGCGATTGTGTCGTTGCCGGTTTTCGCTGGCACAAGAAGGGCGAGCGCACGGGTATCGGCTCACTGCTGCTCGGTCTCTTCGACAACTCTCGAGCTCTTCAGCACGTCGGCGTTTGCTCAAGCTTCACCGACAAGGTGCGCCTGGAGCTTGTGGAATACCTCGCGCCATATCGCCAGGGCGCGCTCACCTCTCATCCCTGGAGACATTGGGCCGCGGGTGCAGCAGACGATGAAGCTAGTCATCGGATTCCTGGCGCCCAGAGCCGGTGGAGTCATGGCAAGGACCTGTCGTGGGAACCACTGCGTCCTGAGCTGGTCGTCGAAGTCGCTTACGATCACATGCAGGGCAACCGTTTCCGTCACATTGCGCAGTTTCGAAGATGGCGCACCGACAAGAGACCGGCCGACTGCACGTATGCCCAGCTGGAAGTTGTTCCGCCGCAAGAGCTGACGGCCATTTTCGCCAGCGGTCGCTGAATTCCCTATTTCTGCTGCCTCTTCGAAGCGCGCCAGTTACGCCATTCACGCGTTGGATCGTCATCAGGGTCAGGAGTTTCTTGTTTCGGGCGCAGCGCTTCGGGCACATTTCGCAGGTTCACTCGGATGCGCGTCCACGTCGATGATCTGCCTCGCATTGTATCCACCAACACGTCATCGACGGCGAGAAGCTTAGCCACTTTTCGATGTTTCTTCTTCCACCTTTCCAGACCCGCGAGAGCGGCGTCTTTACGAGGAGAGTTTGCAATTACCAGTAGTGGCATCTTCGTCCGAGGCTTCTTCGCAATTGACTTGGCGCGCGAAGGAGACACGCGGGGTGCTTCGCCCTCCATCTTGCGAAAGTGCGGGGGCCACGGCGCATCTCCTTGACCTTCCGCCTCCTGTTCTGCCGCGAGCTCGAGGAGCTTTTCAAGCGAACCTGGCTCGTTATCCATCCCTGCATGAGGATCGCCCAATTCCGAAAATCGCCTGGGAACTGTGAGTACGGTGAAATCGGCCGGCTCGCAATCCGGTACTTCATGCCAGTGTAAGGGTGCAGAAACGCGGGCGTCGGGAAGTGGGCGCACGGAATAGGCAGAGCACGTGGTGCGGTCCTTCGCGTTCTGGTTGTAGTCCAGGAATACGCCATGGCGCTCTTCTTTCCACCACTTCGAACAGGCCAGGGTAGGTGCGCGCCGCTCGACTTCACGCGACAACGCGAGCGCGGCGCGACGCACCTGTACGAATGTCCACTGCTGGTGAATTCTTACATTCACATGCATTCCCCTTGAGCCACTGGTTTTGGGCCAGCCACGCAGTCCCATCTCCCCCAGGAGGGACTTCACCTCCAGAGCAACACGGCGAACGTCTAACCAACTGACTCCAGGGCCTGGATCGAGATCGACTCGCAACTCGTCAGGGTGTTCGAGATCGCCGGAGCGTACAGGATGCGGGTGTAGCTCGATGCAACCAAGGTTAACTATCCAGGCAAGCCCGCCTGCGTCGTCGACGACGATCTCCTCGGCCTTGCGACCCGATGGAAATGATAACGTAACGGTTCGCAACCATTCTGGGCGATTGGTGGGCGCGCGCTTTTGATAGAAGGCGTCGCCTTCGGCGCCGTCTACGAAACGCTTGAGAACTATTGGTCGATCCCGGATTCCAGCGAGAGCGCCGGGCGCAACCGACAGGTAATAGCGAACGAGATCGAGTTTTGAGAGCTTTGTCTGCGCCGAAAAATAGGGCTTGTCGGGGTGAGTCACACGGACCTCGTGCCCCTCGACTGTCAGAACCTCGGCTGCGGCATCCGTCTTCACCAAAATCAGGCTAACATTCGCGGCCAGGAGCTGTCTCGCAAACAACGGATCAAGACCGCGTTTACAGTTGCTCCAGTGACTGGTCCAGGCGACGGTAACCTTTGTTCGTGTCGTTTCGTGTTATTGCGTGGATCGCCCACGTGCTCGGAATATTTGCAGCTCTTTGAAATCCCAGAGTGAGTTGCTAACCTTCGGTTGAAGCCACGAGTTACAAGTGTCGGACAAGAGTCTAGCTGAAGTTCAACCTCAGGTCGAAGCCACTTTTTTCGAGGAAATAGAATATGAACGTGGAGCCGAAACGTGAATTTGAAAAACTGGAGAGAGAATGGTCACAAGCGATCGTCTTGAATGACGCCCAAGCTATCAATCGCTTCATGGCTGAGGACTGGGTAATCGTTGGCGAATCTGGGATAACGGAGAAGAGTCAATTCCTCCGCCTGGTCACCTCAGGGGATCTGACGCATGAAATGATGGAAGCAGATGTGAAAAGGCTGGCGATCTATGGAGACATTGCCGTCGTCACAAGCCGCGGAATTAACAGCGGACATTATAAAGGACAGCCCTTCAGCGCCGATGAATGGATCACAGATGTATTCGTCAGGCGTGATGGCCGCTGGCAATGTGTGCTAACACATTTAACCTCCGCCCTTGATCGCGAATGATCGAAAAAGGCCATTAATCAGCTCCCCAACATCAAGACGAAGGCTAAGTGCTTCAGGCGCAAGTCACAAGTTCCATTGAGTCTGGCCGGCCACGCGTGATCGAAGACAAAACTTCGGCGCCTGACGTAACCTGGAAAACAGAATCCAAACGTGTGATTTCCATCACTCTGCTTACAAGTTTTGTTACGTTCATGAGTTTGAAATCAATTCCTTTGGAGAGAGCGCGCTCCCGCAGCTCCAACATCACCCCCAAGCCGTGGGCATCCACTGTACTTACCCGCGCCAAATCGAGTACGACTGCGCTGACCTCTGACTGAGAATCCACGGCATTGCGCAGAGTTGCCGTTTCACCGTTCACGATTCGCCCTTGCACGCATAGGATGGCGACGCTCCCCAAATTCTTGGTGTGAACTTTCAGCATAAAACATCTCCTTCGATTGGAGGCGCAGCCATCCTGCCTGCTAAGTACCTGCCTGCGCTCCGACGTGGGCTGCGACGTTCGACTCAGGCGCTGGCTTTTGCCGCCGGTTTAGACCGCTCTTGTTGAATCATCTGCCGCATAGCTGCAACATGACCGGGTGAGCGGCGCTCCGACCAGGCTTCGTAGCGCTGAGCGGCTTTTTCCAGGTTCGCGAGCAAATGCTGGTCCTTGAACCGCTCGCGAAACTGGGGGACGACCGGCTTGAGCAACTCCCATACCCCGAAAAACTCGCCGCTTGTCTCAAAGAAGAGGTCTTCGTGGAGAAGGCCGTAATTGAGCAGCGCGCACGCTTGTTCCCAATAACCGATCACCATTCCCACGAAAGTACCGTTTTCCGTTCCAGGCGCTGCGATGCGCATGGCCTCATCGAACGTTGCCGCATTGTAGTTCTGTTGAAACCAATCGCGGGCCTGGCGCAGCCGGGCCTCACGACGCAAATCGTAGACTTGCAGGTGTAATTGTGCTTGTTCATGCGTCGGTTTTGTGTCCATAGTTTCCTTTCTCCTTGTCTTTGCTACAGGTTCACTAAAATGCTCGAATACCGAGGCTTTCAGCACTGCCACAACGGAGCTGCTACTCGGTTAACAAGTGCTTTTTCATGGAGATCAATTATTAGCCTCCGACCATAAGTCGAACAGCGGGCACCTGAATCGACATCGCCGACAAAATAGTCCAAGGAGGGCGCTATGAAATGCTCGCCGCGACCGCCAGAAACACTCACTCACCCAATCCAGTTTTCACCGACCTCGTGAAAGCTTTATCCATTAAACCGCATATAGGCGGAGTTGGCTGTTCCGACCCGATCCAGGGTAGTGTACGTCGATCTCTTGGGATGACGATCGGCAGAACAACGTGGCCACAAGCTGCTCAATAAGTACAGAGCTCGTTCTGTATTTCTTTCCGCCCAGTAGCCTTGATAGTTGACTGAACGATCTTCGAACATTCGGGGCGGTGGCATCCAGAGAACCTGTGTGTCAACACAGGCAAATGCCACCGACGACCGTGTAAATACTCAATGATCGATGACCAATTCCACAGACACATCACTCAACGCAGTACCACCGCGCGGTAGCGACCGGGTCCGTTTGCGCCGCTACTTGTGTGTCTTTCAAAGACTTACCAGGTCGCTATCGCTCCCTGTACTGACATTGAGCATACCGTCGCCCGCATCTGACAGCGCGTGAGACATGTGACCGCACGCGTTTTGACACAGTTTCCGAGTCGGTGGATTGGTTCATATCTAACCTAAATCAACGACATACCGACTTTTATCCGGCTAAACTTTGGCACCACGTCTTATGCCGGCCCGCAGCTAAAAAGACTCCAGCTATGCCGAGGTCCGTCTCTCGGCCCTCATTAGGACATTCAAGTTTGCGCTATGAGGCCGCGGACTTTGTGCCTTGGGCGGTTGAATTTATTCGGAAAAGTTTTCCGCCTACCTGAATCCCTCGTCACCAAACTGCTCTAGCTACGGCATTTGCCGCCGGATGGAGGCGCGTACTTCGGCCGCGGCGCAAAAAGCCGCTATTTAAATGTCGGGCTATGGCCTTTGTCTGTCGGAATAATGGTCTTTCTCTGCGTAATTACCATCCCACTCGCAATTCTGCTTGACTAGAGTTAGCATCACGCTTTCCGAAGCAGCCCGATAATCAGTTCAAATAATGCCTAAGGGGGCTGAAAATGAGTTCTGAGATCTACGATATCGTCACCATTGGTGGGGGACTTGGCAGTTCGGCGTTAGCAAAGGTCATGGCCGAAGCAGGCAAGCAAGTGCTTGTTTTTGGAACGTGAACAAGCATTCAAAGACCGAGTACGCGGTGAATACATGGTCCCCCTGGGAGTTGCCGAAGCGCGTGAACTTGGCCTCTATGATTTGTTACGGAACACATGCTTCAAGGTGACTGATGTCGCTAAGCCAGTGCCCGGCCCCGGCCAGGTTCTGATAAAGATTGGGGGCGCCGGCGTCTGCCACTCGGACTTGCACCTGATGGAGGAAGATTTTGGCTTCAAACCCCCCTTCACTCTCGGTCACGAAAATGCCGGATGGATAGCGCAACTTGGTGATGGGGTCTCAGGTTTCAAGGAAGGCGACGCAGTGGCTGTTCGGTCCCTGGGGTTGCGGTCACTGTCACGCCTGCCAACTCTCGATGGAGAACTACTGTGAAAACTGGGCAGCACTCGCCGCATTCGGAGGAGGACTCGGGTGCGATGGCGGCATGGCCGAATATATGCTGGTGCCTTTCGCGCGGCTGTTAGTTTCTCTGGGGAGTTTGAGTCCCGCGAAAGCTGCCCCTCTTAGGATGCGGCTCTCACACCCTATCATGCCATTAAACGCGCGTTACCATCACTCCACAGTGATAGCACAGTCGTGGTGATAGGCGTCGGCGGACTGGGTCACATGGCGGTTCAGTTACTGCGCGTACTTGCGCCCGTGCGGATCATCGCGACCGATATAGATCCGGCTAAGTTAAAGCAGGCGAGAGCGCTCGGCGCAGACGAAGTTGTCGATAACAGCAACCCCGACGAAGCGGCCGAGCAGATTTTGAGAATTGCGGGACCGCGCGGCGCCGGTCTTGTGCTTGACTGCATAGGAGTGCAAGCAACGGTGGACCTTGGCGCCAGGTTGCTGCGCCGCAACTGTCTTTGGACCATCGTTGGTCTCGGGGGCGGGCACCATGATTTCCACCACGGTAGCACTCCTTTTGGTTCCGCGTTGAGCATTCCTTACTGGGGTTCTCGAGTTGAATTGATGGAGGTCATTGCAATGGCCGGCGATCGACGCATCCACGCCGAGACCACGGAGTTTTCTTTGGAGCAGGCCGCAGATGTCTATAACAAACTCAAGGTCGGCCAAATCAGAGGTCGCGCTGTCCTGGTACCGGAAAGCGCATAGTAATTGTCATGACTATCGGACTTTTTCAACGGGGAGACATGAATGAGTACGACGATTCGCATTCTTGGCATCGCCGGCAGCTTGCGACGCGCCTCTTACAATCGCGCGGCGCTGCGCGCGGCGACTCAGCTCCTGCCTGAAGACACGACCCTCGACATCTTCGAACTCGATGGCCTTCCCGGCTTCAATCAGGATGATGAACAGAACCTACCCACAAAGGTAGTGGAGTTAAAGAGGCGAATCCGCGAGTCGGATGCGGTTCTGATCGTGACGCCAGAATACAACTACTCCGTTCCCGGGGTGTTGAAAAATGCTATCGACTGGGCGTCGAGACCTTATGGGGATAATGCCTGGAATGGAAAGCCTGTGGCAATTATGGGTGCCTCGGTCGGCAGAATCGGCACTGCGCGAGCTCAGTATCACCTGCGGCAAATGTTCGTCTTTTTGAATATGTTTCCCATCAATCAACCAGAGGTCATGATTAGCAATGCCGCCGAGCGGTTCGACGCAGACGGGAATATTACGCACGAGTCAACAAGAGAGTCGATGCGCCAGCTACTCCAGAACCTTGCGGATTGGACGCGTCGAATCACGCACACTCAGGCAAAGTAGCGAACTAATTCCGATCTGAATTTGAGCACAGATGATCGAGCAGACAGTTTCCCATTACCGCATTATTAAAAAGCTCGGCGCGGGCGGCATGGGAGAGGTTTATCTTGCCGAAGACACAAGACTTGACCGCAAGGTTGCTATCAAATTCTTATCATCAGAATCGTCTAATGATGTAAATGCCAACCGGCGGTTGCTCCGAGAAGCCAAGTCGGCGGCCACACTCGACCATCCAAACATCTGCGCCATCCACGAGGTTAATGAAGAAGCTGGACGAAACTTCATCGTCATGCAGTATGTTGAGGGCGAGACGCTCGATTCCAAGATTAAAGCGAAGCCGCCCATCGATCTCGCGGAAGCGCTCGCCATTGCAGTCCAGATAGCCGACGCAATCGCGGAGGCTCATTCCGGGGGGATCATCCATCGGGACATCAAGCCTCAAAACATAATGATTACTGCGCGCGGACAGGCGAAGGTGATGGACTTTGGGCTGGCCAAAGAGGTATGTGAGACGGGGCGAGTGGAGACCGAGGCAGAGACGGTAGGTTTATTGACGGCGCCAGGGGTGATACTTGGGACAGTACCTTACATGTCGCCGGAACAGGTGCGGGGTGAGGGTGCGGACGCACGCAGTGACATATTCAGTTTCGGGACGTTGCTATATGAAATGTTCAGCGGACATCAACCCTTCTCTGCTGAGAACGCGGCCGGCACCATCTCTGCAATTCTGACTAGAGAGCCAACGCCACTGGCACGTTACGCGACGGGCGTGCCTATGGAATTAGAGCGCATCGTCCGCAAGTGTTTGGAAAAGAATCGTGACCGCCGCTACCAGACGATGCGTGATCTGTTCATCGATTTGGAAAATCTGCGCACCGAATATGGCGTGGCGCGAAACTCTGACTCACGCGGTGAGACGGCAACGGTTGGGGATTTAAGGCCGCGAAATAAATTTACGTCTCGACGGGTTATGGCCCTCGCTGGTTTTGCGGTTGTGCTTGTTAGTGTCGCACTCGCGTATGCCCTGCTGTTCAGAGGCGCGCCTGCCACATCGCAGACGGTCAGGTCGCTTGCGGTACTACCCATGGCCAACCTCTCTGGCGATCCGGCGCAGGACTATTTCGCTGATGGGATGACTGAGACTCTCATCGCAGGCTTGGCCAAGGTGGGAGCGTTAAGGGTCATTTCGCGGACTTCGGTGATGCAGTACAAAGGCGCACACAAGCCATTGCCGGAGATAGCCCGCGAATTGAACGTAGATGCGATAGTGGAAGGCTCAGTGCAGCGTTTTGGCGAGCGGGTGCAAATTAACGTGCAGTTAATCCACGCGCCGACCGACCGGCATTTGTGGACCGAGACCTACGATCGAGATCTGCGTGATATCGTAACGCTGCAAAACGAGATGGCGCGGGCCGTTACCCAGGCCATCCAGATCAAACTAACGCCGCAGGAGCAAATGAGCTTGACGCGTGCGCGTCCAATCGACCCGGCCGCTTATGACTATTTTTTGCGTGGGCGCTTTCACCTTAGTCGCCAAACTAAAGCTGACAACAAAATTGCTATTGAGATGTTTGACCGCGCCGTCGCTTCAGATCCCGACTTCGCCTCGGCCTGGGCGGAGTTGGCGCAGGCATGTGTATGGCGGTTTTTCTTATTCACGCCGGATGAAAAACAGTGGGAAGAGAAAGCCTTTGTTGCCGTCGAGAAAGCGCTTTCCATGGACCCGGATTTGGCTGAAGCTCACCTGGCTCGTGGCCGCCTCCTCTGGACGCCGGCCAATCATTTCCCGCATGGCCAGGTCATTCAGGAATATCGCCGCGCCTTGGCCCTCAATCCGAATTTGGACGAGGCGCGAAATCAACTTGGGCTTGTCTATGGACACGTTGGACTTTTTGACGAAGCGTCCCAGGAATTGGAAAAAGCAGTTGCCATCAACCCAAGCAATACCCCTGCCCGACTTCGTGTCGGCGCAACATTGCTGTTGCAAGGCAAGTATGAGCAGGCCCTGACCGCTTTGCGCAGCGTTCCCACAGAAGTGAATCCAACGCTTGTGGGATATCAGATTCCAACAGCTTTATTGCATCTCGGAAGAAAAGAGGAAGCAGCCGCCATACTTGGGGAGCTATTGAAAGATTACCCGGAAGACACCGGCGGACTCCTAACGAGTGTGCAAGCGCTAATTGCAGCCCAGACCGGTGACGAAAACACCGCTGAGGCCAAGATCAAGAGCGCTATAGAAAAGGGCAAAGGCTTTGGCCATTTTCATCACACTGCCTACAACATTGCCTGCGCTTATTCGCTTATGAACAAGCCCGAGGAAGCGATCAGATGGCTACAAACAGCGGCGGAGGAAGGGCTCCCATGTTACCCAATGTTTGACAGCGATCCATATCTCGATCCTCTCCGACAGGATTCTCGCTTTGTTACATTAATGATGCGGCTAAAGGAACAATGGCAGTATTACAAGACCATATCGTGACGGAATTAAATACCTTCGATTTGTCATAACCGGATATCGCGCTACCGCGGTGCAAACTGCTCGAGTTTTCAGCGCCATGCGGTGGCTTTCCCTTTGCAATACCCTCACTACCGATGGCACCGAGCAGGAACGTCGAAATCAGGCAGCCAACTCTATGCGAGTAGTATCCATGGCATCGTGTTCATCGCGTTCTAAACAGCTTCAGATTGCGACGAGAAGTGAAACTCATTGACTTTGAGGGCCGGCAGTAACGCAGCATTGCCGCCCTGCCCTTCTGAGCTGCCAACTCGTTCAGGCTTACCAATCATGTCCACATTGCCCGGAGCAAGCAATTGCATCAAGCTCTGGTTGAATCGGAAATTCTTGAGAGGGTACTGGATCTTGCCCTTCTCGATATACCAGATTCCATCGCGAGTGAGACCCGTTTGCAGCATCGTTCTCGGATCGACGCCGCGAATATACCAGAAGCGACCGAGCAGTAAGCCGCGGTCCATCGACTTAATCATGTCTTCAACGGTCACCGGAGATTGAGAACTTTCCATAATGCTGTTTACTGGGCCCGGCGTAGGTTCCTTGCCTTTTTGTTTAGCCCAGAAGCGCGAGTAAACCAGATTCTCAAGTACACCGTTGCGCACGAGATGGATCTTCTGCGCCGGAAGGCCTCCCTGGGCCGACTGCGAGCCGGGCAACTCTGGACGCCAGGGATCGCTATAGATATTAAGACGCTCGTCGAAGAGTTTTTCGCCCACCTTAGTCTTTCCGCCCGGCGCCGAAAACGCGCTGCGCCCCTCTTCAGCGCTGCGAGCATCAAAACTAAAGGCAAAGAATGCGAGCAGGTCGGCGACTGCCTGCGGCTCAAGAATCGCAGGGTACACGCCGGGTTCAAGAACGCGAGGATTGCGAGCCTCGAGAGCTTTGCGAATCGCCTCGTTGGCGACGCGCACGGTATCGAGTTTCGCAACATCGAAATGGTTTCGGAGAAAGTATCCTGAACTGGTTCCATCGGGCGTCCTGGCGGTTGTGGACAGGCTCACAAGACTCGACTGCTCATATACGAAGTTGCCGTTTTTCGTGGCTGAAGCTCCGGCCAATCCACGCGCTTGATGAAAACCAGCGCCGACAACTTTTGCCTTCTCACAGGCTGCAATCACATCATTAATCGCCTTTGCTCGAGTTGTAACGGATAAATTTGAAGTAGCTTCAGCGTATCCGTTAACCGGCTTATAAGTCTGCCAGCCCAACGTCGGTATGTATTCGCGGTCAACCGGTGATACACGAGCAAGTTGTTCGGCCAGGCCGACTGTAGCTTTGAGAGATTCGTCGTCGATCTCATTTGTCGAGGCCGCGCCCCGCTTGTTACCAATCCATACTGTAACTTCAACACTGACGTTCTCTCGCGCGCCACTGGTAGTGAAGGCATTGGCAGCGAAACGAAGGTGTCCGTAGTTCTCGCTATTCACACTCACTACTGCGTCATCCGCTTTCACATAACTCATCAACTTTTCGCAGATTGTGCGTGCCTCTTTTTCAGTGAGTAGCATATCTAATGTGGTCTCTGAAGGCTTGCTTAGTATGTGACACCGCACACAACCGTTAAAAAAGACCCCCTCAGCGTGCAACGTCTGACTTCGGACCTGGTCTATCTTCGGGCCGTGTTGAGCACATTCACTTGCCGGAAGCGAGCTACAGGGCAACCATGACTAACAGCATTCGATTGCCCGGGTTCACCCTTGCCATCATTAAAGCTCCCGCCGAGCTCATAGCTTCCCTGGCCCCCCAAACCGTCGCACGAATTCCAGAAGTCAGTTGTGCGCGATTGATAGGCGACATCCCTCAGCATTTCGCCGCGCTTGCCGTTCTTAATTTCCCAGAAGACCTGACCCCCAAATTGGAAATTGTAACGCTGCTGATCGATGGAGTAGCTTCCATCTCCGTAGATCAAGATGCCCTTCTCTACACCTCCAAGCAGATCGTCAAGCGATGTATTGTTGGAGCCGGGCTGGAGAGAGACGTTGGGCATTCGGGGAAAAGAGATGCTGCCCCAGCTATCACTGTGATTGCACCCGTACGATTTTTTCTGTCCGGTCATTGCGGCGAGATCGCGTGTCGTTTGCCAGTCGATAAACAACCCGTCCTTGATCAGATGCCAGCGCTGCCCGGGAACTCCTTCGTCGTCATAACCGACAGTTGCCAACCCCGCGGGCTGAGTTCTATCAGCAACAAAGTTCATGATCTTCGACGCAAACTGCAGCTTGCCAATTTTATCCTGAGTGAGAAAACTCGTACCTGCATAGTCGGCTTCCCACCAAAGAGAGCGATCGAGTTCGGTCGGGTGACCCACAGATTCATGAATGGTTAACCACAGATGAGAAGGATGCAGCACGAGATCGTATTTTCCCGTATCCACCGATTTTGCCTTTAGCTTTGTTACGGCCTCTTCGCCGGCCTGTTGGGCTTCTCCTTTCCAGTCGTGCTTCTCCATGTATTCGTAGCCCATTCCTTGGGGCCCACCAAGAGCACTGCGTGTTTGAAAGTCGCCGTTGGCCCGGTTTACCGCGGTCACGTTGAAGTTAGGATTAGCTCGAATAATGTACTGTTCGATCCTCGAGCCGTCGGTCGAAGCATAAAATTTCTGCTCGTTTACAAACGCCATTGATGAATTGACAAAGCTCACTCCCTGTGTCTTCATCGCAGCATCATTGAGCGCCATGAGAAATTGGATCTTGTCGTCAATGGAGACTTCGAACGGATCCTTTTCGAAAGCGCTCTTCCACGTCCTGACGACCTTGTCGGCTGGAACGAGCGAAACACGCCTGCGCTGGTATACTGCGTTGGCGCGGGCAATTTCCACAGCATGCTCCGTTATCAGCCGCACAGCGTTAGGAGTAACACTGCGACTCGAGGCGAAACCCCACGTTCCTTTGAAGAGCACCCGGACGCCAAACCCGAAATTCTGGCTGCGCGAAACGTTTTGTACCTGCTGTTCGCGAGTGGTGATCGATTCGCTGCGATAGCGATTGATGCGAATGTCGGCATAAGCTACACCGAGTTTGCGGGCCGTATTCAAAGCAATATCTGCCAAAGCGTTTTTGTCGATCGCGGCTGCGGCGGCCTCTTCAGCGGCAACTACGCTGCTAATCCACTCCGGCAAGGTCGGCAACGACACTGCGCCGGCAGCTATCGCGGCCGACTTGAGAAAGTCACGACGGGAGGTGGTCATTTTTCAGGAGGCCTCGTTGGATGGAAATTGAAACGGCGGGATGATCTAACGCGCGCAACTAATAAATGTCAACGGTTGATAAAGGAGCATGCCCATGCAAAAGAGTAACTTCTGGACGCTCTCACTTGCCATACTGGCCTTCATCGTTGTCGTTCAAATCCCTGCCAAGGAGAGCATCTATTCGCAGCGTCGCGGCAATGCTACACCCGAGGTAATCGCTCGACGAACTGCAATCGAGGGTGAGCTACAGTCCATCGCGATCGTCGAACGGAAGCTGATGGTGCCCATGCGCGACGGTAAACGAATGGCGACGGACGTCTATCGGCCGAAAGATACGTCCAGGAGATACGCAGCCATCTTTGTGCGCACGCCCTACAACTTCAACTTCTGGGACGTCCGCAATGGCGCGCCGCGTGACCTGACGACTGAGCTTGAGGCAGTTAAGCGCGGCTATGCGTTCGTCGAGATGAACGAACGCGGTCACTTCTTTTCTGAAGGAAACTACGACATTCTGGGCCCTCCACTCACTGATGGGGTCGACGAGTTGTCGTGGATTGCCAAACAGCCCTGGTCCAACGGCAAGGTCGGCACAATCGGCTGCTCCTCAACGGCGGAATGGCAACTGGCGGTCGCGGCTCAGGGTAATCCTGCATATACCACCATGATTCCGCAGGGCTTCGGCGCCGGCGTGGGACGAGTCAGTCCTTACCATGAACAGGGGAACTGGTATCGTGGCGGCGCGGTGCAAATGTTGTTCATCGCCTGGCTCTATGGCGAGCAGAACCAGGTGCGGCCAATGTTTCCGCCCAGCACATCACAGGAGGATTTGATTCGCGCTTCAAGGTCGTTCGACCTCGCACAGCAGTTGACGCCGGTCGATTGGTCGAAGGCTCTGCGCCACCTGCCGGTAAAAGACATAATCAAAGCGGTCGATGGACCACGCGGTATCTTCGCCGATCACATGCCGGTTGCGACCGGCGGCGCGATGATCGAACGTATGCCAAACGATCCAGCCTGGGATAAGGGCGGGTTGTGGCACGACAACATGAAGATCAGCATTCCGGGATTTTGGTTTATGTCCTGGTATGACGTTTCGGTTGGTCCCAACCTGGCCGCATACAATCATGTGAGGAAGACTGCGTCTCCCGAGATTGCCAACCAGCAGTACGCTGTTATTGCGCCGACGCTCCATTGCGCCTACAAGGGCGCAACTGAAAATACAATCGTTGGGGAGCGCAACGTTGGTGACGCACGCTTAAACTATGACGAGCTGACGTACGCCTGGTTTGATTATTTCCTCAAAGGCGAGAACAACCGAATCCTCGAGACAATGCCGAAGGTCCGCTACTACACCATGGGAATCAACAAGTGGCAGACGTCAGACACGTGGCCACCTCGTGGCGCGCAGCCGATTAGCTTCTTCCTGTCGAGCGGCGGCAAGGCAAACACGCTCGATGGTGACGGTGAGCTTATTGAGGCCGCGCCGGCGGCGGATAACCCGGACAAGTTTGACTACGATCCGATGAATCCAGTGCCGTCGTATGGCGGCAATGTTTGCTGCACCGGAAACGCGGTTGCCGGCGGCGCTTTCGACCAGCGCAAGATGGAGACTCGACCCGATATTCTGGTCTATAGCAGCGAGCCGCTGAAGGAAGGAATCGAAGTAAGCGGTCCTATTGAAGTAACTCTCTATGTTTCGTCCGATGCGAAGGATACAGATTTCACAGTGAAACTGATCGATGTTTATCCAGATGGCCGTGCCTATAATTTGGATGAAACGATTCAGCGAATGAGGTATCGGAACGGTTACGACAAACCTAACGTCTGGATGCAGGCGGGCAAGGTGTATAAGGTAACCCTGCAACCGATGACGACCAGCAACTACTTCGAGGCTGGCCATCGAATTCGAATAGAAGTGTCGAGTAGCAACTTCCCCCGCTTCGATCGGAACCTGAACACCGGCGGAAGGAATTACGACGAAACAAAAGGCTTCATCGCGCATAATGCCGTCCACCATTCGAAGGAGTATCCGTCAGAGATAAAGATCACCGTGGTAGGAAAATAATCGCTGCCGCTTTTGGTTTGCACCATCGAGCTCAACTCCTTGGAGTGCGGGGACTTGTCACCGCTGTCAAATATGAGGAGGCTCGACTCAAAAGTCCAAGGAGTTGAGCATCTATTAAGCTGGGTTCCTCGACCCGCGGTAGACCACGAACTTCTTTGCCATAGCGTGGCTAAGTCTTCTCATGTTCGCCAATGCCATTTTCCATATTACGGCAACTATAGTTCCTGCTACTTATTCACTGGGCACAGTGACTGCTACCTTCCATACTTTTCACCGTCCGGCACGCAAACCATGAAAAATCAACCCCTACTGTCCCGACTCACCGACTGTCTCGCGCATTCGAAGAGCAACGATCACTCCCGACCCAAAAGTTAGTGCGCCGACCGCGAGCACAGCCCAGACCAGCCCGAATAGATCGGCCACTATTCCAGAGAGGAGCGCCCCGACGGCATAGCCGAGATCGCGCCACAGCCGGTAGACGCCAACTGCCAAAGCACGCCACCCAGGTGAACTACGTCACCGATGGCAGCTAACAGCGTCGGGTAGACAAGCGCCGTTCCGAGGCCGAGAAGCACCGCGCCAGCTATCCACAACCAAAAGTTATCCTTCAGATCGTGAACGAGACTCGGCGCCGCGGCTATCAAACAGATGCCCAGAGCCTGCACCCACATTCCCGCAGCGATCATCCATTTGTCCGGGTAGGCCCAGCGGTTACCCAACCAGGCCCCCCACAGATCCGGACGTGCACAATTCGTGCATCCGGTTCCTCGGTTCGCCAGCGCGTCGGCACGCGCACTAGCGCAGAACGTTAGCTGC
>Ga0209751_10001489_pt1 | contig 24022 bp, 19 predicted proteins | sample RifCSP13_1_FD_184019 | JGI IMG/M metagenome (GOLD analysis project Ga0209751, IMG submission 184019) | Soil microbial communities from Rifle, Colorado - Rifle CSP2_sed 13_1 (SPAdes) (version 2) | ecosystem: Environmental > Terrestrial > Deep subsurface > Rock core/Sediment | place: Rifle...
GGCAGCGCCGCCGGGTGGGGATACCGCTCGCGTCGGGCGGTGGCGACGTCGAGGCGGAGGCCGTCCTGAAAAGCGAGCGTCGCCGTGCCGAATCGGGGATGCACGGTCAGCCGCGCCCCGAGCGAGACGGCCAGGACGTTCGCGTAGGGCAGCGCGGCGCCGGCGACGGCGAGATCGAGGTCGGTGCTGGGGGATCCGAGCAGGAGGTCCCTGACCGGACCCCCGACGAGGTAGACGGCGAGCCCCTGCCGCTCGGCCACCGTCCGGGCGGCGGCGATGAGCGCCTGTTGCCGCGGCGGGAGACGCTCGAGCAGTCCTGCAGGCTGCAATGCAGGTCGCGCGCGTGTCGGCTGTTTCACTTGAGGAAGGCGAGCGGGTTCTCGGCCTTGCCCTCGCGCCGGATCTCGAAATGCACGATGGGCGTTTCCGCGATCCCGGTCATCCCTACCCTGGCGATGGTCTGTCCTTTGCGTACCCGCGCCCCCCGTTGGACCAGATTGGCCTGGTTGTGGGCGTAAACGGTGGCGAAGCCGCCCTCATGGTCAATGACGATGAGATTGCCGTAATCGCGCAGCTCCGCCCCGCTGTAGAGCACCTTCCCCTCCTCGGCCGCCCGGACCGGGGTCCCGTGGGGCGCCGCGATGGCGATCCCGTTGTTCTTCAGACCGTCCTCGATTCCGAACCGGCTGACGATCTTCCCGTTCACCGGCCAGATGAATTGCAGGCGCGAAGCGGCGGTCGATCGCGCCGGCAGCTTCCCCTCGAGCACCGCCGTCTCCTCCGGTCGATAGACAGACACCTCAAGGACGCGCCGGGCCCGCGGAATGAAGAGGCGGTCCCCGACCCGGATCTCCGCGGGATCGGAGAGCCGGTTGACCCGGCGAAGTTCCCCAGCGTCCACGTCATAGGTCTTCGCGATCCGGAAAAGCGTCTGGCCGGGCCGGACCCGGTGATAGACCCCGGTCGGCTGCGGGCGATGCGCCGCACACGCCGTGAGCACGACGGCGCAGGCGAGGACACCGGAGCGCCACCTCACGGCTCCGCACCGGGGGGGTGGCCGCGGAGGCGGGCCGCCAGCCGGGTATGCCGCTCGCGGAGCCGAGCATTGCGGACCGCGATGGCGACCGCCTTCTTAGTCCCCACCATGACGACGAGTTGTCGTCCCCGGCTGAGCGCCGTGTACAGGAGAGGCCGCTCCAGCATGACGTAGTGCGACGTATGCAGGGGAAAGACGACGGCCGGATACTCGCTCCCCTGGCTCTTGTGGACCGAAATGGCGTAGGCCAGATGAAGCTCGTCCAGATCGCGCCAGTCGTACACGACCACTCCCTGATCGAAGCGGACCGCGACCTCCTGCTCTTCCCGGTCGACCCGAACGATCCAGCCGAGGTCCCCATTGAAGACCTCCTTGTCATAGTTGTTTCGGAGCTGCATCACCCGATCCCCCACCCGAAGCTGCCCCTCACCCTCCATGGCCGGCTCCCCGCGCGGATTCAGCCCCGCCTGCAGATCCTGATTGAGCGCCACGACTCCGAGGGGGCCCCGGTTCATCGGGGTGATGACCTGAATGTCGCGCAACGGGTCGAAGCCGTAGCGGTCGGGAATCTCCCGCGTCACCAGGGAATGCACGCGGGCGCGGGCCACCTCCGGGTCCTCCACCTCGATGAAGGCGAAGTCGGCCCGCCCGAAGGGCAACAGATGCGGAAACTCGCCCCGGTTGACCCGGTGGGCGTTCACGATGATCTGGCTCTCTTTCGCCTGCCGAAAGATTTCCGTGAGTCGCACGACCGGAACCGCACCCGACGCGATCAGATCGTCGAGCAGTGCGCCCGGGCCGACCGAGGGAAGCTGGTCGGCGTCCCCCACGAGGATCAGCGCCGCCGTCGGGGGCAGGGCCTTGAGCAAATGGTGCATGAGGGGGAGGTCGACCATCGAGGCCTCGTCCACCACCAGGCAATCCCCCTCGAGGGGATGGGCCTCGGTCCGCCGGAATCGCCCTTCTTTCGGCGAGAACTCCAGCAGGCGGTGGATCGTTTTGGCCGCCCGGCCCGTGGCCTCGGCCATCCGCTTCGCCGCCCGGCCCGTGGGGGCCGCGAGCACAAGCCGGACGCCTTTCTGCTCGAGGATCTCGATGAGGGCACGCAGCAGAGTCGTCTTCCCCGTCCCCGGGCCACCGGTGATCACCAGGACCTTGGCCTCGAGCGCCTTCTCGAGCGCCTCGCGCTGCTCGGCGCTGAATTGGAGCCCACACCCCGCTTCGGCCCACTGGACGGCCCGCGCGAGATCGATCTGCGGCTGCAGGCGGGGGGCCTTGGCCAACCGGATGAGCTGCCGGCCGACCCCCTCTTCGGCGTGATACAGCGCGGCGAGATAGACGGCCGTGTCCTTCTCGAGGGGCTCACAGATCAGCGCCGATTCTTCCTGGAGACTGGTGAGGGCCTCCCGAAGACGATCCTCGTTGTTAATCCCCAAGAGCCTGGCCGCCTCGGCGCACAGACGCGAGGCGGGAGCGTAGACGTTTCCCGCCTCGGCTGCCTCATGGAGCACGTACAAGAGGCCGGCGGCACACCGCTGGAGGGAGTCCGGGGCCACCCCGAGGGACGCCCCGATCCGGTCCGCGGTCTTGAAGCCGATCCCCGCGATCTCGCGCGCCAGCCGATAGGGATCCTCCCGGATGATCCGGGGGGCGTCGGGCCCGTATGCTTTGAAGATCCGCATGGCGTAGGTCGGCGAGATGCGGTACTCGTGCAGGAAAAGGATGAGCCCTCGGATATGCCGCTGCTCGCTCCAGGCACTCCGGATCCGCGCCAGCCGGGCCTCCCCGATCCCGTCCACCGTGAGGAGACGCGCCGGCTCTTGGTCGATGACGCGGAGCGTGTCGGGACCGAACGCCTCGACCAACCGCCGCGCGTAGGTGGGACCAATTCCCTTGATGAGGCCGGAGGCCAGATAGCGCTCGATGGCGGCCGCTGAGGCCGGCAGCACGCTCTCGTAGGCGTCGACCCGGAACTGCTCGCCGTAGCGCGCGTGGCGCACCCATGCCCCTTGGAGTCGGAGGATCTCCCCCGCGCTGACCCCCCACATATTCCCCACGACGGTGACCGGGGCCGGGCGACCGGGAATCTCGAGGCGTGCCACCACATAGCCGGTCTCCGCGTTGGCGTAGTTCACCCGCGTCAGGGTCCCCTCCAGGCGGGCGCGTTCGCTCACCGGGCCGCCTCCACCCTCCCCCTCCTCACCCCCGCGGCCCGGCGCGCGCCTGGACGAGTCGGTACAGCGCCCAGGCCACGTGGATCCGCACCGCTCGTTCCCGGTCCTCGAGCGCCGCCCTGAGAATGGGAGAGGCCTCCGGATTCCGAATCTCCCCTAACGTCCATGCCGCCCGCAGCCGGATGTACGGGTCCTCATCCTGCATGAGATCCCGGATGTGCAGGATGCCCGAGGGGTCTTCGAGCCGTCCGAGGATCCATGCGGCGTAGAGCCGCTCTGCCTTCCCCATCGCCGGATCGGCCACCACCCGGTAGAGGAGCGGCACCGCCGAGCGGTCCCGGAGATTCGCCAGCGCCTCGGCCGCATAGAGGCGCAATGAGACGGATGGATGCTCCAGGGCGCGGACCAGGGCGGCGCGCCCCTCCGGTGCGCCGATATGGGCCAATGCCTCGGCCGCGTAGAGGCGGACGTACGCATCGGGATCCGCTAGGATCTGGAGGAGTGCGGGGGCGGCCTCGCCACTTCCAAGCACGCCCAATGCCTCGGCCGCCTGGATCCGGATCGCGGGCCGGGGGGACGCGAGCCCCTCGAGGAGAACCGGGGTCGCGCGTTCGTCCCCACCCCGGGCCAACCCCTCGGCGGCGGCCATGCGCACGGCCTCCTGCTCGTCCAGAAGCAGCGGGGGGAGGATGTCCCGTGCCCGATGGGCCGCCCATCGCCCCAGTCCTCTGGCCGCCTGGGCGCGGACATAGGGGTCCGGATCGTCGAGCAGCGAGGCGAGGAACGTCAGGGCGGAAGTCGCATCGCCCCGGCCCAGGGCATCGATGGCCACCGCCCGCGCCGCCGGATCCCCTCGCGAAGCCAGCTCGTACAGGAGCGGAAAGAGCGCAGGGTCCTCGAGCGATGCGGCCAGGGGGGCCGCCCGAACGCGGGTCTCCCCTCCGGCCTCGATTTCTTCTTGCAGGTATGCGCCCACGATGCGGCCCAGCAGGTCGGGATGGTACTCCCCTGCAATCTCCACCAGGTCGTGGTACTCCCGGAGGGCCTCATCGACGGCCCGGATTTCTACCAGCAGCCGGGTCTTGATGAGACGGGCCGCGGTGTCGTGGGGGGACGCGGCCAGATGACGATCCAGCACTGCCAGGGCGGTTCCGGCGGCTTCGGCGTAGAGCAGCTCTCCGATGTGCGCCGTGAAATCATGGGGCTCGCGGGAGCAGGCGGTGGCGACCAGCAGTGCCAGCGCCATGCAGGCCCGGCGGAGTGCCGCCCGACGGGCGCCCTCAGACGTTGGTCGAGACGAACTCCTCCCCGCCGACATTGAGTGCCCTTTCTGTGGCGACCGAGAGCTGCCGGTCATAGTGATGGCTCAAGGCGAAGACCCGGCAGTGGGCCACCTTGGGGGGAATGTTCTTGAAGAGCTCGCGCAGGGGCGACGGGGAGACGTCCCCGGTCGAGGGGTTAAAAATGTGAATCCGCTTGCTCCCCTCAGCCATCGGATTGAAGGGGCGCGTGTCCTGGGCCGCGAGGTCCACGCGGAACGGGATATGGCGGAGACGCTCGGGGAGATGCTTCCGGATGGCGCGCTCAAGCTCCTCCGCGTTCTCAAAACGGACCGCCTGCTCGTGCTCCGGAATGGAGAGGAGGTAGACGTAGGCCATCTTCCACTTCACCCTGCGGTTCAGAATCTTCCGCCACTCGCGACCCAGGGCCCGCTTCTTGGCGTCTTGCGCCCGGGGCCACTTCATCACCTCCTGCAGGAGAAACCAGTCGGTGAGCTCCAGATACCGGTCCAGCGCCTGCACGGGGTTCCGGGGGAAGAGGAGCCGCATGGTCTCGGGAAAGATTTCTTTCATGTGCAGGTCCATGGCGCGGTTCGTCCGGTGGTAGTAGACGTCGGAATACATGGCGACCCGGGCATTGACGAACCGGAGAAGGCTCGACGACCCGGCCCGGTGCAGCGTCAACCCCTTCTTGGTAAAGAAGGTGTAGAAGAGGAGCCGCTCCACATCGACCATGTCCAGGGAGAAGCCGGTCATGTAGGCATCCCGCTGGATGTAATCCATGTTGTCGGCGCTGTAGATGCCGGAGAAAACCGGCTGGAGAAAGGTAAGCCAGTCGGGCACCCGTGCGGCCTCCCGGGGATTCGGCTTGCGGATGAGGAAGGCCACGTGCTGCGGGTCCAACGCCTCGCCTTTCTCGAAAGGGCCGATCGGGCTCCGGCGGATACCGCGGATGATCTTCCCCAGCTTCTTCACAATGATGGCCTGCCCGAGTTGCTCGTGGTCCAGACCGTATGTCTTCAAAAAGTTCTCGTCGAAGAAGTGTCCGAACGGCCCGTGGCCGATATCGTGGAGGAGTCCCGTCACCCGGAGGAGCTCCCGAATGTACTCCTGGGAGGGGCAGGTCCGCGGGAAGACCGCCCTGAGGCTCCCGTAGAGCTGTTCGGCAAACCGGCCAGCCAGGTGCATCACGCCGAGGACATGCTGAAAGCGGCTATGCTCCGCGGCCGGATAGACCCACCAGGCGCCCTGGAGCTGATGGATCATCCGCAGACGCTGCATCCAGGGGCTGTCGATCAGATCCTTCTCCGTCTGTTCCTCTTTTCCCTGCATCGGCACCGTAAACTGGATATACCGATAGAGCGGGTCGGCCAGCAGGGCCACCCCCTCGTATGGAACAGCGGTGACATGATCGCGCGATCGGCGCCTCACGGATTTCGCTCCCAGGCGATCACGCGGCTGCGGTCATCCCGCCCGCGCGGCAGGAGGGCGCACCCCAGAAGCACGAAGGCATCACCGCCCCGACAGACGGTGATGCCTTGACCGGAACACAGTGCCGCCATGATCCTTCCAGAAACCGCCTCACCCCGGAGTCCGGTGACGCAGCGTCTCGTAAAGGACTACGGTCCCCATGTTGCCGCAGCTGTAGCACTGGAAATCGAGTGGAGTCGGTACATCCCTCAAACAGAGGGAGCACAACTCCTGGCCACAGATCTCACATTGACCGACAGGTCGCTCGACAGGATGGACGGGGCAGCCCATCGTGCCTCCTCTTCACACGCTGATCCTCTTTATAACACGCCGTCGGAGGCGGGTCAAGGCGGTGAGGAGGGTAATCGGGTGGTTGGTGGTGGGTGGTGGGTGAGGGAAAAGGCCAGATCAGGAGCGGGGGTGGAACCGATCGTAGATCTTCCTGAGATGTGCCCGACTCACGTGCGTATAGATCTGAGTGGTGGAGATATCGGCGTGCCCGAGCATGAGCTGCACCGACCGGAGATCCGCCCCATGTTCGAGGAGGTGCGTCGCGAAGGAGTGGCGCAGGGTGTGGGGGGAGAGCCGCTTGCCGATCCCCGCCTTGGCTGCGTACGCCCGCACGCTCTTCCAGAAGGCCTGCCGCGTCAGGCGCCGGCCGCTGCGCCCCAGAAAGAGGTGGGAGGTCTCTTTCGCCCCCGCCAGGAGTGGCCGGCCGCATTGGAGATACTCCCGGAGCCACGTCAGGGCCGAGGATCCCACGGGGACCACCCGCTCCTTACCCCCCTTCCCCGTGCAGCGAACGAACCCGACCGTGCCGTCCAACGCGGTCAGCGAAAGGGAGAGGAGTTCCGAGACCCGGAGGCCGCTGGCGTACAGCAGCTCAAGCATCGCCCGGTCCCTGAGCCCCCGTGGCCGGGAAACCTCGGGGGCCTCAAGGAGCCGTTCCACCTCGCGCGTCGACAGGACATACGGCAGCGAGCGCGATACGCGCGGAACCCGCAGTAGCGACGTGGGATCCGCGCGCGCGTGGCCCTCGGCGGCCAGGAATCGATGGAACGTCTTGAGCGCGGACATCGCCCTGGCCACGGACCGGGGGGCGAGGCCCGAGTTGCGGAGCCTCGCCAGGAAGGCCTGCAGATGCGGGGGGGACACCTTCGCGGGAGAAGCGAGCCCCTCCTCCTTGAGGTAGGCCAGATACCGCCGGAGATCCCGGGAGTAGGCGGCAACCGTATTGTCCGCCACGCCCCGCTCCACCATCAGCATCGTCAAGAACTGATCGAGATGCTTCTGCAGGGCCCCCATCCCGCCCTCTTCACGCTACGAGGCTGCCGGAGTTCTGTCTGAGTTTTCAGTCCTCAGTCCTCAGTCCTCAGTCCTCGATCCTCAGTCCTCAGTCCTCCGGTCTCCACGATGAGCGTCACCGGACCGTCATTTTCGAGCCGGACCAGCATCCGGGCGCCAAAGACGCCCGCCTGCACCGAGATCGCATGTCCGCGGAGGCGCTGGATGAAACGATTGTAGATCGTCTCCGCCTCGCCCGCGCCGGCTGCCGCCGTGAAATCGGGACGCCGCCCCTTGCGGACGTCGCCGTAGAGGGTGAACTGGGAAATCACGAGCGCCTCTCCGCCCACCTCCAGCAGCGACCGGGCCATGCGGCCGTCATCATCCTCAAAGATGCGCAAGTGCGCGATCTTGTCCGCCATCCAACTGACATCCTCCTCCGTATCGCCTTTCCCCACCCCGAGGAAGATGACGAGGCCGGGCCCGATTTGCCCCACGGCCGATTCGGCGACGCTGACGGCGCCTCGCCGCACCCGCTGAATGACGGCCCGCATTGCCGCTCCGCGACGCCCATCAGCTATCAGCGGTCAGCCCCCGGCAGCCGCCAGGGTGTCAGGTGTTGGGTGGTAAGACACCAGCCACCAACCACCAGTCACTCGGCTTCCAACCTTTTCGCCGCGGATGGCTGACCGCCGATCACAGTCCCCACCGGACCAGCCGAAAGTACGCGGTGATCAATTCCTCGCCCCAGAAGAGAGCGAGGGCCGCGCCCAGTGCCAGAAAGGGCCCGAAGGGCATCGGGTCCTTTCGGCCCTTCTTGCCCGACGCAAGGAGGAACAGCGCGATGACGGACCCCGTCAGCGTCCCGAGGAAGATGGTGAGGAGTGCGCCCCGCCACCCCAGCAGCGCCCCGACCATGGCCGTCAGCTTGATGTCCCCGCCGCCCATGCCGCCGCGACTGAGGACTGCGACGAGATACAGGATTCCGCCCCCCGCGAGGATGCCGATCAGGGCGTCGAGGGGCGCCGGCGGGGAAAAGCCGGCGGCCACCCGGCCACCGCTTCTGAAGACCCATCCCGTGAGGAGACTCCACGCGAACCCGATGGCCATGCCGGGCAGCGTGATCACATCGGGGACGATCTGATGTTCGAGGTCAATGAAGGTCACAATGACGAGGGCCGCGACGAAGGCCCACAGGAGGAGGGTGTGCCGCGTGATGCCGAACCGAAAGACGGTCAGGGCGAAGAGCGTGCCGGTCAGGAACTCGACGATGGGGTACTGCCAGGAGATGCGATGCCCGCAACTCCGGCACTGCCCCATGAGGAAGAGGAAACTGAGTATCGGGATGTTGTCGTATGCCTTGATGGCCGTCCGACAGTTGGGACACCGGGAGCCCGGAATGACGATACTCTCCCCTTTGGGGATCCGGTGGATGCACACATTACAGAAGCTCCCGACCACGAGGCCCAGCAGGAGGCTGAAGGTGATCAGCACGGGGTCATTCACCGACTTTCACCCCAAAACTCTCCAGCCGCCCCCGGATCATATGCCGAATTAATGCATTATCAGTGGCCTGGTACATCTCCAGCCAGAGGGCGATGGCAATCTCTCGTTGGCCGGCCTCGAAATAGAGCAACGGAATGAAGCGCGGGATGTACTCGGGACGCCCCGGAAGCTCATTGGTGATCTTCCACCATTGTAGGGCCTTTGCGTAGTCCTTCAGGTCCAGATAATAGAGGCGCCCCAGATCATGGGGCATCTCCCACCGGCCGGGATTGGAGGCGTAGCCCTTTTCATACAGGGAAATGGCATTCTCGTACTGGCGCACGACGATGAGCAGCAGCCCGCCGAACCGGTAGGCATGGATGTATTGGGGATCGAGGGAAGTGGCCAAATCCAGCATCGGGAACAGGAACTGGTATCTCCCCTGAAACCGCGTGCGGGCCTCGAGCTGGCTGCCGAAATACTGCGTGGCCCTGATCCACATGAAGTCGGCCAGCATGTGCCGGTAGCCAAGCGAGGCGTACCGCAGGAAAGTAGCCGAGGGGAGGTACAGGGGATCATCCGGCAGCCGGGCCCCTCCCCCGCGGACTTCCAAGCTCCGGCCGACGAGCACTGAAGCGACCAGGGCTACGGCAAACAGACCGGCCCAGAGGACACTGACGCCCCTCATCGAAAGTCCTTATTCTGGAAGATGACGGCAGTGAGCGCGAGGAGGGCTGTCACGTAAAGGAAACCGTACACAACCGCCATCGGCGACACGACCTCGCTCAGCGGCAGCCCGTGCACCACCTCGCCGCTGATATTGAACCGACCGAGGTTGGGGAGAAGGTAGTACACGGCCCGGATCACGGCCCGCCCCACGTCGCCGGCGTACTGCTCGCCGAAGAGTCGGAGGTCATCCAGGAGGCGACCGATGGCAAAGAGGGAGAGGGTGAAAATGGCGCTCAGCGTCGGGGTGGAGAAGGCAGAGAAGAGGATCGCGATGCCCGTGATGACCATCAACTCCAGAAGAATCATTCCGCTGGCGGCGAAGAGCCGAAAGTCCCACAGGCCTTCCCCGATGTAGATGAGGCCCATCAAGGCCCACGTCATGATGATGACGTTGACAAACAGCGTGAGAGTGAGACCGAGGTATTTGCCGAGGACGAACTGATAGCGGTGGATCGGTTTGGAGACGATGGTATAGATCGTGCGGCGGTCAATCTCCTTGTACACGAGCCCGATGCCGATGAAGATCGCGATCAGGGTCCCGAAGAGTGAGATGAACCCCAATCCGATATCCCTGATGATCTTCTCCCCACTGCCGGCGCCGATCGTCGCCAGGACGAAGGTACTGCCGATCATGGCCGTGGCAAAGGCGAGGATGGCGTAGAGAATCCGGTCCCGGACCGCCTCTTTGAAGGTGTTCAGCGCAATGACCCAAATCCTACTCACGGCCAGCTACCTCCCGCAAGAAGACATCTTCAAGTCTCTGTCGGTGAGGTTGGACCGCAACGATGGAGGCTCCCCGCCCGAGCAGGAGCTCGATGACCTGCGCCGCCTCCTTTTCCGTCTTGACGGCGAAGACGACCCTCTCCGCCCGCCGGACGGGTGGCCGGATGGAGCGCGCGGCGACCTGATCCCACAGAGATTCTTCGAGCCCCGACACGGTGATTTCGATGCTCTCCACTTCGCTTCCCACGAGATCGTCCACTGACCCCACCCGCGCCAGCCGGCCGCCGTCGATGATCCCCACCCGGTCGCAGATCAGCTCCACATCCGGCACGATGTGGGTGCTGAAGAAGACGGTCTTGCCGCGCGCTTTAAGGTCCAGGATCAGGTCCCGCACCTGCTTGCGGCCCACCGGATCGAGACCGGATGTGGGCTCGTCCAGGATGATGAGCTGCGGATCGTTGATCAGTGCCTGGGCGAGGCCCACGCGCTGGAGCATCCCCTTGGAGTATTTGCGCAGCTGCAGGTCTCCCGCCTTTCCAAGCCCCACGAGCTGGAGCAGCGCTTCGATCCGCTGTCGGCGCTCGCGGTAGGGAACGCCGAAAAGGTGTCCGTAAAAATCCAGGAACTCCCGCCCGGTGAGGTAATCGTAGAAATAGGGATTTTCCGGAAGGAAACCGACCTGGGCCTTGACCGCCACGTCGAAAACGTCCTTGCCCAGGATCCACGCCCGACCCGCCGTCGGGTAGATCAGGCCCAAGAGGAGCTTGAGCGTGGTCGTCTTCCCGGCGCCGTTGGGGCCGAGATACCCGAAGACCTCTCCCTGCTGCACTTCCAGACTGAGATCGTGCAGCACGCGCACGCGGGTGCGCCAGAAGCCGGTGCGATACTCCTTCGTGAGACCCTCCGTCTTCACCACAACCATCGCGACCCTCACCGCGAAAGGGTTTCCCGGTGTCGAGGGAAGACCGGTGCAAAAATCGGCCCTTCGTGGAGGCGTATAACACAGCAGTGTGAATTTCGCAAGAGAAGAGCGTGGGGATTCATCGCGCCGACATTCGGCTGCATACAGAGGGTGTGATACATGTCCAGGCCCAATGGACGGCCTACGGTATCAGGTCGCTAAGCCACTTCAGCAGAAAGGCCTCGTCTGTTGGACGGCGCCTTTCGATTGTCATGTCCAGGGTGGACTCAGATTATCTACACGGGCTCGTGACCGGGATGCCGGGCCCGAAGGCGCATCCGACCAGCGTGGAGTTGCCCAGATCATCTCCTACGAGAGCTGCGATCCCGTTCCATGCCCCTGCCGCCCCATCGGCTCCCGCGCTCCACGAGGAATACACAACACACCCCGGGGTGGCAAGTACACAGCCAAGTGCCGGGTTCTGCGCCCACTGGTAATCCGTACCGGGGGGGGCCCAGGGATCGGTAACCGTCGTCATGTACAACACCCCAAGGGGAGCGCTCCCGTCCCAGAGGCACCGCGGCATGGGGTTCCCGCACGCGGCGCCCACCACCTGATTATTGTCGCTGGTCAGAATCTGGGCATGACTTACGATCTGTCGGGTATCCCCGGCCGCCCGCGAGTAGCGCGCCCGCTGCTGACCCGTGATCAGGTTCGGGATGGAGATCGCGGCCAGGATCCCGATGATGGCCACGACGATCAGGAGCTCGATCAGGGTGAAGCCAGTTTCATCCTTTTCGAGGCGGCATCGCATGGCATTTACCATAGCATAAGGCCCCGCCCGGTGCGGGCGGGGCCTTATGCTTCAGGTCTTCGAATCCCCTCAAACGCTTAGCACGGATTCGAAATGGTTACGTTTGGTCCAAACTGACATCCCACGACTGACGAGACGCCAAGATCGTTATCAGCTGGGACTGTGCCGGCCGTCCCAGGCCATGCTGTACCAGGTACGGTCGCATCGCTACCCACGGTCCGGGCCGAAAAGATCACGCAGCCCGGCCCGATGAGACCACAACCGGTTCCCACCGACTCGAGAAATTGATAGCAGGCTTGGCCGGCCCCCCCGTTTATGCACGGGGTGCCTGGCGCCCAGGGATCCTGCACCTGGGCCATGTAGACTGGAATCGGGGTACCAAGAGGACCGTTCGGCTGCGACCAGAGAAACGACGGGTCCATTGCGAACCCTAACCCGCCGTTCGGCGTCTGGTTATAGTCGCTGGTGACAACCATTGCTTGCGTGACAATCGACTTGGTGTCCCCCGCCGACCGGGAGTAGCGAGCCCGCGCCTGGGCCGTGATCAGGTTCGGGATGGCGATGGCGGCCAGGATCCCGATGATGGCCACGACGATCAGGAGCTCGATCAGGGTGAAGCCTTTCTCGTTCCGCTTGAAGTACCTAAACATTTTCTCCTACCTCCTTGGTGAGTTAAAGGTTTTAACGCTGCCTGAGAATAACTGCACATCCTGTGCCAAGGAGGAGAACGGATAATTCCTACCCAGATAAGTGCCTGTCATTAAAGGATTTTCAAGAGTCGCCCCATCCCCCCTTTGCTCCTGTTCGTCCGGGTGAAACGGGGGTTTTCACCACTTGGGCGTTGAAAAGCCCCATCTCACACCGGGCCCGTTTCTACTCTCCAGTCTCCGGCTTCTGGTCTCCCGCTTCGGCTCGGCGCTCCGTCGGCTCGATCCCGTGCTTCTTCATCCGGTACCGGAACGACTCGAAACTGAGTCCCAGCATCTGGGCCGCCCGCTTCTGGACCCCCCCTGCCTGCCGGAGCGCCTCGAGAATCAGATCACGCTCGACGCGGGAGACGACGGCGTCGAGATCGACCGGAGACTTGAGGCCGGAGCTTGGAGACTGGAGACCTTGGCCATGATCTCGGGTCTCTGATCGCCGGTCGCCGGTCGCCGGTCTCTGGTCGTCTGTCTCCGGTACCGGGTTCCGGACTTGGTCGGGCAGGTTCTCCGGGGTCAACACGGCGCCCGTTCCGAGCGCCACGGCGCGTTCGATGGCATTCTCGAGCTCCCGGACGTTTCCCGGCCAGTCATACCCCAGGAAGAGCTCCATCGCCTCGGGGGCGATCCCCCGGATGGGCCGCTTGTTTTCCCCGCTGTACTTGGCGAGGAAATTCATGGCGAGGAGGGGAATGTCCTCGCGTCGCTCTCGCAGAGGGGGGAGGTGGATCGGAATCACATTGAGGCGGTAGTAGAGGTCCTCCCGGAACCGCTCCCTGTGAATGAGCTCCATAAGATCTTGATGGGTGGCGGCGATCACCCGGACGTCCACCTCGACATCCTCGGTCCCGCCGACGCGGCGGAAGACCCGCTCCTGCAGGACCCGCAAGAGCTTGACCTGGATCGCGGGGCTCGTCTCGCCGATCTCATCCAGGAAGACCGTCCCCTTATCGGCCACCTCGAACAGGCCCGCCTTGGCGGCCACCGCCCCCGTAAAAGCACCCTTCACGTGGCCGAAGAGCTCGCTCTCGAGGAGCGTTTCTGGGATCGCGCCGCAACTGATGGCCATGAACGGCTTCGCGGTCCGCTCGCTGTTCTTGTGGATGGTGCGGGCCACCAGCTCCTTCCCGGTGCCGCTCTCCCCGATGATCAACACCGTGCCGGAGACCGCCGCCACCTTGCTGATCAGCTTATACAGCTCGATCATCTTGGCGCTCCGGCCGATCAGCCCCTCGACCGAGCTCGGAAAGGCCTCGCCCGACCAGGAAAGGACCCCCGACACGCGGGACGCCTTCGCCTCCAAGGCCCTGGCGATGATCGGCCTGATCTCTTCCACCCGGAAGGGCTTGGTGAGGTAATCGAAGGCGCCCAGCTTCATGGCCTCGATGGCCGACTCGGCCGAGGCGTGGGCGGTGATGAGGATGACGGGGGTCTCCGGCCGAAGCTTCTGAACCCCATCCAGCAGGCGGACACCGTCCACGGCCGGCATCTTGAGATCGGAGATGATGAGATCGAAGTGCCCCTTCCGGACCGCATCGAGGGCTTCCTGCCCGTCCTTGGCGCATGCCACCTCGAATCCCTCCCGCTCGAGGAGGATGCTGAGGAACTCCCGCATGCCCGCCTCATCATCAACGATCAGTATGCGCGGCATCGCAGCCTCCACGAACCGAACTCGACCCGTGCTCCTCGCTCCCGGTCTCTGGATTCGACCCTCGGGTCTGCGGGAAGAGAATGCGAAACGTCGCCCCGTCCCCGGGGCGGCTCTGCACCTCGATCCGCCCTCCCATATCCTCAACCAGGCGTTTGGCGATCGAGAGCCCAAGACCGGTCCCCCGTCCCTTGGTGGTGTAGAACGGCTCAAAAATCTTCGAGAGGTGCTCGGGGGCAATCCCGTCGCCGCCATCGCGGAATTCGACCGCCCCGAGTCCATTCTCCGCACCGACGACCACGGAGAGGGTCCCGCCCCGCGGCATGGCCTGCACGGCATTGAGGCCGATGTTCCAGAAGATCTGCTTCAACCGGTCCCGATCGGCCGCCACCGGCAGGGCATCCATCTGCCGCTGGAAGTCGAGATGGATACCGGAATGGAACTCCTCACTCTTCTGGAGGAGGAAGAGTGTCTCCTCCAGGGAGGAGACCAGGTCACATCCTCTTCCCGGGGGACCCGGCCGCCGCACCTGCTCGAGAAACTGTCCGGTGATCAGCTTCAGGCGATCCGCCTCCCGGAGGATCAAGTCCACCAGCCGCTCGTGCCCTTGCCCCTTCAGCTCCTCGTGGAGGAGCTGGATCGAGCCGCTGATGGCCGCCAGCGGGTTGCGGACCTCGTGGGCGATGCTGGCGGCGAGCTGCCCCACCGCGGCCAGGCGATCCGCACGGCGCAGCTGTTCCTCTATCTGCTTGCGCTCGGTGAGGTCTTGAAAGATCGCGACCGTTCCCATCAGGCGTTCCTCCCCGTCCCGGAGGGTGGAATAGGTGACGCCGATGGGAAGGACTGTCCCGTCAGCTCGTACGAAGGGCGCTTCAAAGACTTCCGAACGGGGCCGGTCCAATCCCCGGTTGGACGCGGCCTTGAGCCCCGGAAACTCCACCAGGCCCGCGTCACCGTAGAACGATCCGATGACCTCGCCCGCCCTGAGCCCGGTGATCCGCTCGGCGCTCGCATTGAAGGCGATGACGCGCCCCTCGAGATCCAGGGTCATGATGCCGCTGGGGATGTTGGCGATGACGTCCCGGTAGAGGGTCTTGAGATTGCGCAGGCCGGCCCGCTCCACCTCCAGCTGCCGACCCGCCTCCCGCAGCCGCTCCGCCAGATGGCTGCTCAAGAGCGCCACCAGGACGAAGGCGACGACGTTGATGAAGACCCGGAAGAAGACCGTGCTCGATAAGAGATATGTGCCCTCCGCATAGGGCACGGGGGGAATAATCCGGTAATACTCGAGGTCAATCAGCAGTCCGAAGAGGATGCTGCCGAGAGAGGCGAGGAGGAGGGCCTCCCGACGCCGGAGCAGGGTCCCGCTACCGAAGATCGGGAAGATGTACACGAAGGTCAGCGGGCTCTCCACCCCCCCGGTGAAGTGGACCAACCCGGTACTGAGGAAGAGATCGGCCGCGAACTGGATGCCGGCGAACTTCTCCGGTTCCTTGATCCGCCCAAGAAGGATCGTGTACAGCCCGCTCAGGGCGAAGGTCAGGCCCAGGAGGAAGAAGAGCGGGCTCGTCGGATAGGGAGGGTCTGTCTGGAGCTGCAGGGCGGCTGCCGAACCGAGGAAGAGAATCGCGACGATCAGGCGGATGGCGATGACCCACTGCAGCCGCTTCTCCCACCCCGCCCACCCGGCACCGTCTTCCCTGCCCTCCGACATCGGCCTTCCCCTACCAGCCGGTTCACGGTTCATGGTTCATGGTTCACGGAAGCCATCGGAGCCTCCCTCTGTGAACGGTCAACTGTGAACCGTGAAGCAGGCCGACTACTTGCCCACGACGGTGATCAGCTTGAAGATCGGCAGGTACATGGCAATGACGACGCCGCCGATGATCACCCCGAGGAAAATCACCAGCAGGGGCTCCAGCAGGGAGGTCAAGCCGGCCACCGCCACATCCACCTCTTCATCGTAAAAGTCGGCGATCTTGTTCAGCATCCGATCCAGGGCACCCGTCTGCTCCCCGACGGAGATCATCTGCGTCACCATCAGCGGAAAGACCCCCGACGCCAGGAGCGGTTCCGAGATCGTCTTTCCCTGGGCGATGGTCGTGCGCGCTTTCAGCACCGCTTCTTCCACCACCTTGTTCCCGGCGGTCCGCGCCGTGATGTCGAGCCCCTCCAAGATGGCCACACCACTCGACACCAACGTCCCCAGGGTCCGGGTAAACTTGGCCACCGCCACCTTGCGGATCAACGGTCCAATGATGGGGGCCTTGAGCAGGAGGTTATCGATGGTCCGGTTTCCTCCCGGCGTCCGGTAGTACAACCGCAATCCCACCACCAGGGCCACGGCTGCCGCGACCATAACCAGGAGATACTGGCGGACGATTCGGCTCGCCTCCAGCACGATCACGGTAGGCAGCGGGAGGGTCGCACCGAAACCAGCGAACAACTGCTGAAACGTCGGGATGACGTAAATCAGCAGAAACACCACCACCACGATCGCCACGGTGATGATGGTTGTGGGATAGAACATGGCCGTCTTGACCCGCTTCTTCAGGGTCATGGCCTTCTCGATGTAGGCGGCGAGGCGGTTCAGGATCGTGTCGAGGATTCCTCCCGCCTCTCCGGCTTCCACCATGTTGGTGTACAGCGTGCTGAAGACCTTCGGATGCTTCTTGAGGGCGGCGGAAAATGTGGCCCCGCCCTCCACGTCCCCTCGGATCTGGTGGAGGGTCTTCTTGAAGCCCTTCTTTTCCTGCTGCTGCGCGAGGATATCCAGGCACTGCACGAGGGGGAGCCCGGCGTCGATCATCGTGGCGAGCTGCCGCGTCACGACCGCCAGGTCCCGGTCCGTGACCTTTCCACCGAAACCGGGAACCCGCAGTTCGAGCTCCTTTGCCTTGGGTGTCACCGCCGTCGCGAGGACCTGTTGCCGCCTGAGTTGGGCGACGACCGCCTCGCGGTTGGGCGCGTCCATCTCACCGCTGACGACCTGTCCTGTGCGGGTCCTCCCGCTATAAGCAAAGACTGGCATCTGCTATCTCCTTCCCCACTGACTCCCGGCCGCCCCCACTGCCGCTCCGGGGGGCTGGGCCCGCTGCATCATCTGCGACAGCTCCTCGGAATTCGACGAGGACCCGAGGGCGAGCTCTTTGGTGATCGTCCGCCTGAGAAAATGATCGAGCAGCGATTGATTCATCGTCTGCATCCCCGACTTTTCCTGACCGGCCTGCATCACCGAATAGATCTGATGGACCTTATCCTCGCGGATCAGGTTCCGGATGGCCGGATTGGGGATCATGACCTCGAGGGACAGCACCCGCCCCTGCCCATCCGCGCGCGGAAGGAGGGTTTGGCAGAGCACCCCCTCCAGGACGAACGAGAGCTGGGCGCGGATCTGCGGCTGCTGATGGGCGGGAAAGACGTCGATGATGCGGTTGATGGTCTGGACCGCCGAATTGGTGTGGAGGGTGGCAAAGGTCAGGTGGCCGGTCTCGGCGATGGTCAGGGCCGCCTCGATGGTCTCGAGGTCCCGCATCTCCCCGATCAGGACCTTATCCGGATCCTGGCGGAGGCACGCCCGGAGCGCATTGGCAAAGGAGTCGGTGTCCGCATGCACTTCCCGCTGATTGACGACGCATTTCTTGTGCGTGTGGATGAACTCGATCGGATCCTCGATCGTCACGATGTGTTCGCTGCGTTCAGTGTTGATCTTGTCGATCATGGTCGTCAGCGTGGTGGATTTGCCCGATCCGGTCGGCCCCGTCACGAGGAGGAGCCCCGACGGCTTGCCGCACAGCTCTTCTATCACCCTGGGCAGCCCCAGCTCCTGGAAGGTGTAGATCTTGTAGGGAATCGTCCGAATGGCGACGCCCACCGCCCCCCGCTGCAGGAAGACGTTGGACCGGAACCGGCCGAGGCCCCGCACGCCGAAGGAAAAGTCGAGCTCTTTGTGTTCCTCAAACTTCTGCTTCTGGACGTCGGTCAGGATGCTGTAGGCGAGCTGCTTGGTCATGGCCGGCGTGAGGGGGGTGTTCCCCAGCGGCTTGAGCTGCCCGTGGAGCCGGATCATCGGCGGGATGCCGGTGGTAATGTGGAGATCCGAGGCCCCCTTGGCCACCAGCTCCTTCAACATCTGATCGAGATTCGTCATGATGCCTCCCGTATGGCGCGTGAAAGGCGATAGCGGTGCGCGCTCTCGCCTTAATTGTGACTCGTCACCCGCATGATCTCGGGGATCGTCGTCGTGCCCTCTCGAATCTTCTGCAGCCCCGCCTCCCGAAGGGTCTTCATGCCGTTCTTCCGGGCCAGCTCCTTGATCTCGCTGGCCGAGGCGCCCTGCAGGATGGCGTCCTTGATATCATCGGCGGCCCCCATGACCTCGTACAGTGCCACGCGCCCGCGGTACCCCGTGTCGTTACATTCCATGCAGCCTTTCCCCTGGTGGCAGACGAGCGTCTTGGACTCCTCCGGCGTAAAGCCGACATCCACCAGGGCCTGGCGTGGCACCGCGATCTCCTCTTTGCAGCTCGAGCAGACCTTTCGGGCCAGCCGCTGGGCGACGATGATGTTGGTCGAGGCCGCCACAAGGAACGGCTCCACCCCCATGTTGATCATCCGGCTCACCGTCGAGGGCGCGTCGTTCGTGTGGAGCGTGGAGAGGACCAGGTGCCCGGTCAGGGCCGCCTTGATGGCGATCTCCGCCGTCTCGTAGTCTCGAATCTCTCCCACCATGATGATGTCCGGGTCCTGCCGGAGGAAGGCGCGGAGCGCCGCCGCGAAGTTCAACCCGATCTCAGGCTTCATCTGCACCTGGTTGACCCCGACGAGGTTGTATTCCACCGGGTCCTCCGCGGTCATGATGTTGGTCTCGGTAACGTTGAGGCGGTTGATGGCGGAATAGAGCGTGGTCGTCTTTCCGCTCCCGGTGGGGCCCGTGACCAGAATCATCCCGTAGGGCGCCGTGATGGACTTCTCGAAGATCTGCAAGGCCTGGGGATCAAACCCCAGCGAGGACATGTCCAGGTTCAGGCCGGACTTGTCCAGGAGACGCAGGACCACCTTTTCCCCGAAGAGCGTCGGCAGCGTGGAGACGCGAAAGTCGATTTCCTTCTGCCCCATCCGGATCTTGATGCGACCGTCCTGGGGGAGACGCCGCTCCGCGATATCCATCTGTGACATGATCTTGACGCGGGAGATGATGGCGGCCCGGAGCTTCATAGGAGGCTGCATGGTGTCGTAGAGGATGCCGTCGATGCGGTACCGGACCCGGAAGGATTTCTCGTACGGTTCGATGTGGATATCGGAGGCCCCCTTCTTGATCGCATCGCTCAGGATCAGGTTCACCAGCTTGACCACAGGGGCATCCTCGGTCGCCTTCTGCAGGTCGCCGATATCGGGCCCGTCGTCGCCCTCCTCGACGGTGGCGACCTCCCGGTCGTCGAAATTCCTCATGATGTCCTGCACGAGTCCGGCCGAGTCGTAATGCTTGTTGATGGCATTCCGGATCGAGGTCTCGGCCGCCACCACCGGCTCCACTTTGAAGCCGGACAGGAACTTGATGTCGTCGATGGCGAAGATGTTGCTCGGATCGGCCATGGCGACCGTCAGGACGCTCCCTTTGCGGTTGATGGGAACGACCATGTGCTTCTGCGCGATCTCCGCCGGGACGAGTTTGACGACGCTCGGGTCGATTTCGAAGTGGGCGAGGTTGATGGAGGGGACCCCGTACTGCTTGCTGAGAAAGCTGGTGATATCTTCTTCCGTGAGATACCCGAGCTTGACGAGATTGCTTCCGAGGCGCCCTCCGGACGTCGACTGCTGCGAGAGGGCTTTCTTGAGCTGGTCCTCGGAAATCAGCTTCGACTTGACCAACATCTCGCCGAGGCGACTCGACCCTGCCGTCATGACACCCTCCACTTCGGTACGATCACAGCAATGAAAAGGGACACCATTATTCCGATCCGACTTCCAACGCTGTCAAGCCCCCTCGAGCTCCTCCGCGAGCGCTTGCCGCATGATCGATACCGGGGCCTTCCGCCCCGTCCACAGCTCAAACGCCTGCGCCCCCTGATGCAACAGCATCCCCGCACCGCTCAGGGTTCGACACCCCCGGCCCCGCGCCGTGCGTAACAGCGGCGTCTCAGAAGGCCGGTAGATCAGATCAACCACCAGCGTGTGATCCGACAACGCCTTGTAATCAAACAAGGGCGGGTCCGCGGCCTGCATCCCTACCGGTGTCGCGTTAATCAGGATATCCAGTCGCCTCAACCGTTCTGCGGAGATGTCTTGCAAACCCAATGCCAAAACCTCGAGATTAGGGAACAATTTCACCATGTGGCGCCGCAGGGATTCCGCCCGGTCCTGATTGCGGCTGAAGATGCCGAGCTCCGCCGTTTCGGCCTGCCCCAGGGCGTAGGCTACTGCCCGGGCCCCGCCCCCGGTTCCGACCAGGCCCACCCGCCTTCCCCGGGGTTCCTCCCCGGCCTCCTCGCGCACGACGCTCAGAAAGCCCGTCCCGTCCGTATTGTGCCCGACGAGCGTTCCTCCACGGGGGACGATGGTGTTGACCGCGCCGATGGCGGCCGCCTCGGGGCTCAGCGCGTTCAGGACGCCAAAGGCCGCCTCTTTGTGCGGAATCGTAACGTTTCCCCCGCCGAAATTCTCGATCGCCTTCAGCGCCTCAACGGCCCTCGCGAGCGCGTCGGGGCGCACCCCCCACGGCACATAGACCCAATCGAGGCCCAGGGAGCGAAAGGCGGCGTTCTGCATCCGGGGCGAGGCGCTGTGGGTAACCGGATACCCCAACAGGACGCAGAGCGTCGTCCTGCCCGTGACGGACATGGCCGGAGACGACGGTCCGCTCACCCGCCAGCCCGCGCGTCGTCCAGGAGGCCCTGGGCGATAGCCGCCTCCAACCGCTGCCGGATCTCCTCCATCCGCCGCTCCTCCTGCACCTTGCCCCCCTCCCGCTCGGTGACGTAGAAGACGTCCATCACCTGCTCCACCTCGGTGGTGATCTTGGCGAGCCGGAGATCGAGGCCCAGTTCATGGAGGACCCGGGAGATCGTGTAGAGCAGCCCCAGACGGTCGTGGGTCCGTACGTCGATGACCGTATGGGTCTCGGAGACGTAATTGTCGAACTCCACCCGGGTGAGTGGCGGGGTCCCGCCCGTCCGGACCGGCCGGCTCAGGATCTCCCGCTGCCGACTGACGATGAGCTGCCCGACATCGACTTGACCGGCCAGCACCCGTCCGAGGTCCGTCTCGAACTGTTGCCAGACCGCCCCCTCCGTGATGGCCGCCCCCTTCCCGTCATCGACCTGGAAGGTCCGGAGCACCAGCCCGTCCCGACGGGTGAAAATCTGCGCGCCCAGGATGTTCATCCGGTTTGCCGTCAGGGTACCGACGATCTGGGCGAACCGTCCGGGCCGCCCGAAGGCGCAGACGGTCACCTCGGAGTGGCCCACCAGGGGGTAGGCGGTCCATTGGACGGCCGCCTCCTCGCCCTGGACGACGCGCTCGACGAGGCGCAGGTGCGCGGCCACCTTGGCCGACGGGACGCTGAGGAGATAGCGCACCGGCATCTGCTCGAGATGGGTCTCGATCACCGGCAGGGGGAACTCCTCCTTGAGGTCGGACAAGAGGGCCCCCCTGATCTCGGCCGCCTTGGCCAGCTCGTCCACCCCCTCGGAAATTCCCCGCGTGAGCAGCGTATGGGTGCGGATGTACAGCTCCCAGAGAAGCGTCCCCTTCCACTCCGTCCAGACCTCCGGAGCCACGGCCCGGATATCCAGATACGTCAGGAGGTAGAGCATCTTCAGGCGCTCGATGTCCCGAACCGTGCGGGCGAATTCAATGAGCAACGGCTCATCATCCAGATCCCGGCGCTGCGAAATGTGGGCCATGACGAGGTGGTGCTCCACCAGGAAGCGGACCTCGGCGACCTCGGCCTCGGGGAGACGCATCCGCTTGAGGATCCGCTCCGTCATCTCCACGCCGCGGGCCACGTGCCCGTGCCCTTCCCCCTTGCCGATGTCATGGAAGAGCACCCCCAGCTTCAGGATCTCGGGCCGCTTGAGCTCGGCGACGATGGCCCGGAACTCGTCGGCGTAATTCGTGGGGGTCTGGTCCAGGGTCTCGAGGTGCTCGAGCGCCAGCAGGGTGTGGATGTCCACGGTGTACTTGTGATACAGGTCGTACTGCACGAGACAGGTGAGTTCGCCGAATTCCGGAATGTACGCCCCGAGCACGCCCAACTCATGCATGCGCCGGAGCGCTTGCGCCACCCCCTTGGGTTCCCGGAGAATCGCCAGGAAGAAATTGAGGGCGCGGCTTGATTCCCGGAATCGATCATCGATGAGGTGCAGCTGCTCCCGGACCAGCTCCTGGGTCTCAAAGCTCAAGGGATAGCCGGTCTGGAGAGCATACCAGAAGATCTTGATGAGGCGGATCGGGTCATCCTCAAAGAGCCGCCGGTTCCGGGGCAGGATGTGGATCTCCCGATTGATCTCCGTCAGGCCATCCCCGAGGTCCCTCGCCCGCAGTCGGGTCATCAGGCCCTCCTTCGTGGTCCGCGGCTGCGTGCAGCGCTCGATCACCCGCTCCGCCAGGTGATAGACGGTCCGCGCCTGGAGATAATAGTGTCGCATGCACCGCTCCACGCCGCGGGCCGCGCGATCGTCGCCGAACCCCAGGTTGGCCGCCGCCGGCTCCTGCAAGTGGAACAGGAGCAGGTCGTTCTTCCTGCCCGAGAGGTAGTGCAGCTCGTTGCGAATCCGGTGAAGAAAATCGATCGCCTGCTGCAGGGACTGCATCTCGTCCTGGCCGAGGAGCCCGGCGCCCACCAGATCCTCGAGCTGCCTCACCTGGTGATGGACCCGGCCGATCCAGAGGGCCGTATGGACGTCCCGGAGACCCCCCGCCCCCTCCTTGACGTGGGGCTCCTGCATGTAGACCGAAGCGCCGTGCTTGGCATACCGCGCGGTCCGCTCCTGGAGCTTTGCCTGAATGTAGGCCGCCCCCCGTCTCCGCTTGAGGCCGCCCCGGAGAATAGCCTCCATCCGATCAAAGAGGCCTTGATCCCCCGCCAACAGGCGTGCCTCGAGCATCGAGGTGCGGGAACTGAGATCGTCCGCCGCCATCCGCGCGCAGTCCTGGAGCGATCGGACGCTATGGCCGACGATGAAGCCGACGTCCCAGAGGAGCGGGATCAGAAAGTGGATGAGGGTGTAGACCGAGTTGTTGATCGGGGTCGTGTGGAGGAACATGAGGTCGACGTCGGAGCCGGGGCTCAGCTCCCGACGGCCGTATCCGCCCAGGGCGAGCAACGCACAGGGGAGATCGGCGTGAGCAGCCTCGCGGCAGACCTCTTCGGTCCGCCGGTAGAGCTGAATGACGACCACGTCCGCCAGGTCGGTCAGGTCCTGGACTATTTCGACGCCCCGGGCGCCCTGCCGGTGCCGCCGCAAGATGACCTGGCGCTCCCCCTCGACGAAGTCCCGGAGCAGGCGGAATAGCTGCTGCCGCTCTCCCGTTCCGTCTCGGTCCCCGGACAGCAGTCGTGACGGGTCCACGCTGCCGAAGAACCCATCCAGGGCGAGAGCGAACCTCTCTTCCCGTGCTCCGGTCAGGAGAGAGACCGCGGTGTCTTCTCGGGACGTCGGAGAGGCCATGTCGGCTCCATAAGGCGAGAATTCGAGGCCAGTATACGGTCCCCCCCGGGAACGGGTCAAGGACATTTCCGATGCGGGCGGGCACGCGTTCACATGGCTCTGAAGG
>Ga0209751_10001491_pt1 | contig 24005 bp, 21 predicted proteins | sample RifCSP13_1_FD_184019 | JGI IMG/M metagenome (GOLD analysis project Ga0209751, IMG submission 184019) | Soil microbial communities from Rifle, Colorado - Rifle CSP2_sed 13_1 (SPAdes) (version 2) | ecosystem: Environmental > Terrestrial > Deep subsurface > Rock core/Sediment | place: Rifle...
TATTCCTTTTGCTTCAGCGCTCGATACAAAAGATTTTAACCTGTCAAAATAGGGCTGGTTAAATTGCGATAAATCAAATAAAGATCCGGATTTCTTCCAAGGCCAAATCTCCGGCGCATCATATCCTATCCTTGCATCCTGAACCTGATTAACGACACCGATATAAGCCCATAAGAGTACGGCATTAATGCCTTTAGCGGAAAGTGTATTTAAATAATCAGTTTGATTAAAATTAGATCCCAGCTCCATCCAACCTTGTGTAACCGAGTCGCCTATCAATAAAACTTTCCTCCCTTTGTATTCCAAAAAGTGCCCGTCCGCGGAAACTTTTATCGGACTTGTTTGAGCAAGCACATTATCTACTGTAGTCAGAAACAGTAAGAATACAAAAGCTAATGTAAATAAACGTTTTCTAAAATTAAAATATAAAGTGAAATCATTAATAAAACTGCTCATATAATTTATTTACCCTGTATAATTTTTCAACCAAATAACCCTACGTCGCTGCGCTCCTCAGGGCAAGCAAAATCTTAACCGGTATAATTCTTTAACCAAATAATGAAGTCGATACCGTCAACTTTTCCGTTTGAATTAAAATCTCCGTTACTCGCACCTGAAAGATTCTTGTTGTAATTAGTTACCCAAATTGCATAATCTGCAACATTCACCTTTCCGTCACCGTTCGCGTCACCCGGTGAATTCGCGACCGTTGGAGTTGAAGTACCAGTCGGAGGTGGGGTAGGAATCACACCATACTCACCGATTTTGACTGCAATATCGGTCACATTCGCTCCGTCAAAATTTGAGGCTGTAACATTTAATACTAAATTCCCGCTTGCATTTGAAGTCAGGTTTTGGGTTCTTTTTCTTAAGCCCACTTTAGCATTAAAATCCCACCATTCAACGTTAAATGAAGTGTTGGATTTCATTCCGGTAATCGAAAATGTTCCCGATAGGCTCCCGGAGTTCAAATTTTTGAATGTATGCCGCTTGTCCTGAATCCAAAGATGAGCCCGAGTTGCCGCATTTCCATTATTATTTTTCTGACCTACTACCCTATTATTTCCCGATTCCGGAATTCCTATATCAACATAGCCTCCTGCGTTAAGCGGAATATTTGCCATAAATTCGTTGTATGGCGCAAACACTTCAAACAATCCGTTTGTGGTAATACCGTCCGGACCCGGTTTATTTCTGATATTATCACTCCACCAATAAAGCTCATAAAGTCCACCGGGATCAAGCATTGCCCAAGTGTAGTTATGCAGCCATACTCCGTTTAAATCATTTGCCAAAATATCCTGCTCATTTTGCGCTGATAAAATATCCAATCCTGCCTCACCCCGGACAATCGGCATATTTCTTCCTGAACCCAGTAGCCAATTTCTTGTCGTATCGCTATAGACAATATGGTATTTTGCCTCATCAGACTCCAAACTGGCATCCTCAATCCAACCTGAACTTACATATGCATGCACGTCAGCATAATCCAAGGGACTGTAAGTAAGATTTCCCCAAAATTTTGAGACGGGAAAACTGGTCCAGAATGATGTGGTTGCCATGTGGTTACGATCGTATTTACGGATAGTTTCAACCAAGTGAGTGGTTTGATCGTAGTGCGCAGTATCTCCCGGTGCCCCTTCGTTAAGAAGTTCCCATGAATGAACGCCCCGGGAATAACCCCAACGTGCTGCCAAATATCTCCAATAGTATTCCTGAAGCCGTCTTACTTTATATCCTCTTTTGGCATAGAAGTTGGCTTCGTTAAATCCCGATATATAAGTAAAAATTCCGGTATTTAAATCGATATCGTGTAAAATAAAATCCTGTTTGTCGCTTATAACAACTTTAAGAGTTAATCCATATTTTTCCGCATGAGTATAAATATCATCCCAGTTCGAAGAAGAAATCGGGTCAAAATATTGGTGATAATTAAGTCTTCCTTTAAAAACAACGTTTGGTCCGACTCTACCGCTGCCTAAATCTTCCCCTATAAAGACCTCGTCCAAGTACAAACTACCTGTTGAGCTTTTTATCCCTACTGCTAAAGATTTGCTGTTTTTAAAAAGAAATCTACCTTGGTTGTTGGTGAAAGTTGTTTCGAGTTTTTTCCAACCGCCACCCAAATCACTAACCTGCCATGTTGGGTTAGGACCCAACACTTGAACATCAGAGTTGAAGTCGGACGGGGATGAAATTAATTTAACAACCACATCATTTTGTGTTAGACCCACCAAATTTGCAATTAAATATAATTTATATGTTTTGCCGTTTTCGAACCCTCCTGCCATTGCCTGGTTACCGTCAGAATACTGGACAATATAATTACTGCCTCCACCCAGCTTGATTGAAAAATCATGGTCTTTGTATATTTGCTCGTTGCTTCGGTAACTATCCGAAGCATCAATTGCCCCGCTTGTATTTTTCTTTTTCCACGCATCCCAACCATGTGTTCCTCTTGACCAAACCGATTCCATGTCCATCCATGTTCGGTAAAAATTAGTTTTTCCAGTTGCATACTTATCCCTGAATTCTTTTTCGGCTCTCTGCTCCGAATGATAGATCCCCCCATCGGCTGCATTAATACCTGTTCCTGTAAAAGGAGTTCCGTCCGTATATTCAAAATATCTTTTATCCCTGTCGCTAACTTTTACAAAACCGTGCACTCCCGGGTTCGGGTTACCCACACTAAAAGTTTTAACAGACGACTCTACCCAATTAGGATAATTTGAATTATCTTGTGCACGAATTTTATATTGCCAATTTCCTTTAACCGTTGGTGCAAAACGGATCAGCCAGTAGGGACTTCCGACAGGATAAATCCATTCCGAATTATCTCCCCCTGCCATAGTATTTCTATCTTTTATAGTCGGTTGGTAAACAAAAGCTGGTTGAACCAAAGCATTATTCCAATTTGATTGACCTGGAGGTAAAAAAAGTCCATCAATTGTAATGCCCGCACGAAGCGATTGATCCGTCATACCGACAACCGGACCCGGATCGAATGGAAAATCCAAATTTTTTGCAACAGTCCCGTTTATATCAAATTTAACCTCGATTTTGTCGTATTGAGGGACACTTGTCGATGACTGAGTAATATTTGAGATTGCCAGGCTTGTTTGCGCTTTTGACTCTTCGACATGCTTATTATTACTTACAAAAAAAATAATCAGCACTAAAAAAATTAAAAAAGTGGTAATTTTAAAAAACTTAGTTAACACTTATTCATGTTAACTAATATCGAAGAAGAGTTCAATTAATATTATCCGGTGTAATTTATAAGCCAAATAACCCTACGTCGCTGCGCTCCTCAGGACAAGCAAAATCTTAACCAGTATAATTCTTTAACCAGATAACGAAGTCAATTCCATCAACTTTTCCATTACTATTAAAATCACCGTACGTAGGGCCTGAAAGGTTCTTGTTGTAATTCGTTAGCCATATTGCATAATCGGCAATATTCACCAATCCGTCTCCGTTTGCATCTCCAGCTTTTACTGCAACATTAATTGTAACTGTTGCTATATTAGAATCTGCCAGACCGTCCCTGACTTTCCACCTAAACGTGTCTGTACCTGTAAATCCGGAATTCGGTGTATAAGTCCTATCATTATCAGATCCTGTCAAGTTACCATTTGTTGGTTGCTGGGTGATTGTATATGTATATGGTCCGGGACCGTCAGGATCGATAAATGTCAACTGGACATATACTTGAGTATTCAGAGTTGTCGTTACGCTCGTGTTCTGCGCAACGGGTGGTTGATTTATTGCGGATGTCGGTGTTGGAGTGGTTCTCGCTGTCGGAGTAGGAGTATTAATCGACGAACAACCGGGGTAGATAATGTTAGATGGTGTCGCACCGTTGCCAAACCCTGCTGCACACCTTGTTAGGGCGGCATTACCAAGCGTTATCGATAATGCTTCGTTATTTTCATCCGTATTGTATTCCCCCGCAACGACCGGTTTGGGTGAAAGACTGTTTATGGCATTTCCAGTCATAGTTTTTATTCCGTCTGCAGTTTTGCCAAATCCATATTGGAGAATCATGTAATCACACCAGCTGGTACAGTAATCCCATTTTCCCGGAAGCTGGTGGTCCGCAAGAGGTTTAGATGTAAGATTGTCTAAATGTGCACCTATCTGATTCGACTTATCCAAAGTCCAATATTCGTCAACTTCTAAGGCTAAAACATAGCTGTTTACCAAGCTGTCTATTACGGGAATAAAGTTTGACAAATCGTTCTTAATCACATCAATTGATTGGTTTCTCCAATTACCGGAATCGGATGTCAGCCAAACGACAGGTTTAATTCCGCTATCTACAAGCTCCTGAAGTAAAGCCTTAAATTTTGCCGGTCCGTTGGGATCCTGAGACGGATAATAAAGATGTCCTGCAGTGCTACTTGTAACGGAAAGGTAAGCGTGCGTATAGTTTCTTCTTATGATGTCAGATCTATATGTTGTTCTTTCGGCAGCAGTTGCTTTAGCGGCATACCATGTTGTACCGCAACCTTTGGCTTTACAGGCAGGAAAAGTTAGAAAATCGGTTTTATGCGGCAGAGTGCCTGTGGTAGATTCCGCCAATGCTTCCCTAGAAGTCGACAATCCGAAAAGAATAATAAATAAAAAAGCTGCTATCATTTTTGTTAAACTCGGGATTTTCATTTCAGTTATACTAATTATGATAGTACAAGAGATTTTAAATTATGTCTATTTAATAATATTATTTAACAAATTCAGGCTGGCCGACTGAAGAAATATAAATCGGTAGGAGTTCTTGATTTATTATGTCTTTGCCGCCGAACGTTAGTCTGACTGCAAGACCTTTTTTTGTTTCCTCGCTCCACATCTGGTCAAATATAAAATTCCCTAAAGAATAATAAACTATTTTTGATCCCTTCGGACAACCATTTACCTGAGGTGCGAAGCTGGTCCACACTGGGGGTGTACTTTCCTTGACGCCCTGGGAAATTTCAAAACACTCAATATCTTGTACCCAATGAGGGTGATGACCAACAACAATATCCGCTCCCGTTTTTACTAATTGGTTAGCCAAACTTCGCACGCCGGGTAAGGCCTTATTCTGGTATTCCACGCCCCAGTGCATTGCAACTACCAAGATATCAACCTTGCTATCAGAGTCTTTAATTAAATCGGTCTCAATTGGTGTAAGAATAGGATTCGTTTGTTGTGCCTTATCAAATCCCAAAAAGCCGAACTTCATCTCTCCGATTTCTTTTATGACGAGACTTCCAACCCCCGTAACTAAAATTCCTTTATTTTCCAGATAATTAACGGTCTCTTCTATACCCTTTTCTCCGTAGTTGCCGGAGTGATTATTGGCAAGTGAGACAACATCGACTCCGGCGTAAAGCAAAGCTTCGATTGACTCGGGCGGGCTGCAAAATTTAAATCCCCCTTCATGTATCGGACAATTTTTCACAATCGGATTTTCCAAGTTGATAAAAACTAAATCTGCCTTACTTAATTCAGGTGCCACTTTTACAAACGGATAACTATAATCATTCAATTCAAGCGCCTTTTTCATAACACTTCGTCCAAGCATTACATCTCCGGTCAAAATAATCTCGACTGAACTGTCCTCGACTTCGGTTTCGGTTGGCGTCGGTGAGCTAATATTATCCGTGGATGAATCCTCAACTATCTTTTCAGTTGGAAGGAAAAACTGGGGGCTCAATACAAAGAAAAATACAGTAAAAACCAAAAGTACTAAAAATTGAGTTTTGGTACTTTGCACACTAAGCTTTTTACATCGAAGCAATTATTGCTACGACTACTAAAGCCAATATTGCAGAGGCGATCATCACCTGCAGCAATACATTTTTTCTTAATTTTTCTATCATACAAATTAATGTTAAATGGCGAGCATAAATGCCCCCATGATAACGAGTACCCCAACCGCAATTCCCATTATAGCCGGATAGGAAACTCCTGCGTCAGGCAGTTGCCCGGCCGTAGGTGTCAGAGTTGCCGAACCGACTGTCGTGGGTGTTGAGGTCAAATTTTTTGTCGGAGTAGGAGTGACTGACCCCGTTAATCTGACAGTAGGAGTCGGGGTATTAGTAACCGAACTCACTCCACCAATGGAATAACTTCCGATACTTGTCGGAACAAGTAAAATATCTGCGTTATCTGATTTTCTTGTTATTCTACTTTCCGCAGATTCAAATCTAAGTACAATTGGACTTACTTGTGGTTGGCGGTCCACCTTTAACTTTATGTTGGCAAATAGAGTATTTGTATTGGATGTAAAACCGGATGAACTAATATTCGCACAAGCTATTTCGATCACCATATTAGTATCTTCCTGTGTGGAACCGTAAGTTGGACAATTCCAATCGGGAGATGATGTAAAATTTGAATTAATCACAATTTCCGATACCGTTATTTCGGGAGTTGTTCCGGAATAAGGATAAGTTAACCTTACTTGAATACCGGATATGGCGATGTTTGCAGTATTGAAGTAAACGCTCGTTTCAAACTCCGAGCCTACATCAAAATTACCGCTCTCGGGAGAGATCGATACTTCCGCTTGTCCTCCGGGAACTGCTGCTTCTTCTCTTACCTCTTGTCTTTGCCTAAGCAAAACCAAACCGGCAACAAACCCACCAATAGCCACTAAAATAATCAGAAGTGCCACTAGTATCTTTTTAGTCGACATAATTAATTTAAACACCAAACCTTGCTTGGATGCAAGAGTTAATTAACAAATTATATAACCCTTTCTGATATAATGCGAGTGTCGCCGACGTGGCTCAGTGGTAGAGCGAGTACTTGGTAAGTACTAGGTCATGGGTTCGATTCCCATCGTCGGCTCAAAATTCATTTCCTTGAAAATCCTTCTCAACTTTTTCTCGACCCACCCGTAAGACATGTACTTTTCTCCAAGCTCGAAATTTTTCTCAACCATAGCTAATCTTTTTTCCGGATTATCAATTAGCTCCTTTACCTTTTTTATTACAACAGTCGTCACTTTATCGCCCATTTTTATCACTTCAAAACCTTTTGAATTAATATCGCGTTCATAAACAGGATAAGGAGTCAGGATAATAGGCTTTTTAAAATAAACCGCTTCGATAAACTGGTTACCAAACCCTTCTATTTTGGTCGGGTACAAGATAAAGTCGGAGTTTCGGTATGCATCCCACATCGTGTATACCCTGCGCCTTACAGGCCCGTTATTCGAAGGCAATTGTATAATCCTTCTTTTTGAATTTACATATTTGCCGACAAACTTATAGCGAATTTTTGATATTCCAAGCAGCGTCTTAATTTTTTTAAGGTAATCCCCGCCCTCATCTCCCGCGTGTCCCGAAATAATAAAAATTGCCTTTGGTTCGTCAAGCTTTTTCATAAACTCGATAGACAATTCGAATCTTTTTCTATTCACTATGCGGGTTGCCTGCAAAAAGACAATATCATCTTGTTTAATGCCAAAATCGCCTCTGAAATATTTCGAGTATCCGTCGATTTTCTGCAAATTTGTATTTGAAAAATCAAAACAATCCCATATAACTTCTGCTTCCAAGCCTGTGCGTTTCCGAAACTCCTCTTTCGCAACGCTATTAATAACAACATGCTTAATCCAGGGAAAATTCGGAGGAAACCAACGTTCGAAAAAAGGAAATAGTTGAGATTTAAGATAACGCGAGCGCTCCCACCAAAAGTCGTGATGTCTGGCAATAGTTGGAATACGAGTCTCTTCAATGACCCGGGATAGTGCAACGGCCAAAGGAAAGTGCATCGGAAGCGAGAAAATATTGGGAACAATTAGTAAATCCACTTTTCTGCTGCCATTCAAAAAATGCCGCAGCTTTCCTTCTATCGTACCTGCAATATCAAATATTCGGGCTTCAATTTGTCGATATTTTCCTTTGCCGTAGACAACTTTATCATGTAAGTCCATTACATGAGGCCACTGGAAATGAAGCTCGGGCATTAAAACTCCGGCACGGTCAAGTTGCCCGGCAACAAACGTTACCTTATGTCCCATCTTTTCCAAAATTTCTTTCCAGTGCACACACTCAAGAGAAACTCCGTCATTACCCGAAATTCTGTAAGAAATAATTACTATATTCATCAGTAGAGGTGATATTCTATACTAGAATTAAACTTGTTAAAAGGTCAAGTTTGATTCGATTTATACTTATTTAGAAGATACAAAGTAACTGCCGCCGTCCAACTAAAAGACCCAAACCCAAGCGCTGTATCCTTTTTATCTGGTCGTGCAGTTCCGCTTGTCGGATCGTAATATTCATAAAATCCGTTATCCTTAATCATTTTTAAAGTACTTTCTACCAAAGAATCGCGTAATTTTTTTGCTCGTGGAATATTTTTGTATCGGCTTAATCCTTCTATCACAAATAAATTAGTAATCGGCCATGTTGGCCCTCTCCAATATTTTGTCAGGCTAAATTTGTTACTACTAACTGGTGTGGTTGCAACAGGCGCTTGCGTCCAATACTTTTCGGAGTCTTCGAGATTATCTAAAGTTAACTCCAATTTCTCTGCATCGGGAACCCCAGCCCAAAGCGGGGTAAAAGTAGCAATTGTGTTTTCTTCAATGAATTCGTTTCTTCCTTTAGAGACATTTTTATCTCTATATATTTCAAGTTTTTCATCCCAACAATTATTCAAGGCTTGCTTAGTCTGACGTGCCCAATCTATCAACTTTTGAGCTTGAGGGTGGGAGTTTTCTATTAGAATATCAGAAAGTACTTCATTCGCCCGCGCCCATAAAGCATTAAAAAGAACATCTTTTACTGCAAACGGGCTTTCCTTAATTATTTTTTCATAATCCCAATTCCAGCTTTTATAAAGATGTACTAGGTACATATATTTGTAGTAATCATCCATTCCCGGTCTATGCTTTGGATCACCTATTTTATCGTCGGACCTGTTCTCATTCACCATTATTTTAACCTCATCCGGAATCTCATCTAAACTTATATTTGCTAAGGGCAAATCCCATCGGGGTGAGTTATCAAGCCCGCTTTCCCAAGGATGTACAACGGTAAGAAGACCTGAATTTTCCGGATCCCGATATTTTTTCAAATAGTCATGGTATTTGATAACCGAAGGTAAAACTTCGTCTATCAACCTTTTTCTTAGATTCTCATCTTTTGTAACTTTATAGACATGCGCAAAACTAATACCCAAAAGTGGAGGCTGTGTAATACCGCTTGTTTGAATCTCACCTTTTGCAAATTTCTCAGTTCCCCAAAACTCAGGTCCGGGAAAATATTTAGTCTCGTTGGGATTAAACGTAATTTGAGCAATCAACCCGTTTTTCCACTGACCGGATACTAGAGAATATAATTCATCAAATGCTCTTTGTTCATCGACATATACCAAACCCATTGCATGCGTTGCCGAATCCCAATTCCACTGATGTACATAAAATTCTTTTGAAGGAACGGTTCTTCGGTATAACTGTCCATTCAATTCCACCTCATACAAATTCCCCAGAAGTACTTTTTTAGCTTTTTCGAGAAGGTTTTGACTGCTCATTTAATTAAAGATTATATCCCTAAGAATAGCTGAAAAATCAGCAGTTGTTAAGATCCACCATCCGATGATAAAATAGCCGACGTATGGCAAAAAAGGGTGCTCGAGAATTAGTCGCATTAATTTGCACTGTCTGCAAAAGCCAAAATTACGTCACCGAACGCAATAAGGTTAATATGGACACAAAGGGTAAAGGAAAGCTTCAAATTAAAAAATGGTGTAAAACCTGTAAAAAGGTCCAGCTTCACAAAGAAAGTACAAAATTAAAATAGACCTATAACTTCTCTTTGCTACTTCATTTTTTGATCTTATTTGCTAAAATACTAATGTTCAAATCCAAATGCGGCTTTTGCTAATTTTGCAGCGATTAGCCGCAAAGATCTTTTACATAGGAGAGAAAAATGTTACAAAAAGGACAAAGATGGGAACACGAAGAGGTTATCGGGGAAAAAGTTTATAAAGCGTACGCATTTGTAAACGGCGGAAAAACACCAACAATTGTGGTTGGATTTTCCCGAAATGGCATACCATTTCGTGTTGAGAAAAACCTATTTGATGGAGAAATACCCTTAGAAACACTTTTGAAAGCCTATAATGAACTTAAGGCAGAAGTTCTTGGAAAATACAAGGGGTCAAACATTCCAATTAGGACGATAGAGTTGTTCCTTAACCGGTTCGAAAAGAAACTACCTAAATTACAAACTAAATAATAATCTCTCCACAGGGCGCTTATCGCACAACACAAAACGCTTTAGGCGCCCCAATTTTTTTAATATACAATTAGGATAAGTATGGAAAGAGAAAAGCAAATAAAAATAAGAAATGTGTTTAATGACGGTTGTGACGAGCTCTCTTTTGTCCACATTGAAACAGATAAGAGTCATTTCATCCTTTATGCGACGGTAACCAAAAACGGTGAAACGCATACCGAAATTTATGAACTTGCATTAGAAGAAGGTATGATTCCCGAAGACATTGAACCGAGCGGCGGAGGTATCTTCAATTTGCATACTTTAAACTACGAAAGAGGTTCTATTCACTACGGTCAGGCAGACCCAGAAATTATTGCAGCTATTGAACGCAAACTACCAGACATTGTGCCTTGCGAATAATGTAACTAAGCATAACATTGCATAAGTTCGTTGCCTTACTCCTCCCTTATCCCTTCAAAGCCTGCAGCTATTAAACTCATCCGCATTCGGTTATAATATTAAAGCTAATTTAGGGCTGTCGTTCAGTGGTAAGCACAGCTTGGCCACTGAACTGTTTCTATGATTTAGGGCTGTCGTTCAGTGGTAGGACCCGGGTCTCCAATCCCGCAGCGGCGGGACGATTCCCCCCAGTATAATGATTTAGTGTATTACATTTATATTCTTAAAAGCGAAAGGGACAATAATATTTATACTGGTTTTACAAAAAATTTGAAACTGAGACTAAAAGAACATTTGGCAGGTAGAGTGAAATCGACATCTTTAAGAAAACCCATGAAATTGATATACTACGAAGCATATCTCAGTGAATCAGACGCACGAAGGAGAGAAAGATATCTAAAAGCCGGGGGAAAAGCGAAGTTAAACTTAAAAGAACAGATTAATTTTTCGTTAAATACTTAGGGCTGTAGGTAAATGGTATACCAGCGGTCTCCAAAACCGTTATTGGGGGTTCGATTCCCTCCAGCCCTGCTTAGCAAAGAATTCAAGGTCAAAGTGCCTGGAATTTTTGGTAATTAGTGGAGGGATGAGAAGTTTACCCTGAGCGAGTGAAACGAGTCGAATGGGATTCCCTCCAGCCCTGCTGATTAAAATTAGCTTCAAAAACACTCTAAAGTAGCGGATGAAAGAAAGTTCGAAATTCAGGGTATTGCCAACTGATATTTTAGGAACTCATCTTGAGTTTTTTACCTCAGCGATTCCGTATATCGATGCCTTCTCTTTATAAAACCAAGCCCAAATCTGATCACCATACGAATAATGCCACCACTCTGCGTAATAACTCGAAAAACCAGCATCTAGCATAGTTTTGAGAAGAAATATTCTATTTTCTTTTTGTTTTGTTGTAATTTCTTCTGCATGGAGGTATGAAATAGCAGAATCATCATTCATCGTGCTACCAAAATTCACCAATCGTTTATTAATTGTGTCATACAAACAAACATCTACAGCGGCTCCACAACAATGTTCTGGTAGTTTAGTGTCGGGATCACTTACAAACATGCGTGCATGTTCTAATGACTTTTTATCACTAACTCCAGGGTGTTGAAACTTAAAATCCTGCATCACTTCTATTAAAAGTCTTTTTTGAACCTCCACCGGCCTATGGCCTGCCCTCACAACTAATTTATATTTGTTTGGAAGTGAATTTGCAGCCATTTTCAACAGCCTTAACACTTTAGAACGGACAAGAACATCCTGATAGTTAGGGTGGCTTTTTATGTAATCAGCATACATTTTTCCTTCAAAATCCTCTTTCACTTTCCAAACCGGTTGAACAATAATCTTTTTGGAGTCTTTAACTGAAACTAACGGATCCTTGCTATACAAACAACCCATTTTCGAGAAGTCAATAGCTTCATCGCTTTTTGACCTTTCAAGTTTTTCAGTAATATTCATATACTCAGTATAATAACATTTGTTTATGGAATACTATATTTGAGCGTAAAAAGTTCGAATGTTTTCAATCCAGGGCTGCAAAAGTACCTATAGTTTGACAATTACTCTGGTTTGCAATATAATTTCGAATATGACAGAAAAAACTGGTTTGGGTCCAGAATTAACCTTAGAAGAGCAGATTGCGTATACTCGAGCGGGTATAGCACCCACAGTAGAAGCCGGAACTTACATCATGACTGATAAGTACATCGAGCATTTACAAGAACTTGGGGTTCCACTCTCACCCCTTGAGAGTCTTAATCTAAGAATTCAATCTAGGGTAAAATATGCTCAAGTAGTATCAAAAGATGAAATGCTAATGAATAAAGAGTTTTCCCCCGAACTTGATCAGCTAAGACAGCAAAAAGAGGAATTACTTCGTACCGAAATCCCACAACAGAAATAACACTTTATATTTGAGTGTAAAATGTTCGAATACTTTCCCCTTCGACTGTACTCAGGGCAATTGCATCCATGGCCACAAAATACCTTTACAATGAATCAAATCGTCTTTTCGTAAATGGGCCTCATTGTCGGACTCAAACCTTCCAATAATTCACTACGATTGGGACCTTGATATTTTTTCATGCTTCCTTCTCTCTCATCGTATTCATATACAGGAAAATTAAGATCCTGAGTTCTTAAATAACTTCTTACTGCCTCGAAACCTGCCAGAGTAGAAGCCGCTTTGACACCTTTCCTAATAACTAAACCCAAAACATTATCTCCTCTTGCATTAACTAGAACCTCATTATATTCATGAGACCCAGTCTTGGCTTTATAATAATCCTTAAGATCATCGATGGTATGAAGGTCGGTTGGGTTATGGCCACTCCCACTATCCCGTAAGGCAACATTTTCAACTTCCACCTGAGTAGCATCGAAGATAAAACCCGTTGGGTTTACATATAATTCGATTGATGTTCCTTCCATAATTAGGGTTGTAGAGGTATTAGGCATTCCATTATCTGAACCCAAATATTCCAATTTACTTTTCCAGGTAGTTAAGTCCAGCTCAAAGCCTTCATCACCCCTAACAATCCCCGGTAGAGGAACTACATGAACCAGCAAATTTCCAGAATGAAACTTTTCTAATACTTTATCTGTCTCGGCAACAGCCTCTTGCACATCTACTGCCCCAGTTCCCTGTGTTGTAATCTCTACACCATCTTCAGCCATAGCTATATTCTACACTTCCAGAAAATTCATATCTAAAGAAGTTCCTGACAAAGTTCCCTGGCCCCTGCTAAAAAAATTTAGCTTCAAAATTGTCATAAATTAGGCAAGAATTGATGGAGGTTCAAACTTATCTGTGGAACTTTCTCAAAATATATAAATTCTAGAAAAAATTGAATTTCAATAAGTTATCGACTCAACCATAGTTTTGATAACTCCATAATCCACCGCAGTATAAAGCCATGAGGATTGCTCATAATTTTGTGTATCAACTACTATTAAGTTATCGCTTTGACCTTTAAAGAAGTAACAAGCCCAAAATTTGTCTTTTTCCTGAGAGCCTCCTACAACCCGAAGCACTTTTAATTTTGTATTTTCCAAAAACTTAATGTTGTCAGGCTTAAACCCCCAACGTAAGTCACAGCCCCCAAAAGTGTAAAGGTAACCTTCTTTATATTCATTAGGAGAAATCTCTTTGTCATACTTATCAAAGATTTCAAAAACCGCCTGCATTTTGTTATCCTCTTTTGACGAAACTACAATTTTTTCGAGTGGGTTATTTACAGTGCCAGAATTCGTAACCTTCATATCCCTATCTGCTTTCTCTGTATTAAGAGTATAAATACCATAAGGGAATTTCATCTTAAAACCAAAATCCTCGTTATTGTATTGTCTCCACATCATGTCCTTCTCAGTTAATGGAACTGGCATAAAAGTTACATTTTTTTTGCTTTCTTTAAATCTCAAATACCAAAGGAGTCCTTTACCTGCAACAAAAAATACAACAAATATAAGAATTAAACAAAGAAAATAACGTAATATCTTAACTTTTTTCATTTTCATTTTTTATGAATCATGTTTTCCCGCTACTTATTTATACTGCACAGAACTTGGTTTTGTAAATAAATAATACATTTTTACTAAATCTGAGCGTAAAAAGTTCTAATACTTTCCATCCAGGGCTGCTGCGTAGCTACAAATGTTATACTTCTATTATGGTAAACGTTACTGAAACTACTGAGCCTGGCAATTTCTTGATTAAAAAGATAGAGCTTGCTTTTGGAGAGCCAGGACTTGAAGCAAGAGAAAAATTCAAAGGTCAGGAAGAATGGATAATAAGACAGGCGGCAGGAAAGGTGCATCTTATTCCACCAGATCGGGACAAACATCAAATGTTGGCCATTAATACAAACGATCAAGAACTACATTCTATTTTTAATGAAGCTGCAGCGATAGTTACGCGCAAGTGGAACGGTTTTAATCAGATCGGACCAGGTCAGAAAGCTGGTCTAACTGCCTGGGAACTATGGAAACGGCCAGATATTTCCGAAGCTGAATTGCTCGAGCAAACAAAAGAAGTTATGCTACAGATTGCAAATGAGTGGCAATAAACTAGTTCCTGACATAGTTCACTAGCCCCTGCTGTATAGGTTCAGGTGATATAATTCTCGTAATGTACACTATCGGGGTTTTTGCAATTATCCTGAACAAAAACCTACAAATCCTACTATCCCATAGGAAAGACATGGACATATGGAATCTACCGGGTGGAGGAATGAAATCCAACGAAACCCCACAATATACCTTAAAAAGAGAAGTAAAAGAAGAAACCGGTTTAACAATTTCTGTTAAAAAACTTGTAGCTCTTAATCCAAAACCACAAGACAATGAACTGGTATTGACATATGAATGCGAGATCGTAAAGGGAAAGATTATTGAGACAGATGAAGTTGATAAACACAAATGGTTTCAATATGATAATTTGCCAATTAACACCGTTCCAAAACAATTAGAGAGAATATGTTATTTCTTCAAAAAACCAGAAATAGTGTTCCAAGACACCCAAGATCAACCAAGTACAAAGGATCTTCTAGCAAGCGGAAAACTGGAAGAATTTAACAAGAAATTAATAAGTAAAAGTTTTTAATAAAGTTTACTAACCGAATCTGTCAAATCTGAGCGTAAAAAGTTCGTAATTATTACTTATGTAATAATTGGTTTGCATACTTTCCATCCAGGGCTGCTAATTTTTCTAAGGCTAACCACTATATCAAATTGATCAGACCCGCAAAAGGAATCGAACTTCTGATAGAATGGTCGTTAATGATCAATATAAATTTTTACCCTGAATCTGATAAAGAAGAATACGTAAGCGCTGCTAAAGAATACAGTGAAATTTGGAAAAAGGATGGGATAAAAATATTTAATGCAATTGAAAATTTTAGTGGGTTGAAATTTAAAACCAAGTTAATAAACGCTGTAACTTTTGAAGGACCTAGCTATTCGCTTCCACTTCGTCTGAGAAGCAGTTATCCAGAAAGTCACAAAAAAGCGACTCTTATACACGAATTATGCCATCGTATATTAGTAGATAATTATTTCTACATCTTCGATAATAAAAACTTATCGGAAGATATCCACAAAATAATCTATCTTTTTTTATACGATATTTGGGTGGATCTACTCGGCAAAAAAATCGCGAATGAAAGCAAAGATGTTGAGATTGGATATGGGGATACTACGTATAAAAATGCTTGGGGCTGGGCACTGTCTTTCGATAAAGAAGCAAGGAAACTGAAATTCAAAGAAATGGTAGAAAAATATTCAAATCATCCTAAAGCAATAAATAAACCTAAAACTTAGGTTTAGCTAAATTGAAATTCATATCTAAAGAAGTTCCTGACAAAATTCACTAGTCCCTGCCTATAAATATCAAAATCCAGACGTGTCTAGCTATTTCACTCCTGGAGTGGTTAATTCTTCTAGTTTCTTGATATGGCTGAAGTCCCAACCAATTCTTTTCCCCACTTTGTTATAAAGGTCTTTGTAATAGTCCATAAGAGTATTTTACATAAACCCGCTGAAATTCGTAGCAAAAGAAGTTCTCTACATAGTTCACTAGCCCCTGCCTAAATTAATTTTTTGAAGCTTGGTTCTCAAGTTTTGAAACTCTTTTTTCTAACTTATCAAACTCGGCAACTGTCGGGGCGTCATCAGAAAGTTCGGCTAATTCCAAACCCAGTCTGTCTAATCTCTTTCCATTCTTATCTACCTTTTTTTCTACCCGCAACACATCTTTCCCAACTTTATTGATATCTTCTTTTAACTCCTCTTTTATTGCTCTTTGTCCATCAAGTATCGCTTGTAATATCTTTGTGTTTGACATGGCTTTATTATTACAAATTCGGGATATTATACAATAGCATTATCTACCTCACTTTGGTTTTGGTAAACTTCACTTCCAAACAAATTCCTGACAAAGTGGTTCGGCAATGCTCACCATAAATCCACTAGTCCCTACATATTGGGTTTCTATTCAAACATATATCAAATTCATATAGTCATATAAAACTGGTATTACTTGGTAACGTTTTTGCAAGTTTTTTTCAGTTTTGCCTTCGCTCACAATTTTAAGAGCAGCATAAAAGCTATCAAAAAGTACCATTTCCTTAGAGTTTTCCAGAGCGGAACGGCCACCGCCTTGAACCCACTCCGTTACTTTTTCTCTAACATCATTGTTTCTAACTAATCTTTTTGCTAGTTGAAATGTACTTGACTTCCTTACTAGACCTTCTTTAACTAATGTTTCAAAATTGGGAATAATCAAACCTTCCTCATTAATTCCTTCCATACTCATGCCTAGTGGACCACTATTCACAAGGCTATAACAGATTTCTAGTTCAGGGTCTGTTAATTCTTTGCAAATAAAATATCCATTCATTTCTTCACCACCCTTATATCTGAACCTTTCACCTAATTCACTTGTCATGCAAAAGTATTCTACCAATTAACTAAATGTTTATAAGTACTGGTTGAGGATTTAAGAAACGTCCGATACTTTCCGGGCTGAATGAAGTCAAAGGAGTTAACTTTATACCAAAGTGTTCGAGGTCAAGCCGCCTGTCCCCCCAGGTAAGTTGAAGCTAATTTTTAGGAGATAGTCTCTCTAATCTAGTGACTCTTTTTTCGAGTTTACCAAACTCCTTAATTGTAAGGGCATCACCCAAGGTTTCAATCGCGGATATGCCCGGGGTCCAAAAAGGGTCTAAGGGTAAACTATTTTTCTTAACCTCACTCTTAATAAAACCAAATGAAGTTTTTAAATTTACAGGAGAAGCAAACGCAATAAATAATTTATCCTTCATACTAATATTAATTCTTATAAAAAACCCACTTACATGAAGTGGGCAGCTTAGCTATATTTTACCAATAATAGAAATATTATTTTGGGGTTTTGTTTATATAGCAAGAGGCCTTATTATTACTGGGTGCATTGTACTATCATCAACTTCGCAAGGCTCCCCATATAGTGACTACTCAACTTCCAGCATTTCCTGAAAAGAATATTCGTATGGATGATACGAAAAAGACTGCTCTTTATCAAACTTATATTCAGGGTAATTTCGTCTACGTATTATTTCCTGAATCTGATTTCTGTTGGAATGGATTATTGAGTCTTGCGGAATCAATAATTTTTTAAGTCCAAGTTTTTCTTTAACTTCTTTCGCCTTTTCTATTATTTTGTCGAATAGTTGTTCGTGATTTACAGTTGAAAGTAAGTCCAAAGATGGATTTATCCCCGGAAGTGTGAGACAACCATCTCTTACTAGAAAATGAATACCGCCCATCGATTGTTTGGATTCAGAATCAAAAAATATACCATTCCAAAATTGAGGGTCATTCCAAAGTTCCTCATCTGGAGTTACGCATACTCCCATGGTATATCCAGCCACTCCATGCTCTTTCTTTTTAGAAACAACAAAATCCAAATCCACTGTTTGCTTAGTAGCTTCTCCGTGTGATCCAAATTCAAACTTATCAACTTCCTTTCTCATTGTTTTATTTATTCCTGACACGAGATCGGAGCTTATTTTTCTATATACTAACTCCTCAAGATCAATTCCCTCGTCCATAATTAAAAGTTTTTTGTATTCAACAAACTTCTTATCCTTTATTTCTTCGTAGCTCATACCGTAATCTCTAAGAAAATCATCAAGTTTATCAGTAGCTTTTTTACGATTTGTCTCACCTTCAGCTCGATTCACACCCTTCAACATTCCCTTAACCACACCAATATTTCTCTCTTGATACTTTTTAACTTTGTTTTGGACGTCTTTTTTTAAAACGTCCATTTCTTCTGGATGTTCTACTGCATACGTAGCAAGACAATCTTTTATCAAATTATTCTTAATCCGTTCTCCAATGAATTCTTTGTATTTCATGAGTCCGTCGAGAGTTGTCTTGTAACCCTCATCAAGCTTCCCACCATCATGATTTAGATGATATCTGTACATACTTTCGTAAAGAGCTTGTCTATCTTCTTTACTTTTAGGACCACCAGCTTTATACATTTCAATTAATTTCTCTGCTATTTTAGATTCATTAATTTTTACCCTACCATTTCCGTCAATTTCTTTATTAATCTTTTTAACAACTTTCCCTAAAATATTCCAATCTTCAAGATCCAGTTCTTTATCTTCTCCCAAAACATATCTTCCAGTATCTAAGCTCATTTGAGTGTATTGTAAATCATCCAATTCCTTTGGAACGTCACCTCTTCTGTCTGGCCTGTATCTATTTAAATGTTCATACTGATCTTGGGTTAATCCAATAGCCGGAGGGAAAGTATAGTAGGAGACAGCTTCGTACAACGAGTCTCCAAAATCAGCCTCACTCATTTCACCGGCATATATTTTGTCCTGAAGACTGTTTATTTTTTCCTTAAGCATACCCAGTCCTTCTTTGTCGTCTACTTCTTTCAAATGCTTATATTCCTTAAATAGGTTGTAATCAATTACACCTATATCATCTACATATGATTCAATTAGGGGTTTTTCCTCACTTATCGAGTCGACTTTGGAAAGAAGTTTTTCAAGTATATTTCTGGACTTAGTACCATATTTTTTACCAACCAAAACGATATAATCAATATCGTCACCGGATAATTCTCCGTCCATATTCATAGTGATTGACTTAATGCTTTTAAAATACAAAAAGGCTGCATCTCCCTGGGCTGCAAGAATTGGTTCGATTTGCTTATTAAAATCAAGTTCTGTTAATCCTTTTAAAGAATCTAACAACTCATGACCAATTTGAGGTTTTTGACTAAGTTCAAAGAGACTTCCTAAATCCGTGTTTTGTGGGTACTCATCAAGTGTCGAGTCTAGCTCTTTTATTTTGTAAAGCGTTTTAACTTCATTTGCGTACAATTTAAGATTATCCCAAGAAGCAAATATCGTGTTGGGATCTTTTAACATTTCTGCAACCTGTGAGACTTGTTCATTATCAGGTACTTTTTCGGCTATTGTTAGTAATTCTTCAAAATTTGAGTCAAAATTAGAAGCTATCGAGTTTAACTCATGATGTGCAGTTCCAGTTTCGTATCCTGAATCATCCTTAGCTACTTGATCTAATATCTGTCCGTAGAACTGGCTTGCTTCCATTCCAGAAACCGATTGTAAATACACAACATCTTTGAATACATGTAGTGCATCGTGAATACTTAATCCTTCCCGTCTAATATACTTAAACATTCTTTCGTATCCAAATAATTTAGCTCCATCTTCAAAAGATTCACAGATTACTAGTTCATCTTTCCAGTCTCCATACTTACCCCGCACGGCATCGAATATCTTTTTATAATCCTCGTCTGACTCAATCTGAGACAGGTCAACACCGTTTCTTTTTGCAATTTCAGCATCCACCAGATTCATAAAGATCTTAGGGAGTGTTGATATATCTTCCTTTGTAAGCTTTGGTGGCATATCAAAAGTTTTGGACAATAATGAAAAATAATCTATGTTTTGTCCAACGATTTCGAGTAATTTATTTGTATCTGCAACTTCGAATAAATCTATTGATGACTGAACATATTTAGGAAGTGTTGCCTTAATATCACTTAGCTTTAATACAGACCCATGCAATGAAATTATTCTATTAACTCTTTCTAGGGATTCTTCCGATATGTCAATAAATCTTGCTGATACTGCATCTCTGGCTGCTTCAATAATCAATTCTTCTATATTTGCGTTGTGGTCAATTTTACCTTCCAATATATCAGCCATAATGTACTCGTCAGACAACTCGCTGTCAGGATCGTATTCATCGAAAGAATAAACAAGTATTTTTCTGATAATTTCAGGGTTCTTGATAACCTCTCGCTTATCTAATAACTCGAAAGCATTAACAATATTCGAGGCTTTTCTTCTCTCATTTGCATTTGGATTAAATTGTTTCGCGGAAATTTCTCCTCGTGATAAAAGCTCTAATACTAATTTGTCCACATCATCTTCATTCCATTCTTTCACTATTTTTTCATAAGCCCTAGATCCGGCGTGTTTAAACTTAAATTGTTCGTTATAATTTATTAACTCTTCTTCCATATATAAATCTGCTATTGGCTTGAGAAATTCTATTTGGACATCTTTGGGTAGCTCTGAGATAGCATCGACCGTATCTCTAACTTCTGATTCTGATCGAGATAGAACAAGACTTGACGCCAGTTCTGGTGAAAATGAAGATATATTTTTCAAAATTACTCTGGCCGCAGGAATAGTTTGCTCACCTCTATGTAAGACAATATTTTCTTTTAGCCATTCAATCATTTCTTCACTAAAATCCCCGTCTCGTTCCCTTAATATCGCTACTCTGAATGTGTTTAAAATACGATCATATTCTTCTTCATAAGAATGTTTAAATTTAGGATCGCCGCGATAGTTTAGTTCATATGAATTGGCAACATCACGAAGAAATCTTGTATTATCTTCATCCGCTAAAAAACTGTTCAATTCTTCTTGAGACCAATTACTCATAGCTTTAGCTAAGGATCCATAATTTCTGTCCCAATAGCTAATACTCTGACCACTTCCTTCTCCCCACGGTGCTGAAAGAAGCTCCCCGAGCAACGGTTTTGATTGCTCAGGCCACCACGATTTCATAATTAAAAACAACCCATCGGTGTACAACCCTTCTAAGCCACTTTTCCCTAAAGTTCTCCTTATAACATCTTCCTGCGCCACTTGTGGCCAACTTTCAATTGCCTTTGCTATGGCTCCTAGATGCTGGCCCTCTTTTTTGAGATCAGAATCAATCATTATATTCACATATGGTAAAGATTCTTCGACAGTCCAACCACGCATGGCGAAGACCTGTTCACCTACACCTGTTTGAGTTGCATATTTATTAACCTGCGGATTGGTATCGTATCCAAAATATGGATTGAGCCGATCCATAAACTGTTTCCCCCTATCAGAGGGCATTTGCGAGATACTTGAGACCAGGAAATGCCTAAGTCCTGTTAGGCGTCTGTACAGATTGGATTTATTCGACTCCTCAATTTCGAATAGTGTATTTATGGTACTATCGTCAAGAACATCTACTGGTATTTCCATCAAGAAAGTTTTTAGTGCGGTTTGCCGGTTTATGGATATATCTTCTTTAGCCACCTTTTCCTTGTCGAGTCCAGTATCCCAGCTGTGTTTCCAGTCAACAAGTGGAATGAATTTAATTGCGAAGTCAATTTTTTCTTCAGGTGTAAGTCTAGATGCTCCCGCTAAAATATCTATAGAATCTTCAGTAAGCTTTTCTTTAGCTTTAATAAAGTCTGCACTATACACTCTACTGTCAGAAGGTCTCAAACTCTCTACTGTTTGCAGTCGCTTAAACAGCTCGGACGCTTCGTAATCATTGCCATTACGCTCTGAACGAGAAATTGGTTCTTGATTCAAGTCTGACATACGGCAATTATAATACTTTACATGGGAATTTTGTGTATCTGAGAATTTTCAATATTTAGGCCGATCATGAAACTCTTTATTGAACCGAACTTATGGTTGGGGTCATTGCTGGAATTTCAGTAGGCAACTGTATTGGAGTATTTGTAACAAATTGCACTGCTTTTGTTGGGAGAACTTCTAGGTCTAAAACATCTGTAATAACTAAGGTATGAATTTTAGAATTGTAATTTCCACTTGCCAACACTCTACTCCCCACATACTTTGATAAATCAAATCTGAGCGTAAAAAGTTCGAATACTTTCCATCCGGGGCTGCTCTTGGTTATTTGATACATAGATACATATATTAGTAAGGCGTATAATTTACAAACCTTTCTACTTTGAGAAAATAATTTACAACAAATGAGATACAATTATGACAGATGAACTTGAACAAACTCGCCGGGCTATCGAATCCCACAAAAAAGATTTGGAAAGGCGAGTTCAAGAAGAAAAAAACTTTGAAGCTTTGCTGGAAAGTAGAACCAAACTAAGGAAAGATAATCTTGAAATAAATCGACAAAAAATCAAACCCCACATAATACAATTGCTTACAACAATTAATCAGCAAGCATTAAACGGAAAAGGACTTGTAAAAAACTGGGATACGCTTATTACAGATTTACGATGGGAAGAACAGTGGCATGAAGGAACTGAAGACCCTGATTCGGGAAGCCGTAACTACTATAAATCGGGTTACCGAGCCGCTCAAGAGCAATATGAATATACTCGTTTATATTTACCTGAAACTGATTCAGTTGTTTTGTCCTTGCTATTAGTGAAAAGTGGTCGAAGTCAAGAATTTCCCGCACTAATTGAACACTTTAATAAAAAGGGGTACTTAACTTACGCTACTAGTAGCGATATAAATAAAAAACAACCACCTTCAGTAACGCTAACTTCGGTAAATACAGACTGTCTCGTTACCGCATGTTGTTACCCCAACTTTATCAAAAACCCGGAAAAATGGCGTCCATTCGGAAGCAGAAACATAAGAGCAATTGACCCGCGTTTTGTGCATGAAGTTGACGGTGCACCCTTATTTGAACCTCTAGAAAACGTTTTGCAATACGCACAAGAGGATATCTTATCAGCAATTAGATATACGTACAATATAGCTTAAGATAAAGAGTGGGTTCACGTAAATTATGTTTCCGTTTCTGTTTAAAAACCTTCAAACCCCGATAATGTCTCCACCACACCCCTGATGTGAATATAACTTGTAACAATACACATATTGGTGATTAATACCATTGGTCAGCTATCAAATTTGTGCGTAGAAAGTTCGAATACTTTCCATCCGGGGCTGCTCGCTTTGCTCGCATTCTACACTGTCTTCGAGGAGCACTTAAGAAAAGTGTTTCATATTGTGTTAGGCGAATCCTAGCAAAGCTGCATATTTGAGTACCGCCCAATAGAATTTATTTAAATATTTCAATCTCTATTTGGGGATGAGTCTTGTTATATTCCTGAAAATAATAACTCACAGTTAGGGTAACAATAATTAGTATTATTAACCTGACGAAGTAAGCTTTTTGAATTTTTTCTTTTATCACTTCTCTGTTAACAACAAAATTGGAGTTTTTATAAAGATACAACAGGTATAAGACAAATATATAAAGATGTAATAAACTGCCACCAACATCAGCAACCAGTCCTAACCAGAATCCTTCTATAACAGCGGCAATAGTATAGACTGGAATAATGTTTCTTTTATTTAATAAGTGCGAAAATTTATTTCTTACTAAAATCTCAACAGCTATAAGAAGTCCGGGAAAAATTAAAAAGAAAAAGTAAGCAGCTACTATTGCAGTAGGAAAAAGAATTGAAGAACCTAGCAAGCCCAGTGCCGCTTCTGCGTCATTAGTAACATCTATATT